>Ga0247831_1006864_pt1 | contig 13119 bp, 10 predicted proteins | sample LaCruzMarch2015__9_FD_192406 | JGI IMG/M metagenome (GOLD analysis project Ga0247831, IMG submission 192406) | Freshwater microbial communities from meromictic Lake La Cruz, Castile-La Mancha, Spain - LaCruzMarch2015_1m | ecosystem: Environmental > Aquatic > Freshwater > Lake | place: Spain...
GCAAGGATGACGCCAAGAACGCCTCCGACGTCGAACCAATGACGTTCCATAAAGCGCATGGCGCACCTTTCGTCGATGTGTTTACCCAACCCTAGACCGATTCTACGTCTGGCGTTCCAAGGTTTGTGAGATTCAGGTCAGCCGCTGAACGGCCAGGCGGTTGGCTTATCCCCTCAGCACCGAATACTGCCCCCGACTCGATCACGATGCCGGAGGAAATTAGTCCTAGGAAATGCAGTACGCCCGCATTTTAGGCCCTGCCATGCGCTGTTCTCGCTCGACGCGAGACTGCGTCTAGGGTGACTGCGATCAGCAGCACAGCACCGGTGACCATGTAACGGACGTCTGACTCAAGGTTGAGAAGGATCAGGCCATTTGAGATTGCCGTGATGACAATGACACCAAGTAGGGCGGAGAAGGCAGACCCTCGACCACCAAACAAACTTGTGCCACCAATCACGGCTGCAGCAATGGCTGTGAGGTTGGTGTCCGCAGCTCCGCTGCTTTGGGCTGCTGATGCCAATCGACCAGCCGCAAAAAGGCCTCCAATAGCGGCCAATGTTGAACAGGCTACAAAGACCGATAGGTAAACACGTTTGACGTTGATTCCGGTTCGACGTGCTGCCTCTTCATTCCCACCCACCGCATAAACAGAGCGACCCCACGATGTTCGCATGAGCAAATGATTCACAATGAGAACGAGGCCCAGGAATGTGACAAACATCCATCCAATTCCTCGCCCCTGATTTACATATGCAGTGATTCCCGCAATGAGGATAAAGATGAGAATCGCTGACAATGCAATGGATTTAAGTGATCGGTGCGAAAGATTGTTCTTCTTTCGCTTTTGTGATCGCATGAATCGGCTAACGAAATAACCACCCGCCAGAGCCGCACAAATTAGATAGGAGACAAGTTGAGGTACAAATAGCAACTGGCCAAATTGCACCAGTGGACTTTCAAAGGGGATATTGATAGTTCCTGCTGGCTTAAGAACAAGAATTTGCAGACCGAAGATCACAAGTAGACCGGCGAGTGTGATGACAAAAGATGGAACACCAAACCGGTTGTAGATAAACGAATAAATCAGTCCAATAATGGCACCCGCGGCTATTGCAGCAACGATTCCGAGAATTGTCGGCATACCAAGATTGACGAGGAATACAGCAAAAATTGCGGCGGACAATCCACTAACGGAACCTACCGAAAGGTCAATTTCTCCCACTAAAAGAACACACACGATTCCTAGAGCAATGACACCGACGGCAGAACTTTGCATGAGTAGGTTCGAAATGTTTGCCGGAGATAGAAACACTGAATTAAGTGACTGGAAAATAACGGCGATGATGATAAGTCCAACGATTACTGGAAGTACGCCGAGCTCACCGTCTTTAACACTCTTGATTCCGCCAGCGATCATCCCATTGATTCCAGATCTTGAGTCAAGGCGCTCGTCTTGACGATCTAAATTTGAACTCTCTAGGTGCAAAGCGTCATTGGACATGGATTAGCCCTCCTGATCTTGGTGGACGCGGGATTCGCGGCGGGTTACCTCGTTGTCGGTCGCTCCGGTAATCGAAGCGACGAGATCCGAATTTGACACGTCTTTAGTGAGAAAAAAACCATGGTTTTGACCCAATCGCAGCACAGCAATGCGATCGGATACCGCACGAACATCCACCATATTGTGGGTAATCATGATGACTGCAAGACCGTTGTCACGGAGTCGCTCAATGAGGTTGAGTACTTCAGCTGTCTGAGCTACGCCCAGTGCGGCCGTTGGTTCGTCAAGCAGAATTAATGATGGCTCACCAAGCAGTGATCGAGCAATAGCCACCGTTTGACGCTGTCCACCGGAAAGTGACGCAATCGCTACCTGCACGGAAGGGATCTTGGCGGACAACTGCTTGAGCAACTCCCATGACTTCACTTCCATGGCAGTCTCATCAAGATTAGCGGGGCTTATTTCTTGGCCAAGAAAAAGATTGTTGACGACCGTTAAATTGTCACACAGCGCTAAGTCTTGGTACACGGTTGCGATCCCCGCTGATCGCGCGTCGGCAGGCGATGTAATCGCCCGCTCTTTACCATCAATGTAGATCGTTCCCGAATCGGAGGGGAATACACCGGAAAGAATTTTGATCAGTGTGGATTTTCCAGCACCGTTGTCTCCCACGAGCGCGAGTACTTCGCCACGATTGACATCCAGGTCCACATTTTTGAGCGCGGCCACAGCTCCAAATGTTTTTGATACTCCTCGCATGCGGAGCACATTTGCTGTCTCAGCCGTGCCATCAATGGTTGGTGAAGTCACGTGGCTTCCTTTCAATTAGTTGAATCCCAATCACATACTTAGAACAAGAGACAAGGGTGCCGGTGTGATCAACCTTAGCCACACCGACACCCTATGCCTCTAACTATTCATTCCGAGCAGGATTAGGAAATTCCCAATTCGGTGCATGCGGCTGCGTATTCAGTTGTGCAAACCTGATCCACGGTGTAGATGCCGCTGTCAAAGATGATTTCCTTGACATTTTCCTTTGTCACAACTGTTGGTGTGAAAAGTTGTGATGGTGTGTCGAAAAGGGAGACGTCTGAAGCCAGAGTCTCACCGCAGAGGATCGCGGTAACGGTTTCAGCAGCCGCAGTAGCAACGATGCTGATTGGCTTGGAGATCGTGTTGTACTGATCTCCACTGATGACTCGCTGAACCGCAGCGATTTCGGCGTCATTGCCGGTCACTGGAGGAACGGGTGAGACACCTGCGGCCTTGAGAGCGGCGATGGATCCACCACCGGTGCCGTCATTTGCAGCGACGACGCCAACGATTTGATCACCGAACTGAGTGATTTGACCTGCAACCCATTCTTGGGCCTGTGCTGGATCCCATTCAGGTGTATCGAAGGAGGCCAAAACTTCATAGTTGCTTCCAGCAACGCCTGCTTCCATACCCTTCTTGATCAAACCTGCAGCGTCATCCGTGGGTGAGCCACCGACGATGAGAAGCCCACCGGATGCTCCATCTGCATCAAGTTTGACGACAAGTGACTCAGCAATAGCTTTGCCGATTCCTTCGTTGTCAAAAGAGATGTAGTAATCAGCAGGTTGCGAGGTAATCGGGCGGTCGTAAGTGATCACGGGGATACCGGCTGCTTGTGCGTTTACCACGATTGAAGCTGCTGCTGCTGTATCAACAGAGCTGATCACGATTGCTTTGACACCCTGAGCGATCATGGCGTCTGCCTGCTGCTGCTGCTTTGCAGGATCAGCATCTGCGTTCTGGTAGAGAACTTCGATGCCCGGGGACAATTCACCCATGCTTGCGGTGAAGAGAGGTGCATCTTGCTCTTCATAACGAGTAGAAGCTAGATCAGGCATTAAAAAGCCGACCTGGCCTTCAGTAACACATTCCGTTGCGGCCGCTTCTGCACTTGTTTCTGCTGCTTCGGTGGATTCCGTTGCCGTTTCTTCACTGGAGCTACATGCTGAAAGAACCAGCACCAACGCAGCCGAGCCCGCAATGGCTGCTCGCTTTAGGTTGTTTATTCGCATTTATTACCTTTCCTTCTGCGCAATCGCGCTTTTCGATGACCGCATGGATGGGCCAGCTGTCATTTTCATTCACTCATTTCCCTGTGGAATAAGTGAAACTTTGATTGAGGAAGTTCCGCTGGAGACAAGATCGAGTCCTTGTTTGAAGTCTTTGAGTGGTAATTGGTGAGTGCATATTTCATTAAGGGGCAAGATCCCCGACTCGATCATTCGGATGGCTGCTGGCCAACAGTGTGGGCCAAGATGTGCACCGAGGACATCCAGTTCTTTGTCGTCGCTAATGATGCTCCAGTCGACGGTTACATCTGAACCGAATACTCCGTACTCAACATATGTGCCTAATTTCCTTAGGAGCGTGAGGCCTTGAATCACGGCGGCTGGGTGTCCGCTTCCCTCGAGATAAACGTCGGCGCCATAGCCTTCGGTAAGTGCCTTAACGATTGGGGTCGGGTCTTCATTACCAATATTGATAACGATATCTGCGCCACACTTGCGGGCGAGTTCAAGTTTTGCGTCCGACAAGTCCAATGCAATGACGTGCGCAGGATTTTTGGCGCGAGCACCCGCAACCATGCCTAACCCAATCGGGCCACAACCAGCAACAACCACCACGTCATCAAAAGAGATATTTGCGCGCTCCACGGCATGCAAAGCACACGACAGTGGCTCAGCGAATGCTGCGTATGCGGGCGGCACACCTTTGGAAATCTTGTGTACGAGTGCGCCCGCTGGGAACACCATGTAATCGGCCATAGCTCCGGGCGTTACTCTTTTGAAACCGTAGATGTCGTGTACGGCACACATCCAATACTCGCCTCGTTTGCAATATCGGCAAGACCAGCAGGGAACAATTTGTTCTGAGACGACTCGATCTCCAGGTTCGATATTCCATCGATCACGTGCCTCTTGGTCGGCTTCAACAACGATTCCTACAAACTCATGGCCGGGTATGACATCGGTTTCTGCCCATGCAGGTCGGGTGGCGTCACCCCAAAATTTTGTGGCTCCGTGGTAGCACTTCAGGTCACTCGCGCAGATCCCCACTGCTTCAACTTTTACGAGTGCCTCGCCCGGTCCAGGGATTGGAATAGGTCGCTCAACTAATTGATAGTCCTCTGGTCCAAAACACACGATTGCTTGCATCGTGCCCAGCTTCGTCATTGCGGGTTCCTTTTGGTTGTCAAAGATGTCTTGTTTTGTGAACATTTGTATGGTACTAATGTTCACAATAAACCTGTACTTAATTTCGGTAACAATTCGGATACGACGCCGGTATGTTGGCGACCACGCGGAGTAGACCTCACAGGAGCCTGACTTGTCCAGATCCCCAAATCCGGCGAACAATCCGGACACCAGCTCGGCTTTGCTCATGCACACCGCCGCAACCCTTTATTACCTCGAAGACGCAACTCAGGCCGAAATTGCTCTCAGAATGGGCAAAAGCCGTCCGGCGGTGAGCCGGCTTCTCTCCGAGGCCCGTCGAACTGGGATCGTGCGCATCGAAGTGACACCTTTGGGGCAACCTGCCTCGCCAGAGATCGGCGACAAACTGTGCACAGAACTCGGACTGGCATCTGTTGAACTAGTCCCCACATCTACCCCAACGATGATGGGTCGAGCCTTGGCTCCCGCTCTCTCAAAGACACTTCTCGCTGCTGGACTTCGACCGGGTTCGGTGCTTGTGCTCGCGACGGGTAGGGCGATTTACGAGACACTTCAGGCAGAGTTGCCGTCCCTACCCGGAGTTGTGGTTGTTCCAGCGGTGGGCGGCCAAGACGAGCCCGAGGCTTGGTATCAGGCGAATGAACTTGTTCGACAGATGGCCGAAGGTATTGGTGGTTTCCCTTCATTCCTGTATGCACCAGCACTGCCAGGTGTCGATCTGCATTCCTCGCTCCTGACCGATGTCTCAACCTCGCACGTGCGTGAGTTGTGGCAGCGGGCGGATTGCGCGGTCCTCGGGATCGGTGCCCCACCCGCAATCAGGCAATCCATTTCAGCCGCAATCCCAACGACGTCCAGCATTTTGCAATCAAAGGCCGTCGGAGATGTGAGTCTTCGTTTTTTTGACGCCGAAGGGGAATCAGTTCCGTTTCCTGGTAGCGAACGTCTCTTCGCTATTCCATCAGAGCAACTCAAGGACATCCCTGCCCGTGTGGCATTGGCAATTGGACCTGAAAAAGCACTGAGCATTATTGGTGCCGTCCGAGCAGGGTTCATTTCCCACCTAATAACGGATACCTCAACCGCTACTGCGATTCTTGAACTCCTGTGTTCGGGCGACCGCAATGACTAAACTCCTGCTCGGAATTGATCTCGGAACAGCGAGTAGCAAAGCAGTAGTGACCACCTTCGAGGGCGAGATCATCTGCTCGGAAACTGTTCCGCACCAATTCCTAATGCCCCGACCGGGTTGGGCTGAAGTTGATGCTGAAGCTGTGTGGTGGGCTGACGTCGTCTCTCTGACGCAATCAGTCGTGTCGCAGATCAACAAAACGGATCTAGCCGCAATGAGCATTAGCGGAGTGGGTCCTTGCTTGCTCCTGTGCGACGAATACAACTCACCTCTACGACCTGCCATCCTTTATGGCATAGACATGCGCGCTACAAGCGAAATCACTGAGCTCACGCAACGTTACGGCGCCACAGAAATAGTCAATCGTGGAGGTACCGCTCTCAGTACGCAAGCTGTCGGGCCAAAAATGTTGTGGGTGAGCCGCAATGAACCAGAGGTCTGGGAGAAAACTCGACGCTGGTTCAACTCGAACTCATACATTGTTGCTCGACTCACAGGTGAATATGTTCTCGACCATCACACCTCAAGTCAATGTGATCCGTTATACGACATCCGAAATTTTGACTGGTACCAGCCTTGGGTGGACGATTTATGTCCAGCCATCAACATGCCGCGCCTCTTGTGGCCCAGTGAGATTGCCGGAGAGGTTACCCACGAGGCCGCTCTGCTCACAGGCTTGCCCGAGGGGCTACCCGTTTCCGTCGGAACAGTGGATGCGTGGGCGGAAGCATTTAGTGCAGGGGTGCGCAAACCCGGTGACTTGATGTTGATGTACGGATCAACAATGTTCATGGTGCAAGTGCTTCCCGGGCTCAGCACTTCACCCATGTTGTGGACGACAGCTGGTGTCCTACCCAACACATATACATTTGCCGCAGGAATGGCCACATCAGGAAGTTTGACAGCGTGGATGAGCACACTCTTTGGTGGTGAATCTTTTGACAATCTTGTCAAAGAAGCTGAACAAAGTGTTCCAGGATCACACGGCCTGCTAACGCTTCCCTATTTTGCTGGTGAGCGAACACCTGTATTTGATCCCCAAGCCCGGGGCGTAATTGCTGGGTTGTCATTGCGTCACACCCGCGGGGACCTGTTTCGAAGTGTCTACGAAGGTATAGCGTTTGGAATTCGCCAAATACTCGAGATTTTTGATGGCACCGGCGCGGGAGCCACCCAACGAATCTTCGCCGTGGGTGGGGGCACACGAGGAGGTTTGTGGACCCAGATTGTTAGCGATGTCACTCGACGAACTCAAATAATTCCAGAACAAACAATTGGTGCTTCCTACGGTGACGCGTGGCTGGCCGGCGTTGGAATTGGTGCAGTAGATCCAACTTCAGACTGGTCCAAACCAGCGGAGATCGTTCAACCTAATGATTCAGCTTCGGAAATTTACGACCAACTGTTTACGACATACAAAGAACTTTATGTTTCAACTCAAAGTCAAGTGCATACTCTCGCCCAGATTCAAGAGGACGAGGTAATTAAATAGTGAGTACTACTTCCCCAATCCTTTTTTATGGCAAAGAATTCGACTTGGTAATTTTTGATCACGATGGTGTGTTGGTCGACAGCGAAATTTTGGCCATGACTGCGATCCAGGAGCTCCTTGCCAATCACGGGCTGCCCGTTGATCTTGATACCGCTTTTGGCATGTTCCTCGGTGGTCCATTCGACAAAGTAATTGATTATCTTGAAATGAATGTCTCTGGCATAGATCGAGAAAACATTGACAGCAGATTTCATGACCGGCTGTTTGAACTCTTTGTCGATTCCCTCCAGCCAATACCCGACATGCCATCACTCGTTGATTCACTCAGATCCCGGGGAGCGGCTCTTGCTATCGCGAGTAGTGGGACTTCTGAGCGGGTCGCTCTTGGCATAACCCAGACTGGACTTGCGGATTCATTTGATGCAGGCTCGATATTCACTAAGGATCAAGTCAAGTTTGGGAAGCCTGCGCCTGATATTTATCTGCTAGCAGCCAAGAGCCTTGGAATTGATCCGGCTCGGTGCTTGGTCATTGAAGATAGCCCCCATGGAGTGCAAGCAGCCAAGAGTGCTGGAATGTTTGTTATTGGATTGGCCTACAGGACACCAGCGGAAGACCTGCGCGAAGCCGATCTCGTATTAGGTTCCGCAGCAGAGGTTTTGGCGCTGCTGAGCTTGACCGCTTGAGGTCTACGCCAGCGAATTCCCAAATCCCACGCTGTGTTCGATACAAACTAAAAGCGGCGAGGGAGGGAGCCGTCGGCTGGGCTCACGCCCAACCTCCTCCCAAATCCCACGCCACAAAAAGCGGCGAGGGAGGGATTTGAACCCCCGGAGAGTTTCCCCTCGGGCGCTTTCAAGGCGCCTGCATTCGGCCGCTCTGCCACCTCGCCTGGTGTGTGAGCGCATTAACTCTAGAGGACGGCCAAAAATAGTTTTAACGTGCTGTGTCCTGGATCATCTGCCCACAGAGTTGATCTGGTTGCAACTCGGGCTGTGAGGGTCATTCGGCCGCTTCAATGGGAAGATCAACCCGCACACTTTGGCGGCGGTCAAGGATGAAACCAACCACGGTGAGCGCGAGTGAGACAGCAACCACGCTGGTGACAATTTCAGCAACGGTGTTGTGGCGCCAGCCGACGACAACAACGACCAAAACAGCAAGGGCCCCCCAGACTGCGAGCACCGCTCGACGATCTTGGGCGGCAAGTCGGGAGTACAGCAACACTTGAACGAGAGCAAATGCTGAGCCTTCCAAAGCGAATAGCCACGCTTCGCTACCGAGATCCTTGTATTGCGAGCCGCCAAGAATTCTGATGACAAGATCACCAGCGAACACGCTCGCAAGAGTGATCACAACTCCTACCATCGCGGTGAGCCCGGTTGCTATGTAAAGGGCGCGGTGTGAACCACCACCACTCATCTTGGGGAACAGGACAATGATGATCGCATTGGGCAGGAAGAAAGCGATCTTGGCGAGCAATACCCCAACGGAGTATTCGCCTGACAGGTCTTCGGTCAAAAATACTCGGGCGAGCAAAACATCAATATTTGTAAGGGTAAATAGCACGATTAAGGCGTGCGCTACATGGCCGAATTCGATACTGATGCCATCTTTAAGTTTTGGGCTTAACGTTTTTGGTGAAATCAATTGATAAGCGACGGCAGCGCCAATTGCGCAGCCAATCAAAATTCCAAACCCAACACCGGTAACACTTTGGAGAACAACAACACCGATTATTCCACCGAGTGCCCGGCCCCCCGAGTTGACAATAAAGGCGATGGAGAGTTTTACGTGTTGCTCTCGACCTTGAGCGATACCCATTGCAGCGGAGCCGATCACGACAAAACCCAGTGAGGCAACCCCGGTCACTACGGCCAGAATCGGGATCGAGAAGAGTGTGCTGACCGGCCAGGCGATTACCGCAGATCCAATTCCGATAGCAATAGCAACGAGAATTGAGAGTCGAATCGCTTGGCCTTCAACGTCCTTGCGGTCCGCTGCGGGAGCTGTTGACACCCGACGCGCGGTGAGGGCTTGGACCGAGATTCCTAGCGTTGCAATGATTACAAGCAGCCCGAGCAAGGCCCCGAGCGCCCCGAAATCAGCTGGATCCAAGATTCGGGCGGAGACCATGCTCAGCAGGTATGCGGTGCCGTTCCCGATCAGGGTGGCGGCCCCCACAAAGATCATTCCTTTTGCGACCGCGGACCGCTGCGAGGAGGCGTCGAGCGTTTGAGGGTCCACGGGCTAGAGCCTACTCAGGCGGAACTTTTAGCCCATGAATGACGCATCCCCGATGGTCAAAAATGCCCGATTCCCAAGGGACTTTAGTCATTTTGATCCATGAGGGAGCACCCGTGACTTATGTCACAGACCGGTCGGAAACGCGTCCGATAAACGAACGTTACATTTCCGTTATCTTGCAAATCACCATAGCGTCTTACCCCTGACCTTGGGGTTGAGCATCATTTGTGATCGATTTTTGATCACAGTGAGATCAACCTCAAACTCACTTTCGGGTGGCACCGAATAGATGCACAACGCCACCCGAGTAAGCGCTGCAGAACCTGCAGACACGGTGAGCCGCCAAGTCGGGGGACGAGGAGATCAGATGGACCGCACGATGAAGAGTATGAACGGCTGTAATGCTGAGCCGGCTTCCCTGGGTTCAGAGACGCCGAACGAGCTAGGGCAAACCCCGCGTCGGGTTTCCCATATTGCCATGTTGATGGCAATTGTGATGAGTGCAATGGGGTTGGTAACCATTACCTCGACCGCTGCTCATGCCAATGCCCCGGCTGCAAATATCCGTAGCGCTGACCGCGCCGCGGCTCCCGGTGAACGCCTGGTGAGATCCATATCCGCAACCAAGAACGAAGGCAAACGACTGAGCAAGGTCAACCGTGTGGCCGGCAAAAAAGCTGAAGTCCGCGTTGTTCGCAACAAACTGGTGTCATTCGCCCGCAAGCAAATCGGTGACCCTTATCGCGCTGGTCGCTCCGGCCCTGATGCATTTGATTGCTCGGGTCTTGTTCGATTTGTCTACAAGAAAATTACCGGGAAGACTCTTCCCCACTACTCCAAGGCCCAGTACAACCAGGCCAAGAGAATCAAGAGGGGCAACGCCCAGCCAGGTGACCTCGTCTTCTTTTTCCAAGGAGGAGCGCACCACGTTGGGATTTACATTGGTAACGGAAAAATGATCGATGCCCCCAATGCTGGCAAAAGCGTTCGCGTTAGCCCGATCTCCGGATCATGGTGGGGTCGTAGCTACACCGGTATGGGGCGAATCCTCCCCGCTTAGGCGAGCTCACCAGTTGAACTCCGAGCGCACTGAAGTCACCGGCAGCGAATAGCAATGGGTGAGTCAGTTTGATTCTCAAATGCCACCGAGCCTAAACCGGAGCCTGCTCATTGGATGGTAGAGACGCGAACTCGGGTGAAGGCGCAATACTTACATCGCCTGCGTTCCTATAACCGCACGCTTTTCGCAGCAGGTGATCATGCACACAAAACTTAATGTATGACACGGGAATGGCCACACCATTACGCACAACTTTTACGGTGCCAGACATCAGAATTTCAAGGAGTCAGGGTTTCTGATTCAATTCCCTCGACAACATGCTTGGCCACGGCTAAAGAACTCGTCCATGCTGGCGATACCGCGTTAAGCACGTGGGTCGACTTCGACCCCTGTCGAACCACAAAATCCATTTCGAGGCGACCAGAAGGTACGTGGAAAAGTTGAGCTCGTACGCCTGGCCTACCCTTCGTCTTGAAATCTCGACTATTTATTGATGGCACTAATCGCGCGGCTTCTGACAGCAATTTTCTTCTTGAGTATTTCGGCAATTCCGTCCTAAGCAGACTCCACACATTGTGATGCTTGCTTGCGAAGAAGCCTGGATACATGCGCACGATATTCGACATCTCTGATGCCGAGAAATTACTCAGACCACCGTAGTCCTCTCGCCAAAGAGAGGGGATCGCAGTTGGGCCGACCTTTGCCCGACCGTCAACTGTCACGGTGACGTGAGTGCCCAAAAATGGATTCCGTGAATCGGGCACCGGATATACATGTCGCTGCAGACGACCCTGCTCCCAGCTGCCGTACCAATACAGACCCTTGAAAGGGAGCATTTTGTACTCCAAACCAACTCCGCACCAATGAGCGATGGTGTCAGCGTAAAGTCCAGCAGCATTGATTAAATGCCCAAAAGAAATTGTTTCAGAATCACTTAAGAGAATTTTCTCAGATTCCACACCGACTACCGACTGTCCCATCCGCAGCACGCCTCCACGTTCAACAACACGCTGAGCGAGCGCCTCAATTACCTCCGCTGGATCTGCCACGGCTGTTGTAGGTGACCACAGCGCCTGCTCATGTGTGCGGGCTAAAGGTTCCAGTTCGTGTAGTTGGGCTTCATCGATTTTTTCTAACTCCACACCGTTTGCCTGACCCCTTTGAAACAACTTTTCCAGATCGGGGAGTTGCTCGCTCGAAGTTGTCACGACAACTTTCCCTGTCTCACGTACCGTTACCCCTCGCTCAATGCAAAACTCTTTGAGCATTCGATTGCCATCTCGAGTCAATTTGGCTTTTAGCGAGTCAGGTGCGTAATAGAAACCGGCATGCAAAACGCCGCTATTTCGACCAGAAGCATGCAGCCCCAACGTGAATTCTTTGTCGACCACGACGAGATGGTCCCCAGGATGGCGTGTCAACCAAGCATCGGCCAACGCCAGCCCGACCACACCTGCCCCAACAATGACGACATCTGCACTGGTCTTCACGTCCAGAGCCTACCGGCCTCAAATCGGTACACCGAGTTGTTTCTCGCGCCGGGTGGTGCACGCGAGCTTTAACTTCACAGCAGTGGTTCAATCGTGGCTACGAGCGTCAGTTCTGGCTGAACCCCAACCGCCCAATCAACGACCTGTAAATTGCGCACCATTATAAATGTAGGAATTGAACCGAGTGCTAGTTGTTTCGTATTCAGTACGCCTTCTTGGGAAGAGTCTGCTGCATCGACGATCCAAGGCACAACGTAATTAGCGAATCTAGAGTCCTACTTTGATTGAAAGTTACTGAGTGAGCGGAAGCTGCACCAAGATCTGAAGTCCGGTGCCTTCCGGGGCTCCTTGGGCCCAGGCATCTCCTCCGGCCATGCGGGCACTTTCTTGAACAAGGGCCAGTCCGAGTCCGCTACCACCCGGGTGAGAATTGCTCGCACGGTAAAACCGATTAAATATTTGAGTGAAATCCTCGGTCGCGGGTAACCCTGATCCGTCATCTGCGACCGTCAACTCGCAGAAGGATCCCGCTCTTTGGAGGGTGACGACAACCTCGGAATTTGCATATTTCAATGCGTTACCCAGTAACTCATCAATAATTCGAGAACACGTGCCCGCGGGCACCGTGACGGTGCAGTCTTCTACCTCCGCACGAATCACAATTCCTTTTTCTTGTGCAATCACAGTGGCCGCTTCAACACGGTCGAGCACAATTTCGCTCAGCGACTCTTCGCGCATGTTGAGCATCCCCGAATCTGACCGGGTCAATAGCAAGATTTGATCAATGCGGTGTGCCAATCGATCAACTTCGGCAATTGCAGCATCGGCGTTAGATATCACTTCAGGATCCGTCGACACATCAGAGATCGCTTCGAGTCGAAGCCGCACACCCGTTAACGGACTACGTAAATGGTGAGAGGCATCTGCTGCAACTCTCTGCGTCCGACTCAACAGTCCTTCGAGGCGTGATGCGGTCGCGTTC
>Ga0247831_1006869_pt1 | contig 13111 bp, 6 predicted proteins | sample LaCruzMarch2015__9_FD_192406 | JGI IMG/M metagenome (GOLD analysis project Ga0247831, IMG submission 192406) | Freshwater microbial communities from meromictic Lake La Cruz, Castile-La Mancha, Spain - LaCruzMarch2015_1m | ecosystem: Environmental > Aquatic > Freshwater > Lake | place: Spain...
GTGACCGAAACAAGGTTGCACCGGGGCAATGTGGTTGCGGAATTCCCGATACCGACAGCGACCTAGACGGAACCGCTGACTGCAATGATGGTTGCCCGAATGACTCGTTGAAGACAGCGCCTGGCCAGTGCGGTTGTGGCACCCCCGAGACAGACTCGGATGGTGATGGCACGGCCGATTGCGTGGACTCGTCTGGTTTGCAAGTCGCTGTCATGACTGCACAGAATCCAGAAGCATTTCTCCAGTTTGGTTGGAACGTGGCAGTTGATGGGGACACCGCTATCAGCGGTGCCCCGCAGGCCAACATCGGCGGCGCCGCCTCGCGCGGCCTCGCGGTGGTCATGCATCGCTCCGCTGGTGGCACATGGACGCGCGAGGCGACCCTGACCGCCCCGGATGGCGTCGCGTTCGATCGCTTCGGTGCCAGGGTCGCAGTTTCCGGCGCGGTTGCCGTGGTTGCGGCGCCGCAGGCGCAGGGCGGCAAGGGTGCCGCGTACGTGTTCCGCCGTAATTCCGACGCGACGTGGGCCTTCGTCCAGCGATTGCAGCCCTCCAACGCATCAGTAGGTGACAACTTCGGGTCGTCGGTGTGCATCAGCGGCGGCGTCATCGCCGTCGGCGCGCCGAAGGACGCCACTGGGCCGAATGCGGGCCCGGGATCCGTGTTCGTCTACGGCCTGGCGTCCGCCGGGAGCTATGTCCAGCAGGCGGTCCTGGCGGCATCCGATGGAGCCATCGGCGACGGCTTCGGACACGCGGCCGCGGTCGTCAACGGGTTCCTGGTGGTCGGCGCTCCCTTCACCGACCTGCCGGGAACCAGCAATTGCGGCAATGCATACGTGTTCCGCCAGCTGTCGCCGGGCACCTGGACACAGCGTGCCAAGCTCAGCGCCGCCACTCCGGCGCGGGACGCCAACTTCGGACGCGACGTGGCGACCGACAGCCAGGCGATCGTGGTCAATGCCCCGGGCGAAGACGGCGGTTCTGCCTATGCGTTCCAGGCAAGTGGATCGAACGACGCCGTTTCCGCGCCCTTCCGCCTCGTCAGCAATGGCGTCCAGACGGATGACGGCTTCGGATGCTCGGTGGGCGTGTTCAACAGCCGCATTGCGGTCGGATGCGTGCTGGACGACGTTGCCGACCGTGCGGATGCCGGATCGGTGCGGATCTTCCGCCGGGGAACCCAGGGAAGCTGGATCGACGACGGCATCGTCATCGCGAACGACGGCGCTGCCGGCGATCTCTTCGGGTGGCACCTCGCCCTGAGCGGCGACGTGGTGGTGGTGGGCGCAGTGGGTCACGATGCCGGCACCTCCTTCGATGCCGGGTCCGTGCACATCTACGATCTCAGTCCCGCCGACTGCGACGATGACGGTGTCGCGGACGTGGACCTGGATGCCGACGGCGTTGCCGACTGCAACGATCCGGACGACGACGGCGACGGCACCCCCGACCTGGCCGACGGTTGTCCCCGGGATCGACTGAAGACCAGCCCCGGCACCTGCGGATGCGGCGTGGTGGACACCACAGCCGACGCCGATGCGGACGGGGTCATCGATTGCCTCGACAACTGCCTTGCCGTTGCAAATGCGAATCAGGCGGACTGTGACGCCGACGGATTAGGAAACGCGTGCGAGTCGCAAGTGGACTGCAACAGCAATGGCGTCATCGATTCATGCGACGTCATTAGTAGCGGGACGTCGCCGGATTACAACGCAAATTTGATCCCCGACGAATGTGAATCAGCATCGCTGATGGTTCCGCAGGAGTTCTCAACAATGCAAGCGGCGATTGATGCCGCGCCGAGCAACGGAATTGTCATCGTGGGCCCCGGGACTTACATCGGAGCTATCAATACGCGAGGAAAGGCCGTAAAGATTCACGCCTTGTCGGGTCCCGCTACAACTGTCATTGATGGTGCCTCTGTCAACGTGTCGCTGGTGACATTCAATTCCAACGAAGGTCCAGCGACTGTGTTCAGTGGATTCACGGTGCGACGAGGCGTTCGCGGAACCCCAGTCGTTCCCGGCTCTCCGTTCCTAGTCGGTGGTGGGATATTCGTAAGTGGAAGTTCGCCGACCATCACAAACTGTGTCATTGAGCAATGCAGAGGGCAGTTCGGGGCAGGGATTTATCTGATTGACAGTAGTGCGGTGTTGCGCGAGTGCGCGATCATCAGTAATACGGCGGTGGAGTACGGTGGTGGCGTTCAAGGATTCCGTGGCGCATTGACGCTTGAAAATTGCCAAGTCATCAACAACGTGAGTGGCATCGCGGGTGGCGGAATCCATATGGCAGGCGGGCAGACTCGTCTGATTGATTGCGCAATATTGGACAATGCCACACTTGGAAGCGGCGGCGGTGTCTCATGGGATTCGGATTCGTATGGTGGGCCAATCTCCTCCCTCATCGTCATTGACTCATTCATTGACAACAACTTTGCCGTCACAGCTGGCGGTGGTGGCTATATTTGGTCCTTCAATAAAACCCCGCGGACAGCAGTGGTGTCATCGTCGCGTATCTGCGGGAATGTCCCGGACGAATATGCAGGTCCCGTCACACTCGAGAGCGAGTCCGTTGTGTGTGCCGATTGCAACCTGAATGGAATTCCCGACTCCGGAGACATTGCGGCCAATCCATCGCTGGACTGCAATAACGACGGTCGCATCGACTCCTGTGATGTTGTGTCTGGGGCCGTAGCAGATCGCAATGGCAATGGAATTCCAGACGAATGCGAGGAGTCGATGCGATTTGTGCCTTCGGAATACCCAACCATTGGCGCAGCAACTGACGCAGCTGTTTCGGGCGATGTCGTTTGGATCGCTCCTGGGACATACTCTGAAACCATCAATGTGCATGGCAAGGGCATTACCGTTCGCGGTGGCGGACCAGGCGTCATCATTGATGGGGCGTCACTCAGTGATTCACTACTGGTCGCCAAGAGTGGCGAGGGTGTAGACACGGTCATTGATGGACTCACTTTCCGCAATGGACGTGTTGGTTCGACGCTCATCTCTAGTCCTTCGCTTCGTGTGGGCGGTGGGGCGTACATTGAGAGCGCCTCGCCGACTATTCGTAACTGCACTTTTGAGCAGTGCCGGGCGCAGTACGGCGGTGGGGGGTACTTCTACGCGTTCAATGGGTTGGTGGACTCCTGCACATTCCGCTTCAACACAGCACTGGAGGACGGCGGCGCACTTCAGCTGTTTGACGGAGCGAGTGATGGTCGCGCAGTCATTACCAATTGTTTGTTTGAGTCGAATGTCAGTGGAAACGATGGTGGCGCCTTGCATTTAGTTTCCGTGGGCGGGCATGCGTTGCAGGACTGCATCATCCGGCAGAATCAAGCCCAATTGCGTTTCGGTGGTGGTATCTCGTGGTACCGCTATGGGCCGATACCGTCTGTATCGGATCCACTGGTTGTTGACGGATGTGAGATCGAAGAAAATGTTGCCGGGGCGTCCGGTGGCGGCATCTATGTTCACAATGTCGGGGTGTCGGCCACCATCCGGGATTCGATAGTTTGCCAGAATCTCCCGAATAATCAGACCGGAAGCACATTCGACGATGGCGGCAACAACCTCTGCAACTGCTTGGGCGACCTCAACCACGATGGCTTTGTAAACGGAGCCGACTTGGGGATAGTGCTGGGCGAGTGGGGCGTTTCGACCATCGCAGACCTCAACAATGATGGCCTCGTTACTGGCGCAGATATCGGTCGGTTGTTGGGCGCTTGGGGCGTGTGTCCGTAACTAGCAACAAAGAAGGTCAATATCGCTTCGCGTGGTTCCCGGTAATCGACGCCCTGAGTGATGGCGCAACTTGATGTCGCGCTTCCACTACCGATTCACCACAACAACCTCACTACTCGTATGGATATAAGTCACTCGCACTGCACACCCGCACAAAGGTCTTCTGAGGGAAGCCCAGATTTCAAGCGCAATTTGAGTTAACTAGATAACTCGAGGTGTATCAACGGTCCCGATTGGTGCGCACAGACAACTCTGCAACATATTGAAGCCGTCCGCCGAAGGCAAACTCCCAGCCGCGTGGATATAGGCGGAGCGGATGGTGTTCCTTCGTCAGGTCGAGACCTACTTCGGCGAAGATCGCGCGCCATTCCGATGGTGAATGGTATCGATACAAGCAGGGGACGCCGTAGGGCGAATTTGCTGCCCAATCGATCAGTGAGATGCGCGCCTGCGCAAGCAGCCCGTCCCTGGCATGATCTTTGAGAATTACCATGCGCCGCGACACGCGGGCGCATTCCTTGAGCAGGGAATTCTCGTTTGCCTCGTGGTGTAGGACATCTGCAACGATTACGACGTCAAATGCCCCATCTTCGAATGGGAACTTTCCACCTTGATATTCGATGACCGGAACAGGCTCCCCACCCCGTGGAGCTCGTTCTAGGCCAACCCCCTCTACTCTCGCTGGGCACCGCGGGTCATCAAGCAGCGTTCGAAGCAACAATCCATTCCCGCAACCAACATCTAACACTCGGTCGCCAGGAAGCACTAGAGGCACAAATACGTCTGCTAGTCGACGGAGTCGTTCGGCATACACACCCGCGTGGATCGTGCGCATGAGTGATTTCATGATCGGCATTCTATCGACCGATGTGTATCAATTATTGGCACACGCGATGATCACGCACTATAATGAAGGCTGGTGCGAAAGGTCATCGACGAGGATTCAATTGGTAAGCCGTCCAGCCGCAATGCACCTTCGGGTTTGACAGCTTCCGCTGCCTCTGGCTCTGCCTGGATGACGGCACAGGTTGTACTGAACAAGGTCGTGACGGTGGGCGCGATGCTTGTTCTGGCACGGATTCTCAGTCCCGCAGACTTTGGTCGCGCAAATCTAGCCACGAGCGTGGGTGCCTTCATTTCCGTGATTTCACCCTTTGTCCTTGGCGATGTACTCCTGAGTATGCCTCGCCGCTTTCGCGAAGTAGCCGGCGTGGCGTTCTGGGTAGGGGTGGTTTCAGCGCTGGTGCTCTTTGTACTCATGGCGATCGCGGCACCGCTGGTGGAGTCGGCGACTGGTAAAGCGGGCGTAGCTGTGTGTGTGATGATGGTGGCATTTCGGCCCGCCTGCGATGCGGTCTTAGTTGTGCCTTTCGCCAAGCTTCGCATAGACCTGTCCTATCGACTGATGTCTATTGTTGATGTTGTAGTCATCCTTTCTGCGACGATCGCGAGTATTGCCATGGCGTGGTACGGGCTCGGATCTGCAGCGCTAATCGTGCCACCGATCGCCACGCTTGCGATTCGTGGCCTGGTGTATTGGGGATTTACACTGCGCGATATTCCGCTCCGTCCGCATGTGCAGGATGTGCGACCCGTGGTGCGTCGCTTCGCCATCGCCTCGCTTGGGCAGTACATCAACAACGTCTTACAGATACTGGAGTTGTTGGTACTTGGCTGGGTTGCAACGGAGGCAGCGGTGGGGTTTTTTGGATTTGCGTTCCAAATCGCCACGCAAGCGAACGGAATCATTGCGGCGCAGTTAGGCGCAGTATTGCAGCCGATTTTCGCACAAATGCAAAATGATCCCACTAGGCAGGTGCGCGCATTTCTCCGTGCGACACGTCTGCTTGCTGCCGTAGCAGTGCCAATATCAATATTTCAAGCAGCACTCGCTATTCCCTTGTTTTCGTTGCTGTTTGGATCAAAGTGGGACGGTGCACTGGGAGTGTTCATCGTTCTGAGTCTCGGTCAAGCCTTTATGTTTGTGTCTGCCCCCGCGATTGCGTTGATCAAGGCACAAGGACGATTTCGCGCCTACTTTGCATGGCAGTCAGTGCACCTGTCTGTGGCGGTGGTTGCTTTGTCATTTGCGGCACGGTCCGGGGGCGGCGCTGCGCTTGGGTTAGCGGGGTTCATCGGTCTTCAGGCACCACCGGAATCTGCGACACCACTAGCGGTTGCACTCGCGAGCGTAGTGGTTTGGGGACTATCAACATTGGTCGGGGTCTGGATCAGCGCGCGTCCCGCGAATGTGACTTGGGGTGAAGTTTTTCGACTGTTCCGCACGCCGTGGATCTTTGCCCTGCCAGGCGCGGCTCTCGCCTTCGGGTCATGGTTTGTGATGAATTTGTTCTTCCCACCTTGGCTTTCCTCCGTCGTGTCCTTGGCGCTTACTGGGCCATTACTGCTGATAGCCGCCATCGCCCTGACCGCCCGGCTTGAGCCATCGACTCACCTTGATCTGGTTGCAGTTGTCAGGCGCGTCATTCGCCGCCCATCGATCGGGGCTACCATCCTGCGGGAATGATTATCCACGTCATCGACAACTTGCTCCCTGAAAAAGGCGGCCCAACCAGCGTAGTTATTGAGCTCGCCAAACAGCAGGCCGTGTCCGGTCAGAAAGTAGCCGTGCTGTGTCGTGTCGCACCAACGACCCCACAAGCGGCTGCAGCCCTTGAGCATGCCTGGGAGGGGACCGGCGTTCGATTCTTTCAGGTGCCATTAGGTAGACAGGGGTGCCGTGCGGAGGTGCGGCGCGTACTGGATCAACTACGCCCCTCTGTAGTCCACTTGCATTGCACATGGGAGCATATTCTTCGAATCGCAGAGCGAGAGGCGCGCAGGCGGGGCATACCCACGGTCCTCTCAACGCACGGGATGTTCCACCCGTATCCCTTGTCACTCAAGCGCTGGAAGAAGCAGCTTTATTTGTCTCTGTTCAGTTCCACCATGTTCAGTCATGTAGCCGAGTATTTAGCTTTGAATTCAGAGGAGGCTGATTATATTTCACGCCGGTTCGGATGGCGTGCATCGGTGCTACCGAATGGCGTTGAAATTGAGCGTTACAGGGATGTAACGGATGGCTCATTCCGCGCACGCGTACCGAATCTTGGAGACCGCCCTTATGTACTGTTTGTCGGACGGCTCCACCCGATCAAGGGGTGCGACCTATTGATTCAAAGTTTTGCTCTGGCGCGCTCACAAGGGTTACGAATGGATCTTGTGTTCATGGGTCCCGATGAAGGCGCACTTGGCGGATTACGCGCGTTGGTCGAGAAGTTAGGGATCTCGAACAGTGTTCACTTCGTGGGAGGTATGTTCGGCGCGGAGAAGCTAGACGCGCTCGCAGGGTGCTCGATATTTGCGCACCGTCCTCGATTTGAGGGATTTGGAATCGCGGTCATTGAGGGCATGGCTTCGAGCCGCCCCGTGCTTACGACGAGGAACTGCCACCTTGAGCTGGCAGCCAAACAACATGCTCTGCTTCTCTCAGAGGACGAGGACCAAGCCTTTGCATTGGGACTTCTGCATCTCTCGCGCGACCCAGTTAGTGCGTTAGAACTGGGGACGCGCGGTCGCCAGTGGGCTGAATCTAATTGCAGCTGGACAAGCATTATGGCAGCAACCGATGCAGTGTATTCGCGTGTGTGAGAAAGGCTGGATTCGATTAAGTGTGCTATAGCGGTTCATTATGCTCAGTGTTGAATGGTATCGGCTCATAGACCTCCTTTCGCCAGAAGGCCATCCCTACCAAGCGAACCCCTAGCCAGCCACCAACAGACCATGCAAGTGCGTTGAAAGCGAATAGGCCAAGTTCGCCGCGCGCTAACCCAAGGATCTGCGAAGTCGCGGCAGAAATCGGAATAATTATAAATGGGTCACCAGCCCAAAATGCGCAGCGATCATCGAGATATCGAAGTGCCCACGCGATCATAAATGCGTACAAGGGTAGGGCGATGAACGGGATGTCAACAGCAATGTGCCCGATGATGCCACACCCGAGTGAGAATTCGTCGCGCTTGACGCCCGTAACGCCGACTAGGTGAACCATTTCATTTCCAAGCGACCAAGGTTTACCTTCCCACAAAATGCGAGGAATAGGTTGTGTAATGAAGTATCGAAGGGAATGTAATGGCCAATATGCGTGTTGACTGGGAAATGTCTCGATCAACCACATGCTGTTAACGCCCGCAAATTGGCCGCTCGTCATACTCAGGGCAACCTCACCAAGGTCCCTGAGGTCAACTCGAGTGAACGATTCGAGGTACTCATCAGCAGTACCACCACGCCCCTTCTCGCCGCGACTAGCGGATTGGAATAGCACGAACACCAGTCCGATTAGTCCAACCATTAGCGCCCTTCCCACCAGTGCGGTACGCGAACCAGCTCGCCACCGAGCGAAATAGGCTGCCCAGACAATGCAAAAAACAGCAGCGATGAGCCCGCGTCGGCTAAATGAATTCTGCAGCAATGCAACGGCCGTGGCCACAATAATTACCGCACCTCCAATTGCTTTCACCGGATTACTTGGATCTCGCGCCCAACCCCATGCAGAAGTTCCACACGCTGCGGCGAAAAATCCCGCACTCAACATAATGGTTAGGGCACCGATGATTGGCACTGGACCGATCACATCTCGCATAACTATCCCTCCAACCAAGCAGGCAAGTGCTGTCGCTAGCAGTCCCCAGTCTGAAATGTAATGAAACCAACCAGGTCTAGCAGCAAGCCTAGCCATTGGCTTTGCGGTCCCGTAAAACCATAGAAACAGCGACATGAACACCCAACTCATGATTGCAAACACGAGCCCAGCTGAAGCGATGTCGTCAGGAGCGACCACGTCATCCTCCCCGGTGAGGAATGTGAATAATGCACTACCGGGTTGGAAGAGGATGTAACCAGCGATAAACAGAGACTTCATCGTTAGCGCTTCGTTCCGCGCATCAAAGAGATCAGAGATCAAAATCCATCCCAAGACGAGGATCTGTGCGGATAGAAGGATGCAAACAATGATGATCAATTGGGCGCTTCCTGGTCAAACACGTTGTTGTTGATTTCTAGAAACACAACTGGCACGTAACCCCAAGAGATCACTGACTGCACGGCGCGAGTTAAAGCCTTGGGGTCCGGATTGGGTCCGAACAGGCGCGCATCGTCGGAACGGTCAAACACCATTCCAGCCCATGTTTCATGACCCGGCAGCACGAGGTCTGCGAGTAACAGTGGTCCTTTAATTCGCTCGTGTCCGCCGCTTCGGAATGGTTTCGTCTGGTAGGCATCTAACCACGTTGGAGCCAAGCGGTGAAGAATGTCGCATGCCTTCCCTTCGGTGCAGAATTTTACATTTGGCGCAGCGCGACAAAGCGCCTCTAGGAGCGGAACAAGTCTCCATAGCGGATCACATTCGTGTGCGAAGGCATCGAGACCAATGATTTTCGCGCCGAGACTAGTTCCGCAGTTTAACTCGCGTAGGACATCGGCCAATTGGGACGGATCACTCGGATCAATCGCTGTCTGGGGTATGCAGTCAAAGCAGGGCGTCGCCTGCGCGGCATGACCCCACCATAATCCCCACTCCGCACCATTAGGCGCATGGATCGACCGGAGCTCATCCGGGGCAGAGCGTAGCCCGACCGGGACAGACTTGTTCTGGTCAGTCCACCGCGACGCGAACTGGTGTGGATAGTTAAGACTAGAATTCCTCGTGGCCAAGCCGGTCGCGGCCCACAAGATGACGCGGGATGAGTCCTTAAGCAAACTATTCAATTTCCAAGCCACCTTGGCGTAGCCGTCAATGTCTGGGCGGCCGATCGTCTCAGCCCAACCCTCTGGGTTGTCAGATTTTTGGTCCGCGGGGCTCGCGACGGCGAAGCCACGAATTGGGCGCCCGTCACGGGAATAGGAGACCTTTCCGTAGGTTGTTCTGAACCATTGGACGTAAGGTGAGAGAGTGTCCGACCACCGCTCGCTTTGGGATGTGAAACGGAAGCACAACCTCCACACCCGACTCGCTCCGGAAGGCAGTTTGGCAGGATGTGGCCACCAAATGTAGCCAGGCTTTCCAGGGTTTGATAGATTCACTGCGACTCGCCACGCATTTGTCCCCGCTGACTCCACAGCGATAGAGACGTCGTGTTTGTAATCTAGTATCGGATAGATCACACTCACTCCGACGCTGATATCAGCGGTCCTTAGGACGGCCACAGGTGAATAGAGTTCATTGGGGTACGTGCCCTGGATAAAAGCTTCGCGCAAGGTTAGCAATTCGGGCCAGCCTGAACCTTGAAAGTCGTACGCCGCGATCGTTTCCCCCAAACGAAGTGGCGGCGTTGGTAATTCTGAAACCGTCAACGGCTCGCTACTGCGATTCGTCACTGAGTACTCGACATCGAACCCATCCAATACGGCGATGACTCGTGCGTCTACCGCTCCTCGTGGCGGGGTCCAATGATCGACGATCTTCGTACCATTATTGCCGATTACAGAGACCGCCCCAGATGGGTCTACAACTATTGTTGGAGGAATCGGGAGTTCTGCGGTTGTTGCTGCGCTGCCCCGCGATTGCTGTGCTAGGCACTGCGAGTGCACGTTAATCAACGTGAAAGTCAAAACCACCGCGGCTCGCGCAATTATTGACGGCTTTCGCATTTCCTTAGAATAGTGGTTTCCGTGCTGGTCATCGGACCACAATCTGCCTCATGTCTATGGGCAACCAAGATACAGGCACGTAGCCAAGACTGGCAACATCACGAACTTCGGCCAACTGCGCATCAAGTGATGCATTTGGTCCCCAAAGAATCGGATTTGTCGATCGGTCAAAACACATGCCAGCCCACGTTTCGTGTCCAGGTACGAGATAATCGGCCACCACGAATCTGGACATCGGAATTCGTTCTGGCATGTCCGCCACGGGGGCGTAGCGATAGCCATCAGTCCAAGTAGGAGTTAAGACGTGAAGGATGTCACTAGAACGTCCTTCGCTAATAAACTTGAGGTTTGGATATTTGATTCGCGCCAACTTTAAGAACTCTGTTAGGTTCCAGACCGGTGAATAGCAGTGCGCAAAGGCATCGAGGCCGATAGTTTGTGCTCCCGCCGCGACAGCTTGATCCAGTTCGTTCCAAGCTAGTAATAAGTGATCAGCGCGGTTTGGATCAAGTGCTTCGCTCTGCGTATCACCCCACCAACGTTCAACATTCGCCGACCGACCCCACCATAGACCTAAAGATTGACCGGCGCCTGTAGCGGCAATCAGTAAATTTGCCGGGGACTGTTGTACCTCTGATCCATTGATGGTCGCAGCCGCATGTGTGTTCCAATGTGACGCGAATTGATAGGGGTAACTCATGGATCCACGGGGATTAAGTCCAGTTGGGGTCCAGACCATTACCCGGTCTGCCCGGAGAAACTGTCGGCTCACCCATTGCGCCGCAGATCCATAGCCATCAATTTCCGGTTTACCAGCTTGGGACACCCATCCGTAAGGATTTCCTGCTGATTGCAGGTGCTGCATTGCCATAGAAACACCAGCTACCGGGCGTTGATCACGGACGTATGCAACCATACCGTAGGTAGCCTGAAAGTAATCACGGTAGGGTGCAATCGTCTCAATCCAGTGGTCTGGCTGCGCGAACGCGATGTTCACACGGTAACTCCGCGTCTCGCCCGGTTGGATTACAGGCGGGTTAAAGAGATGGCTATCGCTATCCTGGATTCCAGCATTCTCCAAACCGAACGTCACATTCCAATTGCCTGAGTCACGAGGGTCAACTCGCAGTCTCACATCATGTCGATACTCCAATACCGGGTACTCGATGCTCAAGCCGACAGCCAACGTGCTGTTGCGGATAATGGCTGTCGGGCTGTAAAGCGTCCTAGGGTAAGTTCCGTACCAGGGCGCAGACCCCCGATTCATAGGTAGATCACCCCCGACGGTGCGGACGTCCTGTAGTTTTATAGCGTCTCCCATTGTAAGCGTTGGCATGGTTATCGAGGCCAACTCCCGCGCAGTGTTCGTGTTGTTTTCATAGGTGTATTCGATCTGAATTCCAGCTACGGTCTTAGTTACAGTAGTGCGCGGGGTAACGCAGTTGTACCCGTTGCTCGCATTCAGATACGTTGTCGGAGTCCAATTCGAGAATATTGCCGTTCCGTCGGAAGTACTCGCGGACCATCGACCATTACTTTCGGCAACAACCATGGCTGGTGAGTTGTTAATGGAGGTTGGAGGGATGCCGCCTGCCGTTGTGCCTGAGGAACCGGTTGTTGTGGTGCTGCCATCGCCCGATGTATTACCACTTGTTGTGGTGTTGGCGGCAGCCGATCCGCTGGCGTTGGTCGTGTCTCCCGCATTCGACGAGCTAGATGAATTGGCCGGCACCGCCCCGGTCGCCAAACTTGCAATGGCAGACTGACGCGTTGCCACGGCAGTCCTGACCGATTCCAGCGCCGACGTACCGGGGGCAGCCCCGAGCATGATCGAGGAAGAGCTCACATGACCACGCACAAGAGACGCAAAACTCGCGCTTGCCGGTTCCGCTGATACATCAACGATCACCACTGGAATCCCCGGCCATTTTGCATGGATCAGGCGGGCGATCGACTCACTGCCCTTCGCAGTAAATTGCGAGACTAGTGCTTTGTTCAGTAGCGACAAATTCATCGCTGACAAGCGTTTCGCGGTCAACGATTGTACTCCAAGCGCAGTCTTGTAAATTGACGCGCTAGGGTGTTTGTTTAGGGTCTTGAGTACTTGGCCACTGGTCCACGTCCAGGTGGGTACCGATGAAACCGGCAACAGCACCGCCGACGGCGCGATGTTCGCGGCGCCAGCCTGCACAATCACATCTCGAGTCTTCAGCGCTGCGGCGCCAGCGCCGGCATTGAACCAAGGACCGCGAATTGAGGCTGTACCGCCGCGCGCTCTCACGGCGAAACTATCTCGCGGGTCTTGGCGAAGAGCCGACCCTACATCCGGTAATGTGAGAACACCCGTCGGGGCGTCATAAGCGTTGCCAAATACCTCGGTAGTTGCCACCTGGGCTGATGCATTCGTCGACAGTAGGCTGATCGAAGCGGCAATTGCAGCAGTTCTGATTAGTTTGGCACTGATAGTCATAGTAAATTCCGATTAGGTTGCTAGTCGTGCTGATTCTGATTCGTCATTCCACTCGCGAGATTTGCATGCGCATTGACTGTCAGATTGATTTAATCCGGCGTCAACTATTGATCCAGGCAATGGGTCCACTCGCCCCATATTTGTTTGGACTTCCACTCGAATCACGGACACCCCCAGTCGGCAGGATTGCACCTGCCAGAAGGAGCGTGTTTCATGTCCACGATGCGAGTTTATACCCGTG
>Ga0247831_1006872_pt1 | contig 13106 bp, 13 predicted proteins | sample LaCruzMarch2015__9_FD_192406 | JGI IMG/M metagenome (GOLD analysis project Ga0247831, IMG submission 192406) | Freshwater microbial communities from meromictic Lake La Cruz, Castile-La Mancha, Spain - LaCruzMarch2015_1m | ecosystem: Environmental > Aquatic > Freshwater > Lake | place: Spain...
TATTTACATTACTTTATACTTCTTTATATCTTGTTTTAGTAAAAACGCCCATTTAAAATCTTCTTTAAAAAGTTCAATCTTTCCTAAAGCTTTATAACAATTTGCCCTTCCCTCAAAAGCATTTGGATCGTTTTGAAAAATCTTTATTGAGTGGCTGTAATCAACTATCGCTTTTTCGTAATTCTCTTGTGTGAAATAATAATCAGCCCTTCCTAAATAATAATACGAATTTTTAGGTTCTAACTGAATCGCGTAGTTAATTGCTTTAATACCATTTGGCACATCAAACTTGTTCAAATATACTAAACCCATTCTATACCATGCGTCTGCAAAGTCGTGTTTTATTGAAATTGCTTTTCTGTAATCGCTAATTGCTTGGTCAAAATCTAAATACTTAAACATTGATTGAGGAGCAGTCTCATCTTTGTCGTAGAATTTAGAACGCATAATTGCTCTATAGTACCAAGCCAGATAGTTGCTAGAATCAGTAATAATTGCATTCGTGAAGTCAGAAATACTATTATCAAACTTATCATTAAAATAATTGATTTTCCCTTTTTCAATCCATGCTTCGGAAACAGAACTATTTGCTGTTAACAAAACTTCATTAAAGGCTTTTCGCGCATTTACAGTATCATCAACAGAAACATAGTATTTGCCAAGTTCTAATTTTGCTTCAGTATTGTTCTTGTTTAACTCAATAGCTTTTTTTAAGTCTAGTAACGCTTTACTCGGCTTTAGAATTCTTAAATAACATTTTGCCCTCAGTACTAAAGCAGAATCAGTTACTCCATCTGATTCAAACAGGGTATTTATTTCAATTATTGCTCCTATAAAATCATTGTCGAGAAACTCTTTTTGCGCATTTTGGTAATGATTAACTTTCGTAGCGCAAGCAGCAACAAATAAAATAAAGGGCAAAACAAAAACCCATTTAATGCCTCCAAATTCAAGTTTCCGGCAAAAAGGACTATTCATATTGCTTTTTCTTTGGGAATTCTTCTATTTGTAAATCAAGGTTCTTATTAGGGTTGAGCAAGACAATTGAACGCGCTCCATTCTTAGAAAGTGATGCAAAAACCTTGATTTGTTTGCCTTTCGTTTTATACTCACTGTTTATGAACTCAACAAACTGCATAATTAAATTTGGGTCTGAGAGCATTCTTTGTTTTTGTTGTGATGTTAGATAATCATTCAGATTTACTTTTTGCATGGTTTTTCCATCCTCTAAATAGGACCATGCCGTTAATTGTCCTTCTTTATGATTGATAAATAGCTGCCATGAAAACTGAAATGCAGAAGTAGCCCACTTTTTACTGCCCCATTTTAAAAATAAGGCCACAGGAAGTATTATCTGGGAGGCAAAAAAGATGGAAATCAATATGGGGAACAATTTCTTATTTCTGTAATTTATCATAATTCCTCCTCTTGCTTTAAAAATCTCGGTTTTGAATTGAAATATATCGTAAAGAAAATAGGAGACCCTTGATATTAAAAGATAAATAATCCTTTCATTTAAAAATATAACCGAAGAAAAAATGATTAAAAATGGAAAATAGCCGACAGGAAACAAAATAAATCCGAAAAGTTGAACAATTACTACAATACCATAGGCTTTTGTTGAAGTTCCTTTATCTAAAAGAAACTGAGGCATTAGGAAATCGTATAAAATTAAAATCCATGAAATAATAATTGAAAGTATTGAAAATGCGCCAACTCCTATCTGGATGTCCCAATATTGCAACAACTCATCCATCCATATATTAACTGGAGAGCCCGTAAAAAGCCATTCTGAATTCAGTTTCGCCATTCCTGCGAAATAAAAAACTGCTATAATTTGTGCTTGAAATGCCAAAATGCACCACCTTGGTACATAATCAACACGTAAACTAGCATCTCGAAGAATATCCAAAGAAAACATTCTGTGAGCTGGCGAAAAAAGTAACATTGTCAATAGCAGCAGCATGAAATAGTAATAACTCAAATAAGATGATTTATCTATCAAGACAATGTAGCACAGTAATAAAGTAAATGCGAAAACAGAAATTCTGAAGTAAAGACCCAAAGCAATCATTACAGCAAAAGCAGATAAGATAATGAAAATGAGATACATTAAAACCGCAGGCAAAGGTTGTATCCATTGAAAATATCTGTAATGGAAAAAGAATTTAGGTTCTATATATTGATGAAATACTTCTCCACTAAACAACATTCCTATTGCCCAAATAAAAAGAGCAGTGCCAAACGCTACCCTAAAAATGATTAACGGATTAATTGATACAGGTACAAATAAGCTTTCAAAGGTTTCTTTTAAAGGTTTCTTTTGGGTTTGTTCTATATCCATTTTCAAAAATATTCGAGGTTAAATTTACAATCTCTTCCATTAAATCTCAATATAGTTTCTTCCACTTACACGATTGATTTCGTTTCTTTGCTCCAAATTTTATTTATGCGCGCTAACCTTCTCGGAATCCTATTTTGTTTAATGTTCGTTTCTTTAAATGCCCAAACAAGACTTAACTTAGGCTTCTCTGCTGGCCCAGTCATTTCATGGGGTTCTCCAGACTCAAAATTTCAAAATGACTTTTTTAAATCTGGTAAAGCAGGTTATAATTCAGGAATGTCTCTTTCTTTACAAAGTGGGGAACACTTTTTTTCGCGAATTTCAACCCTTTACAGCACACAGATTTTTGCTATTAGCCAAACTTCAAATATTAATTATAAAATTGATACCCGATTACGCTTTCATCAATTGGAAATTCCATTGGTTGTTGGCTTTACAGGTTTTATTGGCTCCTTAAAACACAGAGAATATGTTGGGGCGGCAATGTCTTTTAACTTAAACACTTCACAAAAATTAACAAGAGGAGATAGTTTACCAGAAAATGATTTTAGCTTAAAAACAGATAAACTAAATAAGGCTTTTCCTTTACTAATGGCTGGTTTTGAAATTGGTTCTCAATTTAAAAATGATGCGGGCCTATTCTTTGGAATCAATTTAAGGTATGGCCTTAACTCTATATATTATGGAAGCCTGAATTCTAGTCGGTTTGGTTTGCAAAACCCTCAATTCAATGGCACTTACGTAGGAATTGAAGTAACTTATTACTTACCCCGTTTTTCCTATTGGTTCAAACGAGAATTTATCTATTAACGGGCAATCCATTCAGAAGGATTGAGCTTAGTTCTGCCTTTCCAAATCTCTAAGTGTGCTTCTGTTTTACCATCTAAACTCTCTTTTGCAGCAGTTCCTAATGCACTTCCTGCTTTTACTTGTTGCCCCTTAGAAACATTGACTGTAGCTAAATTACTATAAACCGTGAGATATTCTCCATGCTTAACGATTACTGCCATATTGGCTCCGGGAATAGAAATTACTGCTGTAACCTCTCCATCGTAAATAGCTTTTACTGTAGCATTTGAAGTAGTAGTGATATTGATTCCGTTATTATAAGTTGTAATATTCTTCAAAACTGGATGCGGATGCATTCCAAATGATTCTGTAATAACTCCTTTATCAACAGGCCAAGGTAATCTTCCTTTATTCGATTCGAACTTACCCGATAAGAGTTTAGTTTCTGGAGTCACTTTTAACTCTGCAACAGGAGCAGGTTTGGTTTCAATTACACCCGTTTTTGCAGGCTTTTCAACTACAGGCTTTTTCTCTGTTTTAGTCTTAGATAATGCCAACAATCTTTCTTTTTCAATTTCACGTTCAATAATTCTTTGAATTTCTTTGTCAAGTTTTCTAGATGCTAAAACTTTTTTATCTAAATCCTTCTTTAAAATTTTCTCCTTTTTCTTCAGCTGAGTAAGCGTTTGTTCCTGTTCAATTTTCTCTTTACTAAGCTCTCTTTTTTGTACAACTTCATTTCCCAAAAGGACTTTCTTCGTGCTCAAATCTTGTTTTAAAATTGAGCTTTTGTTATTTAACTCTACCTGCGATTCTCTTATTAATTCTGCCTGAGAACGTCTGTAAACTCCATAAGATTTCAAGTAATACAGCCTTTTATATGCTTGTTGAAAATCTTTGGATGAAAAAATCAGCATCAGTGTTGATTGCTGATTTTTGTTCATGTAGGCGAGTTTTACCATTCTTGAGTAACTCTGCTTCAACCTTTCTAAATCTGAAGTTAGTTCACCAATTTTACGCTCATTAGAATAAATAGTCGCATTTAAATTATTCACCTCATTTTGCATTACGCCAATCAATTTCTTGCGATCTTCTATTTGTTTATTGAGGACTTTAAGTTGAGAAATGCTCAGTTTCTTATTTTTCCTAGTTTCATCAATTAGCTGATTGGTTTCTGAAATCTCCCTCAGAAGTTTCTTCTTCTTTTGCTCTAAATCGCTTTTGCTATTTTGGCCAGAAGCATTTAGCCCACATAAAAAAGCTACTATTATTAATAACCGTTTAACGTATCGGCTCATAACTTGCTGGAATACTAAAAGGCAAATTTAACTCTTTATTAAAATTGATTTTTGAGTAATCTAATTTTATCATTACCGACTTTTCAGCATTTGCTTTTACAATAATTGATGTTGGTACTTTTTGATTTTCTATTTCCATAAAAGCATCATAGTTTACAACGAAACGTCTTTGGGGTCTGTAATCCTGCAAACTCATGGAAGAAATTTTCTGTTTTTCTTTAGAATAATAAAGTTCTTGAGTCAGAACTTGGGGAATATCAATATTTTCCTCTCTTTTGATTTGGCGTTTTTTCAAAGAACTTAAAATCAAGTTCAAAATGTCAGAATCGCAATTGTATTTTTCTTTAGCATAATGAAGGTAAGTATTTCCCAGCAAAATAGATTGAATCATGTTAAAATTCAATTCTATCTGAAGTAAACTATTTAAATAACGGTAATCGCCTTTAAAATAGGTTCCATTGATTCTATTTGTAAACTTTAAAGAATCTCTTGTAATAAAAACCCTAGCTACTTCTATTCCTAAAGCTGGTGAAATAGACATCCAGATGGCTGTATCTATTTTTATACGAAGATTTGCAGTAAATGAATTTCCTTGATTATTAATATCTGTTTCTGCATTTACCTTTGCAGAGAAAGTGCTGATTTTTAAATCTACTTCTTTAATCTTATTATAAATACTATCCAAATTGCAGGCTCTTATATCTGCTTTTACTTCTTCTATAGGCTTGGGAGCCATTGTTTCAATGGCCAGTTTTTTAGATTTACATGCCGAGACGGCTAACAAAATCAATAAGAAACATTTTACTAAAATTGATTGCTGCATCTTTACTCAATCAATTTTTGCTGGTTTATTTTCATTTCAATTTTATCGCTTGCTCCACCTAGTTCCTTTGCTCTTTTCCAAAAATCTAATGCATCAGCTTCTTTTCCCAATTTCCACAAAACATCACCCTTGTGTTCCATTATTGTTGCACTTTTAATCCCACCATTTTTAATTGCTTTATCTAACCAGATATCTGCAGAAATATAATCTCCACTTTGATAAAAAATCCAGCCGTAAGTGTCCTCATAAGAAGGATTTCCAGGTTTCAAATCATTGCACTTTAAAGCTAATTCTTTTGCTCTTTCCAAATTATGCTTGCGCAGAGATAAGTAATATGCATAATTGTTTAAAACATAAATATTTAATTCGTCAAATTTTAAAGCCTTCTCATAAGCCGAATCGCTCTCGGTGTATTTATTTAAATAATTGTAACTGTCTCCAAGAGATGCATAAAATTGGGCAGACAAGCCAACATTATCAACAGTTAAATTTGCCCCTTCCTTAAAAGCATCAACAGATTGCTCATATTGTTTTAATTGCTGAGCTGCAATTCCTTTAAACAAATACAAAGTTGGTTGATTTGGAAAAAGTTCAATGGCTTCTGCACTTAAATCTAGCATTCCAGCATAATCTTTTTTCTCATTTAACAAAACCAACAGTTGGCTCCATACATTAAAACTGCTTTTATCTAAAGCCAATACTTTCCTATATTCCCTTTCTGCTTCTGCCAAGTTGCCTTCTTGAAATAGAAAATCGCCATAAACCGCATGTGCCTTAGTTTCTTCAGGATGTGTTTTTACAAGAATTTCACACAAAGTTTTAGATTGCTCTTTCAACTCCGGATATTGACTTACCAATTCAAAATAAGAACCCAACACCTGAATCTTAGCATCTACAGGAGTATTTGTTTGCTTAAATGCCCATTGAAGTTCTTCAAATGATTTATCCTTGTCACCTTGTGTTCTGTAGAACTCTGCCAATAAAAAATGAATTCTTGGATTTTCTGGGTCATTCTTTTGTAATTCTTGATATGCCTTCAATGCCAAATCAGGTTGTTTATTATTGATATAAATTTCGGCCAAATAACCAAAATACTCTGGTTCTTCAGGAAAAGCTTTAATTAATTTATTTACTTCATCAATTGCTTTTTCTGGTTTGCCCATTCTTTCAAAAAGCTCTTTTTTCTGTAAAGCCAATTCTTCATTTACCCCTACCTTATTCTCAAGTTTATCAAAAATTGAAATGGCATCATTATACTTTTTTGTTTGACCATAAACACCAGCTAAAGCATATTGATATTCATATTTCTCAGGAAAAGATTTAATTAAATCCTGAAGCAAAGGAATCATTTTGTCAAAATTGCCGGACCGTTCATACAATTCCGCCAATGCCATCTTATACCAATCATTTTTCCCATCGAACCTTACAGCATTCTGTGCAGCTATTATAGATTGGTCTAAGCTTCCATTTTGGAGGTAGACTTGGCTCAATTCATAATGAGCAGCTGCGTTTCTTGGATTAATTCGAATGGCTTGTTGCAATTTTGCTTGAGCTGCTTTACTGTTTCCTAATTGCTTTTCTTTTAATGACTCAAAAAACAAGAAATCAAATTCCAATTGTTCCTTTTCTGTCATCGGAACATCCGCCCTTGCAGCAGAACTTACCGAAGCTTTTTTTTGATTGCTTGTTTTACATCCTCCTAAAAAAATAAAAAAGCCCGAAAAAATAAGTTGTAAAACAAGTTTAACCATTATTAATTTCCTGTTATGATCGTAGAATAGTCTCCTACGCTCAAATCTAGTGTTTTATTGTCAATCTGCACAAAATTACCAATCATTGCATTGTCAATAACCGCATTACTAATTTGCGTGTTCTTTTGAATAATGGCATTTTTTACTATTGAATTCTTTACAATCGTGCCATCTGCCAAAGATACATGTGGGCCAACTATAGAAGAATGAATCTGAACATTCTTACCAATGTAACAAGGTTCTATTACCAAAGAATTTGTTTTTTGCAAAGAAGCATCAATAAGCCCTTCGCTTTGCTTTAATTCTAACCAACGACCATGCGTTGCAACTGTTGCATTTTTATTACCACAGTCTAACCATTCTTCTACTTGACCCGGAGCAAATTTCAACCCTTTTTGCTTCATATTTTCTAGAGCATTGGTTATTTGAAATTCCCCCTTTTCCTTTAAATCATTATCGATCAAATACTGTAATTCCGAGCGTAGGTTGGCTCCATCTTTAAAATAATAAATGCCAATAATTGCCAAGTCTGAAACAAACTCTGCCGGCTTTTCCACAAAGTCAGTTATTAATCCAGCATTATTCACTTTAACTACTCCAAAAGGCCTAGGGTCTTCAACTTTTTGTACCCAAATTACAGAGTCTTTATCTTCTTCTAATACAAAATCAGCTTTAAATAGCGTGTCGGCAAATGCAACAATCAGTTTTCCTTCAAGGGAGTTTGCGGCACAAAGCACAGCATGAGCAGTTCCTAATGGTTCGTCCTGATAATAGATACTTCCCTTTGCTCCTACTTTCTCTGCAACAGCAATGAGACTTTTTTCCGCTTCTCTTCCAAAATTTCCTATAATAAATGCAATTTCCTCAATTGGTTCTTTGCAAGTTTTTGCCAACTCTTCCACAATGTGGTGAACCATTGGCTTTCCTGCAAATTCAATTAAAGGTTTAGGTGTAACTAAAGTATGCGGCCTCATGCGCTTTCCCATTCCGGCCATTGGAATAATTATTTTCATTTTTGATTGTTTATTTTATTGAATTCCTGTATGTCCAAAACCTCCTGCCCCGCGCTCACTGCTTTCTAATTCTTCAGCTGTTGTCCATTCTGCTGTTTCATGTTTTGCAATTACCAATTGCGCAACTCTTTCTCCATCATTAATGGTGAATGCTGTGTTTGAAAGGTTTACTAATATTACTTTCACTTCGCCTCTGTAATCTGCATCTATTGTTCCTGGTGAGTTTAAAACCGTAATGCCATGTTTTGCAGCCAAGCCGCTTCTTGGTCTTACTTGCCCCTCAAATCCAATCGGAATTTCGAAAAACAAACCCGTAGGAATCATGGCTCTTTCTAATGGAGCTATGGTAACAGATTCGGTTAAATTGGCACGTAAATCACAACCTGCAGCCGCAGAAGAACCGTACTCGGGAAGTGAATGTTTTGATTGATTAATAATTTTAATTTTCATTGAAATCTGGCAGCTTTAAGGGCGTGAAAATAACTTTTTTTTCCTTACCTCTAAAAGGTAAACGAAAGCAATAAATAACAATATTATGAGCACTTTTAGTACCCATGAAATGGCGCCATCCATTGGTAAAATTGAAGAGTAAACAGCGACAATAATTGCTACCAGCAGTGGGTACCCAATTATCTTTTTTAAATCGTACGCTATTGGGTAATTCTTTTGACCCAAAACATAAGAAACAACTACCATAACAAAATAACATACAAATGTTGCCCAAGAAGCACCAACATATCCAAAACTTGGAATCCACAAATAATTTAAAATTATGGTTAGTAATGCCCCCATTATTGCCAGCCAAGCGCCTATATATGTTTTGTCGTTTAACTTAAACCAAATGCTTAAGTTAAAAAACACTCCAAGAAACAAATTCGCCATCAAGAGTATTGGAACTACCACCAAGCCTTCATAGTAAGCTTCACCAATAAAATACTGTACTACATTCATCATTAACATCACACCCAGATATATTAAACTGCAAGCTATTACAAACCAGTGCATTACTTGGGCGTACAACAACTTTGCATCTTTCTCTTTGGCTTGTGCAAAGAAAAAAGGTTCCGCTGCAAATCTAAAAGTCTGTATAAAAATGGTCATCAAAATAGAAACCTTATAACAAGCTCCAAAAATTCCCAATTGATACATGGAAATATCTTTGGGTAACTGATATTTCATGCTCACCCTGCTAAACATTTCATTCGTAATTCCTGCTAAGCCACCTATCAACAAAGGGAAACCATACTTCATCATTTTCTTCCACAACACCCAATCAATTTCCCATTTAATCTTCCACATATCTGGAATCAACAGCACAAACGTTAATAAACTCGCCATCAAATTGGCGATAAACACATACCCAACGCCAATTTCCGGGTCAAAAATAAGCAACAACATTTCCCTCGTTTCTGCACTTCCTGTTTTAAACAACCAAGGGCAAAATCCTATAAAAAAGAGGTTCAATAAAATATTAATGCCAATGTTTATCAACTTAATTACAGCAAATTTTATCGGCCTATTTTCTAACCTCAACTTAGCGAATGGTATGGCTGTTATCGCATCTGACGCCAAAATCAAGGCAAACCAAATTACATATTCACTTTGCTCCGGGTATTCAATTAAGTTGGCAATGGGCTGAGCAAACGTAAAACACAATAAAAAGAAACCCAATGAGGTTACCAGAAGTGAAATGAGAGATGTGGTATACACTTTATCTTTTTCCCCTTCTTGTCCTGCAAACCTAAAAAACGCAGTTTCAAATCCATATGTCAGCACTATCAACAAAAACGCAACGTAAGAGTACATTTCTGTTACAATTCCGTACTGCTCTGGACTGTAAACCCTTGTGTGCAGCGGAACCAGCAAATAGTTCAGCAAGCGCCCTACAATAGAACTTAAACCATAAATGGCCGTTTGTGATGCCAGCTTGCGCAGTGGATGCATTTGCCTGGCCTTAGAAATTTAACTTACTCACCTTTAAATGCGGCTTTTCTCTTTTCCAAAAAAGCTTGGGTTCCTTCTTTAAAATCAGCTGTCGAAAAACACTTTCCGAACTCATAAATTTCTGTATTAAAACCATCTTCATCGTAAGCAAAATGGCTATTCACACATTTTATAATTGCTGCAATAGCCAACGGCGCTTTTGTTCCAATCTTATTTAAGATTTCTTTCGACTTTGTTATTAATTCTCCAACAGGAACAACATAATTCACCAAACCTAATCTATGCGCTTCTAATACAGGAATCATATCGGCAGTCATTAAATATTCCAAAGCCTTTCCTTTTCCAATCAACTGCACCAATCTTTGTGTGCCCGCGTAACCAGGAATCAAACCTAAATTCACTTCCGGTTGACCAAAACGCGCTGTTTCAGACGCAATTCTTAAATGACAAGCCATTGCCAATTCGCAACCTCCGCCCAATGCAAAACCATTTATGGCTGCAATTACTGGTTTTGCCGATTGCTCTATGCTATTAAAAACCTCGCCCCCATCTCTGCTCAATTTCTCTGCTTCAATAGACGAATAATTAGAAAATTCGCTGATGTCTGCACCAGCAACAAATGCTTTTTCTCCAGCACCAGTAATTATCATCCCGAAAACACTTTTGTCATGATTTCCTACAGAAACAGCCGCTCCAATTTCTTGAATGGTCTTATAATTCAAGGCGTTCAACTTATCAGGTCTGTTTACAGTTATTGTTAAAATACCTTCTTCAATACTTGTGAGAATGTTTTCGTAGCTCATAATAAATTTTTACTGTTTCTTTTGAAGTTCCTTACCGTTAGGGCGCAATCTTCCTTTTCTGTATAACATGCTGCTGTAAGGATGTATTTTTCCTTTTCGCATTTCTTTTTGCACTTCTATGGGTTGTGCTATAATTTCTTTACAAGCATCGCTGCAACAATTGTTAAACGCAGCTTTACAGTCATCGCACTGAATAAACAACAAATTGCATTCTACATTCGCACAATTTGTATGGTTATCGCATGCTTTTCCGCATTGGTGACAAGTACTCAAAATATCTTCTGTAATTCTTTCTCCCAATCTCTCATCAAACACAAAATTCTTCCCCTTAAATTTCGATTCAAGGCCTTTTTCTTTTATTTCCTGTGCATAAGAAATAATTCCACCATATAATTGATTCACATCTTCAAAACCCATGTGTTTCATGTAAGCACTTGCCTTTTCACAACGTATTCCACCTGTGCAATACATCAAAATCTTCTTGTCCTTTTTATCTTTCAACTGTTCTGCCACCCAAGGCAATTCTTCTTTAAACGTATCCACATCCGGACAAATTGCTCCTTCAAACCTGCCCACTTCACTTTCGTAGTGATTACGCATGTCAACAACTACGGTATCTTCACTTTCCAACGCCGCGTTAAACTCTTCGGCTGTTAAGTGGTTGCCCACATTTGTTACATCAAATGCATCATCTTCCAACCCATCCGCCACAATCTTTTTCCGCACTTTTATGGCTAGCTTAAAAAATGATTTTCCATCGTCTTCCACCGCTATTTTCAAAGGAACATCTTTCAATTCCACCACCTCTTGCAACTTGTTTTTCCAACGCTCAAAATTAGCTGTCGGCACGCTCAGTTGGGCATTTATACCTTCATGCGCAATGTAAATTCTTCCCAAAACACCCAATTCATCCCAACTTTTAAATAGCTGGTCGCGCATGAGTTGTGGTTCATTAAAAATCACATACCTGTAAAACGATAGCGTAGTGCGTGCAGTACTGTCTGCCATTAAGCGCATCCGCAGCTCTTCTTTGTTTACACGGTTATATAAAAACTTTCCCAAAATAAGTTGTAAAAACTGGGCAAAAATACAAATTCTCCTTGTATTTCAAGACCGTTCAAAATGAAGCAATCAGCAGTCAATATCAGCAATAAGTTCCATTAATATGCTTTGCTTTTGGGCGTGCCCGTCTTCCGTTGCTCTCCAGCCGGTCAGGCTGTTGCTCCAAGTCTTGCCAAACGCGCTAGCCAAAACCACAAAAGAACTTTCCGCGTCCATCCTTCACGCGGGGCATTATTGCTAAAGAAAGCAATAGAAAATGGATTCTTAACTTAAAAAGCTAACTTTATTTTGAGATAAAGTTAGCTTTCAGTAGTGTAGGTGTTTATATAGAATCTAAGAAACTATTTCAAGTTTTCTTTAATACAAATAGCTCCTTCGTTTATTTTTTTAGCAAATTTCTTTTTTAAACCTTTTAACTCTGAATCAATAAATCCTCCTTTAAGGTCTGGAAATCTTTGTACTTCAACTTCAGAAGTTGTTAATTTTTCTAAGTTTTCTCTAGACAAAATTGTTCTAAATGTATATCTTGAATAAATATATGTTCCAGATATTTCTGAAACAGGTTGACTGTCAGAAATAGATGTAAATTCTATAATTTCTCCGTTTGTCAATTTGAAATAAAATTTAGTACCAGCTTTTGCTACTGCATTAAATTCTCCCAAATAGCTAAATTGATTACTAAAGAAAATTGCAGAGTCTTGAACTGAGTATGAAAATGAATCATTGAATTTATAATTAATTACCATTTTCCCGGAGAACGCATCTTTTTCAGCTTTGCATTGCGAAAAACCATTTACTGTAAATAAAAAAGAAAATATAAAAGAGACTGAAATTTGAAATAAGAATTTTTTCATAATTATTTTTTTGCAAAAAAACATAAAAAAAACATTGTTACCAAATTTTCATTTATTGAAACGATGCTACAAATAATTTCTTAAAATTAGTAAAAAAGATAACTATTTTTGTTTTTATAGAAATAAAATTTCTAATCAACCTGATGTTTTATTTGTTTTGGAAAGCTAAAGAACAGACCCAATAACTCAATTCCAAATAAGAAATCAATAATAACAAGATAATAATGTGAATATTAAAAACTACGTTACTAACATTTCAATTAAAAAATCTAGCATTCACCTATAAACCTGAAATCGATTTATAAGTTAATGTCCGAAAATTTTCTGTTTTTATTGTGTCCATTAATAAACCAGAAACCAATTATACTCCTAGTTTTTTAAATCCTCTTCTTTTAAAGAAGCTCAAATGAATAATTAGAAACTTA
>Ga0247831_1006880_pt1 | contig 13086 bp, 10 predicted proteins | sample LaCruzMarch2015__9_FD_192406 | JGI IMG/M metagenome (GOLD analysis project Ga0247831, IMG submission 192406) | Freshwater microbial communities from meromictic Lake La Cruz, Castile-La Mancha, Spain - LaCruzMarch2015_1m | ecosystem: Environmental > Aquatic > Freshwater > Lake | place: Spain...
TCGTGCTTGATCCGCGAGATCTGCCGCGCATCCCGCCCGACGACAAGCGGCAGGACGCGGGTGTCGATCACCTGCTTGAGAGCGACGTCGGCCATCCGCGAAAACGCCTCGCCCCAACCGACCAGACCATCTTCGGTCTCAAGGCGAACCAGAAGCATGTCGAACGTGTTCGACGGCTTGCCACCCCAACCCCATGGCGCCAACCCGCCGCTTTCGAAGGGCACGGCCACCAGGATCGACTCGGCTCTTGTGATTTTCACGCACCTCTCCTCGCGCACACTGCGGAACGCCTGATGAGGCCATCTTCTACGGCATCAAATGGTCCACGCAAATTAGGGGCGCCCCTTTCGCAGGGTGCCTATTTCGCGATGCCGACCGTCCTTCAACGTCACCGCCCAGCGCGCCTGCTCGTACTTGAGGTAGGGACACTACAGTCACCAGCCCAGCTGCGCGTGATCGCCCGGGGTAGCCGCGCTCGCGAACTCCGCGACTGCGCGGTCACGAGGCAAGCGTCACTGCCCGCTTCGACCGGCCAACCGGCGCCAACGAGCCTCTCAGTGTACAATCAGTGTAGCGCACTGACAGTATTTTCACTGCAAGGCCTTTGAAGCCGTTGAACTTGCACGGGTCATTCCAGCCGTCCCCAGAACCTGTAAGTGCGTTGTTCAATTGGCGTCAAGATCGGTCAGGAAGGCTCACCGTTTTGAAGCCGCAGTGAAGCCGCGAGCCGCTTCAGGCAAGAACAAAGCCGCCGTGCGGCGGCCTATTTTCTCAACGATTTGAATTGGTTGCGGGGGCCAGATTTGAACTGACGACCTTCAGGTTATGAGCCTGACGAGCTACCGGGCTGCTCCACCCCGCGTTACCAATGCAAACCCTGCCGCTTGCGCGGCCCCGCGGTGGCGGGACCCCAATTCGGGCTGGGTCGTGTGTCCGACACGGCGCCCCGGTGAGCCTCTCGGGAGGCGGGCGGCACGTAGCCGGCCGACAACGTGGCGGCGACACACGACAGGGCTATAGCAGTGCTCCGAGCGACTGTGAAGCCCGTCCGCCGATAATTGTAACGGCTCGATGTCACACCCGCCGCCTGACCCGCCTCGACAGCGGCAGGCCCGATCGCGCTGCGAAAATGACTGCGCAACGCGCTGCGCAAAATGCCTATCCTGACCGGACTGGCCAATCGCGAGGCGCCCCCTGTGAGTTTGTGGAACAGAACCGCCGCACCGTCTGGGCGCAGCCCTTGACCACGCGGCCACAAGGCGTAAACGAGCGCGACGCTGCCGCCCAACGGACTCTATGCCAAGCATGACACGGGGAAACGTTCGATGCTCAGGATTGCCGACAGCCTCAGCCGTCTCGGCACCGAGACCGCCTTCGAGGTGCTCGCGAAGGCTGCAGCCCTGCAGGCGCAGGGCCGCGACATCATCAACCTCGGCATCGGCCAGCCCGACTTCAAGACGCCCGGCCACATCGTGGAGGCGGCCATCAAGGCGCTGCGCGACGGCCACCACGGATACACCCCGGCGAACGGTATCCTGGCGCTGCGCGAAGCGGTGGCCAAAGATCTGCACACGCGCCACGGCGGCGTGACGGTCGACCCCGGCCAGATCGTCATCATGCCGGGCGGCAAGCCGACGATGTTCTTCGCCATCCTGATGTTCGGGGTGCCGGGCGCCGAGATCATGTACCCCGACCCGGGCTTCCCGATCTACCGCTCGATGATCCAGTACACCGGCGCCAAGGCGGTGCCGATCGCGCTCAGGGAAGACAACGGGTTCGCCTTCTCGGCCGACGAGGTGCTCTCGCAGATCACCCCGGCGACGCGGCTGATCATCATCAACACACCCGGCAACCCGACCGGCGGCGCGGTGCCCAAGGCCGAGATTCAGAAGCTGATCGCCGGCCTCGCCAGGCACCCCGACGTCGCCATCATGGCCGACGAGATCTATTCGCAGATGCTCTACGACGGGCGCGAGCACGAGAGCTTCCTCAAGTATCCCGAGATCGCCGACCGGCTGATCCTGCTCGACGGATGGTCGAAGACCTACGCGATGACCGGCTGGCGGCTCGGCTTCTCGGTTTGGCCGAAGGGCCTGGTCGATCATGCCATTCGGCTCTGCGTCAACAACCACTCCTGCGTCAACGCGCCGACGCAATATGCCGGCATCGCAGCCCTCGAGGGCCCGCAGGACGCCGTGCACGCGATGGTCAAGGCGTTCGACGAGCGCCGCCGCGTGATCGTGTCGGAACTGAACCAGTTGCCGGGTTTCCGTTGCGTCGAGCCGGGCGGTGCGTTCTACGCGTTCCCCAACATCGAAGCCACCGGCATGAGCGCCAAGGACCTGCAGAACCGCATGCTCGACGAAGCCGGCGTCGCGACCGTCGCCGGCACCGCGTTCGGCATCTGCGGGGAAGGCTACATCCGCTTCTCGTATGCCAACTCGACCGAGAACATCAAAGAGGCGGTCCGGCGGGTCGGCGCCATGCTGACCCGAGGCTGACCGCAGCGTCGATCCCGAGACGTCCGCTCCCGGCGAGACGCGCGTTTACCTCGCCTTAACGACGTCGGGCTACCGCTGGTGCATCTGCACCGCCGCGGGGGGTCGGCATGCTGCGCATTCTCGCCGTCGTTCTGATCCTGCTCACGGCGGCGAAACTCGCGGTCGGCGAGTATCTGTTCCGCGTAGCGACGCACGATCTCGTGGTGCGGGCCTACAAGGATGCGGCGGTTTCCGGTTGCAGTTCCACCACGAAATTGCTCGGCCTCGGTATCGAAGCGGTCGGCTGGCGGATGGCGAGCGACGTGCGCCTCGAGATCGGCCGCCGCGACGCCGACGTGCATCTGTGGGACACCGGTCACGAGCAGTGGCGCCAGCGCTGGCGCGATCCGTTCCTGCACCTCACGACCCGGACCGGAACGGACAGCATCACCTGCACCTATGACGTGTTGCGCGGCATGGCTTCCGTGAAGCGCGGCTGATCGGTCTGTGCCGATCCGACGCAGTGGGTGCTGCGATTATGGCTGGACAGTCACAGATGCCGTCTGATCAAAACGTTCCGACTACACATGGTGTGGATAACCTGTGAACTGTGCATTGACCCGAATGCCCCTCTCCTGATTCTAGCGGACACGCGAGACGGCAGTTGGTCTGCAATATCTCGCTTTCCGGTTGCAGGTTCGGGTGGTGATGAGCGGCGTCCTGTTCTGTCTGATTCCAGTTCTCCGGCACCTGCGAGCCTTCCTTGCCGGCGTGCGAGGCGTGCTTGTGGCATGCGTGTCTGTCGTCGTGCTCGTCGCATGCGCCAGTGATCGCGACGCACCGCTGCTCGATCCCGCACTGGAGCCGCCGACGCTCGCCGCAGGCTACAGGCTGGCCGCTGGCGAAAAGCTCAAGATCACCGTGTTCGGTGAGGCCGAAATGTCCGGCACGTTCGAAATCGGCCCGCGCGGCACGGTCTCGCTGCCACTGGTCGGAGCGTTGCAGGCAGAAGGCCTGACGCTGGAGGCCTTTCGCGCGCGCCTGCTTGGACGGCTGGCGGGCGGCTATGTCAACAATCCAAAGCTCGCCGTCGAAATCGCCGCCTATCGGCCGATCTACGTGCACGGCGAGGTGCGCACCGGTGGCGAATTCCCATTCAAGGCCGGCGCGCGCATCAAGGATGCCGTCGCGATGGCCGGCGGCTACAGCTACCGGGCCGACGAGAGTTACGTGCTGCTGACACGACCGGGCATCGACGGCACGCGAAGGGTGCCGGCCACAGCCAACCTGCTGGTGCTGCCGGGCGACAACATTCGTGTACCCGAACGCTTTTTCTGACGCCAACCTGCCCGACGCTCGAGACCTGCCCTGGTTGCAAGCAACGCTTACATCCTGTTGTGGACAAAGCTGTGGATATCGACTCCGGCCACCTGACCGCCACGGCTGGCCTCGGCGTCATTTTCTACCGTCACAGCGAGCCGTGCTGTGAGACGCCCGCCTCAAACGGGAACCAGGAGTGAAATGTCCGCGTCGTGTCGAGACCGTGTCAGAGGAGCGTTCCGCCGGCTGTCCATGCGACCGGTTCAACGCCTCGTCATGCTCTTTTTCGCGGCGGCCATCTCGACACTGTGCCCGGCGCCAGTGGCAGCCCTCGATCTCAAAGAGATCGGAGCCGATCTGACACTCACCCCCGCCCGGATCGAGCAGTTGAAGACCTGGGAGATCGCCAAAATCAATGGCGCCCGCGCAGCGCGCGAGGTCTCTGAGCCCTACGGCTACCCGGAATATCGCCGCATCGGCAACTTCTTCGTCATCAATCGCATCGACAGCGAACTCGTCTACGACACCAACGTCTTTGCGACCCCGGGCAAGGGCACGGCCGACCTCGCCTGGCGCACCGTCCCACTGCTCGTCGTACGCTCGGACCTGCCGCGCCACATCTTCGACCTTCAGATTTCGGCAGGACTCACCCGGCAACTCCGCGAAACGGCGCTCGACCATGACGACGCATCGGCACAAGTCGCCGCGATCTTCCACCTCGATCACAGCCACATCTTGTCGATCAAGGCCGGCACGGCTTTGACGCACGAGGATCGCCTGGCGATCGGGGCGGCAACCAACGCCACCTCGCTGACGCCGATCTTGCACAGCTATGCCGCAGTCGGGCTGAAGCGCGATGCCGGGCGCTTATGGGCCTCGAGCGGCGCATCGTTCGATAGTTGGAAATTCGAAGACGTACGCGACACCAGCGGCGCGGAGATCACGCAAGGCCACCGTAACACAACGACCACGGCTGCAGACTTCAAGCTCGGTTATCGCTTTTCACCGGGCTTCGAACTGCTTGGCCGCGTCAAGGGCTTGCGTCAGCAGAACGTCGGCAATGTCGACGTCGACACCACCGCCTGGGGCGCGGAAGCGATCGCTGGCGTACGCCTCGAACTCGGCGCCCTGCTCCGCCTCGCCTTCGACGGCGGCTATGGCATCCGCGACTACGACCGCGCAGGCGTCGAAACCGCTGGTATCGGCCTCGTCGAAGGGCGCCTCGAATGGCTGATGAACCCGGCGATGACGGCGATCCTCTCCGTTAATCGCTCGTTCGACGACGGCGTCAGCAGTTCGACCAGTGGCGGCGGCGCGGGCGGCCGAGTGCAGCAGGGTTTGAGCAGTCGTGTCGATTATTGGATGGCCAGAAACCTTATGTTCACATTCGGCGCCGATTATCGCGAGACCGTGTTTCAGGACGAGGAGCGGACCGACGAGCGCCTGACGGGGCACGCGTCGCTCGTGCGTCACCTGGGCCGCAACCTGCAACTGCGCGTTGGCGTCGAACACATAGAGCAGCGATCGACGGACCCCGCATTCGCCATCCGGCGCAACCAGATCAACGCGGGGGCACGGATCCGCTTCTGAGATCAGCCCCAAAATGCGACGGGACGAGACGAGGCAACAGGACGACACCGGCGGGGAGAGCCAACTCTCGCTCGGCGATCTTGGGGCGATGCTGCGTCGCCGCTTTCGACTGATCGCAACCGTCACGCTGCTCGCATCCCTTGCCGCCATCTCCATGGTGCTCGTCTGGCCGAACCGCTACGAGGCGATCGCCGTCATCCAGCTCGATCCGCGTCCGAAGACCGTGACGAAGTTCGAGAACGTCTATGAAGACCTCAAGGCCGATACGCCGACCATCGAGAGCGAAGCCGAGATCGCCATCTCCGGTCCGGTGCTGCGCGACGTGATGATGCGGCTCGACCTGATGAACGATCCCGAATTGACCGCGGAAGCCGGCGCGTTGGACGAAGTCTGGCGTCGATTTGGCGTCGCCGTGCCAACTGCCGCTCTTCCCCCCGCCCGCCCCCTGCCGCAGCCCGTCGCTGCGCCACGACCCAGCGATTTCGAACAGCTGTCAGGCGCCCGGGGGCCGACCGCCGGTCTCGAGCGCGAGCCGGCCCTCGCCGCCTTGAACAATCGCGTATCCGCCCGGCGGCTGCGCAATACCCAGCTGATCGAGATCCGCTACTCCTCGCGAGATCCGGTGAAGGCCGCGCGCATCGCAACCGCCATCGCCGAGAGCTACATTCTCGCCCAGATCAACGCGAAGCGCGAAGGGGCCGAGGTCGCCAACGCACAGATCGAGAAGCGCATCCTCGAACTGAAAGGTGGGCTCGCCGAACACGAGCGCGCGATCGAGACGCTGCGCACCGAACTCGGCCTCTACCAGGCCGATGGCGGCCAGCTCTCCGAGCGCCAGTTGTCGCGCCAGATGGAGGGCGTCATCGAAGCGCGCCGGCGAACGGCGGATGCAGCCGCCCGCTATGAGGAAGCGCGCCGGGCGCTCGCGACCGGTCCCGGCACAGTTGCGCCCCAGACCGCCGCCGTGCCTGAAATGTTCCGCTCGAATTCGCTGCGCACGTTGGCCGAGGCACTCGAAAAGGCCGAGCGGCGGCGCGACGATCTCCGCCAGAAATATGGCCCCCTGCATCCGGAGCGCCAGCGCGGCGAGGCCGATGCGGAGGCCGCCCGTTCAGGGCTCGCAGCCGAACTCGCCAACATCGTCGCAACAGCCCGCTCCGAGCTTGCCATTTCAGAAGAGAGCGAACGCCAGCTCGAGCAACGGCTCGCCTCACTGAAGAGCGAGGTCAGCCGGGCCAAGGAGCGCGAATGGCAGCTGAAGGCGCTCGAGCGTGAAGCGAAATCGTCGCGCGAGATCTACGAGCACCTGCTGTCACGGCGGAAGCAGACGGCTGAATCCGCCGAGTTGCAGATCGCCGATGCGCGCGTCATCGATCGCGCGATGGTGCCGCTGTGGCCGGCGTCTCCGAAGCGCAAGCAGATCGTGCTGATCGCGGTGTTCGGTGGACTGCTCGCTGGCCTCGGCCTGGCGCTGGCCCTGGAGCTGATGCATCCCGGCATTGCAAGTCCGGCGCACACCGAGCGCGACATCGATCTGCCGCTGATCGCGGCGATCCCGCGCTTACCGCCCGCCCGCGCGCCGCACGCCGTCGGGCAGGATCACGTGCGAGCCGACCCACAGGGCGCGTTCGCCGAGGCCATCCGGGAAATCCGCCATGCACTCGACGATGGCCGCCCGCTCGGACGCCAGCTCACCGTGTTGCTCGCCTCCGCACTTCCCGGCGAAGGCAAGTCGTTGATCGCGGTGAACCTCGCGGCCACTTATGCAATGACACCGGGGCGGGTACTGCTGATCGACGCCGACCTGCGCCGCGGCAACCTCACCCGGCACCGTGAGACTGGGGCGCGAAGCGGCCTCGCCGACATCCTCGCCGGGCGTGCCGTGCTCGACGATTGCGTGCGCCAGGACGGCGAGGATGGCAGCTGGTTCCTCGGTTGCGGCGGCACGCCCGACAGGGACGCGCCCGCATCCGAATTGCTTTCCGTCCCCGCGATGAGCGAACTGATGGCACGCCTCGCCCGCGAGTTCGACACCGTCATCATCGACGCCCCCCCCGTGCTGCCAGTGATCGATGCCCGCATCCTGGCACAGTTCGCCGACGACATCGTATTCGTCGCGACGGTCCGCCGGACGCCGAAGGATCAAGTGCGCCGCGCCCTGCGCATGCTAGGGCAGAATGCACAAAAGGTGCTCGGCGTGGTGATAAATGGCGTCGACGGCTCCGACCGCTACCAGACGCTCCTCTATACGCGCCAGTCGACGGCGGCGGAGCGCAAGGCCGCCTGAGCCGGACGGGTCTCGCAGCATTTTGTTCAGCTTGATCTGCTTTATTGGCCGGTATGTGTAGGTCCAGGCCGGCCGTGGCATACCGCCCGCCGCCCGGGTCGCGTCCGGAATAGCGCATGTCCCAGCCAACCCTCGCCGGCACCGCCGGCACCGCACCTGCCGCCTCCGCCAGCCGTGACGCCGTTGCGTCACGCGCCCGATGGTCGCGCCGGGTCGCCGTCGACATTGTCGCTCTCGGCGACAGCCTTGCCGTAGTCGCAGGCGTCGCGCTGCCGGCGCTCATCTATGGCAGCGCCGGCGGTCTGTCCCTCAAGGCGCTGCTGGTGCTGCAGAGTGGCCTCGTCACGGCGCTCATCGTGCACATCTGCCTCAGAAGCGCCGGCGCCTACGCGATCGACCGCCTGCACGATCTCGCCGTGCGTCCGCTGACAGTGATCGCCTGCCTGCTTGCGGCACTCCTCGCCGTGCTCGGTCTCGGCATGCCGTTTGCCCCGTCGAGCGGGCACTTCTGGATCTGGTCGGCGACCTGGATCGCGGCGGCTTTCGTGCTGATGCTTGCCAACCGCATGACGGCCCGCCACGTGCTGGCGAGGCTGACCGCCGCCGGACGCTTCGACACGCGCGTTGCCGTATTCGGCGCAGGCGCCGTCGCACGCCGCGTCCACGATCATCTGGCGAGCGGAATCGCCGGCATCCACTTCACCGGCGTTTACGACGACCGCGCAGGCGAGGAGCGGCTCGATCCGGAAGGCTTGGCTGTTGCCGGTCGACTGGAGGATCTAGTCGCTGCTGCGCGCGACGGCCAGGTCGACCAGATCATCGTCGCGCTGCCGGCGCAGGCCGAGGGGCGTATCGCGGCGGTCGCACGTCGCCTCGAACACCTGCCGGTTTCGCTGCACATCGTCACCCACCTCGCTTCTGACCTTGTCGGCGAGGGGCCGGCCCACCGGGTATCGAACCTCGGCGCGGTCGGCCTGCTCGACGTCAAGGCGCGCCCGCTCGCCGACTGGGCGCCGATCGTCAAACGCACCGAGGATCTGTTGATCGCTGGAGTGCTGATCGTTGCAGCGCTGCCGCTGATGGCAGTGATCGCGCTCGCGATCCGGCTCGAGAGCGGCGGCCCGGTGCTGTTCGCCCAGCGCCGTCGCGGCCTCGACCAGCGCGTGTTCCATGTCCTCAAGTTCCGCACCATGACGGTAATGGAGGACGGCGACCACGCTCCGCAGGCGAAGGCCGTCGATGCCCGCGTCACCCGCGTCGGTTGGGTGCTACGCCGCTCTTCGCTCGACGAACTGCCGCAACTCTGGAACGTCCTCCGGGGCGACATGTCGCTGGTCGGCCCACGTCCGCACGCCCTCGTGCACGACGACCAGTGGGGGAGATGCTGGAGCGCTACGCCAACCGCCATCAGGTGAAGCCGGGCATCACCGGGCTCGCGCAGGTGCGAGGCTGGCGCGGCGAAGCCGACAGCATCGAAAAGATCGAATACCGCGTCGCTGGCGACCTCGAGTACATCGCCAACTGGTCGTTGTGGCTCGACCTGTCGATCCTCGCGCGCACCGTGTGGATCGTGCTCTCCGCGCGCAACGCGCACTGAGCCCGAAAGGCGTCGGCGGCCCATGTTCAGAGGTCTCACGCTCGCGCCACTGCCGATCGTGCTGCTCGTTGCCTCGTTCCTGGCGCCGACCGAGTTGTCGTTCTATTTCGCGGGCCTGCGCCTGCCGCCGCATCGCATCGCGCTGCTCGTGATCCTGCCGTTCGCCCTGGCGCGCCTGTTCGCGCGCCGCGGCCCTCGTTTGCGCACCTTCGATTTCGCAGTCGCGGCCTATACCGGCTGGACGCTGTTTGCGCTGGCGCAGCATGGCGAAGGGACCAGCGGGTTGGTGTTCGCATCCTCACTCGCCCTCGAAAGCCTCGGCGCGTATCTGGTCGCCCGCGCCTATGTCCGCAGCGAACAGGATTTCCGCGCGACCCTCGCGCTGTTGTTGCTCGCCGTGCTGATCGCAGCCCTCGTCGCGCTGCCCGAGACCTTCCTCGGCCGCCACTTCACGCACGACACCTTCCAGGCGCTGACCAACTATTATCATCCGCGCACGATCGAGAAGCGCATGGGGCTGGTGCGCGCCTACGGCACCTTCGACCACCCGATCCATCTCGGCACCTTCGCTGCGAGCCTGCTCGCGCTCGTCTGGTGTGCCAGCCCGCGCTTGAGCCATCGCTTCGGAGCACTCGTCATCGTCGCCGCAGCGACACTCGCCGCCCTCTCCTCGGCGCCAATGCTCTGTCTCGCCATGCAGATCGGGTTACTCGTCTACGAGCGGGCGACGCGCGGCCTCCCCTTCCGTGTCGCGCTGACGCTTGGCGTGCTCGTGTTGGCCAGCGGGCTCCTCTCGATGGTCGCCACGCGTTCGCCGTTCGCGCTGATCGCCACCGGCTTCACACTCGATCCGTGGACCGGATACTATCGCCTGCTGATCTGGGAGTACGGCATCGCGACCGTGCTCGCCCATCCGCTGCTCGGCATCGGCCTCGGCGACTGGGAACGGCCACCCTGGATGTATTCCGAGACGGTCGACGCGTTCTGGCTGCTCATCGCGATGCGCACCGGCCTGCCCGGCATCGCGCTGATCCTCACGGCACTGGCGCTGGTCGTTGCTGCAGTCTGGCGAGCGAGCGATCGTCGCGCCCCAAGCAGCATCCGCCAGATCGCGCGTGGCTGGATCATCGCGCTCGTCGCCATGTCGCTCGCGGCGGCCACCGTGCATCTGTGGAACGTGGTCCACACCTACTTCTTCTTCTTCCTCGGCCTCGCCGGCTGGATCGCCGATCCACGCCGCGCGACCCGACCGGCGACCTCTGGTGTGCGACAGGTCGAGCCGGCGCTGTCCGTGCAGCGCCGGCGGAGATGGGCGACGGCACCGGCAGCCCTTGTCGCGGCAGCCTGATACCCCAGTTCAAGTCCGGCGCCTTTCTTGCCACCCGTGCAGCCCCAGGCGCGGTCGCCCTCTTGACAATCGACGCTCGAATATCAAATAAAACGGTTGTTCGTTTTGTTTTGGGCATCTGCGAACACGAACCGTGCGCAGTTGCCGATGCCAACAGCCGAGGCGCTTTGTCATGCCCAAGCTCAAGCCCGAGACCCAGGCGGCCCGCCGCGCGCACATCCTCGACTGCGCCGAGCAGTGCTTCGCGCGCGCCGGATTTCATCGCACCACGACGGCCGATATCTGCGCCGAGGCCAAAATCAGTGCCGGCGCGTTGTATGTCTACTTCGACAGCAAGGAGGCCCTTATCGCTGGCCTCTGCGAGCGCGATCGTGCGGCGTTCTCCGAGCGCTTCGAAGCCCTCGCCAATGCCTCCGACACGCTGGCCGCTCTCGCAGCCCTCGGCCAGCATTACTTCGTCGAGGAGGCGCCCTACAAACACCGCCTGTCGATCGAGATCGGCATCGAGGCGACCCGCAATCCGCGCGTCGGCGAGATCTTCCAGAGCGTCGATGGATATTGCCGCGACAGCTTCACAGCGCTGTTCAGACGATTGGCGGCGGAGGGCCGCATTGCTCCCACCATCGACATCGATACGCTGTCGAAGGTGTTCATGGTGATCGGCGACGGCATGTTCTGGCGGCGTGCCGTCGATCCGGACTTCGACGCGAAGGCGGTATTGCCCGCCATCGTCGGCATCATCGGCCACTTGCTCGATCCTGAGCAGAAATGTGCCGCTGCCATCCCGGCCGCTGCACCCGCAACTCTTCAAGAGGCATTCTGATGCTCTCCTGGTTGAAGCGCATCGCACTCGTCGTGGTGCTGGTGGGAGTCGCTGCCGGCATCGCGGCCCACTATGCCCCAGACACGGTCAAAGCGTTGATCGCGGGCGAAGGCCTCGCATCCGCATCGCCCGTCACTTCGGACTCCAGCAAAAGTAGTGCGCCGGAGGCGGGCAAGGACAAGCCCCGCCTCGCGCCGCCGCCGACCGTCAGCGTGGTCACTGCCGCCCCTCGCGCCCTCGTCGCCGAGGCGTTGCTGACCGGCACACTGGTCGCGCGCGACGAGGTGCTGGTGGCACCCCAGGTCGAAGGCCAGCGGATCGTCGACCTGATGGCCGAAGAAGGCCAGCGGGTCGCCAAAGGCGACCTGCTCGCCCGCCTCGTCAGTGACAATCTCGAAGCACAACTCGCCCAGAGCGACGCCGCCATCGCCCGCTCGGAGGCCGCCATCGCGCAGGCCGAGAGCGCGATCCTGCAGGCCGAAGCCCGCCTCAAGGAAGCCCAGAACGCCTACGCGCGCGCGGTGCCGCTGAGCCGCGACGGTTACATGCCGACGAGCACGCTGGAAACGCGCGAAGCCTCCGCCTCGACGGCCCGCGCAGCGCTCACGACCGCGCGCGACGGACTGATGGTTGCGCGCGCCGACAAAGCGCAAGCCGTCGCCCAGCGCCGCGAGGTCGAATGGCGGCGAGACAACACCGAGATCCGGGCGCCCGCAGCCGGCATCGTCAGTCGCCGTACGGCCAAAGTCGGCGCCATGGCAAGCGGTCAGGGCGATGCGCTGTTCCGCATCGTCGCAGATGGTGTGATCGAACTCGACGCCGAAGTGCCCGAGTCCGATCTCGCCAGGATCAGTGTCGGCCAGCAGGCACTTGTGTCGGCGGCCGGCGGCATCACCCGCGAGGCACGCGTCCGCCTGATCTCGCCCGAAGTCGACCGCACGACCCGCTTGGGCCGGGTCCGCCTTACCGTCGGCGAAATGGGCACACTCAAGGTCGGCGGTTTCGCCAAGGCTGTGCTGACCCTCGTCGAGCGCCGCGCACTCGCCGTGGTCGCGAGCGCCATCATGTACGATGCCGAGGGCGCCTACGTGCTCGCCGTCGAGGACGGCCGCGCGCGCCTCAAGCGCATTCGCATCGGCATCACCGCCAACGGCTACGTCGAAGTGCAGAGCGGCCTTGTCGACGGCGACAGCATCGTCGCGCGAGCGGGCACGTTCCTGCGTGATGGCGACGCCGTGCGACCCGTGACGGTGGGCGGCGCTGCGACCGTTACGACGGGCGCGATCGGGTCCGGCTCGACTGGGGCGGCAGAGGCCGGCAGCACTACAGCAAGCGGCGACAAGGGAGCGGTGCGATGAACGTCTCCGCCTGGTCGATCCGCAATCCGGTGCCGTCGCTGGTGCTGTTCATGGTGTTGATGGTGCTCGGCTGGTTTTCGTTCACCCAGCTTCCCGTCACGCGCTTTCCGAACATCGACGTGCCGATCGTCGCCGTTGTCATCGCGCAGCCGGGCGCTGCGCCCTCCGAGCTCGAGACGCAGGTCACCAAGAAGGTCGAGGACCAGATCGCCGGCATCACCGGCGTCAAGCACATCACCTCGAGCATCGTCGAGGGCCAGTCGACGTCGACCGTGCAGTTCGA
>Ga0247831_1006882_pt1 | contig 13083 bp, 8 predicted proteins | sample LaCruzMarch2015__9_FD_192406 | JGI IMG/M metagenome (GOLD analysis project Ga0247831, IMG submission 192406) | Freshwater microbial communities from meromictic Lake La Cruz, Castile-La Mancha, Spain - LaCruzMarch2015_1m | ecosystem: Environmental > Aquatic > Freshwater > Lake | place: Spain...
GCGACCCTTGACGCCCTGCTCGCAAGACCCGAGGAGCGCACCGACGCCGCGAAGGCCGTCCTCCAGCGTCAGCCGCTGATGGCGAGCCACCCGATCGTCGCAGGCACCACGCCGAAATACGTGCCTCATCGCCCAGAACGCCCCGAAAAGAGCGAAGGCAACATCCCCTTCGACCTCGTCTCCGAATATCAGCCCAAAGGCGACCAGCCCGCCGCGATCAAAGAACTCGTCGCCGGTGTGAACGCTGCCGAACACGATCAGGTTTTGCTCGGCGTCACCGGCTCGGGCAAAACCTTCACCGTCGCCAACATCATCGCCCAAACCCAGCGCCCCGCCCTCGTCCTCGCACCCAACAAAACGCTCGCCGCCCAGCTCTACGGCGAATTCAAAAGCTTCTTCCCAAACAACGCCGTCGAATACTTCGTCTCCTACTACGATTACTACCAGCCCGAGGCCTACGTGCCCCGCACCGACACCTACATCGAAAAAGAAAGCTCGGTGAACGAACAGATCGACCGGATGCGCCACGCCGCGACCCGCGCACTGCTCGAACGCGACGACGTCATCATCGTCGCCTCGGTCTCCTGCATCTACGGCATCGGCTCGGTCGAAACCTACACGGCGATGACCTTCACCGTGAAGCTTGGCGAAACACTCTCCCGCGACCAGCTGCTCGCCGACCTCGTCGCCCTCCACTATCGCCGCAACGACGCAGCCTTCGCGCGCGGCACCTTCCGCGTCCGGGGCGACACCGTGGAGCTGTTCCCAGCCCACTTGGAAGACCGCGCCTGGCGCATCTCGCTGTTCGGCGACCAGGTCGACACCATCACCGAATTTGACCCCCTCACCGGTCACAAATCCGGCGACTTGGCGCTCGTCAAAATCTACGCCAATTCCCACTATGTCACGCCCAAGCCAACCCTCCAGCAGGCCATGAAATCCATAAAAACCGAGCTGAAGGCGCGCTTGGAGGAACTCTACGCCAACGGCAAGCTGCTCGAAGCCCAGCGCTTGGAACAGCGCACGACCTTCGACATGGAAATGATGGAAGCCACCGGCTCCTGCGCGGGCATTGAAAACTATTCCCGCTATCTGACAGGCCGCCAGCCCGGTGAACCCCCGCCCACCCTGTTTGAATACCTGCCCGACAACGCCCTCGTGTTCGCCGACGAAAGCCATGTCACCGTCCCCCAGATCGGCGGCATGTTCCGAGGCGACTACCGGCGCAAGGCAACGCTGGCCGAATTCGGCTTCCGCCTCCCCTCCTGCATGGACAACCGGCCCATGAAGTTCGAGGAGTGGAACGCCATGCGCCCCTCGACCGTCTACGTCTCCGCCACCCCTGGCAGCTGGGAACTCGACCTGACCGGTGGCACCTTCGTCGAACAGGTCATCCGCCCCACCGGCCTGATCGACCCCATCTGCGAGATCCGCCCCGCCAAAACCCAGGTCGACGACACCATCGACGAAGTCCGCCAAGTCGCCGCCCAAGGCTACCGCTCCCTCGTCACCGTGCTCACCAAGCGCATGGCCGAAGACCTGACCGAATACATGCACGAGCAGGGCATCCGCGTCCGCTACATGCACTCTGACATCGAAACCTTAGAGCGCATCGAAATCATCCGCGACCTACGGCTTGGTGCGTTCGACGTGCTGATCGGCATCAACCTGCTGCGCGAAGGCCTCGACATCCCCGAGTGCGGCCGCGTCTGCATCCTCGATGCCGACAAGGAAGGCTTCCTGCGCTCCGAGACGTCCCTCATCCAGACCATTGGCCGCGCCGCCCGCAACGTCGATGGCCGGGTGATCCTTTACGCCGACAAGATCACCGGCAGCATGGAGCGCGCGCTCGCCGAAACCGATCGCCGCCGCGAAAAGCAAACCGCCTACAACACCCTGCACGGCATCACGCCGGAAAGCATCAAACGCAACATTCACGACGTGATGGCCTCCGTCTACGAGCAGGACCACGTCACCGTCGACAATGGCCTCGCCGATACCCCGATGGTGGGCCACAACCTCGCCGCCGTCATCGCCGACTTGGAAAAGCGCATGAAGGCCGCCGCCGCCGATTTGGAATTCGAAACCGCCGCCCGCCTGCGCGACGAGGTCAAACGCCTGCAAGCCACCGAACTGTTCCTGGCCGACGATCCACTCGCTCGTCAGTCGTCAATCGACACCGCCACCGGCGGCTATAAAGGCGAGCGCAAATACGGCAACGCGGCCAACTTGCCGCCTAAGGACCCCAACGCCGAAAGCCGCCGCATCCGCAAACCCACCCTCGACGAGATGGGCGGCAACTCCAACACCACCGCCATCAAGGCCAGCGCCATCGTCCAGGTCGACAGCCGCACCAAAGCTGGCGCTTTCGGTGAGAAAATCCGCGGTCCCCACAAACCAACCCTCGACGAAATGGGCCCCCACGCTTCCCTCTCGGTCCCCAACGCCAAAACCGGACTCCCCCAAAAGCCCGACCTGAAAACCGCCCCCAAACCGACCCGCACCATCGACATCCCGGCCGATGGCGACAAGCCCGCCCGTCGCGGTCGCACCCGCAAGACGGGAAGGCCTGGGATGTAAGAGCGCTATTCACGGAGCAACTCCCCCAACAAGGGCAGGGCAAAGGCAGCGGTAGGCAGCTATTCGCCGCAGCGTTGCAGGTACAGTGACAGATAAAATCTGCGCTATGGTCCCTCACTCTGAGCGGGAATCAGAACAAAGTGACATCGGGCTGTGGGAATATCTTTCCTTCGCAGCGCATCGATTTGGGGAACTCATCGTATGTTTCGACTACTGATCTGTGTCTTCGCACTCGCTTGCGCATCGCAGACCGCTTACGCTGCCGAATTGCTGCGCGCGCAGGGCCACACGTTCCGCTGGGGCACAGGCCAGCAAAGCGCACCCCAGACGATTACCTACGCCCTGGTCACCACGACTTACGCCGTACCCGGCGGCAAAAGCGTTGTCAGCCCGGACAACTGCGGTGCCATGCGTGCCTTCAACGACATCGTGGCAAATTCACCAGCCGTGTCTCAAACGGCCGCTCTGGATCAACTGGAAGCAGCCTTCGCCCAATGGCAAGAGGCCGCCAACATCACCTTCATCCGCGTCGACGACCCCGCTCGGGCCAACATCGTCGTCGGCGCGGCAGAGCGAACGTCAGGCCGCGCCTTCGCCAACCTAAGCTATCGCAGCAGTGCCAATCTCCAGCCCGTTGGCAAAGCGCTCGGCGGCCCCGCTGAAGACACCGCGCGGCGGCCCTCCGCTTCCGCTAGCGTCGTTGAAATCGATCAGGCCTACGTCTGCCTGAACCCCGTCGCACCTTGGAAAATCGGCTTCGACGGCGACCTTCAGGTCTACGATCTCAAATACACGTTCACCCACGAGATCGGCCACGCCATTGGCTTGGATCACCCAGGTCGTACCGGCGCCATCATGGGCTACCGCTACGACGAGACGAGCCCGGCGCTCCGGGAAGGCGATATCGTAGCGGCACAATCTATTTACGGACCGCGCGGTGCGAAGGCCCCGGTCCTCGATTGAGGTCCGGGACTGCGTACGCATTGGGGCCGACGAGGCTCGCGTTACTTGGTGACGAGCGGCAGCGACTTGGCGTCGGAGGCCGCAACGCTCGTTACGACCCGGTCGCCCTGTAGTTTGAATTGGCTCGACGACATCATGACATGCGTTTCGCCGAGTCCGAGGAAGCCGCCGACCCCCGCGTTGAGTCCGACGATGTTACCGTCGGTGCCGCGGCGGAAGGCTTCGACTTCACCGATCTTCTGGTTGTCGCTGCTGTAGACTGGCTTGCCGATCCAGTTCTTGGCATCTGCTTCCGACAGCACGATAGAGGTGCTCGATGGCGCGGCAGCTGTTGAGCTTGGTGCGGTTGCGCTCGGTGCGGTCGTAGACGATGGCGACGTCGCCGAATCCATCTTCATCGCCGGCACTTGTTGGTTCATCGTGTCCGTCGGTCCCTTCTTGGCGGGATCAATCGTGTTCGTCTGCTGTGCGAGTGCGGGCAGAGCGAAGGTGGCCGCGAGCGCGGCAGCAAGGGTGAGTTTGCGAATCATTGAAGCGATCTCCTAATGTCCAGATCGATCAAGTCTTTGATCGTCTCGGGATTAGGAAACCCACACGACCTGCAATCGTTCCAACGGTCAGAAAAGCGTCGCAACCCGTGAGCTGCATAATCGCCGTCTCAATCGCAACAACACCTAACGGGAAAAAACGCTCGACTTCCAATCGTCGGACGAGCCGCCCGCCGCTCTACTCTGGGGCTGCGTCTCCTCTCCGCCCGCCACCTTCGCACGTGCCTTTACTGCCGCCGCCGCTTTAGCTCGCGCGGCATCCGCCGCCTGCGCCACCGGCGCTGTTGCGACCGCAGCTTGGTACTTGCCCTCGTCGTGTTCCGACACCCGCAAACCTGCACCGTCGCGATAAAAGATATGCGTCCCAATCGTTGCGATCTTGGTGAGGCTGGTCCGCCAGACCGGTGCAACGTCGGTCGTATGATAATACGCCGCCTCGGCTAATTCACGCAGCCACGCTTGGCCATTGACCGCTTGCTCGGCAACCATCTGCGCCTGTTCCCATGTCTCGCCATGCGGTGCGGTCAGATTGGAAAAGCACGCGAACGAGAACTGACACTTTTCGCCCCGCTCGATGCCCTGATTGACGACCCCGCAGATCGTCTCCGGCCACTTCTTAGACCGCACCCGGTTCAGCACGACCTGCGCGACGGCAATCTGGCCGTCCATGGCCTCCCCGCGCGCCTCGTAATAGATCGCCCGTGCCAGACAGGCTCGCTCGGTCGCGGTTGCCTTGGAAAAACGCGCCGCATAAATCGTGGAACCCAGGTCCTCAAGCCCGACCTGAGAAGCCTTGCCCGGCTCTAGCTCATCCCCCGTAACTGACACGACCGGCATCGGCATCGTTACAACACGTGTGTCACGGCTGGGCGTCGCTGCATTGAGCGACACCACAAGCCCGGCGGCAATCGCTACACTGGCGATGGCCAGACCCATCAGCACCGCTGGTGATCGCCGCCCCCGCTGTGGCAGCACGTCGACGCTTGCTGCCTCGACCGCAATCGGCTCCGCAACCGGTTCAGGGTCGATCTGCCCTGCAAGCAGCCGATCAAAGTCGTCCCGCACCGATGCCAGTTTTTCTTCGGCATCCTCGAAATGACCGCGCGCATCATCTTGGAGCTGCACGACGCGCAACGTATGCCCGGTGACGGCATCTTCCGCCAAATCAGCTTCGAGCACCAGTTCGACTGGCTCCCAGACGGCGTCGATCACATCACCGCCATCAGTCGCAGCCGCAACTTGGCCGACATTCAAATCCACGCGCAAACTCATACAAACCCCGCCTACACACCACCCAGGCGTCAACAAAAAGTTGTGCACGACGGAAAATTACACGTGACTACGTCGGATTCCGCGATAGCTGCTGCGCGATTCCAGCTACGGAGCGTTCGTGGCCCTCGTTTCGGAAAATTTTAACGCTCCGCAGGCAGACTACGCGCCATCAGGGAGAGCGCACCATGAGCAACGTCTGGAATGCCACAACGCCGATGCCCGCCGCCCAACCGAGCAGCGCCCGACCAGGTAGCCCGGGTGGTTTTGGCCGCCGCGCGACACCGCTTAACGGGGCAGCTTCCAAGACCTTCTCTCTCAGCAACGCTGCCCAGGCCAACGTCGAACACTACACCGCACAGGCAACGCTCGCCAACGACATTGATTTCGCGATCATCGGCGGCGACATGCAGTACGTCGAAATCGAGCTTGATCCGGGCGAAGCCGTCATTGCCGAAAACGGCTCGATGATCTGGAAAGACAACACCGTCGAATTCAAAGCGATCCTGGGCGACGGCAGCGAAAAGGGCGGCCTGATGAGCAAGGTCGCGTCGGCTGGCATGAACGCGTTGGCTGGTGAAGCGATGTTCCTGTCCCAGTTCCTCCATGCTGGCCGCAGCGGCAAGGCGCGTGTCGCCCTTGGTGGCCACGTCCCCGGTCACGTCATCCCGGTCCGGCTCGAAACCATGGGCGGAACGCTGATCTGCCAGCGCGACAGTTTCCTGGCCGCCGCCAAAGGCATCTCCGTCAGCATCGCCTTCCAGAAAAAGATCATGACCGGCATCTTCGGCGGCGAAGGCTTCATCATGCAACGCTTAACCGGTGAAGGCTGGGCGTTCCTTCATGTCGGCGGCACCATGATCGAGCGCCAGCTTCGCGCCGGCGAAACGATCCACGTCGATACCGGCTGCATCGCGGCCCACGAGCCAAGCGTCGATTTCGACATCGCGCGCGCAGGCTCCATCGGCACCAGCCTTCTGGGCGGCGAAGGCCTGTTCCTTGCCACCTTGACCGGTCCTGGCAAGGTCTGGATCCAGACCCTGCCGTTCAGCCGCCTTGCCGCCGAAACCGTCGCTGCCGCGCCAGCAAGTGCGTCGTCAGGCCACAAGAGCCCGGACTCGAGCCTGATCGGCGGCCTGACCAGCATCTTTTCGAGTGACGATGACGGACGGTGATCACTGAAGGCGCTCAGCCCCGTCAGTGCAGCTTCACAACCGGCTCGGTCCGCCGCACGATCAACCGCGATAGCGTATCGAGCGCCACCTTGACATAGCCATGCAGCGCAACCTCATGCATCTTGTAGAGTGAGCGATACATGAGCTTGGCAAACAACCCTTCAAAGAACAGCGACCGCCCGCCGATGAACCCCATCATCGTCCCGACGGTCGAATAGTGGCCCAGCGACACCAGCGACCCGAAATCGCGATAGACGAACGGGCGCAACGGCTCGTTTTTCAACCGCCGCGCGATCTGCGCCATCATATGATCGGCCTGCTGATGCGCTGCTTGCGCGCGCGGCGGAATCGGCCGCTCCGCGCCGTCCGGCACCAAGTAACAGCAATCGCCGAAAGCAAACACGTTAGGATCGTGCGTCGTCTCAAGTGTCGGCTTAACGATCAGCTGATTGGACCGCGAAACCTCGAGCCCGTCGAGTTTGGCCAGGACATCCGGCCCCTTGACGCCTGCCGCCCAGATCACGAGCTCGGAATCGATAAACTCTCCGCTCTGCAGCGTTACACCCTGCTTCGTTACCGCCGTCACACGCGAGTTCACTTTCAACTCGACATCGAGTTCGCGCAGCCGGTCCGCCACCGCTGCCGACATCCGCTCCGGCAATGCCGGCAAAATCCGCTCGGATGCCTCGATCAACGTGATATGAATGTCCTTGTCGGGATCGATATTGTCCATTCCATAAGCAATCACACCGCGCGCGGTCCGGTGCAGTTCCGCCGACAACTCCGTGCCCGTCGCCCCTGCCCCGATAATCGTGACATGCAGCTGTCCTGGCCGGATCGGCGTCTCTTGCGTGTGCGCGTTAAGGCACGAATTCACCAGCCGCCGGTTGAACCGCTCCGCCTGATCGGCCGTGTCGAGTGTGATGGCGTGTTCAGCCACCCCTGGCGTGCCAAAGTCATTCGACACCGACCCGATCGCCACCACCAGAATGTCATAGGTGAACGACCGCACCGGCGTGATCGGCCGACCCTCTTCATCGAACGTCGCCGCCAGATGAACCTGTCTCGACCCGCGGTCGATACCGGTCATCTCGCCGAATCGATACGTAAACCCATGCCAGTGCGCCTGCGCCAGATAGTCGAGCTGATGCCGGTCGATATCCATGCTGCCGGCTGCAATCTCATGCAGCAGCGGCTTCCACACATGCGTCCGCGATCGGTCGATCAGCGTGATGTCCGCCGTCTTTCGCCGTCCGTATTTGTTGCCAAGCCGCGTCGCGAGCTCTAATCCCCCGGCTCCTCCGCCGACCACCACAATGTGCGGGCGCGATCCCACCGATGGCTTCAATACGGCTATCTCTTCGTGGGGTTGTAGCTGTTGCACCATGGCCATCCTCGCGCGCGCCCTCTAGTCCAGGCTCTATAGACAGATTCAACCAAAGTCTGAGATCTGCAAGTTCATACTGAGCCGCGCAACGTTTGGCCGCAAGGTTCCCAAAAGCGCGGGTCCAGGGACGGCGTCCCTGGTGGGGGAGTTTGAGGGGCGAACAGCCCCTCAACTTTTCTTCCCTCAACTCCTGATCTCGCCGCCCGTCGCCTTCTTGACGCCCTCGACGATCCGCGCGCTGACCGCGTCGATGTCCTTATCCGTCAGCGTCACCGACGGCAACAAGGTCACCTCGATCCCCAGCGACTTCTTCCCGTCCGCCGTCAAACTCCCGCCCTCGAACACATCGAACACGGTCACATTCGAGATCAGTGCCTTATCCGCCGCCGTCGCCGCCTTGATCACGTCCCCCGCGCCGACCTTGGCATCGACCAAAAACGCGAAATCGCGCGTCACCGGCAGCAGGTCGGACAGCACCAGCGCAGGCCGAGCCCGGCTCTTGCGCTTGTCGGCTGGCAACGCCTCAAAGAACACTTCGAACGCAGCCACCGGACCCGTGACATCCATCGCCTTGGCGACTTCTGGATGGATCTCACCAAACGTTGCCAGCACCACCTTCGGCCCAAGCCGCACCACGCCAGACCGTCCCGGATGATACCAGGCAGGTGCCTCGCGCACGATCTGAGCCTTTGCGTGATCAAACCCAAGTGCTGCCAGCGCTGCAAACACATCGGCCTTCACATCGAACACGCCCACCGCATCCGCCTTGCCATCCCAGTGCCGCCCGGCACCCGATGCCTTTGCAGTCCCGGTCCGCACGCCACAGGCGCTCAGATACTGATCTGCGGGCGCATCGCCACGGTACGCCTGCCCCAACTCAAACAGCGCCACATCGCCGAACCCCCGATTGCGGTTACGCGCAGCGGCCGCAAGTAGCCCCGGCAGCAATGATGGCCGCATCGCCGACAACTCCACCGACATCGGATTGGCCAATTCCAGCGCGTCGCTTCCGCCGCCAAACAACGCCGCATCTTTGCGCGGAATGAACGAATAGGTGATCGCCTCGACAAACCCGCGCGCCGCCAATTCCCGCCGCGCCTTGCGCGCCCGCTTCTGCCGCTCGGTCAAAACCGGCTTGGGGATGCCCGAAAGTCCCGGCAGCGGCGTCAGCGGAATGCGATCAAGTCCCGCAATCCGCACCACTTCCTCGATCAAGTCGGCAGCGCCATGAATATCGGGCCTCCACGTCGGCGCCGTCACCGTCACCGCGCCCTTGGTCCCGCCTTTGCCGTCAATCGCACAGCCCAGCGCTTCCAGGATCGACCGAATTTCGTTGTCCTTGAGACGGACCCCGGTCAGCTTTTCCACCCGCGAGAAGTCGAACGCAATCTCGCGCGGCGCAACCGGCGGCGCACCCGCCATCGTGTGGCGGCTCGGCGTCCCTCCGCATAGCTTGACGATCATATCGGTTGCCTGATCCAGCCCCGGCATCACCGAAGCCGGATCGACGCCGCGCTCGAACCGGTAGCGCGCATCGCTCATGATCTGCACCTTGCGGCCCGTCACAGCCGTCCGCATCGGATCGAAATACGCGCTTTCGATGAACACGTCGGTGGTCGCATCAGTCGACCCCGACGCGTCTCCACCCATAATCCCGCCAAGCCCTAGCACGCCGTTGTCGTCGGCGATCACGCACATCGTCTGGTCGACCGCGTACTCTTTGCCGTCCAGCGCCACGAATTTTTCGCCCACATCCCCAAGCCGCGCCCGAATGGCCCCCTTGAGCTTGGCGACGTCGTAGACGTGCAACGGCCGCCCGCGATCCAGAGAAATGTAGTTCGTCACATCGACCAGCGCATTGATGGGGCGCAGCCCGACAGCCTTCAGCCGCGCCTGCAACCAGTCCGGCGATGGCCCGTTTTTCACGCCCGAAACAACCCGGCCCGCAAACGCTGGACACGCACTCGCCGTGTCCGCTGAAAACTCGAGTTTGATCGCGACAGGACATGCAGCCTTGCCTTCGACCGCGCCGAACTTCGGCTCGGGCTTGAGCTTTCCGATCCCGCACGCCGCCAAATCGCGCGCGATCCCGCGCACGCCCGTGCAGTCAGGCCGGTTGGGCGTCAGCTTGACCTCGATCACAGGGTCAGACAGCCCCGCCACGTCAACATACCGCGCGCCGACCTTTTCGGCCATCGCCGGATCGAGTTCCATGATCCCCGCGCCTGCGTCCGGCAACTGCAGTTCGCCAGCCGAACAGAGCATCCCGTTCGACACGACGCCGCGCACCGGCTTCTTTTCCAGCGTCACACCAAGCCCCGGCACGAACGTCCCGAGCGGCGCGAACACCGTCACCAAACCGACGCGCGCATTCGGCGCCCCGCACACCACTTCGAGCAGCGGCTTCCCCTTGGCGATCTCGACCTGACACACCTGCAACCGGTCGGCGTTCGGATGCTGCTTAGCCTCGACGATCCGCGCGACGGTGAACGCCGCGAGCGTCTTCCCAGCATCTTCGATCCCCTCGACCTCCAACCCGATCGCCGACAGCTTCGCCTCGATCACCTCAAGCGAAGCGTCCGTATCCAAATGGTCCTTGAGCCAGGAAAACGTGAATTTCATGTGCAGGGTCTCACAGCGTGTTCAAACAAGCGCCGTGTGTACCCCGCAAGCGGGTGTACGCCAACCCCCGTGGCGAACCATAAAATTTACGTCATGGCCGCGAAGGCGGCCACCCACGACAACCGGCCACGAACGCACGGAAAATATTGCGCAATCCGTCAGCAGCATCCATTCGCTACCGCAGGCCAAGCGTCGCGATGCCGTGGATGGCCGCCTGCGCGGCCATGACGATTTGGGCGGTGCCCCCCCAACACAACTTCGGCGACAACCGCATCGCTGCGACCATCGCCGAAATCCACTTCAAGTCCGGGGTCCAGGGACGAGTCCCTGGTCGGGGTGTCTGAGGGGCGGAGAGCCCCTCAGCTTCGTGCCACAAACTCAGACGCCTCACCCCTTCGCAAACACCGGCTCAAGCTCGCCCTTGGCATATCGCTTGGCCATATCAGCAGGCGTCGCGATCTTCTTGATCTTGCTCGCCTGTCCCGCCGTGTTGAACTCGACCAACCGCTGTTTGCACAGCTTGGTCATCGCGTCCATCGCGGGCTTGAGGTACTTGCGCGGATCGAACTCGCCAGGGTTTTCCGACAGAATTTTGCGGATCTGGCCGGTCATCGCCATGCGGTTGTCGGTGTCGATGTTGATCTTGCGCACACCGTGCTTGATGCCGCGCTGAATTTCCTCGACCGGCACGCCCCAAGTCTGAGGCATCTTCCCGCCATACTGGTTGATGATGTCCTGCAAATCCTGCGGCACCGACGACGAACCGTGCATCACAAGATGCATGTTTGGCAGCTTGGCATGAATCTCTTCGATCACGTTCATGGCCAAAATGGCGCCATCCGGCTTGCGCGTAAACTTGTAGGCGCCGTGCGACGTCCCCATCGCAATCGCCAGCGCGTCGATCTTGGTTGCAGCGACGAACTTCACCGCCTCATCCGGGTTGGTCAAAAGCTGGTCATGCGATAGCTTGCCTTCCGCGCCGTGCCCGTCTTCCGCTTCGCCCTCACCCGACTCGAGCGAGCCCAGCACGCCCAATTCACCTTCGACCGAAATCCCGCCGAGGTGCGCCATCTCCGTCACGCGGCGCGTCACATCGACGTTATAATCCCAGTCCGCCGGCGTCTTGCCGTCCGCCTTCAGCGACCCGTCCATCATCACCGACGTAAAGCCTGCCTGGATCGCCGTCATGCAAGTTGCGGCTTCGTTGCCGTGATCCAAGTGCACGCATACCGGGATGTGCGGATAGATCTCAGTGACCGCATCCATCATGTGCTTCAGCATAATGTCGTTGGCATACGACCGCGCGCCGCGCGACGCCTGGATGATCACAGGCGAGTCGGTTGCGTTCGCCGCCTCCATGATCGCCAGCGCCTGCTCCATGTTGTTGATGTTAAACGCCGGAACGCCATAGCTCTGCTCGGCGGCATGATCGAGAAGCTGACGAAGAGTAATGCGGGCCATGTGGGAATACCTCGATGACGAAAGTAAAGCGCGTCGCGCCAAATGCCGGTGATGGATTTAAAAAAGGGCCGACCCCATGGCCAGCCCTTCTTAAGTCCTTAAATCAGCTTACCCATCACCACCGCCGTGTCGAGCATGCGGTTGGAGAAGCCCCACTCGTTGTCGTACCAGGTGAGGATGCGCACGAGCTTGCCATCGACGACCGCCGTCTGCGTCGCATCGAAGTTCGACGAGAACGGCGAGTGATTGAAGTCGATCGAAACCAGTTCTTCAGTCACGTAATCGAGCACGCCCTTCATCGGGCCTTCGGCGGCAGCCTTAAGCGCGGCGTTGATCTCTGCAGCCGTTGTTTCGCGGCCAGGGATGAAGCACAGGTCGACGACCGAAACGTTCGGCGTCGGCACGCGGATCGACGTGCCGTCGAGGCGGCCCTTGAGTTCCGGCAGCACGAGGCCAACCGCCGCAGCGGCACCTGTCGTGGTCGGGATCATAGACACGCCAGCAGCTCGCGCGCGGCGCATGTCCTTATGCACCTGATCAAGAATGCGCTGGTCGTTGGTGTAGGCATGGATCGTCGTCATGAAGCCCGACTGGATGCCGCACAGGTCATTGATGACCTTGGCGACAGGCGCGAGGCAGTTCGTGGTGCACGATGCGTTCGAAACGACCAGATGGTCCTTCGTCAGCTTGTCGTGGTTGACGCCGTACACGACCGTCAGGTCGGCACCCTTCGAGGGAGCCGAAACCAGCACCCGCTTAGCGCCAGCGTCCAGATGAACCTTGGCCTTGTCCTTGTCGGTGAAAATACCCGTGCATTCCATCACGATATCGACGCCCAGCGCCGCCCACGGCAGCTTGGTCGGATCTTTTTCGGCGAGCACCTTGATGGGATAGCCCAACCCGACGTCCAGCATATCGCCTTCGACGTGAACCTTGCCGGGGAATGTGCCGTGCACGCTGTCATACTTGAACAGGTGGGCGTTATCTTTCGGGCTTGCGAGATCGTTGATGGCAACGACCTTCACGTCGGTCCGCTTTGCCTCGGCAAGCGCGCGCAGGACGTTACGGCCGATGCGCC
>Ga0247831_1006886_pt1 | contig 13078 bp, 9 predicted proteins | sample LaCruzMarch2015__9_FD_192406 | JGI IMG/M metagenome (GOLD analysis project Ga0247831, IMG submission 192406) | Freshwater microbial communities from meromictic Lake La Cruz, Castile-La Mancha, Spain - LaCruzMarch2015_1m | ecosystem: Environmental > Aquatic > Freshwater > Lake | place: Spain...
TGCTCCATAGCTGGGCATCGTATACTTGATCACAATACGACTTTAAAACTTCGGGTTCGTCAAGATGTGCTAGCGCATGTCTAAAAAGCCGAATGATTAACCGTTGATGTGCATTCATTGCATTGCTTTCGTCTGGAGCGTCTAGCAATACTTTAATATGTTCTTTGGATGTTTTTTTTTCGTCAAAAAAATCGTCAAATAATCCAGTCAATGCACCCAAATAGGTCATAGCATGTCGTTCGCGTGTTATCATGGCTTGTCCGCGCAACAAGCAAAATGCTTCACCCAATATAGCGGGTACGGCATAGCCGTAGTAATCGTTGATCTTTTTAAAATCTTTTTCAGATAAACTGTCATCGATATTTTTCTGGATGTCTTGAAGGTCGATATCAATGGTTTGTTGCATAAACGTTCGCTGTTGCTTCAGGCCTTGTACAAAGGCGTTTTTGATGCTGGGCAAGGCAAGAAGATTAGCAACATAATTGAACATGGTATATCGTATCAGCGTCTAAAAATAATGAAGAAATAAAAAACTGAATTTAGTTTTTACAAATTTTCTCTGCATGTATAATGGTGTTGTATTCATTGCGAAGCTGAACAATATAAGTCCCAGATGATAGTGTAGAAATATCAACCAATACTACATCGGAGTTTTGAGGTACATGAGTCAAATGTAATAGTTTTCGACCACTCAAATCATAGATATCTATATTCGAAATTTCATTTAATCGGGCTGAACGGATTTGAATTTGTTCAAACGCAGGAATAGGGAAAAAGGTAAATTGCGGTTCGATTTTTTCAATAGTAGAGGTGGTTGTTACTAGCCCACAACCACCTGTAGGTGCATCGGTCTGAATAGGATCTATAATGTTGCTTTTTTGAATGCCAAAGCAATACTCACCGGCTTTGATTTCTCGAGCATACACACTTCCATTTCTATCGTTGAGTGAGCCTGGTCGTATACTGTCGTTTGCAAATTGCCATTCTTCAGTGGCGTCTTTACGATAAAATAATCGTATACTGTCGTCGGTGTTTTTGATCCAAACACTATCGAGATAACTATTGTTTGGACCTGCATCGTAACTAAATTGAAGTAAGCCTTGTATGTTGTTGAGATTGATGCCATCAATTTTCCAGTAACGACTATCACAAAGTATAAATCCATTGGCTGCCGCTATTGTTTTGAATCTATCGGGAGCTATCCAGCTGTGTTCGATACGAATAAGAGATGAATCGCTTGTGTTGTTTATTGCTTTTGTAAGCAATCTGCATTTGGCTTGATTGAAAATGGTATTGCCAACTATCTTCACTAATTTTTGTTCTTCAGTGATGGCGTCACTGATTTTTGAATCGGGGTCGATTACAATCATGCTAGGAATAAACGGTAGTTGTACATTGAATTGCATACAACGACCATTGAACGTCAGTTTAAAAACATGTTTGGTCATTTGAGCATCATATATTCCGATTTCAAGTGGAACGACATCGAAGTAGTTCGTATTTTTGTGTTTGCGTTGACGTAAAAATATGCTGACATCTTGCATCGCTCCATTGGGTACGACTTGGGTAGAATCGATTGAGAAATGTGCAAATCCTTGGTCAAATATCCAATTGTTGAAATAATTGGTCATGCTGGTGCCTGTGTATGTACTTAGGAAATCTCTAAGGTCAAAACTGCTAATATGTTTGAATTTATTGGCATTTAAAAATGCAGTCAATCCATTAAAAAACAAACTGTCACCAAGGTAAGAACGCATGGTATGTATCATATCAGCACCTTTTAGATAGACTGTAGTGCCATAGGTATGAATACTGTCCATATTGGCCACAGATCTATATCCATCATCATTGATATGTGCCTTGCTCACTACTTGAAAGTGATTGGCTTTTGCAGCATCTAAATATGCGATCGATCCATAAGTATATTCTTGATGTAGAAATTCGCAATAGGATGCAAATCCTTCATTGAGCCACATATCGCCTGCAGTGCTGCAAGTGACCAAATCGCCCCACCAATGATGTGACAATTCGTGTGCAATGAGTGTTTCGTAATTGAGTGTACCATCTATAAATGGACGACCTATGTGGATATTCGTAGCATGTTCCATGGCGCCAGCATTAAACGGAACTAGCGTATAACCAACTTTAGGCCAAGAATGTGCGCCAAAATTTTCTTCAAGCATACTAAAGGATTCTTGCAGATGTGCAAATGAGCCATTGACTTTGTTTGTATCTACCACCTCGCAAGCTATGAGTGCATCGGTATTGCCATTGATACCATTGAGGTTTTTATGCATTAATACATAGTTACAAACTGCAACGGCAGCCAAATAACTTGGGATTTCTTCTTGCAATTTCCAGTGCCACGTTTTGGTATTGTTGGCATTGGTAATACTGTCCAAGAGTAAGCCATTACAAACGCCCATTTTATCGGCATTGGTTGTAATGTAAAACTCATAAGCGCTACGTTCTACAAAATTATCAAAACATGGGTGCCAAGTTCGTCCAAAGGAATGCGGTTGTGCATTAAATCCTACTCCCATCTGAAATCCGTAGTTGCCTACAAAAGAAAATCCACCCCAAGTTGCATCTGCAATAGGTACACCATGATAATATATATCAACCAAGGCCGTATCATTTTGATTAAAGGTAGATGCTGTATTTACAGTCAAATAAAATCCATTGGTTGAGTAGCTGACAAGGCTATTGTTGATCAATATACTATCTACGGTCAATCCTTCTAGGTCAAACACCATTTGGTTCACGCCATTCATTTTGCATTGCACATCCAGGGTAGCTTTTGCAAAAATATTTTTGGTTACAAAGTCAGTTATATTGAAATCTATGATAGTTTTGCGGATATCTAACGTATCACTTCGAAAGCTACTTGCTGATTGGGCTGAAATGGAAGAAAACAAACATGCTACGACACACCAAAGAAATAGTTTTTTCATGCACAAAAATTTATGCACTAAAAATACATCATGTATTTGTAATCAGCTTGGTATTTTTTCAATTACTTCCATTACAAATGTGGGCGCAAGATGGCAAAAAGGATAAGATATATCAGGGCGTTATTTTGGACGAAGTCATGGTAAAGGCTGTACAGCAAGGATTTGACTTCAATTCGTTTATTCAGAAAATTAAAAAAGATACCACATTTTACAAGGCATTCAAAACGCTTCGTTTGATGTCGTATTCGATGTATAATGATATCGAAATTCTAGACAAAAAAGGCAATACGAAAGCGAGTTACAATAGTTTGACACGACAAACCGTTCAGCAGCGCTGTAGAACGATGACTGTAAAACAAGAAAAAGTGACAGGTGATTTTTATACAAAAAAAAGGGAATACAACTATTACACGGCTAAATTGTATGCTCATTTGTTTTTTACGAATGGCAAAATATGCCATGATAATAATATAGTTGGGACTAAAACGCAGTTTAGCGGCTCTGCAAAGTATGAAGAGCAACTTCGAATTTTGATATTTAATCCAGGTCAACGGATACGAGGAATACCAGGAATAGGGGAGAATGTGGCTATTTTTGAAGAGCCTTATTTGTCTAAATATGACTTTCGTCTTACGCGCGAATCCTATTTAAATGAAGAGTGCTATATATTCAAGGCGAAGCCCAAACCCAACTATGCATCGGATGTGGTCATCAACGAGCTCAAGACTTGGATTAGAGTGTCTGACCAAGCTATTGTGGCTCGCGATTACTCGCTTTCATTTAAAACTTTGTTTTATGATTTTGATGTGGTAATGAATGTTAAACTCAAAATGGTCAAAAATCAGCTTGTTCCTTACGAAATTCGATACAAAGGAAACTGGCATGCCTTCACTAAGCCGAGGGAAATAGCTACTTTTACCGCAATTTTTACTGATTTTGAGTAGTTTTTTTTAAATTTACAATTCAATAGTAAAACACTACATACTGCAAAATTGAGTAATAAAACGTATATTTAGCACTTAATTTCAAACAGTAAATCCTAATAGAATGAAAAGAATATTCCTTTCGATGGTTGTTTTGATGCTAGCATCAACGATTGTTTTTTCGCAAAAGAAGAAAAGTAAGAAAAGAAAAGTAACCAAGAAAGTTACTAAGGTAGATGTCATAGACACAGTCGGTGTAGATCCGAAATTTGCCAACACAATGTTGTTGTGTAGTTCAAAAAATGGTATGCCAGTATGGTATATTGCTATTCAAAAAGATTTTCAGTTTCCTATCAATATGGTCGAGCCAGCCAACTATAAGTTGCTTTCTATTAGCGACAAACAATTGGATGAGTATTTGCATGCTGTTCCGTATACACCAAGTGACAAGCACATCACTATTCCATTAAATATCAATGGAATTTTAGAATGTAAAGATTTTTTGATTACGCGCACTGAAACGATGGATTCAGCTTTGCAAGCAAAGTATCCTCAATTGATGTCGTTTAAAGCTTTTGAAAAAGGGAACGGCTTGAACGATGCCCGCATTGAATGCGATGGCACTTCAACTAAGTTTATGGTCAATTACAATGGTAAAACTTATTTTTTAAACCCTGTAGTTTTCAACAAAAAAACATACTATGCTGCTTATTCGAAGGATGATCCAAACTTTATTAAGCAAAAATTTGAACGATAAAACACAATCAATAAAAAACACAATGAAAAAAAAGCTACTAATTTTATTAAGTTTAATTACCCCATTTTGTTCTTCAGCCATATCTTTTGAAGAGTTATGGACTTTGTCATCAGAAAAAGAAATTGCAGTTCTTGGAGAACAGAAGTTGTTTCCAGTAAATTATCAATTGGCACGAATGAACACTGCTTCATTTCAGCAATTTCAATTGTTTATTCCAGACGAAAACTCTGGAAACTTTAATACTATTTCCCTTCCAACACCAGATGGTAAGTCTATGACATTTAAAATCATGGAATCGCCAATGATGGAACAACCATTGGCAGATAAATACCCAATGATTAAAACTTACACTGCTATCAATATGGAGAATCCATTGATTACAGCTAAAGTAGATTTTACATTATTTGGATTTCATGCTAAAGTGTTTAATGGTCAACAAACGTACTTTATTGATCCTTATACCAATGTCAATACAGATTGGTATATTATTTACTACAAAAATCAATATGCAAAACCAGTACAGCACCTTATGCATTGCGATGCAGAGCAAGATAATGAATTGGTTCAAGCACAAAATCAAATTCAAATCGACGGTCAAGCTTTGCCACAAAATTCGTACAAACAAAATGGTACGAACAAACGAAATTATCGCTTGGCATTAGCTTGTACGATGGAATACTCTGCTGCTGTTGGTGGAGGTACGCCAACCAAAGCAAGTGTGTTAAGTGCCATGGTTACATCTATGAATCGCGTGAATGGTGTATTCGAAAAAGAATTTTCAATGCATGCCACTTTGGTTGGAAACAATGACACCTTGATTTATTTACCTGGCGGTACAGATCCTTATACCAACAACAATGGTTCTACTATGTTAGGTCAAAACCAAACTACTGTTAATGCTAGAATCGGTTCAGCCAATTACGATTACGGTCACGTTTTCAGCACAGGTGGTGGTGGTATTGCAAGTTTAGGTTCTGTTTGCAATAACAATTCTAAAGCGCAAGGCGTAACTGGTTCTCCAAATCCAGTTGGAGATCCTTTTGATATTGATTATGTTGCACACGAAATGGGACATCAGTTTGGTGGTTCTCATACATTTAATTCAGTTACAGGATCATGCAGTGGCAATAGAAGTGGAACAAGTGCTTACGAAATAGGAAGTGGTACGACCATTCAAGCGTATGCAGGTATTTGTGATAATGATGATATTCAAAATAATAGTGATGATTACTATCATATTCGTAGCTTGGAGCAAATGACAGGTACAAATGTAATGGCATGTGCTCAAAACACAGCTTCAAATAATGCTTTGCCAACCTTGAATCCTATTGCTACAACTTATATTATACCTTATAAAACACCATTTGAATTAACAGCTACAGGCATAGATACAGATAATGATCCTTTGACTTATTGTTGGGAAGAATACGATAGAGGTGGTAGCGGTGCAGCATGGGATGCAGTTACAACTGTCGCGCCTATTTTTAGATCATTTGATCCTACACCTTCTCCAACACGTACATTCCCTGAGCGTACAAAATTGATGCAAAATGTAGAATCATACAAAGGTGAAATATTGCCAGTGAATGCACGCATGTTGCGTTTTAGATGTACACTTCGTGACTTGAAAAATGGTTATGGTGCTTTTTACACTAGTACTGATACACTTAAGCTCGATGTTAGAACCACTACTGGACTATATCGTGTGACAAGTCAAAATACAACCGGTGTTGTATGGACAGGAAGCTCTCCACAAACAGTAACATGGGACGTAGCGGGTACTGATGTTGCGCCATTTAATTGTGCGAATGTTAATATTTTTGTTTCAACAGATAACGGAGTCACTTGGCCACATGTACTTGCTACCAATATTCCAAACAATGGAACTGCTTCAGTACTTTCTCCAAATGTTGATGCATTAAGCGCACGTATCAAAGTGAAAGCTGCAGATAATGTGTTTTTTGATATCAATGATGAATACATTCGTATCAATAAAATCAACTATCCAGCCGGTTTGAACGATGTGGATGAAAGTCAATTAACGGTTTTCCCTAATCCTTCCAATGGAACATTTACAGTTGAAATACCATCCCAATTGAATGAATGTCAAGTGCAAGTATTAAATAGTCTTGGCGCTGTTGTATATCAATCAGCAGCAACAGGTAAACATGTTGTACAACTTAATCATGCTGCAAAAGGAGTTTATTTATTAAAAGTTAATTCAGAAAATAATCGACAATTGGTAAAGAAAATAATAGTAGAATAATTTAATCTTCTACTGTCCAAGTTTGTAAGCCGTGCTTTGTAAAAGAGTACGGCTTTATTTTTCCATCAAATTGTTCTAAAGCATTGATAACCTGAAAGCGTGTATTGCCAGGGCAATAAAAAATCATAAAACCTCCTCCGCCTGCACCGCTTATTTTTCCGCCTGTGGCACCCGCTTTTTTGGCAGTTTCGTACAACTCGTCCAATTGGCTATTACTTATATTTTCCGCCATTTGACGTTTTTGTTCAAAACCATAATTCAATATTTCGCCAATTTGATTCAATTTTCCTTTGAGCATAGCTTCTTTCATTTGTTGAGCTTGCTCTTTCAATTTATGCATGGCATCAATCGATTTCTCGTTTTTTTGATTTACATTTTTTTGCTGTTCTTTGATAATCATTGCGCTTTCACGACTCGTGGCAGTATAAAACAAAACTAGATTATTTTCAAGTTCTTGCATGTACTCATTGCGTATACGCAATGGATTCACAATGACTTTATCTTCAGCAAAAAATTCCATGTAGTTGACACCACCAAATGTTGCAGCATATTGATCTTGTTTTCCTCCTGCAAGTTGTAAATCTTTACGCTCAATTTCATATGCATAATGGGCGATGTCATAATCGCCCAATGGTAGTTTGAGCATTTCGACAAATGCACCTAATATAGCTACAACCAAGGTCGAAGATGTACCAAGTCCCGAACCTGCGGGAGCATCTACATAGGTTGAAAGTTTGAGTCCTTTGGTACTGAATGGATAATCTTTTTGAATCCTATTATAAACACCTTTCAATAAATCGAGCGTGCCTGTTGAAGGTATTTCATCTTGAATAGCATATGATTCAAATTCGTTGCGATCAAAAGCTTGAAATGTTAATTTGCCATCATTGGTCGTTTGAATGTTTGCATAAGCACTGAGCGAAACGGTGACATTTAAAATGGCACCACCATATAAATCGCTGTATGGACTTACATCTGTTCCTCCACCGGCTAAACCTATTCGTAAAGGCGCTTTGCTTCGATATATCATATACTTAGTTTGTGTTTGTCAAAGATAAGATTGCAGCGGTAATATTTTGCCAACTGTATTTTTTCTTTTCTTCCCGAATATTTGAAATGTAGGCTTCTTGGTTTTGCAAAAAGAACTGTTCGATTTGAGTGGCTATGGCCTCTGGATTTGGCTCTGCAACTAGACCGATATGTTCGGGTACAAGTGCAGGAAGGCCACCAACATTTGTGACAATCATTGGTTTCTCAAAATGATAGGCGAGTGGTGTCACACCACTTTGAGTCGCACTTTTATAGGGTTGAATAACACAATCGGCTGCGCTCAAATATAATTTGACTTCACTATCTGCAATAAATTCATTTTTGAGAATGATAAATTTACTGATGTTATATTGCTCAATTAGGTCGGTATAAGGTTTTGGATCGTCATAAAATTCCCCAGCAATTAAAAACTGAATAGGATTTTGTTCAAAATAATTTCGTTGATTTAAAATGTGTATAGCTTCCAATAAAAAATCAAGTCCTTTGTATTTTCGTATAAACCCAAAAAATAAAACTATTGGCATTGAAGGTAGAATGTTGAGGTATTTCTTTGCTTCTGTTTTATCAATGGATTCGCCAAAATTATCATACAATGGATGAATGACATGAATCGCTTTTTTGGTTGTAAGGCCAGATAAATCCTTCAGTACTTTTTCGCTCATTGTTATAAAAGCATCAATCGGCTTAATGAAATAGGATGTAAAAAGACTATCGCCAGGTCGCTTTTCATGTGGAATAATATTATCTGCGATACATACAATTTGCGTTTTTTTATTTGATTTGACTATGCGCAAAATAGTGCCCAGACAAGGCCCCATAAAAGGAAGCCAATATCGAACGACAATAATATCAGGACAACGTTTTTTTAATTCTAGTCCCACTTTGATCCAGTTCAATGGATTGATGGAATTGATTTTTACATGAATATCTAAATCAACAGGCTTGGGTTCTGTTGAGTATTGTGTAGTGCCCGGAAATAAAAATGATGGATATTGGAGGGAAAAGGTATAAATGGACGAATGAAATCCAATCGAAGTAAATTCACGGGTTAAGCGTTCATTGTAAGATGATAATCCTCCTCGTAAAGGAAATGCAGGTCCAATAATGACAACTGATTTTTGCATAATTCAAACTAGGTTGCAATGTACTATTTTTTCATATCAGAACGATTATTCTGTACGATTTGTTGGTGGAGTGTAATACATTCTGAAGCTTCTTTCACATCATGTACCCTTAAGATATTGGCGCCTTGTTGTAAAGCAATCATGTGCAAAGCTGTTGTGCCATTAAGGGCATGTTCGGGTGAACAATGTAAGGGTTTGCAAATCATAGATTTGCGCGAAAGACCAATGAGCAATGGTTTTTCGAAAATAGAAAAAGTGTGTAATTGATTTAATAATTGATAATTGTGTTCCAAACTTTTGCCAAAACCAAATCCGACATCTAAAATAATATCATGAATTTTATATTGCTCAAAAACGGCCAATTTTGAACTGAAGTATTGAATTAATTCCAACGTTACATCCTCGTAATTCGGATTTTGTTGCATGGTTTTTGGCAGACCTTGCATGTGCATACAGATATATGGTGTGTTATATTGAGCTGCAATAGCCAATATTTCATGATCTGATTCGCTTCCGCTGATGTCATTGATCATTGAAACGCCGTGTTGAATAGCTTGTTCTGCAACTTCTGCACGGTAAGTGTCAATGGATAATATGGTTTCAGGAAAATTTGTATGAATAATTTCAACGGCTGGTAACACCCGATCCAGTTCTTCTTGTATAGAAACTTCGTCCGCTCCTGGTTTTGAGCTCATGCCTCCTATATCAAGGATCGTAGCTCCTTCTGTTATCATTTTTTCAGTTTGCGCTAACAGGTCAGTTGAGTTGGATGTCCTGCTTTTGCTGTAAAATGAATCAGGTGTTACATTTAAGATACCCATGAGGATAGGTTGCTCTAGTGAAATAATTTGACCTGCGCAGTTTAAGGTTAGTTGTTTCATACGTGGAATACACAAACATACAGACTTATTGTAAATTGATATAGTTTAGACTTTAAAAATGCTGTTTGAAATGAATGTTAATTCAGTATTGTATTTTGTTTAGTTTGAATTGAAAATAGGATAAGCACTTAAATATTCTACTCAAAACCTTACTTTTGTTCCACATTTATACCTCAAATGAATAAAAAGTCACTTCAGCTCCTTTTATTGGTCGTTTTTTTGATTACAGTTGGATTCCTTTACTTAAAGTTTTTTAGTTCAAACACAGGGAATATAGGCGAGCGAAAATACCTTTATATTAGAACTGGTCAAACCTATGCTCAGGTTGTACAAACCGTTAAAGACAGCCAATTGGTAAACAATATTGGATCATTTGAATGGGTAAGTGGATTGTTTAAATTAAAATCCAACATTCATCCAGGTAGATACGAAATTACCAAAGGAATGGGGAATTATGCCATTGTGAACATGTTGAAATCTGGTAGACAAAAGCCAGTCAAATTGGTGTTGAACAAACTTCGAACCAAGCGGGATATTATCAGAAAGTTGTCTTCGCAACTAGAAGCTGATTCTGTGGAATTGAATCTACTATTTTCCGATCCAAACTTCTTATCTACATGGAGTGTAGACACAAATCAAGTCCAGTGTTTAATTATGCCTGCAACTTATGAATTGTATTGGAATACGCCAGCCAAAAAGCTAGTTGAGAAAATAGCTAAAGCGCACGATAATTTTTGGACCGCTGATCGACGCTCTCAAGCCAAGTTGTTAAATTTGTCTATTCCGCAGGTTATTACGATTGCTTCAATAGTCGAAGAAGAAACCAATAAAAATGATGAGAAGCCCAACATAGCTAGTGTATATCTCAATCGTTATAAAATTGGGATGAAATTGGGCGCTGATCCTACAGTTAAATACGCTGTTGGTGATTTTGGACTACGTCGCATACTCAATGTTCACACACAGTTTCCTTCACCTTACAATACCTATTATGCCATAGGTATTCCGCCAGGACCTATTTGTACCCCTTCGGCAAAAAGTATTGAAGCTGTATTGCAGCCAGCATCTACGAGTTATTTGTTTTTCTGTGCCAAAGAAGATTTTAGTGGTTATCATAATTTTGCCACCACATATGCTGAGCATTTAGCGAATGCTAGAAAATACCAACATGCCTTGGATCAACGAGGTATTAAGTAAGCTTCTCAATATTGTGAAACCTTATTATCTTCGTAGCATATTGTGACACGTCTCGAATTCTACATTTTAAAGTCAAAGCCTGTACAAGCATTAATTCATTGGTTGAAGAAAATTGTATTGCCTGGTTTTGAAGGTGTTTCATTGTTTGATTCACTTAATTTTTTTAGCCGACAAATATTCTCAAATAAGTTTTATAGTAAAGCAAGTGCGATATCGTTTTCGTTTATCATGGCTTTGCCTCCTTTGATGTTGTTTTTATTTACTTTAATTCCTTATTTGCCTTTGCCAGAAGATAGAATTGTCAGTGTAATTAATCAAATGTTGGTATTGGTTTCGCCCAATGAACAAATGAAAAAAAGTGTTACAGATATGATTTATAATTTTATTCATCATAAACAAAATGTACTCTTGTCGTTTTCTGTTTTGTTGACCTTGTATTATTCATCAAATGGAATGATGGGACTTATGAATACCTTTGAAAAAAGAGATCCTGGTTTTCGTCAACGTCATTGGGTTAGGCAACGTGGCGTCGCTATAGCTTTGACCTTAATGTTGATTCTAGCTTGCATTTTAGCACCTACGTTTTTAATATTTCAATACTGGCTTGCTTCAAGCCTTGAACTAGAATTTTTGCAGAGCAATATGGTCGTGACTTTTATCGGTTACTTATTGATTATAGTTACATGTTTGTTTACTGTTGCCTTCACCTATAAATATGGTACTGCAACTGAATCCAAATTGCGTTTGATAAGTCCCGGCGCTATAATTGCTACATTTTTGATCGTTGTATTGACGTTGGTATTTTTCTATGCAGTCAATAATTTAGTGAATTATGATAAAATTTACGGTTCTATTGGAACATTAATCATCTTTTTAGTTTGGATAAACTTCATGGCTCAAATCTTATTAATTGGTTTTGAACTCAATGCTAGTATTATTGTCAACCGAAAACGAATACAACATGAGCCTAAAAAGTAAAGGTTATATCTCATTGTTGCTATATGCAGCTGGACTCTTGGTTTTACTGAATGCTTGTCAAACAGCCCAACGAAATCCTACCTATTCGGCAGATATTGTACCTATTATTTATAGAAGCTGTTCGCCTTGTCACCGACCAAATCAAGTAGGGCATTTCAATTTATTGACTTATAGAGATGTAGTGACTAATGCCAATAAAATCCTTTATACAGTTACAAATCGAATTATGCCGCCATGGCCAGCAGACCATCATTACACTGAATTTGTAGGGCAGAATATCCTTACTTCTGAGGAAATAACGTTAATTGAAAATTGGGTCAAACAAGGTACTCCCATTGGCGATAGTTTAAACATTCCTCCAATACCTTCTTTTCCGTTGCGATCGTTTTTAGGCGTTCCGGATTTAAGTATTCCGGTTAAACCTATTGCACTTCGCGGCAATCAAATTGATCAGTTTTTATTGATCAAAGTACCATACGAATTGCCACAAGATACATTTTTGCGTGCTGTAGAATTTGTTCCAGGTAATACAAAGGTTGTTCATCATGTCAATGGCGATATGGTACGATTTGAATTTGATAAAAAGAAAAATGTATATGATGGTACATTGGTCAGTGATATGAAATTGGATAGTACAATTTTTTCGACCTATCAAAAAATTGGAATTTTGCACGATGATGGTTCGTATCCTACAATGGTTAAATCGATTGTCAATTATTTACCTGGCGTTATTGCACAACAATATCCCGATGGGATAGGGGGCTGGAAAGTAAATCGTAAAAATGCATTTGTATTGGCTGATTTGCATTATGGTCCATCTGAAGTTGACACTTGGGATAGTTCCTACATCAATATTTTTTATGCTAAAACGACGCCTAAACGACCATTGAAAGAATTTCAAATGGGTACTTTGGGTATTTCGCCAATTGTACCACCACTAGTTATACC
>Ga0247831_1006887_pt1 | contig 13077 bp, 12 predicted proteins | sample LaCruzMarch2015__9_FD_192406 | JGI IMG/M metagenome (GOLD analysis project Ga0247831, IMG submission 192406) | Freshwater microbial communities from meromictic Lake La Cruz, Castile-La Mancha, Spain - LaCruzMarch2015_1m | ecosystem: Environmental > Aquatic > Freshwater > Lake | place: Spain...
GGCCGCGGGCTGCGACGATCGAGACCTCGCGATCGAAGGCGACGAAACTCTCGAGCACTGAGGGTTGACCGGCCATCGCGGCCCAGGCGGCGGCGGCATCGGCGCGGGTGGCGAGCTTTGCCTGCCCCTTGCCGTCGTAGCCGAAACGCCGCGTTTTTAGGATTGCCGGCAGGGCGAAGCCCTTGTCGAGGAACAGGTCGAGGGCGGCCATACTGGCGACCGGCGCGAAATCGGCGGTGGCGGCACCAAGCCTGCGGGCGAGCCGCTTCTCGCTGATGCGATCCTGTGCGGCTTCCAATGCCTTCGCGCCGGGGCGCACGGGGATCGTGCCGGCGAGCGTCGCGACGGTCGCAACCGGGATGTTTTCGAATTCGTACGTCGCGACGGCGACGGCGGCAGCGAACCGGGCGAGCGCTGCTTCGTCATCGTAGGCGGCGACGGTGTGGGCGGTTGCGACGTCGAACGCCGGCCCCGAGGCGTCGGCATAGATATGGCACTTGAAGCCGAGCTGGGCTGCGGCCATCGCCAGCATGCGGCCGAGCTGGCCGGAGCCGAGGATGCCGATGGTCGAACCGGGCGGCAGCGGCGCGCCGGTGTCCGCACCGCGCCGCGCCTCAGCCGGCATCGTTCGGCTCCTCGGCGACGGCGGCAGTACGCGCCGCGCGCCAGTCATCGAGGCGGACGGCCAGCGCCGGGTCGCCAAGCGCCAGGATTGCGGCTGCGAGCAGACCGGCGTTAGTGGCGCCAGCTTCTCCAATGGCCAGCGTGCCGACGGGAACGCCGGCTGGCATCTGGACGATCGAATAGAGGCTGTCGATGCCTTTCATGGTGCGGCTTTCGACTGGCACACCGAGCACCGGTAGAGATGTCATGGCAGCGGCCATGCCGGGCAGGTGCGCGGCGCCGCCAGCGCCGGCGATGATCACCTTGAGGCCACGGCCCGCGGCCCCTTTGGCATATGTGTAAAGCCGGTCGGGCGTGCGGTGAGCGGAGACGATCCGTGTTTCGTGGGCGACACCGAGTTCGGCGAGCACGGCTGCGGCCTTAGCCATCGTCTTCCAGTCGGACTGGCTGCCCATGATGATGCCGACGCGCGGCAGCTCCGCAAACGACTTGGGCGTGGCGTCAGTGTCGGCCATATCCGTCCGGGCGGCGCCCATCGTCTGTCTCTCTCCACCCGCTGGGTGCAATGCCCTCGTTCAGCTACGACCAATACAGGCCGTCAGCATCTGGGAAAGCCGGCGAGATAAGCCGGCCAGCGCCGCTTTGGCAAGGGTATCGCCAAGATATCCAGCAGCAGACGTGTCGCGCGCGCCCCGCCCCCGCTCTGCGTGACGGCCGCGAGGCAGGCTCCGAATGGCCGTGTTGCCGTGCACAACGACTGTGGTAGGGTCCGCGCGCTTTCGAACATGCGCCGCACGCGCCGTCGGGAAGCCAGTTGAAGGTTGCTATCGGAACGGGCCTATGAGCAGTGAGCGGCGCCAGGCGGGGTTCTTTTACGAGGACCTCGAGATCGGCATGGAGGCGAGCCTAGACACCGTTGTCACCGAAGGCGATATCGTGGCCTTCGCCGGCATCTCGGGCGACCGCAACCCCGTGCATCTCGATGCGGCCTACGCCGCCGGCACGCCGTTCCGCCAGCGCATTTCGCACGGTATGCTGACGGCGAGCTACATCTCCGCCGTGTTCGGCATGAAGCTGCCTGGACCCGGCGCGATCTACGTGTCGCAGACGCTGAACTTCCGCCGCCCGGTGTTCATCGACGACCGCATCATCACCATCTGCAGGCTGGTGGAACTCTGGCCGGCCAAACGCCGCGTCCGCTTCGACTGCAGCTGCGCCAACGCCGACGGCAAGGCTGTGCTCGAAGGCGAGGCGATCCTGATGGTGCCCGCACGGCCAGCGTGAGCGTGATCATGTCCACGTCCGAGAGAGCAAGGGCCGCCATGCCGCTCGTTGCCGATTTCGCCACGCTCGACTCCACGCTTCGCGGCGGCGCCGTCGCTATCGGTAACTTCGATGGCGTACACAAGGGCCACCAGGCGCTGCTCGCCGCCGCGCGCACCGAAGCCCGCCGCCTCGGTGGGCCGGCCGCCGTGCTGGTGTTCGAGCCGCATCCGCGCGCGTTCTTTCGCCCCGAGGAGCCGTTCTTCGAGCTGACTCCGCTCGCGACCAAGGTGCGCCTGCTCGGCGCCGAGGGCATGGACCTCACCGCCGTGCTGACGTTCGATGCCGCGCTCGCCGCTCTGACGCCCGACGCGTTCATCGACCAGGTGATCGTCGCGTGGCTGGCCGCCCGTCATGTCGTGATCGGCTACGATTTCTTCTTCGGCAAGGCGCGTGCCGGCAACCCGGCGCTGATGCAGCGTCACGGCGAGACGAAAGGCTTCGGCGTCACCGTGATCGCGCCGGTCGCGGAGGCCGGCGAAGTGTTCTCCTCGTCCGCCATCCGCGCCAAGATCGCCGTCGGCGAGGTGGTCGCTGCCGCTCATGACCTCGGCCGATGGTGGACCGTTACCGGCACCGTCTCCGGCGGCTTCAAGCGGGGCACCGCGCTCGGCTTCCCGACCGCCAACGTGCGCATGCCTAAAGGCACCACGCTGGCGCACGGCATCTACGCGGTGCGCGTGACTGTGGAAGGTGCGCGCTACGACGGCGCTGCCTACCTCGGCACGCGGCCGACCTTCGACAATGGCGCGCCGGTGCTCGAAGTGTTCCTGCTCGATTTCCACGGCGACCTCTACGGTACCGAGATCGAGATCGCCTTCATCGGCCACATCCGCGGCGACAGGCGCTTCGATACGCCCGAGGAGCTCGTCGCACAGATGGGCGAGGACTGCGCTGCGGCGCGGGCCATGCTGACGGCGGCGGGGGAACGGCCGGAGTAGGGGTGTTGGGCCGCGGTGGAGACGTGAGGTCGGTTACGAGCAGGCACGGCGCGCTCAAACCTCGACCGGCTTCGGCGCCGGATCGTCGATCTCGGGAATCTCATCGTCGAGCGGTTGCAGGCGCGTTAGCATTGCCACGAGCAACTGCGTTGGGACCAGCTCGATTTTCGGCCGGTCGCCCGCGCGGCGCACGAGCGTTTCGTCCCTCGGGAGTTCAAACTCCCGAGGGATCCGGACCGCCTTGCCGTGGTCATCGTTGAGCCGGCGCACGCGTCGCCCTGCCATGAACCGGCGTTCCGTCATGGTGTATGCGGAGCACGGTCTATGACCACCTGGAAATGGATTCAAAGGTTGGTAATCCGCCGGCACTGGCCGCGGCCGGCCTTACCCTGGCGGTGTTTGCGCTCGAGTTCGCGGTTGCAGCGGTGCTCGGCGCGATTGCAGGCGCGGCTCTCCTTCAAGGCATGCGCCCAGCCGTCGGCCATCATGTGCCCACTGGCGTCATGGGCCATGTAGACGCAGCGCTTCATGCCGGCTTCGGCCGGTAGCGCGGCAGCAAACGAGGCGACGATGGCAGCGAGGGCGAGGGCGCCGAGGGCCAATGGGGTGCGTGACATGAGCTGTGCTCCAGGGTTGCTGTTGGACCGATGATCGTCAGTCGCGGCAACTCTGAAGTTGGTTCAAAGTCTCAGATCCGGCGTGGCGGCGACTTCAGCGCTGCCCGTCCCACTTGGAGATCTCGGCCGGCGTCAGGCCGCCGACGCGGGCATGCGGACGTCCACCTGTGGTCATGGTGAGGAAATAGGCGACCTCGTCGGCGCGGGGCGCGTCCGGAATCATCGCCGTCATGGCGTCGAAGTGGCTGCGCACGTAGGCCGCGTCCTTGTGGTGGATCGGCAGGTCGATCGCCGTGCCGAGCGTGCCCATCTTGGTGGCGGAGGGCACGATGGCGAGTGCGCGGCCGAGCAACTCGCGCATCGCGTAGCCGCCCGCGATGTGCCAGAGCGCGCCGTGCTCGATCTCGCCGGCCGCGCCGACGATGCCGCCCTTGCCGTATGCCTCGATGCGCTGGGCATCGCCGCCGAGGGCCGCCAGCAGGCGCTGCGAGGCCTCGAGACCGACCGGCTTCAGGGCGTCCATCATCGGCATGATGTTCGGTTCGTGGCGGCCGGCATAGGGGTTGTGCAGCACCACGCCGACCCAGCCTTTGAGGATCGGCATGGCGAGCGGCTTGCCGCCATCATGGCGGATTTCTTCGATGCCGAGCGCGAACTTGCGGATCTCGATTCTCATGTGTGCGTCTCCTCGATCAGGAACGGGGTGGGGCCGGCGAGCAGGGTTTCGCCGCGCAACATGAGGGCGGCCGAGTGAATGAGGCCGCGCGGGACGAAGCGTTCCGCGGTGGCGCGGCCGGTTTCGAGTGCCGCAACGATCTCGTCGCGTTTAAGCGGCCCGACTGCGGTGGTGACGAGGCGGCAGCCGAGGTCGCTGTCGGGATCGAGGTCGGTTGCCGGCGCGCGCGTGATGTGCGGGCTTTCGATATCGACGGCGTTGGCGATAAGGGTGGCTGCGACATCGGCGCCGGCGGCGGAGCGGGCGAGCACGGTGACGCTGTCGGCGATGCCGAGCGAGAACGAGCGACCGTGGGCGCCTGACGTCGCGATGCCGCCGATGGCTGAGTTATGCGTGATCTCGATGGTGCCGTTGAGAGCGGGCAGGTGCTGTTGGGTGAAATCGCCCGCGACGCCGATGGTCAATCGTTCGCCGGGCCCGACATGCACGGCGATGTCGCCACCATCGTTGACGTAGGCACGCGCGAGCGGGGCTGCGGCCAGCATCACAGCCATTAGTTCGTCGGCGACGGCGCCTGCGACGGCGGCCATCGGCGTCACAAAGATGTGCGCATGAGGTCGGCAGGCCTCGACCATGCGATGGGCGACCGGAAACTGCACGGCGTAGTTCTCGCTGATCGGCCGGCGCAGGACAGCGAGTTCGGCTACGAGTTCGTCGAGGATGTAAGCGAAGCGGGTGCGGGCCGCCTCGTGCGCGGTGGCGACGGCATCGGGCGCGCCGAACGCCTTGAGTACGACATCGATCGGGCCGTGCTGGAGGTGCAGCCGCTCGCCGGGGAGCCACTGGCACGTCGCGCCGCCAATCATCGATGGTCTCGCATGTCGCGTCACTCGAGCCGGGTCAGCAGGGCGAGCAAAGTGCGCTGCTCGGCCAGCGTGAGCGGCTCCAGCGTACGGCGCGAGACGTCGGCGCCGACAGCCTTCATGCGGCGTACGAGTGTCGAGCCGTCGTCCGTCAGTTCGACGAGGCGGAGGCGGGCGTCACCGGCGTCCGCGAGTTGCCGAACGAGCCCGCGCTTCATCAGGCGGCCGACCACGCCAAAGATGGTGGCGGGGTCCATCGCCGCGTGTCGCCCGAGCAGGTTCTGCGAGACAGGACCCAAGTCGTCGAGCTTGGCGAGCACGGCGAACTGCATCGGGGTCAGGTCGAACTCGCCCATCACGGCCTGGAAGATTTCGGTGGCGCGTTGGCTGACCTTGCGCAGGCGGAAGCCGACCTGCTCTTCGAGCACGTAGGCGGCAGCGGCGGCTTCTTCGTCTGGCGTGAGCGCGGGATGCGGGAGCAGCCTTTGGGGGGTGTTTTTCATTGGCCGCCCGTCCGGGTGAACGGCCAAGGGTTGTCGCCGTGGAACGGCTCGATCCGCGCTTCGGCGGCGAACGCGCGGATCACCTGGTCGACGCCGACGATCGAGCCGCCGTGGCCGCCGAGCGCGAGATAGAGATCGCGCGGCATGGTGAACTCGAGTGGCGCCACGATCGCTGGCGTCGGCACGTAACCGAACGCGTTCTTCGGCATCCTGGCGACATCGGCCATCACGGTGATGCCGCCGCCTGGATAGACGTAGGCTGGCGCGCCGCCGAGCGTCACGCGGACATCGCCGCGCGCGACGGCGCGCGTCAGCAGCACCGGGTTCTCGGTGACGCCGGCCCTGAGCGAACCACCGGCACCGGCCATGAATAGCACGGTCGACAGTGACGGTTCGCAGTTCTCGCCGATGCGGTGGACGACACGGGCGACCACCTCAGGCATCTCGACCGGCACGGGCCGCAACGTCTCGTCGAGAACGCAGTAGAGCGCGTCCTCGCCGGTGGTCGAGGTCATCAGTAGGCGCAGACCCGGCCAGGCGATCTTGGCGTCGATCGACTGGATGATGGCGAGCGGGTCTGTGATGTCGGTGCCGCCCCAGCCGAGGCCGGGCTCGGCCACCTTGAAATAGCGGCCGGGAGTGGATTTCCGCCCGCGCACGCGGATGCCGCTCGCCGGCATGTCGAGGCACTTGCCGGCCTGATGCTCGCTGAGCACGCCGGTGATGTGGTCGTCGACGACGATCACTTCGTCAACGTGGCCGACCCACTGTTTGGCGAAGATGCCGACGGTCGCCGAGCCGCAGCCGACGCGCATGCGCTGTTCCGGTCGCCCGTCGACGATCGGCGCCTTGCCTGCCTGTACGATCACGGCATGACCGCCGTCGATCGCAAGCTCCACCGGCTCGCCCGCGCAGAGCGCAAGCAGCGTGTCGCAGGTGACGGTGCCCTCCTTCTTTGAGCCACCAGTGAGGTGGCGGACGCCGCCGAGCGACAGCATCTGCGAACCATACTCGGCGGTGGTGACGTGGCCGACCGGCTCGCCCTTCGCGCGCACGGTGGCGGTCTCCGTGCCTAGGTGGCGGTCGGTGTCGATCTTCACCTTGACGCCGCAGTAGCTGAAGATGCCCTCGGTGACGACGGTGACGGTGTCGACGCCGTCGTGCTCGGCCGAGACGATGAACGGCGCCGGCTTGTAATCGGGATAAGTGGTGCCGGCGCCGACGCCTGTGACGAAAGTGCGTTCGGCGGTCAGCGTCTCGCCATTCCAGCCGGCCTGCCCGAAGGCGACGAGGGTGCCGCCGTCGGCTGCCACCTTCTGCGTGAGCAGCAGCGGATCGGTGCGCACCAGTTCGCCGTCGCGGTTGGCGTAGCGCGCACAGGCGCCGGCGCGTCCCGGCCGAATGCGGCAGAGCACGGGGCAGGCGTCGCAGCGGATGATGCCGTCGGCTTCTGCCGCGCCGAACTGCTTCGAGCGTGCCTCGCGCGAGAGCCGGTAGTCGCCGTCTTGGTCGTCGGACGTGGTCATGACGCGCGCCCCGTGCGGGTGAGCGCCTCCCACAGGCGGTGCGGCAACACGGGCACGCGGCGCATGGTGATGCCGGTGGCGTGGCGGATGGCGCCGAGGATCGCGGGTGCCGTGGCAACCAGCGCCGGCTCGCCGACTCCCTTGGCGCCATAGGGCCCCTCGGGCTCGGGATCCTCGATGATGTGGATCTTCACGGGCGGCATGTCGCCGGCCGTCGGGATCAGATAGTCGTGCAGGTTTTCCGTGCGACCCGGCAGGTACTCCTCCATCAGCGCCAGCCCGAGGCCCTGCGCGATGCCACCGTGAATCTGGCCCTCGACCAGCGTCGGATTGACCGCGCGGCCGACGTCGTGGGCCGCCGCGATGGCCACGACCTTCGGCACGCCGAGCGCTATGTCGACCTCGACTTCGGCGATCTGGGCGGCGAAGCCATAGGTGGCGTAGGGCGTACCCTGGCCGTCGGGGTCGAGCCTGGTGGTCGGCGGGTCGTAGGTGCCGAAGCCTTCGAGCAGGATGTCGCCGTTGTCCGACAGGATGTCGGCGAGCGGGACCGAGCGGCGTGCTTCGCCGTCGCCGATGACGAGACGGCCTTCCTCGATGCGGATGGTGGACGATGGACCCGCGTTGGCGAGCGCGAGAATGCGGCGCCTGAGGTCCTCACCGGCTAACCGTGCCGCGTTGCCGGTGACGAACGTCTGGCGCGAGGCCGACGTCTTGCCGGCATCGAGCGTCAGGTCGGTGTCGCCGATCACGAGGTCGAAGGCTGCCACAGGGAGACCCAAGGCGTCGGCCGCGATCTGCAGCATCACCGTGGTCGAGCCCTGGCCGATGTCGACGGCGCCGTTGAACATCACCACGCGGCCGTCGCGCCGAAGTACAATGCGCATGGCGGAGGGGTTCGACATCGAGGTGTTGCCGCAGCCGTACCACATGCAGGCGATGCCGGCACCGCGCCGGATACGTCCGCCCTTGGTGTTCACGGCATCGGCTCGCGCCAGGGCGTCGTGCCAGTCATCCTTCAGGGCGTCGAGGCACTGCGGCAGACCGGCCGAGTGGGTGAGCAGCTGGCCCGAATAGGTGCGGTCGCCGACGCCTATCGCATTGCGGCGGCGGATCTCCCAGCGGTCGAGGCCGAGTTGTTCGGCAAGATCGTCCAGCAGGCTCTCGTGCGCGATCGCCGCCTGCGGCACGCCGAAGCCGCGGAAGGCGCCGGACGGCGGCTCGTTGGTGTAGATGGCGCGCGTGCGGTTGAGCACGTTCGCGACGCGGTAGGGACCGGCGCCGTGAACGGGCACGCGGTTGGCGACCGTCGGTCCCCACGAGGCATAGGCACCGGTGTTGAAGTCGCCGTCGAGTTCGTAGGCGGTGAGGCGGCCGTCGCGGTCGGCGGAGGCCCTGGCGCGGAGCGACGCCGGGTGGCGCTTGGTCGAGGAGGCCATGCTCTCGGTGCGCGAGTAGGTCAGGCGCACGGGACGGCGGAGTTTCCAGGCGGCGATGGCCAGCAGCGGTTGCACCGAAACGTCGAGCTTGCCGCCGAAGCCACCGCCGCAGGCCGAGGGAATGATGCGCACGCGATCATGCGCGACACCGAGTACGCGCGCGACCTCCTCGAGGTCCATGTAGGGGCTCTGGGTCGAGGCGAAGATCTCGATGCGTGCGGGGCCGTCCGCCGCCGCACCGACAGGCATCGCATAGCCGGCTTCGGGCTCGATATAAGCGTGCTCGACGAAGGCGGTCTCGAACTCGGCCTCGGCGGTGACGGCTCCTTGCGCATGACCGGCGGCGACATCGCCGGACTTCAGGTGGCCGCGTGTCAGCACGTTGTCGGGGGCGTGCGGGTGAATTGCGTGGGCGCCCTCGGCAAGCGCCGACGCAACGCCGGCATGGGCGGCCAGCGGTGTCCACGCGATCGGGATCTCGTCGGTGTCGATGGCGGCGATGGTCGCTGCGTCGCCGACGAGCGCCAACGCCGCTTCGCCGCGATAGCGCACGTGGCCGGGCGCCAGCACGGGCTGATCCTTGGTCGTCGGCATGATGCCGAACGAATTGGCGCCGGGAACGTCCTCGGCAGTGAGGACCGCCGCGAGGCCCGGGTGGCGGGACTTCAGAGGTGCGAGGTCGCCGAGGGTGAAGGTGGCGCGCGCGTGCGGCGAGCGGATCACGCGCATCACCAGCGCGTCGGCGGGAGCCTCGTCGGCGCCGAAGCGGTCGGTGCCGTCGACCTTGGCGCGGCCGTCGGCGCGGGTAAGGCGGGTGCCGACGGCGCAGCCGACGTCGGGCGTCATAGCGGGTGTTGCGAGGCCTGCAGCGGTGGCCATCACTGCGTCGATGATCTTGATGTAGCCCGTGCAGCGGCAGAGCACACCGCCGAGTGCGTCCTCGACATCGCTGCGCGACGGGCTGGCGTTGTCGGCGATGAGGCTGGTCGCGGCCATCAGCATGCCGGGCGTGCAGATGCCGCATTGGGCGGCGCCGTGCGCGAGGAAGGCCTCGCGTAGCCGGTCGGTGAGGCCTGCGGGGCCGGCACCCTCGACCGTGTCGACATGGCAGCCGGCGGCCTGCGCGGTCGCAACGAGGCAGGCGCACACCTGCGCACCATCGACAAGAACGGTGCAGGCGCCGCAGTCGCCGGCATCGCAGCCGACCTTGGTGCCGGTGAGCCCGAGCGGGCCGCGCAGCGTCTCGGCGAGGCTCTGGAAGGCGGGCGCGGTTACGCTGACGGGGCGGCCGTTGAGCGTGAAGGCGATGGGTTCGGCGGTCATGTCCATCCCCTTTGTCCATATACCAGCAAATCGAATTCGCTGCGTCCCCGGAATGCCGGCCGCGCGCCAGCGCGGGAGGCATGTCCGGGGCCTTCCCCGTCAGCGATCAGCGCGCCGACGTCGCAACGGGCTCCAAACTGCTGCAGTGCCGAGTTTCGCCTGTGAAGTGTGAAGGCCCCGGACATTCGACGTCCGCTCACGCGGCCGACGAATTCCGGGGACGCAGAAATCTGGGATGTGAATAGGCCGACTGCCTCGGACATCGTGAACGTGTCTCCCATCACGCGGCCCTCAGGCGAGACGCTGTGAAGCTGGCGACGAGATCGCGCATTAGAGTCAACGCGGCGTGCGCACGGAAGTCGCCAGTGGCGCGCACGTCGTCGATGGGGCTGAGGTGGGCGAGGTGGTCTGCGCGGACGAGGGCTGCGGCGTCGGCCGGTGTGTGGCCGGCAAGGTCCGCCTCGAGCGCGTGCAGCCGCTGGGCGACCGCCGAGCACGCGCCGACCGCGAGGCGGGCCGAGCGGATGCGGCCGGTATCGTCGAGGTCGAGCGTGCCGGCGACCAAGGCGATCGAGATCACCAGATAGCGGCGCGCGCCGAGCTTGAGGAAGTTTCCGTTGCCGTTGGCGCGCGGAACGAGGATGGCGGTTGCGATCTCGTCCGGGCGGAGCACGGTGTGGCGATAGCCGTCGATGAACTGCACCAGAGATACGCGCCGCGTGCCGACCGTCGAGGTGATCTCGACCTCGGCGTCGAGTGTCAGGAGTGGCGGCACTCCATCGGCCGCGGGCGAGGCATTGCAGATGTTGCCGGCGAGGGTGCCGCGGTTCTGGATCTGCACGCCGCCCACGTCGCGGGCGGCGGCCTTGAGGCCGTCGAACAGAGGCGGGAGCGGCGCGCGCACGAGATCGCTCCAGGTGGCGAGTGCGCCAATCCGCCAGCCTGCCTCTTGTTCTGTGATACCTCGCAGCGTCGGGATCGCGGTGATGTCGAGCACGTCGGCGTGGCGCATGGAGCCCCAGGCGGCGCGCGTGGTGCGCGCGGGATAGATGTCGGTGCCGCCGGCCAGGATGGCGAGCGGGCGGGCGGCTTTCAGGGCGAGCGCTTCGTCGAGCGTCGTCGGGCGGAAATAGGCGACCATCAGCTTGCCTTTCGCGCTTGTGCCATCGCGACGCGCAGCGTCGCCGTCGCTGCGTCGTCGACAACGCCTACGGCCGAGACCACGACGCCCCACAGGTCGGCCGCGTCCTCGACCGTGTAGGTGCCGCGCCGGACATCGCGCGCGACGAGGGCCGGGTCGCGTTTCAGCGGATCGCCGTAGCCGCCGCCGCCGGGGGTCATCACTTCGACGCGGTCGCCGGGCGCGAGCGCGATGTCCTGGTCCTTGGAGAGGTGCTCCGGGATCAGTGTTGCGCCACCCTTGTTGATGCGCACGATGTTGGGCGCGCCGTCGCCGCCGCCCTCGACGCCCGGCGGGCCGAAGCGGCCGTGATCCATCACGAACGAGGCACGCGCTTCGCCGCGCAGGACTTCGATCTCGTAGTGGACGCCGAACCCGCCGCGATGCCTGCCCGCGCCGCCCGAGCGCTCGCGGAGTGCAAAGCGGCGATAGAGCACGGGGAACTTCTGCTCCATGACTTCGACTGGCGGCGTCTTCGAGATGCCGATGGTCGAGCAGCCGTTGGCGAGGCCGTCGTGGTCGATGTTGCCGCCATAGCCGCCGCCGGAGATCTGGTACATCACGTAGCCGGCGCCGGTGCGCGGGTCGGCGCCGCCTAAGCAGAAGTTGCCTGACGAGCCCGCTGGCGCTGCCGTCACCTTCTCCGGGATCGCCTTTGCGAGAGCAAGGAATACGGCTTCAGCGATGCGCTGCGAGACCTCCGCCGCGCAGCCCGAGACGGGACGTGGATAACGCGCATCGAGGAACGTGCCGACAGGCTGTTTCACGATCAGCGGCTCGAATGCGCCAGCATTGAGTGGCGTATCGGGGAAGATGTGGCGCATGGCGAGGTAGACGGCCGAGACGGTTGTCGCCAGCACCGAGTTCATCGGCCCGCGACAGGGCGGCGAGGAGCCGGTGAAATCGAACGTCAGCGTGTCGGCGGCCTTGGTGACGGCGAGCGCAATCCTGAGCGGCTCGTTGACGACGCCGTCGCTGTCGACGAAGGCGTCGGCGCGATAGGTGCCGTCGGGAATCGTCGAGATGTGGGTGCGCATCAGGCGGCTGGCAGCGGCTCGCAGTTCGCCGATCGCCTGGCGGACAGTGGCGAGCGAGTAGCGGTCGATAAGCTCCGTGAGGCGCTGCTCGCCGACCTTGAGGGCGGCCGCCTGAGCCTTGACGTCGCCGATGCGCTGGTCGGCGACGCGGATGTTGGAGAAGATGATGGCGAGGATTTCCGGATCGATCTCGCCGCGCTTGAACAGCTTGACCGGCGGCAGTCTGAGGCCCTCCTGCTCGACCTCGGTGGCCTTGGCCGAGAAGCCGCCCGGCACCATGCCGCCGACGTCCGGCCAGTGGCCGGTGTTCTGCAGCCAGCAGACGTGCTCGCCCCGATAGTAGAACGGCAGCACGAAGCGCACGTCCATCAGGTGCGTGCCGCCGAGATAGGGGTCGTTGACGATGTAGATGTCGTCGGGCGCGGGTGGCAGCGCGCGGCCTTCCTTGATCAGGCGCACCAGATGCGCGGTCGAGGACTGCATGGTGCCCACGAACACGGGCAATCCAAGCGCACCTTGCGAGATGAGGTCGCCGGATGCCAGTTCATAGATGCCATCGGCGCGGTCGTCGGCTTCGGCAATGACGGGCGAGAACGCCGCGCGCGAGAAGGCGATGTCCATCTCGTTGCAGATCTGCTCGAGGCCCGCCTGAATGACGGCGAGCGTCAGCGGATCGACGCGGGTCTCGCTCATGAATCGGCTCCGATGCGGATGCGCAGGTTGCCGATCGCGTCGACCTTTGCCGTGGCGCCCGGCTCGACGACCGTAGTCGCGTCCACCTGTTCGATGACGGCAGGGCCTGCGATCTCTGCACCGAGCGGCAACGCCTCACGCGAGTAGACATGCGCCTCGTGCCAGTGGCCGTCAGCGTAGAGGCGACGACGGCCGGTCTCGGCGTCGGCAAGGCGCGTGCGGCGGGCTGAAGCATCGAGCAGCTGCTCGATCGGAAAGCGCGGGCGCTGGCCGATGACGGAGGTGTTGAGGTTGACGAGCATCGCCCGGATCTCCGGCAGGTCGACGCGGAA
>Ga0247831_1006889_pt1 | contig 13072 bp, 10 predicted proteins | sample LaCruzMarch2015__9_FD_192406 | JGI IMG/M metagenome (GOLD analysis project Ga0247831, IMG submission 192406) | Freshwater microbial communities from meromictic Lake La Cruz, Castile-La Mancha, Spain - LaCruzMarch2015_1m | ecosystem: Environmental > Aquatic > Freshwater > Lake | place: Spain...
CGAAATTACAGATTTATTTTTGATTGCATCAATTTGCAAAAATCGGGTAGGGAATCTACTAAAAGGTCTATATGTTCATGGGAATCTGTTCGTGGTTTGGTTGTATTGACATAAACGGTTTTCATACCAAGACCTTTGCCAAATTCCATATCTGATATATTGTTTCCAACCATAATGCTCTTTTCGAAATCAATCTCTGGGAAATCAATTTTGGCTTGAAGCCCCATTCCGATATTGGGTTTGCGATTTGGTGAGTTACTGTCCAAATCTGGTGCATAATAATACCGATGAATATGCGCATTATGTTGATTCAATTCGCGTTCTAGATGGTTGTGTATGTCGTTCAAATCCAGTTCTGTCATTAATCCTTTTCCGATTCCACGTTGATTGGTTACTAAGATTACTTTACCAAAGGATTGGTTGAGTATTGAAAAGTGAGTCAACACATTATCGTAGAACACAAATTCTTGGATATTTCGAATATAATCTTGGTCTTTTTCTACGTTCAAAACGCCATCGCGGTCTAGAAATAATGTCCACGTTTTGTCTATGTCATGTATGAAACTCATCATATCGAAAATAAAGCTGGGATTTCAGTTTGAGCACGAGCATAATCTTCAGGTATGCCAATGTCTATAAAGTAATTGTCGCTGACATAACCTATCATATCGCGTTCGTTGATCATTTTTTCAAGGTAGTCTTTCTCAAACGAAAACTTTTGAGGAAAAGGAATATTTAAAAATGAATTTCTGAAAATACAATAAACACCGCCATTGATTAAACCAGATGCACCTACTTTTTTCTCTTCAAATCCTATAATTTGACTTTCATCATTCATGTTCACTAAACCATAACGATCGGCTATTTGCATCGGTTTCAATGCTATAGTACAGTCGGCCATCTTAGTCTCTTGCCAATAGGACATTTCGTCGTAGTTGACATCAAAAAATGTATCGCCATTAATGACAAAGAAATCTTGTGTATCGGAATATTGTAAAGCATTTAATATAGCACCACCTGTTCCCAATGGTTCATCTTCTTCGGCAAAGTCAAACGCAAATTTAAATTCTTCGCGGTGCTGCATCACGTAATCGATGACCATTTCTTTTTTATAACCTACAGAAAAAATCACCTTGCAAAAATGATATTTAGAAAGGTGCTGACAGATATAATATAAAAATGGCTTTCCATTGACTTCAGCCAAACATTTTGGTTTGTCATTTACAACAGACTGAAGCCGTGTGCCCATGCCTCCAGCTAAAATGATGCAATCTCTATGCATGAGAGAAATATTTTTCTTCTACTAATTGACAAATGATATGACCAAGCATGATGTGCGATTCTTGTATACGAGGTGTATCGTTGCTTGGTACATTGAGCAAGTAGTCACTGATGTTTTTCATGACGCCGCCACTTTCGCCAGTCAATCCAATAGTAACCATATTTTTTAGTTTTGCGGTTTTGAATGCTTCTACAATATTTTTTGAATTACCACTTGTAGAAAGACCGACTAAAACATCGCCAGGTTTACCTATTCCATTGATCATGCGAGCGTAAACGACATCGTAACTGTAATCGTTAGCAACCGCAGTAATGTATGATGTGTTGCAATGCAATGCTTCAGCTGGCAAGGCTTCTCTATCCGTATAAAAACGCCCGCTAAATTCTGCCGCTAAATGTTGTGCATCGGCAGCACTACCACCATTGCCACAAAATAAAACTTTTTTACCATCTTTAAAAGCTTGCGTGATGATGTTGCTACATTCTTCAAGTATACCAATCAACTGTTCGTTGTCAAGTATTTGTTGTTTGGTAGCAATGGAAGATTGTATGATTGATTTTATTTGATTTGACATGTTTAATACGTAAGTTATGAGTTAAAGATTGAAATACAAATTTACAAAAATATTATTGAACACCAGCAGCTTGATACAGTTTCATAGCCTCGGCTTGATTACCCATTTTCATGTAACAATCGCCCATGTATTTGTAACATGCTTGTCGAATAGATTCGTCTTGCGAAGCCGTATTGAAATTGTTGAGTGCTTGTTGTGGATTCCCACTTCCAAGTTGAGCCAAGCCTAAATAAAAATAACCTTTCGGGTATTGCGGATTAGCTTGTATCAATTGATTAAAGAGTGTTTGTGCGGTTGCAAAGTCATTTTTTTGGAGACAAACCATGCCATACATCTGTTTGGTTTCCATACTAGAAGAATCAATTTTGTAGGATTGATTAATATATTGCGCTGCGCTGTCTATTCTTCCCAGTTGCATCAAAACATTCCCAACAGTATTTAAAATGCTCGTATTTTTGGGATCCGCTTTAAGGTAGCTATCAAAATATTGAATGGCACTATCGGGTTGGTTTTGGTTTAAAGCATTAAATCCTTTTATGTCATCGTGCGATGGTCGTTTGATGACTGCACTCAATACTTGTCCTTGACTTTGGGCTTTGAATAAAGTAGATGGAGGAAGCCAATTGCCTGTTTTTAATTCCTCGGCTGGTATCAAAGCAATATGAAAAATAACATAGTCCCAATCTTTTTGGTTGCGCTCATGGTAACGGATATAATCGACCACTACATTTTTTTCGTTGGCAAAATAATGGGTCAAAATATGCGCGGCATTACTGTAGATGACTGTCTTTTTGTTTTTATCTAGTTTTGGCAATTCGTTTTTCTTAAACCAATCTGCACTTTGCTTTAAACTGTTGTAGTAATAATCGACTTCGTAATTTGTATAAGCACCTTTTACACCACCTACAAGTTGGTTATGATAAGTGATGGTATTTGGAAATGTATTGGCTATAAAATAAAGTGGTTCAAGCGTTAAAAATCCTAACATACCTAAGCCGATCATTTTTACTTTTTTTGAATCAAAAAAAGCAATGATTTTCTCCCATCCAAATGCTACAAGGACAATCATGGAAGGGAATATAAATAGAACATGTCGCCATGCATGATATACATTGGCCTTGGTATATATAATGTACAGCAAAGGAAAGAATGCTGTAAAGGCTACGAAATATAAAATTGATGCATTCGGGTTTTTGCGAAAGCCCCATGCAAAAACAAACAATAAACCCAAGCCAGCTAATACTGCATACGAGTTGGTATAGGCGAAGCTTTTGAGTAAGAAGTCCGAACCAAGTTCTGTCGAAGGCACTTTTACACCTTCAAACAATTGCCCCAAACTGACTTTGAAATTACTCATTTCGCTCAAGGCTGTAAGTGGATTACTAATTGGATTTTGAAGACCGTACGGCCAAAGCAAACTACCAGCCAAATAACCTAATATTCCTGTAATGGCTACTGGTTTGAAATAACTAAACAAGGATACCTTTTCATTTTGAAATTTATTTTTGACTATAAACAATATACCTGCAAATACTACAAGATAGGGGATAAGCAATATACCTCCGACACGTACATTGATAGTCGCGCCAATACTCAATATAGCCCAAGCATAATCTTTTTTGCTTGCTGTAGGAAGACGGTCAAATAGTCTAATGATGAAATAAATAGCCATGATGTAAGCCGCAGCAAATGGAACGTCTTTAGGGTTGTTCATGGCATGACCCAAAAAGAAAGGGGATAAAAACATCAACCAAATGGCAATAGTTCCAGCTTGTTTATTCAAAATACGAACTGCTATTTTAGCTGCAAAAAATATAGCTAAAAACCCTGCCCAAGCATTCAAGATATGTCTTGTGGTATATTCCTCTAAAGGAGATATTTTATTAACCACAGCACAAATCAAATCAAACAAACCACCATAATATTGAACTACATTGTCGCGATTGTAATTATAGACTTTTGCTGCATTCAATTCGTCAGAAGTCCGAAATATAGACTTATCTGAACCAAAAGAAGTCAAGTAATTCAATATTTGTTTGCCATATTCATTCATGTCCACTTCGTCGCCGCTGATGCCATACGAGAAGCTCATAATCGTCATTAGGATAAATACTGCAGCTAGACTCACCATGAAAATCATGTTCCATATGGGTTTGATTTCGGTTATGCCGTTGGCTAATATGGGCTGTGGCGTTTCAATATCGGCAGTTTTGGTGCTGCTTTGTACGGGGTTCTTTTTAGACATAAGGGTATAAAAAATAGTGTGCCAAAAGTAGCGAAAAAGTATGATATTGCTATGTGTTGAGCATAGAATCAGGAATTTTTGCATAAAACGCTACTTAACTATCCAAAAAGGAATGACAGGTATGTAAGCATTTGTTTTTTCTAGACGATTTTTTTAACAATTCTATACGAAATCGATTTTTTTGAAGTTATAAATAAAACAACATCCAATGGCAGAACTAATCACAAACAACGGAAACGGTAGAAAACGACTTTCTACTCGCATTGATTTAACCCCAATGGTAGATTTGGGGTTTTTACTCATCACATTTTTTATTTATACCACCACTATGGTTCAAATTGCAACCATGGAAGTCATCATGCCAGACGAAACACCTTCACCTTATCCGCCACCCGAGGTTCCACATCATGTTGCTATGAAAGTGTTTTTGGATAAAAATCATAAAATGTATTACCTCACAGGATATGATGCGATGAACAACAATGTATTGGCTATCAAAACGGCAGATTTCAATGGAGAACATTCTATTCGCAAAGCTTTGATAAAACATCAAGAAGATATTCGAACCGCTATTGCTAATCATTTGCCTGGTTCAAATGCTACTGACAAACCATTTTTATTTATCAAAGCTGGTTCAAATACACAATATGCCGATTTGGTAGACATGCTAGACGAAATGACGATTGTCGGCATTTCAGATTATGCGCTACTCGATTTGGATAAACAAGAAGAAGCTATGATTGCAAAGCTTTGATGACTGCTGGTATTATCTAGTATACATAAAAAATGACCACACGAAGTGGTCATTTTTGTTTAAATATCTTTCAAAAACTTACGCCATTTTTTTCTGCAAATTGGCATCTAAGGCATCCAAAAATTCTTCTGTGTAAACATAGTGTTCGCCATGATTGACTTTATTGCCATGAATACATACGGCTAAATCTTTAGTCATGATACCACTCTCAACAGTCTCAATACACACTGCTTCCAAGTTGTTGCAGAAATCTATCAATGCTTGATTATCGTCCAGTTTGCCTCTAAAAGCTAAGCCACGTGTCCAGGCAAAAATCGATGCAATTGGATTTGTACTAGTAGGTTTGCCAGCTTGATGGTCACGGAAGTGACGTGTAACTGTACCATGTGCAGCTTCTGCTTCCATTATTTTACCATCTGGGGTTATTAATACTGAAGTCATCAAACCTAAGGAGCCAAAACCTTGCGCTACAGTATCGCTTTGCACATCACCATCATAGTTTTTGCAAGCCCATACAAAATTGCCATGCCATTTCAATGCCGATGCAACCATGTCATCAATCAAGCGATGCTCGTATGTTATACCGGCAGCTTCATATTGTGCTTTAAATTCTTGTTCGTACACTTCCTCAAAAATATCTTTAAATCGACCATCGTATTTTTTCAAAATCGTATTTTTAGTAGATAGATACAAAGGCCATTTTTTGCTCAAAGCCATATTGAAACAGCTACGTGCAAAACCATAAATACTATCGTCCGTATTGTACATACACAATGCTACGCCATCACCTTTGTAATTGTAAACTTCAAAGGTTTGCGCCTCACCACCATCTTCAGGTTGAAACGTCATCGTAAGTTTGCCTTTACCTTTAATCACAGTATCTGTAGCACGGTACTGATCGCCAAATGCATGACGACCTACTATAATCGGTGCAGTCCAATTGGGAACCAAGCGCGGTACGTTTTTCATCACGATAGGCTCGCGAAACACAGTGCCATCCAATATATTACGAATGGTACCATTCGGCGATTTCCACATTTGTTTTAGGTTAAATTCTTTTACACGCGCTTCATCGGGTGTAATGGTGGCACATTTAATACCCACACCACAAGCCTTCACTGCATTCGCACAATCAATCGTGATTTGATCATTGGTTTCGTCGCGCTTTTCTATTCCAAGGTCATAATATTGTATGGGAACTTCAATATAAGGTAGTATCAATTTCTCTTTGATGAATTTCCAAATAATGCGGGTCATTTCATCGCCATCGATTTCCACCACGGGATTTATTACTTGTATTTTAGCCATTTTGTTTGTCTTTTTTATTGTTTAAGTTATGCAAATGTACTCAATCACTTTGCTAAATTCCACTCAATGTGCGAAAATAAATTGCCCAGTCTATAGCCCAATTTAAAGTGATATAGTCTTCGAGTAGAGTTTTTTGGAGCCAAGCTATTTAATTCTATTTAGCTACTTCTTTATACTTTGTGCGCACGGCGCACTGAAGTAGAAAGGCTATCCATCATCGACATCTTCTTTATTTGGCTGAGTCAATACAGAATTTAGCCTACCACCCACAGTTTATGTAACAGACCCAAAAATTAATAACCCTTATTAAAATTTCGATAACATGTATCGAAATTTCGATAGACTCTATTAAAACTTTGATAAGGTCTATTAAAACTTTGATAGGGTCTATTAATGTAATTGATAACTTGTATCAAAACTTTGATACCACCTATCGAAATTTCGATAAGGTCTATCGAAATTTCGATAGCTTCTATTAAAATTTCGATAGCTTCTATTAAAACTTTGATAAGAGTTATCAATTTTTGATGGTCCAAATACCAATTTGGGTATTAATGGTCATTATCTCCATGTTTTGGGTCCTCGTAAACCGTTCATTTTTAAACGAAAAATTGTATATTCGTTTAAAGGATATTTTTACCAAGCCACGAAATAGTTTAAACAACTTGTAATGGTTTGTGGAGACACAAACCACGGGATAAGATTACAAATCGCGAAAAGTGGAGCTTTGATTTCAAAGTGACATTTTATCTGAATTCCGAGATGCCACATAGCCTTTTATCTTGCACAGCGGGTAATTTATTCGATCCTAAGTTTTCTGATTAGAAATTCATGATCTTTGTTGATGCTTATGCTATCTAAAAAAACTGTAGTGTTTTTAAAATTCATATTCAAAACTCTAACAATAAAAAATGAGCTTTTCTTATTCTCAATAAAATATTTCTTTTTAAGTATCCCGGTTATTAATAAATCTTTTTTAGGGTCAAATTTCCATTCTTCTTTTGATTCTATTATACAAGCTGATCTTTGTCCATCCGAAGTGTCAACATACATATAGATTTTAATCCTATCACCGACATGAAATTTGTTGTATGTTTGAATCGTAACTTTATCAACTAACTGTTCTGATTTGTAGATTTCATCCCAAAATTGTATGTATTTTTCAGTTTGAGTTTGAATATCAAGAGGAAGATTGTTCAGCTTTCTATGCAGTGATCTTAAAATAATAGAAGACATATCATCTGGATTGAAAATTCCTATTTTAGAAAATTCATTTGTCAATTGTAGGCTTCCACGTCCGTGTCTTATCCACTGGTTTCTGATAAACATTCCAACTGAAAAATGACTTTCTGAAACTGCAATGTCTTCTTGTTGAAATTTAAACTGATTCTTTTCATTCTCAGACCATTTCGTTGAAAAATATAAAATGGCTTCGTCTATAGTTCGTGGCGTATTAAATGAATCAATATTGCTAGTAATAGAATCTTTTCGTTTAACAATGTCAATAGTATTAACATGATTTAAATTTTTGGAGTCTTGATGCTCCCTGCAAGATATGACCAAGATGTAAAAAAATAATATGTAAAATTTCATCTTATCAATGCTTTAATATGTCTTAGGAAAGAATACTTTTTAAAATGTTAGCGATAATCATTTTACAAAAAGTAATTTAATCCAACGCCAAAGCTAAAATGCTTGGAGAGGATATCGGTGGATTTGTAATTGATTTCTCGGGTGCTTTGTGATGTATTGTTGCCATCAAAATATTCATAGGTTGTGTTGACTTTACCAAAATAATGTTCGTAATCGAACCCGAAATTTAATTTGGAAGCTACATATAATTTTTTATAAATAGGGTAATTCAATTCGGTTCTAAATCGAATACCTGTAGCCAAATAATTTGGGTTTTGATTTGTTTGGTTTTGATAGTTGGTGATTTGTTTGGTGTTGGCATCTTGAGTCGAATAGATATATGAAGATGTATGTTTTGGTGAGTATGAAAATGGTAAATAAACACCAGCAATGAATATAAATTGGTCGAAACGAACTTTTTTGCTACAATTGAAATTGAGGATAAACATATTTCGGTTGGTTTGGGATATTCTTTTTTGTATTTGTGCATTGGTCAAGTCGTTGAAGATGCTTGTGCCATTATCCTTAAACTTGTAATAGCCTAATTCAAAACCTTTTATGAAATTGTTTTTATGAATTTTTTGAAACGAAACGAGAGGGGAAATTAAAAATCTGTTTTGTTTGTAATCGGCTTCAACATAGGCATTTGAATAGTAGTCTTTGCCAGAAGCTACTTGATTTACAATGGTTAAGGTAGTTAATTCTACACCAAGGATATATTTTTGTGCATCTAATTGTTGTGCTAGAAATAAACTGAGTAAAAGTAGTATGGTTTTCATGTTCTGTTTTTTGAATGTTTAAATATAATTTATTTTTAGCAATATTATTTTATAAACCAATAATGGTAACCCATTACTTGGAAATCATGAATGTTGGTTTGAAAGTATAATTATAAAGAGTTCGAATAGCCAGCAGCAATACCTTCAGCTGAATCGTTATTTTTAACAAATTATATTTAAAGTCAGACATTGTCTGGCTTTTTTTAGTTTTATATGGGATTTTAATTTATTTATTTATTTATTCTATTGTTTTGTGAATATGACTAATCCTGATTTATTTTAGTTACTTATGCGAACATTCAGTCATCTTGCTTTATTTTTGAATTTATTCATTCCTTATTTCCCTTTTTTCGATTTCAAAACATGGAAGCTAGAACAAAATTCATCTCGATTATACATCAACATCCTGCGTTCTCGCTTTTTGTATTAAGTATCGTGCTCTTTCCTCTAGCTATAGGAACTGTTCATCTTTTTGATTGGGATGAGGTCAATTTTGCTGAAATATCAAGGGAAATGATTGTTACTCAGAATTATCTCAACGTACAAATCAATTTTCAACCCTTTTGGGAAAAGCCTCCTTTATTTTTTTGGATACAATCTTTGTCCATGCATCTATTTGGAATCAATGAATTTGCAGCCCGATTCCCCAATGTGCTGGTCGGAGTAAGTTCAATTTTATATCTCTATAGATTAGGTAAACAATTTGTTTCTAAAGAGTTTGGCCTTATTTGGGCTTTATCTTTTTTAGGAAGCTTATTGCCTCACTTTTACTTTAAGTCTGGCATAATTGATCCATTATTTAATTTATTGATTTTTGCATCATTGCATTTGTTTTACGAATACCAGCTGCAGTATCGTAAAGTGAAACTTATTTTAGCTTCTAGTTTAGCTGGTCTTGCTGTTTTAACTAAAGGTCCTGTTGCAATTTTAATTATCGTATTGGTTGTTTTCTTTTATATTCTTTTAAAGCGAAAAGAATTTAAAATTAAACTGGTTGATGTATGCTTAGCTTTAGTTATTTGTCTACTGATTAGTTCAATATGGTTTTTATCCGAGTTGCTACATGGAGGAGGTGTTGCATTGATTCAAGATTTTTTTGCATACCAATTACGATTGTTCACGACTTCGGAAGCTGGACATGGTCAACCTTTTTTTTATCATTTTGTGGTGTTATTTTTTGGATGTTTTCCTATCTCACTCGTTGCGTTTCCATCTATTTTAAATTATAAACAGCGATTAAAAAGCCTTAACGTTTTTCAAGATTTTTATAGTTTAAACTTTATCCTTTTTTGGGTTGTATTGCTTTTATTTTCAATGACTACAACTAAAATTGTACATTATTCGTCATTATGTTATTTCCCATTATCCTTTATGGCTTCTACCATTATCTATCGAAATTTTAAAGAAGGACTATCATTGCATCGATTATCTTATTTTCTGCTTGTTTTTGTTGGCGTTATTCTTTCTATTCTTTTTTTAGCGTTTCCATTGATTACGATGTTTAAATCGACGATCATACCTTTTATAAAAGATCCATTTGCAGTTGCTAATATTCTAGAACCAGTGCAATGGTCAGGGTATGAATTTTTAATTGGATTAGCCTATTTCATTGGCCTCGCTTGGGTACTCAAATGGATTAAAAAAAATAGTTACTATTTCATTCACTTGTTTTTATTGAATGCATTTACGTTAACTGTTTTCATGATTGTTGTGGTGCCTAAAATCGAACAACATGTACAAGGTAGTTTAATTGCTTTTTTTAAAGCACATCAAAAAAAGACAGAATATGTTACGACATTTGGTTTCAAAAGCTATGCTCAATTTTATTATACCCAAAAACAACCCTCTACAAATCACTTGGCGTATCAAGAGCAATGGTTGCTGTATGGAGAAATTGACCAACCAGTATTTATTGCCAGTAAACTCAATCGGAAAGATGAAGTATTGAAATTGTCTAATACTGTTTTTTTATATGAAAAAGGTGGATTTGTATTTGCAGTTCGTAATCCTGATCCTGAGAAAATTAACCAAACAAATCCCAAATTAGACCCATTAGGACAATTACATTGACCAAAGCAGTCTATTTTCGAACTTTTTCCTTAAATATTTTTAAAACCATGCTTTTTTATCAAGTCTACTGCATCCCTCAGTACCAACAGATATTGTTGTTCTATAAGTAGTTCTGTTCTACATTAGCAATATCGAATCCATATCGGCGGTTTTACAAACCGTTTAGCAGTATGTTTATCACTGTGTTTAGATTAGCAGTATTGAAATCTATAAATCAAAGGTGAATTTTATTCATCTAAATTCTGTAAGAAATAGGTTAGTAGAAAATGCAGAGGATTATCTATTGAGTCGTTTAAAAGATTTTCTTGATAAGGGCAAGTGTCTTAAATTTGAGTTTTATTAATGGATAATGCTGACAAGTTTTTGTTTAGAAATTGCAAATCCTTCGATGGCAGTTCGGGATTACAAATCCCGAACAGTGGGAGTGTATATACAAGAATTCAGAAAGGGAAATGATTCAAATGGTAAATACTTTTAATACTTCTTATATGTTATGTACTGCTTTCTAGTTTATTTCAACACCACTTTGCCACTTACTTTCTTTTGTCCTGCTTGTATCTGATAGATATAGGTTCCTGAAGGTACTCGGTTTGAAGCTTCATTGGTACCATCCCACGTTAGGCTATGGTAACCTGGAGCTTCTATACGAGCATTAAGTTGTTTGATTTCTATGCCATTGATTGTGAATATTTTTACTGACACAAATTGTGCAGTTGTCAATGAGTATTCGATAGATGTAAGATCATGCATTGGGTTGGGGTAAACGTTTACGATACCAATGGTTTTGTCTAATTGACTTACACTTGTAGGTGCAAAAAGCGGATCATTTGCAAGAAGGCTATCAATGTTGACCAATTCGTCGCCAGGTAAATAAGGGGTAAATAAAAAGCTGTCGAAAAGCATTTCATCGTATGTATTGGTGCCTGCTACTACGGGTTGATTCGGATCAGGGGTATGTGGGTTATTGATGGTATTGTCAAATTTGTGAGCTGCAAACAAATGATATGTAGAGGGTACTTTGACCATGTTTTTAAAAGTATATTGCCCTTGCCAATGAAAATCCCAATGCGGAATACGTATCAATGGGATGGTATCGGCATTTTTGTATGCATAGTTAAGAATGGATGTGCAGGTTTTGTGCGAATGTGGAAATGCACCATAAAGTGAAATATCAATAGGTAAACCGGCAGCACCTGTAGGGTATTTTTGTTCAACAATAATACTATCATTAGCTGGGATAACGAAACCCCAGTTTTGCAACACAGTTTCAAAAAACATTGGACGGATATTGGGTTCATTGACTGGATAAAAATAGATTCTTAGCTGTGAACTGTCTTGCAGACCTGATGTGCCTGCTGGAACATGAATTTGAAACGACAGTTTAGAACCTGCTTTTAATCGGAATCCAAATTTAGTTGGTACTATACCTGGCAATACTGTTGGTCCCATGCCTGGTGCGAAATCGCCAATATTGATTTGACCTTGAAAGTTGAAGCAACCTCCACTCATATCATCTACAGCTAAGCCAGTGGTGTCGATAGTAATGACTGCATGATGTATAAGAGGTGCATTACCAGGAATAAATTCGAATGCACGAATATATCGGTCTTGTGCTAATCCAGTTGGTACATTGATGCAGTAATAATGATCATCTATAGTAGCTATACTTGTAAATTTAGGCAGTTGAAGAACCAAGTCGGGCGTGCCATTGAGTTGTGTAGCACCATAAGTAGGCACAGGAGGAGCAAGTGTTGTATCACCTTGTGTCATTCCATTGTTGATCCAAGTAATAAGGGCATTTTTATCTGCTGCACTTACGATACGTTCGTGTACATAATTTTTGTATGATGGATCTGGAGGCCAAGGTGGCATATGATTGTCTAATACAGCATTTTTAATACTTATGCCCATTGGTGTTACCTCGCCAAATGTTGTTAATGAAAAGGCTATACCACCATTATGATGACAACTTGTACAATTCGCAATTAAGATAGGAGCTATGTCTTTATAGTCCTGTGCATGTGCAGATATTGAAAAAAGTGAAGTGGAAAATATACAAATTAGGAATATTCGAATGTTTAATTTTTTTATCATTGAATGTATTATTAAGGTTAAAAAGAAATGTTTGACTACACAAATATAAAATAGTTTAACTCAATTTCAGTATTAATAATTGAAGAGTGGAATAAGAAATTGTATTTTGATAATAATTTAATTATCTCTTACTTAAATCTACCTTGCATTTAAATTGCGGTTTGATTAACACTGTAATTTAATTATTTTTTGTCGTCGTATTGAATGTTCTTTATCTTGATGGTTTATTTCTTTAATATTTAAATATCTTAAACTGACCTGTGTTTTGCATACTGTAAATGCTGCTTTTGCCAGAAACGATAAAGGCCAATATGCAAGCTATAGTTGTATATAG
>Ga0247831_1006895_pt1 | contig 13060 bp, 12 predicted proteins | sample LaCruzMarch2015__9_FD_192406 | JGI IMG/M metagenome (GOLD analysis project Ga0247831, IMG submission 192406) | Freshwater microbial communities from meromictic Lake La Cruz, Castile-La Mancha, Spain - LaCruzMarch2015_1m | ecosystem: Environmental > Aquatic > Freshwater > Lake | place: Spain...
GTTTATTAATTACCATTTGCAAGTATGCCTCAGGATTCATTTTTGCAGAGATCAATCCTTCTTCAATAATTTTTGGTCTTGAGAGTGCTATTAAATTTCCATCGGGATCATACAAATTAATATCAGCTAAAAATACATTTGAGAATTTGGAAAGAATATAAGTAAGGTAATCTTCAGACGAAAAAGAGATGCTATTTTCATCGCCTAATTTATATTCAATTTCTCGAAGAACAGATTGTAGGCGTTCTGTAAGATTTTCGGCATTTTTTTGCTCGTATTGTTTTACAATAAAATATACAGTTCCTGCACCAAAAAGTATTAGCGCCACAAGCACCATAACTATAGGCAAAGATTGAATTCTGTTGCGTAATGTATATTTTTTTAATGATAAAAATCGATTAGGATTTACTAATGCAATCAATAACAAAAATAGCAATGAATAAATTGAAAATAAGTACGAAAAAAACGTAAGTGCATTGAACCAGTTTTCATTTTTAATACTTACAATATAGGTGCTTGAATTTGTTTTAAGACCAAAATGTTTATATTCTCTGAAATCGAAGAATACATTGCTTTTATTTCTATTGGCTTTGTCGTAAAAAGAAAGCAATGAGTTGTAAATAAATTTTCCATGATGTTTACTTAACAGGCTATCTCTATAAATGGCAAAAGATAAATTGGAAAATTCTTTTTGATTATCAACTGTATTATCTAACAACAATAATGGAAATCCAATTTCATCAGAAAGATATTTTGAACCGGCTTCAATAAAAACATACGCAATAAATTTAGGTTTGTTGTTTACGTTTTTATATAATTCATATTTTAATAAAAAACCAGATTTAGCGCTTTTCTCGGCAGGTAAATAACAGAAGTTTTTGTTATTATTTTTTTTGAATAGATCTTCAAAAAAACTATATTTATCAAATACAGCACCTGGCGATTTAGAAATTGGATTACAAAGCGAATCATAAGCATAAAAACTGATATCGAATTTTTCCCAATAGCCGTTAAAGTACTTTTGTTTAAGTCTGTTTAGAAAAGTATTTTCTTCGGTATTGTTTGATAAAAGTGAATTAATTAAAAGTGAATCTTTTGGTATTTTTTCTTTTAAATCAATTGACAAAAATTCGGCAACAGGATCGCGCTCAATTGCAAGGTTTTCGGCTAAAAATTTTAATTTTTGTTCATTACTTAGGCTTATTTCGTTGCGAATAATTATTGTGGTAAATACGCTAGCTAGGGTAAGATAAAAGATAGATTTAGTAGTGTAATTGCTGGTAAAAGTATTGTATTCTAATACTTCCTGTAAAGCAAACCAAGCCAAGGGAATGAGCACATATTGCAAAGAAACATTTAATAAAAGGAATGTTGCACACAATACTAATACCAGCGCAAAAAAGCCACTCACAATTTTAATGTTATATTTTTTCTGCTGAATAATAAGCACCTGTCCAACATAATAGAGCGATGTTAGCAATAAACCAATGCTAATGTAGCCTAAGTAACTGTAAGCATTTAAAGAAATAAGGTTGTTTACATTTACATTAATTTTTGAATCATTTACCAAACTTATGATTACGTTAATGCAAAGCACTGTGAGTAATGCAAAGGCTAAGTTGAGCCCTGAAAGCACCTTGTAATTTTGCTTTTCTGAATTTAAGTTACTTTTAATATGCGCATATAATCCATAAAAATAAGCAGCCAAAAGTGCAGCATGCAATAGCAAATCGCCCAAGGAAGGAATATATGCCGTATGGGCATAAATTGAAGGACTAAAAAGTTCGGTATTGTACAGTGCTTCGGGGAATCCGAGTTTTAATAATCCAATACGTATAAGGGCAAGTAAAACACCAAAACAAAGGTAATAGGAATAAAATCCATACTGATGAAATAATCGAAAGCAGCTTTGTTCAATCAATAAAACCAAAAAAATTAAACAAATTAAAAAGCAAATTATTTGAACATACTCCATCCACAAATGCGCTTCATGTTCAACTTTATTGAGTGTAAAAAGATAATGTTTTTCTTTACTAAAAACATCATTAACTGAATTGCTTTTAGTTTCTGAAATGTTTGTATTGGCAGGCAAATTAAAGCCTGTGGCATATTCATCTTTTAAATATTCGTTGTTAAATGAGTAATCGTTTTTAATTAAAATTAACCCAATAATTACTTTGTTGTTTAGCTCTTTTCTTCTTACTTCAAAAAGGCCATTATTTAACTTTACAATTTTACTATCGAGGCAAATTTTCAGTAAAAAATTTTCTACAGGTATGTGGTTATCTGACCAGAATTTTAGGGAGTCATTTTCATAAACTAATAATACAAAACCATCTGTATTGTATAACGACTTGTAGCTAATGAGTTGTTTTTTGAATAATTCATCATAGTTTGAAACTTCAATTTCCTTGGCAAAGTTGAGCAGCAATTTTTCGATGGCTACTTCCTTTTGATGCAACTTTTTTTCAAAGTTTTTTATGTGATTTTGTTCCGATTCTAACTTGGGTAAGAAAATGGACAGCAGGATGCAAAGCAGCAGCGATATACTAAAACCATAAATGGTTTGCTTGGTAGTTAATTGAAAAGACTTTGCCGTCATCATTGTAGCAAAGATAATTACAACATTAATATAAGCAGCAAGTATGTGTTTATTTAAATAGTATTTGGCAGAAAATTTAAAATTATTGTTGAATAATGGGTCATAGAGTGCCTTTAATAAATATAATTGAAGTAAATTTGCCTTATGAAAGCGCGCGTAATTAAATCTACAGGTAGTTGGTATAGCATCTTAACACATGATATGACGGTGATGGAATGTAGAATGAAAGGCAATATAAGATTGCAAGGTAGCCGAAGTACTAATCCTATTGCAGTTGGCGATATTGTTGATTATGAAATTGAATTGAATACCGCACATGGAGTTATTAGTGCTATTGAAGATAGAAAAAATTATATTATTAGAAAGAGTATTAATCTTTCAAAAAAGTCGCACGTGCTGGCGGCCAATGTTGATCAGGTTTATGTAATGGTTACGGTTAGCAATCCTAGAACACCATTTGGATTTATTGATAGGATGTTGGTAACTGCAGAAGCATATGGCATTCCAGCTTATATTATATTTAATAAAAAAGATGCCTGGGATGAGAAAGATACAATTCTTGCCCAAGAAATGCGCGAAACGTACGAAAGTGTTGGGTATGAGACCACTTCAATTTCGGCATTAAATAAAGATGATGTAGAAAGCTTAAAAGAAAAATTACAAGGCAAAGTGAGTTTGTTAATTGGTCATTCAGGCACCGGCAAATCAACATTAATAAACGAGCTTAATAGTGATTTAAACATAAAAACAGCAGCCACCTCTACTGTTCATTTGCAGGGAAAACATACTACAACCTTTGCTGAAATGCATCCTATTGGTGTAGATACTTTTATTATAGATACGCCTGGTATAAGGGAGTTTGGATTGATTGATATGAATAAATATGAGTTAGGGCATTATTTTCCTGAGATTAGGGCAAGATTAAATCAATGCAGATTTAATAATTGTTTGCATTTAAATGAACCGGGATGCGCCATTAAAGGAGCTGTAGAAAAAAATGAAATTCCTTTTACCAGATTCAGAAGTTACGTAAGTATGGTTGAAGGAGAAACAGAAGAGGTGTTTGATTAATTATTTTTTATGCTCGGTTACATTAACCAAGGCAATGCGCTTATTATCTGGACTTAGGGCTATTCTATTAATGTTTTTAACGCCCATTGCATCAAAGTTTCCGCATAACCGCCAACCTAAATTAAATTGATTGTCGGAATAATATATCATTCCATCTTTACAGCAAAATATTAGGTTGTTTTTACTAATACCAAAGTCTTCAACACCATTGTAAAACTCAATTAATTTGGTTATTGAACCATTGTTTTCTGTGCGACAGAGCCAACGCACACTGTCTTTTTCTAGGCTAGTAAAATATAGATTTCCGAAAGATGAAACTTGCAAACAGCGGCCAATATTGGTAGCTATCGTTTTTGTTTTGTTATTATGTGTATTGCAAATTTGTAAGCTAGGTGGCTCGGTTAAAATAAAAGCTGCAAAGCTGGTGTCGTTCAACCATGCGTAATATCCCACAGAATCAACTTTTGGAACATATAATTTGCCTTTGTTTCCATTTAAATCAAACGTCCAAATTCTTTGTGCCGAATCTTGTTCTACTTCAACCACAGAGATACCATTGTTATTGGGAAGTAGTTTGGCAGAATATTCGCTTTCTTTTGTATTGGTAAATTTTGAGTTGGCCTTTTTCTTGAGATGGTATTGATAAATGTCGGCTTGTAAATCTTCGCCAATATGCGTGTAAAGCAAGATTGAATCATTCAGAAAAAAAGGTTGGCTATCATAGCCAATGGCATTGGTAATATTTTTTGCAGCACCAAAGTAAATATTGCCTTCATTGATTCTTATATCAGCAAGCCAAATATCCGATTCAATAAAGTGTTGGGCTTTGATGCTTTGTAATCCAAATAAAAGAAACAAAGAAATAACTTTAAAAATTTTCATTAATTAAAAGGCGTTAAAACAGAAATATTAAAATTATCGATATATACTTTTTCCTTTGATGGATGCCATAAATAAACGGAGAAATTATCTTTTACAGACCTTACTTCTGGTGTTAGATAGTAATATTCAATATGATTCCATTGATTAATTTTTAAGTCGTCTTTAAGCAAATACTTATTTCTATATTTATAGGTGCCATTTTCACCATGATTAAAATGGGTTACAATTCGAGGACTTTCGGCAGTGAAATTTTCTGGAATAAAAATATCTACGCCTACTTTAATCCAAAAATGGTCTTTGTTAGTAATTTTAAAATATTGTTGCGTAACTCCATCAATAAATTCATTGGTTTCATTCATCACAAGAGAGAGGCTATCATCTTTTCCCAATATGTTGCAATGCACATATTCCTTACCTTTTGGAGGTGTTTTGTATTGAAACGAAGCAATAGTTTTTTCTTGATAGTTTTCAGTGTTTATCAAGGGCTCATTTTCATCCGCACTTCTGTTTACAAGCATTAACTTTTCAGCATCAGCTGGTTTTACAGTTTTAAGAAATATTTTTTTGTAGGCGGCAAAAGTCATTCGTTCATGATCCAAAATATCGTATTTAAATTGCCATGCTTGAAAAATATTGAGCAATAACAAAAGCATAAATGCAATTGAGGAAACAACCTTAAATCTAGAAAATAGGGAGTTTAAGCCATAGCCTAGGCTTATGGCAAGCAAAGGATAAATAGAAAGTATGGCTCTTTGACTATAACTGCCGCCTGCATACCACCAACACGACCAACTTGAAACGATGTAAACAGCCAGGACACTTGGAATTAAGATGGCCCAAAAAATGGATTTATTTTTACGATAAACATTTACAAGACTTAGCATTGCAATAAAAGCCAATGGGGTGTAAATAAACCAACCTTTCCTAAAACTAAATAAAAATTGTGATGTATATGGTGTTAAAAAATCAAAGCCTTCGCCAGGGTTTTGATAACTGTAGTATAACCAATTATTGGTCCCTTTTTTCCAATACCACATTTGAATTAAAATAGGAATTGCAAATAGAAATAAACTCAACATGAGTTTTGGAAATGAAGTAAAAAGCCATTTAACTTTCGCATTTAAACTGCCAATATTATTGATGTTCCAGAGTAATGGTATAAATATACAAATGATCTCATTTGGTCTTATAAGTGTAATCAAACCACAGCTAAATGCAATTACAAAAAGGTTTTTCCATTGTTTGTTTTTATCCCATTGAATGGTGTAATAAATTAAAACTGTATATAAGGTAAAAATTGGAACATGTGTGAGTAAGGAATACTGCACTGTAAGCTGCATGTAGTTAGTTGCAAACACAATTAATAAGAAAGTAATGATTGCAATTTTTGATTCAAAAAACGTGAACAGAATTTTAAGTAAATAATATAGTCCAATCAAACTAAATAAAAACATGCCGCCTTCAATCATTACTCTGTAAATTGCACTAAAACCATCTTGTTTATAATTTAAAACAGGCGCAAGCCAGTGTGCAATAAAAAAGAAAGGTGCATATAAAAACGACATCCCCGCGCTATATTTAATAATCCAATTGCCAGTTTCGGGATGTTGATTAATTTGATACAATGTAGCGGTACTCTCGTATTGCGCTACAATTTGATTAAGCCAATCTTGATTTAATAAATAGGGATCATGATAAATGAATTTGGCGGGTAAGTATAGATAATAACCAAAAACATCCCACGATAATACATTGGGCTCGGGATAAATCAACTTTAATAAAAGTAAAACTAGTGCTGTAAAAAGCACAGTAAATTTTATTTGTTTATGAATGTGTAGAGGTGTGTTAATTAAATTCACTGAGCCACTTTAGGTCTATGTTTTTTGCTTTTTCTTTTTAGCTGCAGGAAATAGAATATTGTTTAAAATTAATCTATAACCAGGTGAGTTAGGATGCAAACTCAAATCGGTTTGCGGGTCACCCACATAATGTTGGTAGTCTTCTGGATCATGCCCACCGTAAAAGGTCCAGGTTCCTTTGCCAAACTCGCCATGGATGTAACGTGCTTCATTTAATGATTTATTATCGCCCATAATTAATACACCAGGCTTAATAATATTTTTGTTGAAAGCAGTTGTTTGACCCATAAAACCTTTGATGATATTTTCATGATTTTGGCACAACATACTTGGCACTGGATCCCACTTTGCGCTAAAATCGAAGAGTACAAATAAATCATTTTTTTGAGGCACTGTTCGTGGTACTTTTATATCAATATTACTAAACTCATACTCCATTGGATTTGTCACTAAGTTATAATTTTGAAATGCCAATCCTTTGGTATAATCAATTTTGGTACTATAATTTGGCGTACTTCCATCGCCATCAAACATACTTTCGCAAATATCAACTCCTTCTGCTGATAGCGCAATATCATAACTATCGGTGGCAGAACACATGGCAAAAAGAAAACCTCCACCAGCTGTAAAATCTCTTATTTTTTGCGCCACCGCCAATTTCAATTGCGATACTTTTTTAAATCCTAATCGGTTGGCAGTTGCTTCACTTAATCGTTGTTCTTCTTGATACCATGCGGCATTGCGGTACATGGCATAAAACTTACCATATTGGCCTGTAAAATCTTCGTGATGTAAATGTAACCAATCGTACATGGGCAGTTTTCCTAATAGTACTTCCTCATCGTACACCACTTCATAAGGAATTTCGGCATAGGTAAGTACCATGGTTACTGCATCATCCCAAGGTAGTTTATTTTTTGGAGAATACACGGCAACTTTAGGTGCTTTTTCCAGTTTCACTTCATCCATATTGGCTTCTGGATTGGCTATTTCTTGTAAGATAGCGGTAGATTTAGCATCGGCAATTACTTCATAAGAAACACCTCTAATTAAACATTCGTTTTCAATGGCTTTGATGTTTTTTATCATAAAACTACCGCCGCGGTAATTCAGTAACCAACTTATTTCAACATCATTTTTTAAAGTCCAATAAGCAATTCCATAGGCTTTAAGATGATTCTTTTGCTCCGTATCCATGGGGATAAGCAGGTAGGAGGCAAAGCTATTTGCTGTGTAGGCAAAAAGTATAGCAATAATCAATAAAAGTTTTTTGAACATCATTTTTTAAATAATACTTTCAAAGATAGGAAATAATTAAAGGAATAGGTTTTGCTTAACTTTTTTTAAAGGTAGCTTGCAAGATTGATAAGCGCTTGCTAACATTAATTAGAAATCAAAAAATTATTTACTCAAATTGATAGATAGGTCAGACAATTCAACCTGAAATTTAACTTTAGCTTTTAATGCCTTGAAAACACGCAACAAGGTGTCGATAGTTACATTGCTTGGATTATTTTCAAGACGCGAAATTTGAGCTTTTTGAACACCGATAATTTTACCCAATTCTTCTTGTGTAAGTTTTCTTTCCTGGCGTGTTTGTTTGATTGCTTTTCCTATTAGATCCATTTGAAGTTCGTATTCAAATAGATCTCTTTCTTTGCTTCCTATTTTACCAATGAGTTGATCTTGAACCTGATCTAAAGTGTATTTTTTCATTTTTTCTTATTTTCTTTAGTTTTTTCCTCAAAATATTTATTTCTAATAAGCAATGCTTTTGTTATTTCATCATCAGGTACTTTGCTTCGCTTTTTTACAAATCCATGGGTGGCAATTACTAACGTTTCATTGGGAGTTGTTTTGTCCCAAAAGGCGAGTACTCTGTATTGAAATCCTTGAAACAAGGTCCTGAACTCCCAAATTTCGGGATTTAATTTTTTAAAAAGCTCAGGATCTATTTCGATTTGTGCTTTTCTTATGTTGTAAAGAATTTTTTGATAATGTTTAGGCTCTAATCCTTTTAAAAAGTTAAAAGCTTCTTCTAAAAATATTATTTCAAAGTGTTTCTTCATACATAATCTTTTACACCGCAAAGATAATAAAAGTTTCGTTATAATGAAACTTTAGGCCTTTCATTTTAAACCGTCAAATACAAATACACAAACACAAACGGAATCACCATCAACAAGCTATCAATACGGTCTAATATGCCGCCATGTCCTGGTAAAAGTGTGCCAGAATCTTTAATGTTTTTACTTCGTTTATATAATGATTCTACCAAATCGCCATAGTTGCCTGTAAGAACTGCTATTGCTGCCAAAATGGCCCAATCGGTGAATGAAATTAGAGTGTAAAATTGTGCAATTGGATAGCTTAAGGCTAAAGCTAAAATTGCACCGCCCACAGCACCTTCCCAAGTTTTTTTTGGCGAAATGCGCTCAAATAGTTTGTTCTTTCCTAATTTTCTTCCAAATAAATAAGCACCTGTATCGTTGGCCCAAACCAAGTAAAAGCAACCTGCAAGCAATTCGGGGTGAAAACCTGATTTTACACCTACTAAAAATGGGATTAAACTCATAGGTAAACCTACCCAAATAATACCTAGTAAAGTAAAGGCAATTTGCCTAAATGGATTTGTTTTTTTACGATATAATTCGCCAATAAAAACGAGGCAAACTAATGGAATAAGCAATGCCATAAACTTAGGTGGCAACTCATAAAAGACAGTAAAGAAACTTAACAAAAAAGCACTTGCGGCTATTAAAATGCCCATTATTTTTTGAGGCAAATTATCACCTTTAATGGCAATAGTATAAAACTCATTACATCCAATGATGGTCATGGTTAAAAATAAGATACCCAAGGTGATTGGATGGTAAAAAGTCATTCCTAAAAGGACCGCCACATAGGCGATACCCGTAATCGCTCTTTGCCAAAAATTACTCATTGGCTTGCGATTCAATAATAGCTTTTGCCTTTTCTACTAAATCGTTTGGAACATATAAGGATACTGTACCAAAAATAATATTGCTGCTATCTTTTTGATTCATCGTTACAGCTTCAATATCTTCATTCAGTAAAACTGACTTTAATAATTCGGCATATTGTAAATCACTTGTTTCGTGTATTTTGGTCCAGTTTTCCACTTTCTTTTTTTTATTATTAATTACTCTTCTTCGCTTTCAATTAAAAGAACATATAATTCTTGTGAAGGACTTTCGCTGTTTTGGTTGATGGGATTTGTGATCATAGAAAGTAAGTTTGGAAAACTACCGTTATATTTTTTTCTAACCACATTTAAGGCCTCTTTCATATCGTTTACCATTTGATTGGTAAAAGCCACCACCACTAAAATTTTTGCATTTAACAAGGCAGCTTTACTTGAGCCATGTTTTGATGAAACCATAATACTTCCAGTGCGTGCAATTAAGCTTTCGCAACTACATACTACTATTGGTGTTTCAGCGGTATATTTCTCAGAAAAAGTAACTTCTGCAATGCCTAATAATTCTTGAATGATGCTTTCTTCGCAGGCCAATCCTGATGTCCAACCGCTTTCTTTAACAACGAAATCTAAATTATCTATGAGCACGGCATTGTCTTCGCAAAAAATAAATTTGCCACCCGCTTCTGTAAAGTTTTGGGCAAAAATAAGTTCTGGTTCATCATCGGCTTTATAAAATACTTCGCTTTCAAAATCAATATTAGCAATCGATTCCTTGGCAGGCTTATTCATTAAAGCATTTCTTACTTTTTTTAGTATTTTTTCTCTTGAGGTACTTTCTTCCATTGTATTATCTTACTGCAAAAGTATAAAATATGATGGGAAATTCAGCAAGTTTCTCTATTGCTTTGCTAACAACACAAACAACTCATTGTTTTCTCTTGGTTTGATTGAGTTGTGGCAAATATCAAAATGTTTGAATTTGAAATGAGTGCTAAATTGTTTTTCATACTCCTCTCTTTTTCCTCCAAAAGGTGGGTGTAGGGTATTTAAAGGAATATTAAAAAGTAAACCAACTAGCTTTCCGCTAGGCTTTAATAATTCATGCATTTTTTTGATGTATGCTTCACGCTGCCTTGGATCTATCGCGCAAAAGAAAGTTTGTTCCACAATTAAATCATATTGATTTTGATGATTGAAAAAGTCATCGCAAATTAAATTTTCTTTTGGAAAATGAGGCACACGTTTAGAAAAAGATGCTAAAGCTTGTGGCGCAATGTCAATGATGTACGTGTTTTTAAATCCTTGTTCGAATAAATATTCTGCTTCGTGGGCATTGCCACAACCTGGAATTAAAATTTTGATATTTTTATCATTTAACTGATCGAAATATTCCTTTAAAGGAGTGGTGATGGTTCCTGCATCCCATCCTGTTTCGTTGTTTTCCCAACGTTTTTCCCAATAATTTTTATCAATAACTTCCATTAATTATTTCTTTAATTCGAGTTTAATGACGCACTCTACATGGTGTGTATGCGGAAACATATCTACAGGCTGCACTGTAGTTACATCATATAAATGTGCCATGAGCGCGATATCGCGTGCTTGCGTAGCTGGATTACAACTTACATATACCACTGTATTTGGTTTTATTTCATTGATTTTATTTACTACATCTAAATGCATGCCTGCGCGTGGAGGATCAGTGATAATTACCTCTGGCTTACCATGTGTAGCAATAAATTCATCATTCAACACATCTTTCATATCGCCAGCAAAAAAATCAGTGTTCGATATATTATTTACTGTTGAATTTATTTTTGCGTCAGCAATGGCATCAGCCACATACTCTACACCAATTACTTTTTTAGATTGATTAGCCACAAAATTAGCAATGGTACCGGTGCCTGTGTATAAATCGTAGACAACTTCATTGCCTTGCAAATTGGCATATTTCTTTGCCAAAGTATACAACATCGCAGCCTGCTTGGCATTGGTTTGATAAAAAGATTTCGGACCAATTTTAAAAATAAGTCCTTCCATATTTTCATTGATGTGGTCATTACCTTTAAATGTGATGACATCTAAATCGCTAAAAGTATCGTTGCGCTTGTGATTTACAATGTATAGCAAGGAAGTTATTTGCGGAAATGTTGTGCCTAAATGATGCATCAACGCATTGATTTTTTCTTCTTCATTTTCATAGAATATCACAATCACCATTAACTCACCGGTGCTTGAAGTGCGCAACACCAGATTCCTCATCAGGCCATGTTGTGCTTTTAAATCAAAAAAAGTATAATTGTGTTTGAAACAAAAATTTCTTACTTCGTTTCTTATCTCATTGCTATAATTATCTTGAAGCCAACATTTTTCAATATCTACCACTTTATCAAACAAACCGGGAATATGAAAGCCTACTGCGTTTGAAAGCCCTGCTGCATCAGTAAAAGCATTTTCATTACTATCATCTGATGTGTTTTTATTTTCAATAGCTTTATCAAAATCGTCCTTACTCAACCATTTTTTATTGCTAAATGTAAATTCTAATTTGTTTCTGTAAAAAGTAGTTTTTTCTGATGGGATGATGGGAAGTATCTCTGGATAGGGCACTTTAGCGATTCTTTTAAGTGCATCTTCAACTTGTTTTTGCTTGTAAAACAATTGCCATTGATAATCTAAATTTTGCCATTTACAACCCCCGCAAACACCAAAGTGTGTGCAAAAAGAAGGTGTTTGCTTTTCCGATTTTTGAATTAATTCGGTAATAAAACCTTCGGCATATTTATTTTTTTTGCGAGTAAGTTGAATGTTACAAACATCACCTGGTACTGCGCCTTTTACAAATATTACTAGGTCGTTGTGCCTTGCTACTGCTTGTCCTTCGGAACCAATATCTATGATAGTTATTCCTTCCAGATGTGGAAGTTGTTTTTTTTTAATGTGCCTCAAGTGATGCGCTTTTTTAGATAATGATTATTTTTTTGCAGATGCAGCTTGGTTCTTTTCAAACTCTCTCACTAATTCTTCTACCGATTTACCCAAGTTGTTAATGCTAGCTTGGGCATCTTTAGCCAACTGACTTTCAGGATATTTTTCAATTACTTGTTTGTAAATTTTACGGGCATTAGCGGTATCTTTTAATTGGTCATCATAAATCATACCTTGCATAAACAGGGCATAAGGCGCATTTTTATAGGTAGGATATTTGCTCATTACTCTACCCAAATAACTTAAAGCTGGTTGCGATAATTGTAAGCTATTGGCTAGTTCACCTGCTTTAAAAAGATATTCGGGTGATTTGGCTTCATCTGGAAAATAAGAAGCAAACTCATCGTAAGTGCGCATGGCAAACATAGCGGTTCCTTGATCTAAAGGCATATTGCGGGTTGCTTGCATTTTGCCTTCAATAGAATCTATCATGTGCTGATATTTTTCTTTACTTGTAGCCAGTGTTGCTTTGCTACTGTCTTCTTGTTCAGTTTTATTATTACTGCATGCAGCCAAAAGTACTATAGCGATTGCTGTTAAAAAGATACCTGACAAATAGTTTTTTATTTTCATATTTATTTTTTTGGAAATTTCATTTTATAATCTACGTCAATTTTACCTTTAGAAATGTCATTAAGTTTACCTTTAAGCAAGGTACGTTTAAAAGAACTCAATCTATCTGTAAATAGTTTACCTTCAATATGATCGTATTCA
>Ga0247831_1006900_pt1 | contig 13054 bp, 10 predicted proteins | sample LaCruzMarch2015__9_FD_192406 | JGI IMG/M metagenome (GOLD analysis project Ga0247831, IMG submission 192406) | Freshwater microbial communities from meromictic Lake La Cruz, Castile-La Mancha, Spain - LaCruzMarch2015_1m | ecosystem: Environmental > Aquatic > Freshwater > Lake | place: Spain...
ATCAGTGCGAACTTCAGCGTCGGCCAGCCCATCATTCGCATTCGCGCCGTCAACGCGACCGAGTTTGTCGGCGAGCAAGTCTATCGCACTGGTCGCTGGCACCGCATTCGCGGCGTGCTGCGGGGCGGCCGCCTCTACATCGACGGCGACAAGGACGTTTCCTGGTACATGATCCGCCAATGACCGAGCGCACCTTCGCGGATCCAGCGACCGGCCGGCATGTGCGCGTGCTCGTCCGCCTTCCGGCCATCGCCTCCCGCGCGCCGCTGCTCGTCTATTCGCCGGGGCTCGGCTCCGGCACGTCGGCGGGCGCGCCGTGGTGCGAGGCGTGGCAAAAGGCCGGCTTCACCGTCGCCGCCATCGACCACCCGGCGAGCGGGTCGGACGTCTGGAAACTTGGCGCGGGCGGGCTTACGGCAAACCTGAACCGGGCACTCGCAAGCGGGCAATACGCGCTACGCCTCGCCGACTGCCGCCACGTGATTGCGGCGCTCGCGAGCGATCCCGAAATCGGCCCACGCGTCGATGCCATGCGGCTCGGCATCGCCGGCCACTCGTACGGCGCCTACACCGTGCAGAGCTTCGCCCGCGACGTCGCCACGGGTCGTGACCGAGACCACTTTCGCCTGCTGGGCGCCATCGCGCTGTCGCCAACCGCGCGTTCGGCGGCGACGGCGCGCATGGTGGCCAACGTGCGCACGCCGTTCTTCTGCGTCACCGGTTCTCGCGACAACACCGTCACGTTCGGCGCCGGCCGCGAGGCCAAGCGCCTCGGCATGGCGCTCGCCACCCGCCGCGCCGTCTACGAGAGCCTGCCGGCCGGCGCGAAGCACCTGCTCGTGCTCGACCATGCCGACCACATGACGTTCGCAGGAGAGGCGCTAGCAGCCGGCCGTTACAGCCGCGACATCGCAGCCCCGGCGGCCGAAGACCCGCGCGCATGGAGCAAAATCACCGCTGCGACGACGACGTTCTGGCAGCACTATCTGACGGGTGACGCGCCGCCACCACGTCGCGCGCTGGACGACGCGATCCGCGTCGTGCTCGATGGCCGCGATCGATACGCGAGCGGCTAAATCGCTACGCGATGCGGGCTGCCGCCCGCACCCGCCCGGGGAACGAGTTCCCCGGACCCCTTACTTTTTCGATACGAAAGGCGGGGAGTGCGAGGGGTGTCCCCTCGCGCGGGGCAGCCCTGTTCGCGAAGCGAGCTACCCCTTCACCTCGGGCCGGATCGCGCCGGTGCGCGTCGCTTCTTCAAGCGTCCGCGCCAGTTCTTCCCGCGCACGCTCGGCGTCGCGCTGGCGGTTCCACAGCGAGGCATAGAGGCCGTCCTTGTCCATCAGTTCGGCATGCGTGCCGCTTTCGACGAGCTGCCCCTTGTCGAGCACCAGGATCTTGTCGGCATGCACGATGGTCGACAGCCGATGGGCGATGACCAGCGTCGTGCGGTCCTTGGTGACGCGATCAATGGCGTCCTGGATCTCTTTCTCGGTGTGGCTGTCGAGCGCGCTCGTCGCCTCGTCGAGCAGCAGGATCGGCGGGCCCTTGAGGATGGTGCGGGCGATGGCGACGCGTTGCTTCTCGCCGCCCGAGAGCTTGAGGCCGCGTTCGCCGACCATGGTGCCGTAGCCCTCGGGCAACGCCTTGATGAAGGTGTCGATCTGGGCCAGGGCCGCGGCGGCCTTCACCTCGTCGTCGGTGGCTTCCGGGCGGCCATAGCGGATGTTGTAGAGGATGGTGTCGTTGAACAGCACGGTGTCCTGCGGCACCACGCCCATGGCCGCGCGCAGGCTCTCCTGCGTCACGGCGCGGATGTCCTGGCCGTCGATCGTCACGGCGCCGCCTGCGACGTCGTAGAAGCGCATCAGGATGCGACTGATCGTCGATTTGCCGGCGCCTGACGGGCCGACGATCGCCACCATCTTGCCGGCCGGCACCTCGAACGAAAGCCCGGCGAGGATCGGCCGCTCGGGGTCGTAATGGAAGCGGACGTCCTCGAAGCGGATGGTCCCACCCGCGACCTTCAACGCGGTGGCACCGGGCCGGTCCGCCACCTCGGGGTTCTGGCCTAGCACCTCCATCATCTTCTCGATGTCGGTGAAGCCCTGCTTGATCTCGCGATACACCATGCCCATGAAATTCAGCGGAATGAACAGCTGCAACATCAGCATGTTGACCATCGCGAAATGGCCGACGGTGTGGGTGCCGGCGGCGACGTCGCGCGCCGACATGACGAGGCAGATGGTCAGCGCGATGGTGAAGATCAGCGCCTGTCCGGTGTTGAGGATGGCGAGCGAGGTATAGGTCTTGACCGACGCCTGCTCGTAGCGCGCCATAGTGCTGTCGTAGCGTTGCGCCTCGCGCCGCTCGGCACCGAAGTATTTCACCGTCTCGAAGTTCAACAGGCTGTCGACCGCCTTGGTGTTGGCGTCGGTATCGCTCTCGTTCATCACGCGGCGGATGGCGACGCGCCATTCGGTGGCTTTGATGGTGAACCACAGGTAGGCGACGATCATGCCGGTGATCGTCACAACGTAGCGCCAGTCGAACTCGATGGCACACACGATCAGCACGAGCGCGAATTCGAGGATGGTCGGCAGCAGCGTCATCAGCGTCATGCGCGTGATGTTCTCGATGCCGGTGCGCCCGCGCTCGAGCACGCGGGTGAGGCCGCCGGTCTTGCGCTCGAGGTGGAAGCGCAGCGAAAGCCGGTGCATGTGCTCGAAGGTGGCGAGCGCGAGCTTGCGCACGGCATGCGTCGCGACCTTCGCAAACAGCCCCTCGCGGGCCTGCGCCAGGATCGTCATGACGATGCGGGAGAGGCCATAGAGGATCGTCGCGCCGACCGGGGCTGCCACCAGCCAACCGACCGTCTCGGCCTGCGGCAGGCGTCCACCGGAGGCTGCCACCAACGCGTCGGTCGCCCACTTGTAGGTGTAGGGCATCGTCACGGTGACGAGCTTGGCGGCGACCATCAGCGCCAGCGACCAAAGCACGATGCGTTGCAGGTCCGGCCGGTCGTGCGGCCAGATGTGCGGCGCGAGCCCTCTGAGCACGGCGGCATCGCCTTTGGACATGGAACTGTCGATCCGCCGGCGCGCCCATGCCGTGAACCCGCCCCCTGTTCCCCCTGTCGCAACCGTCATGCCTGCGCCGCCCTTCGTCCATGCCGGTGCGGCTGAGCCCGCCCGGCCGACGGGTCAGATCATGCGGACGCGGCAGCGGTCAAGCTGGCCCGCGAGATGGGTGGCCCTGGCCTGGGCGCTCAACGGCCGCGGCCTGACTTCGGGATGCGGAAACGCTGACAGGGATAGATGAGGTCGGGATCGCGGATCTTGTCGGCGTTGGCCCGCCAGATGACGCGATACCGCCTGCCCTGGCGATAGTGGGTTCGCGAGATGCGCCAGAGTGAATCGCCGCGCGCAACCACGTAGTGCCGCCGTCCGACTGCGCGACGGCCAGCCGCACGGCAGCGCGTCTCGTCGCCCTCGCCCGAGGGGCTGCTCCGCCCGCTCAGATAGCGCGGTGCCGGCGCGCCCAGCGCCGAGCGTGCGTCCGGACGATACGGGTCTGCGACCGGCTGTCCGCTGCGCTCCGCAGAGGGACGCACGTCGCGCGCCGGATCGGACCGGGTGGCGACGCTGGCGCCATCGTCCGGCTGCCTCGTGGCGGGAGGCGCTGCACGCGTGGCCGGCGCACGTGCGGCACGCATCGGCGATGGCTGCGGGATCGGCGGCGTTTCGGCGCTCACACTTGGCCGGCGCACGGGCAGTGCCGGTTGGCGCTCGCTTGCGACGGGTGGCTCGGGCGCCGGCACGGGTGTGGGTGTGGGCGTCGGTGTGGCCCGGCGGACGGGCGGCGGCTGGCGCCTGTTGTCGAATGCCGGATCGTTGGTGTCTCTGGACGGCGCAGCCCGAGTCTCGGTAGCACGTGTCTCTGCCGCGCGGGACTCGGCGGATCGCGCCCCTGCCGCGCGCTGATCAGCCTGCCGGCGTCCCTCGGCGATGCGCGCCTCCTCGGCCCGGCGACGGGCGTCAGCGGCGGCGCGGGCTTCAGCCGTCGCCCGCTGCTCGCGCGCCTCCGCTTCGGTGCGCTGGCGTTCACGTTCGCGTTCGGCTGCCGCCTGCGCCGCTGCAATGGCACGTGCGGCAGACTCCTGCACCCGCCGCTCTTCCTCGCGCCGCTGTGCTTCGCGGCGATCCCTCTCACGCCGCTCGGCCTCGCGCCGTGTCGCCTCGTCGGCGGGCTGGCGATCACGTGCGGCCCGTTCTTCGGCTGCTCGTGTCTCAGCCGCGCGCGCCTCAGCGGCACGCGCCTCGACAGCCCGTGCCTCAGCTGCCCTTGCCTCGGCAGCCCTGGCCTCAGCCGCCCTGGCCTCGTCCTGCCGACGGCGATCGCTCTCGTCTGCTGCCTGCCGTGCGCGGGCGGCGCGTTCTTCTGCCGCGCGCGCGTCTGCTTGCCGCTGCCGCTCGGCTGCTGCCGCCTCGGCGGACGCCTGCCGCGCTTGTTCCGTCGCTCGCTCGCGTTCGCGCTGCTCGGCTGCGGCCGAGGCGCGCGCTGCCTCGCGGCGGCGTCGCTCCACTTCGGCCGCCTGCTCGCGCATCCGATCGGCGTCACCGACCGTGCCACCCGGCAAGCCCGGCGCCTTCTGGCCCGACAGCCGCGGCACCACTTCGCCGTGATACTCCGTGCGCGACCGCTCGATCCAGCGCTCGACCTGCTGGCGCACCCCATCAACCGTCGGCAGTGTCCACTCGCCGTCTGTCGGGCCGCCCGGCTGGCTCCCCCCGCGCGGTTGCGGCGGCGCAGCCGGCGCCGGCACGGGCTTGCGGTCTGCCTCGCCTGACAGGCGCGGCACGATTTGCTCGCGATATTCGCGGTTCGCGCGGTCGAGCCAGCGGCGGACCCGGGCCGTGATATCGTCGTCCTCGCTCGCGCCACCAGAAGCCGGCGGCTTTACGCTACCCGACTGCGCCTGCGCGAGACGCACACCGATCGTCTCGGCGGCGAACCGCTCGATGCTGCCGGCGATACGACGAACGCCGCCGCCGAGCCGTGCGATCCAATCCGCGTTCGACCCGGCCGCGGGCGTGACCTCCCCTGGTACGACGACGCGCAGGCTGTCGGACGAGGTGGCTTGCGCCGCATCGTCGGAGGACCACGCCACGATCGTGTAAATGCCACCACGCCGGGTCTCGATGTCGGATACCATCCAGGCGCCATCCGCGCCGATGTCGCCGCTGGCGATGCCGATGCCCTGCACCTCGAGTCGCACGCGTGTGCCCGGCGCACCCCGCCCGAGCACGTCCATATGGCCGTTCGGCGCGATCCGCACGCCGACCACCGTAACGGCCGCGCCGCGCGTCTCGCCGGCTCGTGTGGTCGACGCGCCACAGATAACGAGGCCCGCCAGCACGGCGACGCCAGCCCGCAGGCGCCGTCGCGGCTGGACTGCCCGCCTGCATGCATCGATTGATCGCGTCGCGACGTTCATGGGCTCAACCCCTTCCGAAAGTCGCCGGGCCCCGCCCGCCGTGCCAATCCGATCATATTGCCAGGAATGCCGCCGGCGGACATGCCACCTCGGCCCTGACAGTGCAACGTCGCCAGAGCGCAAGATCGCACGACGCACCACGCTCACATTCCACTATTATGATCCTATGACGGGGCGTCTTGATCGCGGAACGCTCTCTGCGGCACGTTGCACACCCTGAAGCATCAAAGGTAGCCACGCATGCAGAAGAAAATGAACAAGGTTAATGCGCCCGGTCCCGTCGAAGCAGCCGGCGGAGCGGCGCAAGCCCGCCGCAACGTCTGCGTTTATTGCGGCTCGGGAGAGGGCCGCGATCCAGCCTACGCGCGTGCCGCCCAGACGCTCGGCCGCGAACTCGCCGAAGCCGGCCACGGCCTCGTCTATGGCGGTGGCAGCCTCGGGCTGATGGGCGAAGTCGCACGCGCCACGCTGAAGCATGGCGGCCACGTCACCGGCATCATCCCCGAATTCCTGTCTGAAAAGGAGCGCATGCTGCGCGAGGTGCAGGTGCTGGAGATCGTGCCCGACATGCACGTCCGCAAACGGCTGATGTTCGAGCGCTCGGACGCCTTCGTCGCGTTGCCGGGTGGCATCGGTACGCTGGAGGAGATCGTCGAGCAGCTCACCTGGTCGCAGCTCGGCCGCCACACCAAGCCGATCGTCGTCGCCGACATCGCTGGCTTCTGGCGCCCGTTCCTCGACCTGCTGCACCACATGCGCGAGGAGACCTTCATCCGCGCCGGGCTCGAAGTGCGCTTTGCCGTCGTTTCCAAGGCCTCCGAGATCGTGCCGGCGATCGAGACGCTGTGGGCGCGCGCGGCGGACGTCGCCGGCAACGAAGCGGTCATCGAGAAGCTCTGAGGATCGGCTGCGGGCCCAGCAGCCCGAAGAGGCGCAGACAAGCATGGCCACCCATCTCGACGAGGCGACACGCATCGCCCACGGGCAGCGCAACCGCGCTCACACCCTGATCCTGCTCGCCGGCATCGGCTCGCTGCTGGCGCTGCCGACCTGGCTGATCTGGGGCCTGCCCGGCCTCTTGGTCGCGGCCGCGATGGCTGGCATCGCGAGCGTCGGCGCCCGCGGCATACCGCCCGAAACGGTGATGCGGATGTACCGCGCGCGGCTGGTTCAGGGGGACGCAACCCCGCTCGGCCGCATCACCGCCGAACTCGCCCGCCGCGCCGAATTGCCGGCCGTGCCAGCCCTCTACATCGTGCCGAGCCTGACGCTCAACGCGTTCGCGACCGGCAGCCGGCGCCGTGCCGCGATCGCCATCACCGAAGGCCTACTGCGCCGCCTCGAGACGCGCGAAGTCGCAGCCGTGCTCGCCCACGAGGTGAGCCACATCGCGAACAACGACACCTTCGTGATGGGCCTCGCCGACGTCGTCACCCGCATGACGCAGGCGATGTCGTATGCCGCCGCCGTCCTGCTCGCCGTCAACGTCGCGGGCCTCCTGTTCTACGGCGAGGCGAGCATTTCCTGGCTCGCCATCCTGATCCTCTATCTGGCGCCGATGCTGTCGAGCTTGCTGCAACTCGCGCTGTCGCGAACGCGCGAGTACGACGCCGACCTCGAAGCCGCGATGCTGACCGGCGACCCCTCCTGGCTCGCTTCGGCGCTCGGCAAGCTGGAGCAGTCGAACGGCACATTCTGGGAGGACCTGACGTTTCCGGTGCCCGGCCGGCGCATCCCGGCTCCCTCGGTGCTGCGCAGCCACCCGACCACCACCGACCGCATCCGACGCCTCACAGCCCTCGACCGCCGCCTCGCCAGCGCACCGATCCTGGTGCCAGCTGGGCCGACCATGTCGCTGATCGGCGTCGGCCCGAGCACGCTGCACCCGCGCTACCGCTTCCCCGGATTGTGGTATTGAGCGCGACCGCGTGCGTGCCGATCCCGCGCGCTGTTCGATCCACCAAGCCCGCACGAGGGGAGACGCCGCCGACGTGCCCGACGACGCCCCCCACGACCCGAGCGAACCCGAAGCACTCGCCGTCCGCGTTGCCGCCGGCGAGCGTCGTGCCATCGCGCAGGCGATCACCGTGCTCGAGACGTTGGCGCCCGCCGCTCCCGCCCTGATCGCAGCTCTCGAGCCCCGCCTCGGGCATGCGGCCGTGGTCGGCTTTACCGGGCCACCCGGCGCCGGCAAGTCGACGCTCGTCAACGCGGTCGTCACCGCCTTGCGCGCCTCCGGCCGCCGCGTCGGCGTGATCGCTGTCGATCCGTCGAGCCCCGTTTCCGGCGGCGCCATCCTCGGCGACCGCATCCGCATGACGGCCGCGCTCGACGACGACGGCGTGTTCGTGCGCTCGCTGGCGAGCCGCGGCCACCTCGGAGGCCTGTCGCCCGCCGCCGTGCGCATCATCGACGCACTCGATGCCGCCCGCTTCGACGTGATCCTGATCGAGACGGTCGGCACCGGCCAATCCGAGATCGACGTCGCCGAAATCGCCGACGTGCGCGTGGTGCTCTCCGCGCCCGGCCTCGGCGACGACATCCAGGCGATGAAATCGGGCCTGCTCGAAATCGCCGACATCCTGGTCGTCAACAAGGGCGACCGGCCCGACGCCGAGCGCACGCTGCAGCAACTCGCCGGTGCGCTGTCGATCCGCGCCGGGGGCACGGGCAATCGGCCGCTGCTCAAAACTACGGCGACCACCGGCGAGGGCGTCGCAGCGCTGCTCGCCGCTATCGACCGTCTCGCCGAGACAGCACGCACGTGTGACACGCGCACACGCCGTCGTCGCCGCGCCCGCTACCTGATCGCCCGCGCTGCCGCCGACCTCATCACCCGCCGCATCCGCGACGGCGGCGGCGACAGCGCGGGCGCCGTCGACCGCCTCGCCGACCAGGTTCTCGCCGGCTCACTCGCCGCCGAAGACGCGGCGCGCAGCCTCATTTCGCGGTAGCGGAAACAGGTGGCCTGCCGAGCCAACCCTAATCCTCTATTCGCCAATCAACACAGCCTTCGCCGCATTGATCTTGGCGGCGAGGTAGTCTGAGCCACCGCGATCGGGATGCACCCGCTTCATCAATTCGCGATGGGCATGGCGGATCTCATCTGCACTCGCCCCCTCGGCGAGGCCCAGGATGGCGAGCGCCTCGGCGCGGCTCATGACCTCACTGTCGCCCCCTGACGGATCGCCACCCGCAGCGCCACCCGTTCGGGTAAAGTCGTCGCGCCATCCGTCGTGCACGCGGTCGAGATAGGCCTCGACGAGTTGCGCAGAAGGCGGATCGTCGAAGCGGCACTCCTGCCAAAGCCGGGCAAGTTCGGCCGGTGTCAGCGCATCGATGGCACGGCCGGCGAATGCGCCGCGCAGCACGGTGCCCCTCAGCGCGCCGCTGTCGTGATCGAGCTCCATGTCGAGGGTATCTGTGGTGATGCGCGAGGTTTGCCCGTCGCTGCGCTGTGGGCCGCCCCGCCGAGAGTTTGTCGCATAGAGCAGCAGCATCACGCCGGTCACCGCGAGCGGCAGGGCGTAGGTCGCAGACCCACGCACCAGCAGCAATACAGCGGCGAACAGCGCGGTCACGCCGCCGATCAGCCGCAACCCATGCGCCAGCGCCTGCGTGTTGATGCCCCGGTACCAGGCGAGCGCCAGCAGCCCGAAGGCAAGCGCAGCAAAGCCGAGAATGAGCGCCTGCATGCCGAGCGAGCCTCCTGCCGGCAGCCATGCCGACCAGTCGATCTTGCGAATAGCCCGCCCGCCGCGCAACCCCCTGTGAACGCCCGGCGCGCGGGGATGCAGCGCGCCGAACATTCCGTCGAGCCGCTATCCCGAACCGTCGCGCATCTGCCCGATCAACAGCCTCGCGCCCTTGCCATCTCGCGCAGCCGCCATGTTCTCTAGTGCGCGCCGGCCGCCCGCTGCGTAGACCGCAACGGCCATCAGCAGGTCGCGCAGCTGATCGGCGGCGCCGGCATCGAAGCGGCAATATGCTCCTTTGGTCAGCCGTGCGATCTCGCGGAAGGCGCGCTCGGTACGTGCTTCACTGCCCTCCTGGAATACGAAGGCCGGCACCCCGAGCAGTGCAAGTTCGCCGGCCCGCCCACAGAGGTCGTCGATCTCCTCTTCCATCGCATCGCCGACATAGACCAGCGCATGCACGCGGCGGCGCTCGGCCTCCTGGCGGGCGTGCGCGAGCACCTTGCGGATCTGCGTGTAGCCGCCGGCGCAGCCGACCGTCGTCATCAGGCGGGCGAGCGCCTCCGGCTCGGCAACCCAGCGCGAAGCGCGACACTCGTCGTGACCGCGAAAATAGACGAGTTGTACGTCGAGCCCGCCGATCTGGCCGACGGCGGAGAACATGTCGGCCTGCAACTGCAGCGCCATGTCCCAGGTCGGCTGGCGGCTCATAGTCGCGTCCATCGCGAACACGAGGCGCCCCCGGCCTGCATCGGTGCGCGGCGTCACGGCCTGCATGCGGGCGATGAAGTCGGCGACCTCGGCGGCCTTCTGGTCGGCTCTGCCGACGCGAGCCTCGGAGCCAGTAGAAGGCGTGACTGCATCACCACCCGCCACGCCGCCGGCAGAATTGGAGGATTCCGGCCGTTGGCCCACCGGCGCGACCGGCCGCCGCCGCTCGCCATCATCTTTGCTCATCGTCCACCTCGCTTCGCCGGTATCCAACGAGATGGGGGCGCGCGGCCCCCGCCGCAACGACTCCACTCACCGGAACGGCGGCGCCCAGTGCAGCCCGCCATCGCGGGCGAGCGCGTTCTGCCCGCGCGGCAGCTTCAGCGGCGAGCCGGCGCCGAACGATCGCTCGTAGATCTCGGCGTAGTTGCCGACCTGGCGGATGAGGTCGCGCATCCAACCGCGCGACAGGCCGAGGCGCGCGCCGAGGTCGCCGTCACTGCCGAGCATCTGGCGGACGACGTTGCTCTGGCCGTCCGCCATCGTGGCCGCGTTGGCGGACGTCACACCGTACTCCTCGGCCCCGATCAGCGCGAAAAGCACCCAGCGCGTGATGTCGAACCACTGTTCGTTACCGTCGCGCACCACCGGCCCGAGCGGCGCGTGCGACAGCCGCTCGGGCAACAACACGTGGGCGCCGTCGCCGCCAAGCCGCGCGCGTTCGTTGGCGAGCACCGTCGTGTCGCCGGCGAAGGCGAGGCAGCGGCGATCTCGGTAAGCCATGACGAGTTCGGCCCACGTCGCGCTCGTGAGCGCCTGATAGCGCATGCCGCGGCTCGCGAAGAACGCCGCGAGTGCGCTTTCCGTATCGCTCCCCTCGAGCACGCATATACTGGCGTCCGACAGCTCGAGCGCACTGGTCAGCCCGTCGGCGCGGCGCACCATGAGTTTTGCCGCATCGTGGAACAGCGCTGCGACGAAGCTCACGCCCTCGCCGGCATCGCGGCTCAAGGCCCACACCGCGCCGCGCGCGAGGATGTCGATCTCGCCGGCCCTGAGTGCTGTGAAGCGATCGGCCGTCGCCACCACGCGGAAGACGACGCGCTCCTTGTCGCCGAGTACGGCGGCCGCCACGGCACGGCAATAATCGGCGTCGAGCCCCTGCCAGCGGTTGGCGGGACCGAGTTCCGAGAACCCGACAACGCCCTCGCCGACACCACACACCAGATTGCCGCGCTGACGCACGACTTCCAGTGTCGACAGCGCCATCGCAGACGTCGCGACAGCAAGTAGGCCGAGGACGGTCGTCAGCACGGCCGCGATAACGGACGTCACGCGCGCCGCCGACAAACGTACGCCCCGTCGAGCTGCCCTATTCGTGCCGGCGGACATGAGAGGTCTCACCGTCGCCGAGCTCACGCCGGCATCGCGGTTTCGACGAGGCGTGCCCAGTAGGAGACGCCCGTCGGGATGACGCTGTCGTTGAAGTCGTACTTCGGGTGATGCAATCCGGCGCTGTCGCCGTTGCCGACGAAGATGAAGGCGCCGGGGCGCGCTTCGAGCATGAATGAAAAGTCTTCCCCGCCCATCACCGGCGTCATGTCGGGATCGACCTTGTCGGCGCCGGCGACCTCGCGAGCGACGCTCGTCGCGAACGCAGTCTGGCGCTCGTGGTTGCGCGTCACCGGATAGTCGCGCTTGTAGATCGCCTTGGCGGTGGCACCGAACAACGTGGCCGTCGTCTCGGCGACCTCGACCACGCGCTTCTCGAGGATGTCACGCACGTGGGGGGCGAGTGAGCGGGCCGTCCCGGTGATGTCGCAGCGGTCGGGGATCACGTTACCGGCGTTGCCGGCGTGGAACATGCAGAGCGAGACGACCGCGTTGTCGAGCGGATCGATATTGCGCGACACGATCGTCTGCATGGCCGTCACGATATGCGCGCCCACCAGCACCGTGTCGACGCACTGGTGCGGCTTGGCTGCGTGCCCGCCCTTGCCATCGATGGTGATGTAGATGCGGTCGGAGGCGGCCATCAGCGCACCGGGCCGGAGCGCGAAAGCGCCGACCGGCAGGCCCGGCGCATTGTGCATGCCGTAGATTTCCTGAATGCCGAAGCGGTCCATCATGCCGTCCTCGACCATCGCCTTGCCGCCCGCGCCACCCTCTTCGGCCGGCTGAAACACGACGACCACCGTGCCGTCGAAGTTGCGCGTCTCGGCGAGGTACTTGGCGGCGCCGAGCAGCATGGCGGTGTGACCGTCGTGGCCGCAGGCGTGCATCTTGCCCCTCACCGTCGAGGCGTAGTCGAGCCCGGTGGCTTCCTCGATCGGCAGCGCATCCATGTCGGCCCTGAGCCCGATGACGCGGCCTGAGCCCGATTTGCGGCCCTTGATCACGCCGACCACGCCGGTCTGGCCGATGCCCGGCACCACCTCGTCGCAGCCGAACGCGCGAAGCTTCTCGGCGACCACGCCAGCCGTGCGGTGGACATCGTAGAGCAGTTCCGGATTGGAATGGAGATCGCGCCGCCAGGCCGTGATCTCGGCCTGCATTCCGGAGATGCTGTTGATGATCGGCATGCCGTGCTCCTCGGATTCGCCGCAGCGTTTGGACTGCGGTTTGCTATACCCCAATTCGGCGGTGCGCGCGACGCCGGGCAGCGGGCCACTCCGGGCTGCAATGCCGCAGTCGGCCCTTGCCCAGCACGCAGTCTCGGCCCGTCGATGATGACCTGCCCGATCAGTGCTTGCCCGCCCGTCCGCCCCGGTGCAGCTTTGACGGCAGCCTCATGCGATCCCTCATGCCGCCCCGAAAACCCCTCGCCCGAAAGCCCCAGCGATGACGCCACGCCTCGCCCGCCGCCCCTGGGTCGCCGACTCGATCGAGGACCACGTGCTGCGGCTGGCGGCTGCCGCCGCCGCGGCGCCGACGTCTGATGTCGCCGCCCACATCGCCCGCCTCGCCGACACCAACCGCCAGATCCATGAACGGCGCGGCATCAATCTCAACCCGGCGACCAACATCATGAACCCGAAGGCCGAGGCACTGCTCTCGGCCGGCCTCGGCGCGCGCCCCTCGCTCGGCTATCCGGGCGACAAGTACGAGATGGGCCTCGAAGCGATCGAGGAGATCGAGGTCTATGCCGCTG
>Ga0247831_1006904_pt1 | contig 13047 bp, 3 predicted proteins | sample LaCruzMarch2015__9_FD_192406 | JGI IMG/M metagenome (GOLD analysis project Ga0247831, IMG submission 192406) | Freshwater microbial communities from meromictic Lake La Cruz, Castile-La Mancha, Spain - LaCruzMarch2015_1m | ecosystem: Environmental > Aquatic > Freshwater > Lake | place: Spain...
GAGTGTCAAAATTTTTTTTTTTTTTTTTTTTTTTATTATTTTTTTTTGGTCCGGAAAGAGCCGGTTGCCCGCCCTTGTCGGGACCGAACCTTTTAGTCGATACCGTCGATTGGCACGAAGGGCCCTATGCGCGCGAGCATCGCGACAACCCGGGTTCGGTACTCGTCCCCGAACACGCGCGGCGCGTACGCCGAGCCGTTCTCGATGGCGGAGCGGGTTCGGAGCGCCTCGGCGTAGAAGCGCACGCCCGCCGCGCTCGTCGCGTGCATCGAGAACGAGATCCGGTTCGTGTTCGCCGCGCTACGCACGAAGTGCGCGTCCCAGTGGATGCCCGTCGTTTGTACCACGATCCCACGCACGAGCGCCATGAAGTTTCCCCACGTGAACTCGCGGTGCGGGAGCGAGGCGAGCTCGCGGAGCGCGTTCGAGGCGCCGCGGATGTACAGCGCGTCGGGCGTGCACACGCACTCGGCGAGGTACTCGATGACGGCCGCGTGGTCGACCGGCTCGTCTTTCCCGACGGCGGTGTCGAACCGGATCGGCCGCGTGATGAGCGGCGAGTCGGAGCACGTCACGCAGCTCGCGCACCCCGCGCCGGCGTCGCACGTGCACGCCGCCGCGCGGACCGCGTCGAGAGCGGAGACGAGCGCGTGCGTCGCGGCGGCGGTGGCGTCGAGGAAGTAAGGGAGGCCCTGCATGTTGCGCGAGCGCATCGACGCGGCGTGCTGCGCGCGGCCGAGGGCGTTCTCGAGCACGTACATCCACCCGAGCGTCGCGTCCATGTCGTCCGAGAGCCGCGGGCAGATCGTCCCGAGCATCTCGCGCGCGAGCTCCTCGTCCGTCGGAACCGCGCGCCAGTTGAACGCGGCGCACAAGTGGCCCGCGAGCTGCACGCGCGCGTCTTGCTCTGCCGTTGTCCCCGTCGGCGTCGCGGGGTCGTAGATCTGCCGCAACGCGCGGAGCACCTGGTTGTACTTCGCCTCGTCCTCCTTCGAGAGCCGCCGGCGGAGCAAGACCCCGCGGATCCCGCGCGCGATCCGCGCCTCGTGCGGCATGAGAAATAGCTCGCTCGTGCAGTCATCGACCTCGTACCCCATCGACTCCATGTCCGAGCGCACCGACGCCGCGTAGTCGGCGTCGCGGACCACGCACAGCGCCGAGCCGACGAACTCGGCGTAGCACGGGTCCTGGAGCATCATGTTGCACACGCACGCGATCCCCGGTAAGCCGCGAGCGAGCGCCGCGTTGAACCGCGCGGCGATGGCCCGGTCGACGACCCCGACGACCTGCCGCACGTCGATCGGGAGGAGCATCACCGAGGCGCGCGCGGGCGCCGCTCGGTCGCCGAGCTGCAAGTGGCGGTAGAACTCGCGGATCCTCGCGGCCCAGAAGCGGTGCATGCTCGCCTCGTCCGGCGTATCCGACTCGACCTCCCCCTCGTCGTCGCGCGCCTTGCCTCGGTGCAGCACGTGCACGTGCGCGTGAAACCCGCCGTCGAGCAGCTCGCGGACCCGAGCGAGCATCTGCTGCACCGTGAGCACGTCCACGATCTGCGTGCATACCATGAAGAGCGACGCGACCACGCGGAAGATCGAGATCGCCGCGCTCAACACCGGCGTCGCGACGATGAGGATCCGGTCCGCCAGGTCGCTAAAGTCGCCCTTTGCGAGCCGGCCGATGATCTCCAAGCCCGTCGGGCTCGAGAGGAGCAGGACCCGCTCGGGAAGGCACAGGAGCTCCGCGCGCACGCGCTCGCATATCTGCTCGGCCATCCGCTTGTTGTCGCAGAACAGAAGCACCGGCCGCGCCTCGCGCGACGCGCGGAAACACGCGCGGGCGAGCCGCGCGACGAAGTTGTCCTGGTCGGCGTACATCGTCACGCGCCTCGTGCGCGGCGGCGCGAGGTGCCAGTACAGCGCGAACCGCCCCACGGCACGGAGCGCGAGGTGGAGCTCGCCGCTCCCCGCGTTCGCGCTCATCATCACGGTCGTGTCGCTCTGACGCATCAGCATCTGGAGGCCCTCGTACGTCGCGCGGGCGTTGCACAGCACGCCCGCGGTCACCCCGCGGATCACGCGGTACGACTCGTCGACGAGCACGACGCCCGCGGAGATGAGCGGGTAGTAGCTGAACGCGCACCGCGCGGCCACCATCCGGTCGAACGCGCGCTCGATCGACGCGGCGGTCACCGCCTCGCCCCGCGCGCGCGTCTCGTCGCGCATCGAATCTCGCTCGCCGCACAGCGTCGCGAGGACGCGCACGAGGCTGTGGTACGTCGTGAACACCGCCGTGGCGGCGCACCGAACTCGGTCGTGGCCGAGCCGCATGAGCTCGTCGTAGTCCTGGTACAAGACGCGCTCGAAGCCGCAGCCCGCGCACGCCTCCATCAGCGCGAACACCTCCGCGATGGACGGCGCGATCCCGATCACGCCGACGTGCATCGCGCGCGGCGCGAACCCCGCCGCGAAAGGGAACGCGCCCGACGCTCGCTCCGTGAGCATCGACCGGCACTGCGTCGTCTTCCCGACGCCCGTGTCGGCGCGCACGACGAGCACCCTCGGCGGCGCAATGTGCCTGAGCGCCCAGACGTACGCGCCGGGCTCGATGTCGACCGGAACGGTGGAGCCCAGAGCGCCGAGCACCGTGGTGTGCGGCGAGACGCACAGAGGGTCCGCCGAGAGCGCCTCCTCGAAGCAGAAGCGCATCTGCGTCGCGTGCAGGCTCGTTCCACGCTTGTACATCGCCTGCGCCTCCGCCGGCGTCCACCCGCAATCCTCCATGCACCGTACGACGTCGGTCTCCGGCCAGTGCCTCCCCGTGATGCTCATTCGCAGGTCCCGCAGCAGAGCCATTGCCCCCGAAAACGAAAAAGGGCGAGTTACCCAAAAAAACGAAAAAACGAAAAAACGAAAAAAGGAAAAGAGGGAACTTGGGAAGTCCGACCTTTCCATATATTGTGCGTGGGTCTAACAATAGAAAATAGAAAACAAAAATAGAAAAAATACCAAAAATCGCTTTGCGAGCACGACCCCCTCACGGTACACCGAAGACCCTTTTGATCGAGCCCCTGTAGTTGCCACCCTTCGCGTTACCATAGTAAGTATCGCCGCGCTCTTCCATATTCCAAATCAGCACACCGTCCGTGATGCCCTGGTTCTTCACGTCCGACATTTGCGTCGTGCCGTTCGACTGAAGAATGTAGAACGGCGTGGTAACGGAGACGCGGAAAACCAACTTGGCCTTGTAGCGTATGTGAAGCGTCGGTAGGTTGCTCGCTGGCAACACGCCCTTATGGTCGCGCTCGCCTTTCAGAACGAACCCTCCCGCGTCCTCCGTAACATAGAACGTCAACGCGCGGTTCGGTATCGCGCTTATGCTGGTCAGCTCGGGCATGACGGCCCAGCACGGGTGCATTTTGGACGGGGGGTTAAAATTGGGCTTGTTGTTGGCGCAGGCGATGCACCCACTGACGGCGACCGGCTCGGATGTCAGGCCGTGCGCCGCGAGTATCGCGTCGATCCTGCTCTCTATGGCGCCCGCTCTGGTCGCATCCCACGTGTTGCCGGCTTTGTAGAACGTCTCCCACCAACCGAGGTACTTGTCCGTTGGCTGCGCGTTCGTAAGTTTCAGGCTCTCCCCCGCCCCCGGAAACGCGCGCTTCCAGGCGCTCCAGATATGCTCCAGCGCGGCTTTGTTCGTCTTCGGAACGAGCGACTTGAAATACAGAAGGAGCGTGCGGACGCCGCGGCATTTATGCACCACGCATTCTTGCGGTAGATCCGACGGACCGTACGCCGCGAAAAACGTGCTCTTGTTCCCAATGAGAGTGCCATCGATGATGCTGCGAACGTTGCTGCGGAAGGCGCCCTCCCTCCCAGCTATAGCGTCGGTGATGCCCCAGAACTCCATCAAGGGCGCCACGTCTATCCCGAGCGCCAGGGTCATCCGCACGATGCGCTGCGTGTCAGTCGTATCCAGCGGCTGTGACAGCCCCCGCGCCCGCTCAAATGCCGCGTTCTCCGCGCGCATGTACGCGCGGAACCCGTCCCACCCGACGAGCGCCACGATGTCGACGTACTTGTGCCAGCCGCGTCGCTGATACCCGGTGTAGTTACCGTTCATCTGCGTGCCGGCCACGAACATGTCCTCCTTCATCCAGTCCACGACCGTCTCGTCGAGGGTCATCGTGCTCTCCCCCGAGTCTTTGCTCCCGAAGAACGCGCTCTCCAGATCGTACCCGCATGTTTGGTGCAGGAGGAAGATGATCATGAGCTCGTTCGAGGCTTCGCCCTCGTTGGAAAAGGCGTAGGCGCGGTTGGTATACATGTGCCCTAGCTCGTGCCACGTCACGAAGTCGTCTACGCACCAATTCAACGTCCAGTGCTTTATTGCGTGGGAGGCGATGATGGGCGAGTTCACCATGGGCCAACCCACACCGCCGTCACTCCGCGAGGCCATATCAACCGAAGTGTACAGCATCGGGTGGTCCACTGCGCCGACCGCATCCAGATTCAGCATCCCGCGAAAGACCACGATGTTCTTGCACAGCGAGTCGTATTTGAGCGCGAGGTCTAAGATGCGCAGATATACCGTCGTGAGGCCAGGGATATCCTTGAGCCAGTCGGTGTTCTCTTCGATCCACTGCGACGGAATGTGAACGAGGGCATGGTCCGTCTCGATATCCACCGTAGGCGGGCCACCCGACGCGACGTTAACGGCCGCGTCCCATTGCTGCTGCGTCGTCGTTTCGTGGAAGCCCGTAACGTCGTCGTCCACGATTCGGATCATTCGGGATGGCACGACGTTCGTCGCGGTCAGCGTCACCATGCCGACGTCCACGCCGTACGGCAACAGCACATACAAATTGCCTCCGACGGGGCTGTAGACCCGAACGGTGCTTCTGTCTATGAGGAAGTGCGTGGCGACGCGATCCATTCGGGTGTGTTTCCCTCCGATGTGGCCGCCCTCGAAGAGGCTCGTGTCGTTCCGGTGCGCACCTACGCACAGCTGGATCCCCTGGTTTATCATGCTCTCCGGAACGGTAACAGCGGACACAACGCCGCTGCTCACCCACATTCCGGTACACCGTGGCGTCGGAGCGGTGAAATAGTCGCCCGGTACGCCACGGACGGTTCGGTTGCGTACCTTCAGTACGATGCTCATCGTCGTCGCCGAGGCCGTCACTTTGGCCGTCTGGCCTTTTATGTATGTAGCCGTGCGCCACCTAGCACCCTCGGCGCAGCTCTGTAGCTGCTTCGTCCGCAGCTCGCTCGCAAGCGATATGGCATATTCGGACGAAACGTAGTAGTGTCTGTATGGCGAGGTCGCCTGCAACCCGGCGTCCCATACGATTTGCTGCAAGAAGAGCATGCCGCGCGCGAGTCGGTGCGTGTGCAGTTGCTTGAGCGCGCTTTGGGCCCACACGTGCTGGTACGGCGCAAACCCGTAGTAGTCGTACGTCGGCTGATACAACGACGTCTTCCCAGCCGACGTCGTCCCAATCTTTTTCTCCCAGAATTCGTCTTTGGTCCCGACGAATAGCGGACCGTGCGCGGCATCCACCTCGAACTTGTCGATGACGCTCAGCGCGCGGCTCAAGTTGGAGCCGTCCTCTTTTTGCAGCGCGCAGTGGCCTATGATGCGTATGTTCCGCAGAGCGGACTCAAACGCGGAGTCGTCTATACCGGCATTTGTTTTTGCCTTAAACTTATCCATAAAACTCTCTATTTCATCAAGGTAGGTTCCGAACGCGGCGTAGCGGGCGCTCACAACGTCGTTGTTCACGACGAAATGCTCGTAGAGTGCCTGGATCTCGTGGATGTGCAGGAATCGGTAAATGAAGCACGTGCGGCAGAGGTCGAATTGTAAGGGAGTCCCAGCGCCGTTGTTAGAGTGAGCCAACGTGATGTCGCCAAAATTCACCCGCTGATAATACGAGAATGTGTATTCCTGTCGTATGCCGTTGAGCGAGATGATAAAATGCTCCGACCCATCGTACTGAAGAGAAACCCAGAACCATTCACCGACACGCGGGCAGTCGTGCATGCTCGTCTTTAGTCCGCTCCCGCCATAGTACAGAAGAAACGGGTACTCCGAGGGATAACTCCCCGTCTTCAGTTCCTTTAGATACGTGTCGCTCCACGTCGGTCCGCCGATCGCCGCCTTCACGTGACAAAGGCTAACATCCCCGTTGAAGAAGTCCGCCACGCTGCCATTTATCACCAGCGAAATCGTAAGATGGCTCGTTTGCAGCAAAGTGATAGTCCCCTTCGTTTCTTTTGCTGCGATGCGAATCCACGTCATAAAAGTGAACGGTTTCGTGTTGTCGCACGACGCTTTGGCACTGTCACAGAAGACTCTCTGGTTAACACTCGTCCCCGGCAGCGATTGTATTTCGAACCCTGTAGAGTGTGTTGTTTTGATGACGCCGGCAATTGCTCGCGCCGCGGCTGTTATCACGCTCGTCTTCAAATTGCGATCATCCAGTAAGTCGCTGTACACGTCCACGTACCGCGTCGCCGTCACGGTAACAGAGTTGTGCGTCGCCGAGTACGCAAACACGTACTCGCCGCACTCATCTGTGATCGACGAAGCTAGGGCCACGGTGCTGTTATCGCGCCTCTTGGTGATTATGGTCGCTACGGCGATCACGTTGCCCAGATGGTCGGTCGCGGAAACGCCGGTGTCCGTATAGGCGTCGAGGTGGCGGTGGTACACGCGCTTGGACAGGACGAGCAGCCTGGGTGGACCGGACGGGGCCACGACGTTCACGGTGCGCGTTCTCGTGACTACCGACGTGACCTGCGCGCTTGGCGTGTTCGTCGCCCGCAGCGTATACGTCACGGTGTAGGTTCCGGCGTCTATGATACGGCCCTCAAGGTCGAGCCCCGGCACGCCCGTGATGCCTACCTCCCGGCTCGTGGCGCCGAACGCGTCTACCGCGATATATCCCGGCTCGGCCCAAACATCCCCCGGTTTCACGTTCATTGGTGTCGGCGAATTCAGTACGAGAGTGGGCTGCTGGATGATCCGGACGACGCGCGTTGCGGTCGCGGTTTCGCCGCCCGCGTTCTTGGCCGTATACACGATGGTGTGTGTGCTGCCGACGGTCCCGGTGTTTATACTCGCAGGATCTACTGGGCTCGTGGTAACGCCTCCCCCGGCGTTGGTGGTAACTACGCCTCCGACCGCCGCGTCGTTGTAGGCGGCGTCTTTTAGCCAATAGACCTTGGTCGGAGTCAAGGTGATGGTAGGCTTTTGCGCCTTCACATCGATGGTCCGCGTGAACGTCTGGTCGGCAAATGTCGGCAACCTGACACCTCCTATCTTATAGCTCATCGTGTACGTCACCGTGTAACTCTGCGCTGTAGTGAGGTTGCGAAAAACGTCCGTCGCGGGGCTGTTGGTTACGACGATTTCGGGGTCAAGCATGACGCCTTTGGTGTCGACTGTGTATCCGGGGTCGTCCAGCGGCGCGCCCACGTACCTCGTAATGGATGCGCCACCGACACGCGCGATCGTGGGCTGCTGCACCACTATGATTTGACGGTACACGACCGTGGTCCCTTTCGAGTTGTCAACGCGGTATTTGACGGTGTATGGCCCGACGGAGGTGAGCGCGGTGATCGTCGGCGACATCGTGGGCGTGAGCGAGCCGCGGACAGTCGAGACGGTATGGTAGGACACCACCCCGTACTCTTGGTATGCTTGACCCTGCACGTGATAGATGGTGGCCGGGCGGATGTCGAGGACTGGGAGACTATCGCCCGTCGGAGCGGCGAAGGCCATTGGCGATGCAGGCGACCACACGAGCGCGGGCGCGACGCGGCCTCCCGACGCCGAGCACGCGCCGACCGATATTTCGGTCAGGCTCGCTTTCGTTACGCCGGAGCCGACGAACACCGCAAGCAAAGTCGACGTGTCGTACGCGACGATGCGCCAGTACGGGTCCGAGCCGCGGATGAGCCGCTCCTTGCTAGCCGCGCTCTCCCCTGCGAAGTCGGTCACTACGGCCGGAGCGGCCACGCCGATTGTGACGGAGACGCCCTTCGCGGCGGTGATCGTCTGTGGGGTGCCCGCGGCTTGGAGCTCGAAGTACACCGTTCCAACGGGGTCTTGGACGGACGCGAAGAACGGAGTGGTGAAGGGCTTCGGGAGCGCCGCGTTCTGGTCCACGATCCTGTCTCCCGCCGCGTACCCGCCGTTGCGGCCCGTGGACGCAACCAAGCTGAGCGCGTACGTCGTCGTCGAAGGGAGCGCGATGTCGCACGTCGCGATCACCGTCCGACCGAGGCCGGGAACGGTACACCCGACTCCCGTCAGCGTGAGCTTCGCGGCGCCCGTCGGCGTGTACGCCGACGTGGGGACCCACACGACGTCCGTCGCCGTGACGGTCGCCACGCCGGCGACAGTAGTGACTCCGTCCGTGAACGTCCCGCAGTTTGACGCTTGATCCAAGCGCGGACTCACGAGAAGCGGCCACCGGATCCGCGTGATCGCGCACGAGCCCAGCGCGACGCTCGCAGTCACCTCGCCTAGCGCGCACGTGAACACCGCGTCCGCCAAGAGCCGCGTGCCTGTTCCGATCACACGAACGCTCGCGTTCTGGCTCGCCACGTTCACGCTTGTCAAGTCGTCCGCCGTCGCGGCGCCGGAGACCGTCCCGAACGCGGTCGCGGCGGAGTCGCTTGCGATCGCGGACCTCACGGTCAGCGCACTCGAGCCGACGGTGTACGCGAACCCGGCGAGATTGGTCACGGCGAGCGTTGCGGCGAAGGAGCGCCCGCTCGTGAAAGCCGGCCGGATCTCGATGGGCACCGTCGTTGTTCCGAGTCCGCCGTAGATCAGCGCGGGCCCGTTTCGCGTGGTCGGGGCCACGAGCACCGTCTGCGGCGCGTACGCCGTGAGCTTCCCCGCCGCGCGCGTGCCGTCGGCGCACTGTACGCCGTCGATCGTCACACTGTACACTTTCATGCTCTCCGGTAGCGCGACGGCGACGGCGCCTAGCACCGCGGCCGCCGTCGTGCGGAACTCGACCCCGCCCGTCGACCGCACGAGCGCGACGCCGCCCACGGCCGTCACGGCGCACGCGCCGTCGATCGAGCTCACGGTGACGGAGACGCTCGTCGACGCCGAAGTCCACGGGGTGCCCACGAGCCGCGCGATCGTCGGCGGTGCGAGCGCGGGGATTACCATCGCGGCCATCGGGTCGAAAGCGACCCGCGCGACTCCGACGAACACCTTTGTGAGCGTCACGCTTACATTTGCGGTTGCGTTGTCAGAGAGCGCGTACACTCCGCGACTCGATGCGAGTTGGCCGCCCGCGCCGTTGACCTCGATCGTCGGGTACTGGCCACCAAACAACGCGCGGATCTGGGTCTCCGTGAGCGGGCCCGACGCGTCGCACAGCACGAGCGGGATTTCCGTGCGCCCCCCTCCTTTGCGCATCACGTATCCCGCGCTCACGTCGAGACCGAGGCTCACGTCGCCGATCGGGACGATGGTCGTGGAGAGAGCGTATTGCGCCGCCCCGATGCGCGTCGCGGCGGTGCGCAAGACGGCCGATGGGGCCGATCGGGTCGTCACCTCGATGTTGCCGTTTGTCGCCACGGCAGAGCATCCCGCGACCGCCTCGATTTCGACGGCGATCTCCGACCCGGACGCGTACGTCGCTACCGCCGCGGCGTAGTACGTCGCCGTGGGCCGAAGCGTACGAGCGCGCAACGTGCGTGCCGCGTCGGAGTATACCCTCACTTCGACGCTCGCGGCCTCGAACGGCTCGGGGGGCGAGACGCGGAGCGAGCACGTCATGACGCACTCCACGTCCTCCACGTCCCGTCCGTCGGTCACCGTCGCGAAAACGATCCGGTCGATCGACGCGGCTTCGGCGCTCCTGCGCGACGGCGTCATCGTGAACTCGGTATCGGGCCTCTGCAGTGTCGCCGTGCCGATGATATGCTCGGGCATCTGGTACGTCGGCGCGGTCACGCTCCGGAGTCCGAGCGTGACGCGTGCGGGGCCTATTCCGGGGCCTACTCCGGGACCTATTCCGGATCCTGTTCCGGTCCCGCGCATCGTCAACTTGACGGACTGGACGCCGTACCCCGCGGGGACGATCATCGGTCCGTCACCGGAGCGCACGATCCCGACCCCTCGGCCCGAAACCACGACGCTCGCCATTTTCTTTTGTTTTTCTGGAATTGGGGGTTGTTTTTTGTTTTTGAGGAGAGGTTTTAAAACATGCCCCTACGATTGTACTGTCGCCCGCGCGCTTTGTATAGTCGAGAGAACAGACCCGACGGCTACGGGCGTGAAACAGAGGAGCACGCTATTGGTGAAAATTACCACGCCGGGACCGTGCCGCGCTTGATGCCGCGTCCGTCTTTGAATGCGCGCGACTGTCCTCCCCAAGTGGTGCGTCTCGAACGCAGCCCAGAGCATAGAGACGGTGGCGACGACGGCGAGTTGCCATGTGGCCACGCCGAGCGTAGCCGCACGAGCGCGAGCAGAGTGATTGCAACAGCGAAGTAAATGCACGAGGTCGCGATGCCGGTGGTAATCGACCAGGGCTTGTGCGAAACGATCAAGCCAGGCAACCTGCACATCCACGATCCCTCATGGTCCGGGTCGCACGAGGCACCGACCGGGTCTTGGAACCGGTCGTCGACTTTACACGGGAGAGGGCGCGACGCGCAAGGAGAGATTACCGAGCTCGCTGCGTATCGATGCGATGGTCGCGCCGAGCTCGAGGAGGCGCGTTTCCGCCGCGATAGCGCGAACTCGGGTGTCGCGCAAAACGCGCGTCATCTGCGCGAGCCGCCTCTCTATTAGACTCTCGGTCGCCCATTGGAGCTCGAACGTACCGTTTGCGCCGTTGGTATCAGAGCTAGCCGAAACGAGCGCCCTGAGCGCCTCGGAGCCACACTTCGCGATGCGCGCGAAGGAACTCAGTTTCACGACGCGTGTCTCTGGGAACATGCGCGCGGTTCGCTCGAAACACCCCTCGATCGTCGACTCCTCTTCGTCCGTCCGGAGGAACCGCACCTCGGCGCACGAGCCCGCGCTCACATCGCACTTCGCGATCACGATGGCGAACTGGTACAGCGTCCCGTCCTCGTCGGCTTTGGCCTGTAACGCGCCCCGCACGCTGGCGTACTCGGCGACCTCGTGCTCCGTCAAGAACGCCGTGCGCGCGTCGGTCACCCACACCACGACGTCGCACTTAAACGCCCACTCAATCGTCCGACCGAGCGAGGCGCCCTTGTCATCCGCGTCGCATACCCCCGGTAGATCGAGCGCACAAAACTCGACGTCGTCGTCGCTTTTTAGTTCCGTTGGAATCCACCTTGGGGAGCACACGGCGTTCGTGCGCCCGACGAGGCACGCCTCCGTCGTCGCGCGGCGTACGCCCGATTGGAGTACGCGCCTCCCAGCGAGTGCGTTGATGAACGTCGACTTCCCCGCACTCGGCAAGCCCACAAACCCGACGGTGAGCATTGTTCCGGCCTGCCCCACCCCCAAGGTTTATAGTTTTTGACATAAAAGAGCCGGTTTATAGTTTCACACACACAGACGCAGAGCCTCCGCGAGGACGGGGTTATACCACGCGATGAACGCGAGCATCGTCCCGTACGGCAGCGAGACGTCCCCCACGACCCCCCGCCAAGCGTCGGTCGCGCTGATCAGCGCGCATATCGCGAGCCGGAGAAGGAGCGGGTGTACCGCGGCCGTAATCCCCTCGAGTGGGAGGTACTTTCCCAGCGTCTCGATCGAAAGACGCGCCTTCAGTGCGGACTCCACGTTCTCGAGATACACGCTCATGGCGCTCGCCCACTCGTCTTCTATGCCTTCGTTCGCGGCGCCGCGCCGAATCCCGTCCGCCCGGGTCGCGCCGACAGTGATCGCGGGGAGCGTGACGCTCTTGATCTCCGTGCGGAAGAGCTGCAGCGACGTCGCTGCGAACTGGCACGCGACTGCGATCAACCTGCACGGCGCCGCGTACCCTATCGACTCTATGGACCCGAGCTGTGCCATGCCACTTATCGGGGCCGGCCGACACATCAAGGCCGACTGGACCGCCGTGATACCGAGCGTGCCGATCGGGGATGGGACCAAGCCCGACGCCGCGAGCAGCGAGAGAAGACCGTGCGCCGCGCACCGCACGTCATCCGTCGGCACGAGCATCGCGCGCACCTCCACGGGAAGCGCCCCAATCACCGCGCGCGGGATTGCAGCCGCCGTCGCGTACAACAAGCTGCGCTTGCTCCCCACGACGAGCGCCGCGAACACGCACCCTAGCGCCTCCACCCCATAGCACGCGACCGCGCAGAGCACGAGGACTTGCAGCGCCGCCGCCCGACTGAGAATGCTCGAGAGCGGGGACGCCTCGGAGATTTCGCGGCGGAGCTGCTCGAGCGGGCCCCGTCCGGGACTCGCGCGCGTCGTCGGCGCTGGCGGCGCTGTGAGCGTCGCGCCCGACCGGACGATCTGCACGCGCATCCGCTCCCACGGCGAAAGACACTCGAGCCAAGCGGGCGCGTGCTCGGCGTCCGCGATCGCGGCCAAGGCGATGAGCGCGTAAAAGCGCGTCGTCGGGCTCTCGTCGAGTTTACGTAGCACGAGCGCTCGCGCCTCCGCGCGGTAAATCCCGGGAACGCACTGGAACTGCACCTTGCGTGGGCCCCTCGCGAGGCCCTCTAGTCCCATGCTCGTGTCGAGCATCGCGATCACGTTTCCAGACGGCTCGCGTGGGAACGCCCCCACCGGGATCGAGCGCCAGCCCGTTTTCGTGCAGAACAGATACACGCGCGACAAGACCGCCTCCCGGAACGCGCTTTGAGATCCGCTCGATCGCTTGTCAAGCGCGAAAACGGACTCGTGTTGCTTGGGGATGCCGTTGGCGACCTCCGCGATCGCGCGCGCGTTGCGCGGATCCCTCATGAACTCGAGAGCCGCCGATGAATCGGCCGCGGTGCCGATCACCGCGCCGATCCGATCCGCGGCGATCCTATTCGTCGTCGGCATTTTTTTTTTTTTTTTTTTTTTTTT
>Ga0247831_1006909_pt1 | contig 13041 bp, 15 predicted proteins | sample LaCruzMarch2015__9_FD_192406 | JGI IMG/M metagenome (GOLD analysis project Ga0247831, IMG submission 192406) | Freshwater microbial communities from meromictic Lake La Cruz, Castile-La Mancha, Spain - LaCruzMarch2015_1m | ecosystem: Environmental > Aquatic > Freshwater > Lake | place: Spain...
CAGCACCGTGCCGTCCCGGTCGATCACCTGGACGAGGATCTGCGTGAAGTTGCGGAAACGGCCGACACCGTCGCGGTCGCCGTCACCGTCACGCGCGGGTGGGACCAGCTGCCCGTCGGGGCCCGGCGCACCGGCGACGCCGCCCGGGCCGGCGAACAGCTGCCGCGCTGCGGTGTTCAACGAGGCGTCGACCTCGCGGCGCAGCGTGTGGCTCGTCGAGAAGTAGCTGACCGAGCCCACCGAGATCGTGGCGATCGCGGCCAGCGCCACCATGGCGATCGCGAGCTTGACCCGCAGGCTCACTGGGCCCGGACCGTGTAGCCCACGCCGCGCACCGTGTGGATGAGGCGCGGGAGGTCGCCGGTGTCGATCTTGCGGCGGAGGTAGCTGATGTAGACGGCGAGGTTCTTCGAATCGGGGCCGAAGTCGTAGTTCCAGATCCGCTCGTAGATGGTGGTGTGGTCGAGCACGATGCCTGCGTTGCGGACCAGCAGTTCGAGGAGGTCGAACTCGGTCTTGGAGAGCTCGACCTCGACGTCACCGCGCCAGGCGCGACGCGAGTCGGGGTCGACACGCAGGTCCGCGACCGTGAGCTGCGACGAGGGCGCCTCGGCCTCAGCGGGGCGACTCCGGCGGATGAGTGCTCGGAGTCGGGCCAGCAGCTCGGAGAGCTCGAACGGCTTCGGCAGGTAGTCGTCGGCACCGGCGTCGAGGCCGGCCACACGGTCGAGCGTCTCGGTCCGAGCGGTGAGCATCAGCACCGGTAGCCGATCTCGCTCGGACCGCAGGACCCGGCACACGGTGAGCCCGTCGATGTTCGGCATCATCACATCGAGGATCGCGACGTCGGGACGGGACGCACGAATGGTGGCGAGAGCGGCTGCCCCGTCGGGTGCGAGGTCGACCTCGTACCCATCGAGCTCGAGGGCCCTGGCCAACGACTCCCGGATCGCCCGGTCGTCGTCTGCCACCAGCACTCGTCCACTCATCGCCACCATTCGTATCAGCTACCGATCGGGCCGTGCGTCGTGGTTCAGGCGCCGGCGGTGTCGGCCGGAGCCGGGGCATCTGCCGGCCGCGGGCCGTCGCCGCGCTCGGGACGGCCGTTGTTCACCATGTCGGTGATGCGGGCGGTCGCCTCGGTCAGCTTGGCGTCCGCCTCGGCCTGGGTGTGCTCGCCGCTGGCGACCTCTTCGTCGAGATGCGCCTTCAGGTCGGCGACGATCGCATCGATGACGGTCTGGACCTCGACGCCCTCGGCGGTCGCCACCTGGGCGATGGTCTTGCCACCCTGGAGCTCGGTGCGGAGCTCGTCTGCGGTGACACCCAGGGCGGTGGCAGCAGCATCGAGGCCCTTGCCTGCGCCGCGCATGCCGCCGTGACCACCGCGGCCGCCGCGACCACCGTGATCGCCGCCGCCCTGCGGGCCGGCGGCGACGAGCGCGTCGACCACGGCCGTCATCTGGTCGGCGGTGATGGTGCCGCTGTCGACGAGGGGCTGGAGGACCTCGGTGAGGCGCTGGCCCCGGTCGGGACGCTCACCGGTGGCATCGGTGCTGGCCGTGCCGGCGTCGTCACCGACGCTGGTCGAGATGGCAGCCGGACGGTCGTTGGATGCACCAGCGAAGCCGGTGCTCTGGAGGATGAGACCTGCTCCGGCACCAGCGATGAGCCCAGTGACGAGGCCGGTTGCGACGAACTTCTTCTTCATGACGTGCTCCTTGGGAGAGTGGGGTTGGCTTGACGACCCCATCGTGAACGTCCCAGGTGAGTGGTCTACCCCGTTGGGGTAAGAGGAAGGTGAGAAGCGCGGCCGCGCCGGTTACGACTCGCCGGCGGTGACGAGCTCCTCGATGCGGGCGAGCGTCTTGGTCATGTTCTCGATCGTCTTCGCGCGCAGGGGCCGCACTGCGGCCTTGACGCGTTCCTGGCTGATGTCCCACGTCTCGCGCACGAGCGTGCCGCCCTCGACGGGCTCGAGCTCGTAGCGCCAGATCCGGCCGCCCACCTTCCCCAGCGGGCCGAGCTTCTTCGCGGTCTGCCAAGCGATGCGACGGTCGGGCTCGAACTCGATGACCGTGTTCACCATCGAGTACGGCAGGCCCATCTTCATCTTCATGCCGAAGGTCGAGCCGAGGGTGAGCAACTGCGCGCCACCCGGCGCTTCGCGGACGGTGCCCGAGCCGTCGATGTCACGGTGACGGTCGGGGTCGGACAGCAGGGCGAAGATCGTTGCTGCCGGCGCGGGGATGACCCGCTCGACGGACGTGGTGTCGGGTGAGGCGGTGTCTGACATGGTGCGACGCTAGCCCAGGGTGACCTCGGTCGGCTCCGGGTGGCCGGTGATACCTTGTCGGGTCATGGCGTCAATGGTGTCGATCTCGGGTCTGTCAGCACGATCGGGGTGGCTCGAAGTCAGCTGGGACGACGGCACGGAGAGCACCTATCCATGGTTGTGGCTGCGCGACCACGCCCACGACGAAGCGACACTGCACCCGGTGACGCAGCAGCGACAGCTCCACACCGCTTCCATCGACCCGTCGATCAGCGGTGAGCACGTTGCCATCGACGGGGATGGCGTCGTCATCTCGTGGCGCGGCAAGGGCTCGTCATCGCTGCCCATCTCGTTCCTCGCAGCGCACCGCACACCTCGTACGCCAGCGGCTTGCGTGCGCGTCGATCGTGTGCTCTGGGACGCCGCCGAGCTGCCCGTGGCGGCCGGCACGCCGTACGAGGCGATCATGGACAGCGACGAGGGTGTCGCGGCCTGGCTCCGCCAGGTGACCACCTACGGGTTCGCGATCGCCACGGGCACCCCGGCCACCGCCGAGGCCACCGAGGCGCTCATGCGCCGGGTGGGGTACGTGCGCGAGACGATCTTCGGTGGGTTCTGGCAGTTCACCGCCGACCTCACCAAGGCCGACACGGCCTACACGAACCTCGAACTCCTGCCGCACACCGACGGCACCTACTCGCACGACGCGCCGGGTCTGCAGATGCTGCACTGCCTCGAGTTCGTCGGCGAGGGCGGCGAATCGACCATGGTCGACGGCTTCCGGGTCGCTGCCGAGCTGTGCGAGACCGCCCCGCACCACTACGCGCTGCTCTCGACGACGCCGATCCCCGGCCAGTACCTCGGCGACGGCTCGCACCTGATGGCCGCCCGGCCGGTGCTGCGCCACGACCACGACGGCGAGCTCGTGCAGGTCTCGTTCAACAACGCCGACCGAGCGCCCTTCCTGCTGCCCCACGACGAGATGCTCGCCCTCTACGAGGCGCTGCGCGCGTTCGACACCCTCACGAACGACCGCCGGCTCCAGTGGCGCCACGTGCTCGCGCCCGGCGAGGCGATGTTGTTCGACAACTGGCGTGTGCTCCACGGCCGCGCCGCCTACACGGGTGCACGCACCATGTGCGGGGCGTACGTCAACCGCGAGGACTTCGAGAGCCGGCTGCGCCTCGCCGACCGCGCCAGTGGCGCGGTCGTGCCGATCGGATAGGCCGACGACATGGGACCCACCGTCACCGACAACCGCTCGCGGTCGCGCTACGAGGTCGTCGTCGACGGTGAGGTCGCCGGTTTCGCCGACTACGTGGACGACGGTGACCGAGTCGAGATACCGCACACCCTCGTCGAGCACGAGCATCGCGGCAAGGGGCTCGCCGCCGTGGTGGTGCGGCACGCGCTCGACGACCTCCGCGCTCGGGGCCGCACCGTCGTGCCGTCGTGCTGGTACGTGCAGCGCTTCATCGACGAGCACCCCGAGTACGCCGACCTGGTCGCCGGCCGCTGAGCCGGGCTCAGCCCAGGGCTGCGTCGAGGTCGGCCCACACGTCGTCGACGTGTTCGATCCCGACGCTCATGCGGATCAGACCGGGAGGCACGTGCGAATCACCCGCGTACTTCTGCCGTCGCTCGAGCGTCGTCTCGACGCCGCCGAGGCTCGTGGCCGGCACGATCAGCTGCACAGCACGGCACACCGCGTCAGCGGCGTCGGCAGCCGTGCTGTCGCGCGGTGCCACCTCGAACGCCACCATCGCTCCCCAACCGGGGTAGCGGACCGACGACACGCGAGGGTCGGCACGCAGACGCTCGACGATGACGGCGGCGTTGGCCTGCGCACGCTCCATGCGCAACGGCAGGGTCCGCACGCCGCGGAGCGCAAGGAAGGCCTCGAGCGAGCCGGGCGTGGCGCCGTTCACGAGGCGGGCGTGGCGCAGCTTGTCGTGCACGACGTCGTCGGAGGTGACGGCGAGGCCGATCACGAGATCGCTGTGACCACCGATGAACTTCGTGCCGCTGTGGATCACGACGGTGGCGCCGTCCTCGAGCGGCCGGGCACACATGGGGGTGGCGAACGTGCTGTCGACCACCACCGCCGCGCCGACGGCACGCGCCGCCTCGGCGATGCGTGGCAGGTCGGCTACGTCGAGGGTCGGGTTGGTCGGCGACTCGACCCACACGACGTCGGCGCCGTCGCTCGCCTCGATGACCGCCGCCGTGTCGGTGATGTCGACGAAGCGCACCTGCATCCGGGCCTGTGCGACGAGGTCCTCGATGAGCGACCGCACGCCGAGGTACGAGTACGTGGGGAGGACCAGCACCCGCGGTGCGAGCGCGAAGAGCGTCGCCGAAGCGGCCGCCATGCCGGTCGAGAACGACGTTGCGCGCCCACCCTCGAGTGCCCCCACGGCCTCCTCGAGGCCGTCCCAGGTGGCGGTGCCGTGGGTGCGGCTGTACACACCCTCCTCACCACGGAAGTTCGATGCGAGGACAATCGGGTGGTTCAGCGGGTCGCCGTGCCCGCTGGGGCGTCCGGTCGTGACGGCGAGGGTGGCACGGTCCATCGACCGGTTCTAGCCGATGACGCAGCCGGGCGCACCGATGCGCCGGACATGGCTCGGCCCATCGTCAGGTGTCGACGGTGAACGATCCACCGGGCTCGACCGCGAGCAGCCGGTGTTCGATCCCCTCGTCGGCCAGCGACGTGCGGAACGAGTCGAGGGGGCGCTCCAGCCACGGCGGGTCACCGCGTCGGGGGTGGATCGGGCTGTAGGTGCCCCAGTGGATGGGCACCACGCGATCGGGCGAGATCCAGTGCGTCGCCGTTGCAGCACTGAGCGGGTCGAGGTGCTTCTCGCCGAGCGACGGACCCCATCCCCAGATCGGCAGGAGGGCCACATCGATCGGGCCGAGTTCGCGCATCGCTGCGAAGAGGTCGGTGTCACCGGCGAAGTAGATGCGGGCGGCTCCGATCCGGATGACGTACCCGACGGGCTGGGCGACGACCTTCGAGTGCGGCCCGCGACGACACCCGTGCTCGGCGTGGACGACCTCGACCGAGACTCCGGCCGCGACCTCGAGCTCGTCGCCCGGCCGCACCGCCTGCAGGGCACCTGCTCCGAGCGAGGCCACGAGCGGCTCGGCCCCTGCCGGCACGACGAGGCGGGGCAGGTGGCCGAGGCGTTGCATCGATCGCAGGTGGAGGTGGTCCATGTGGACGTGCGACACGAGTACAGCGTCGATGCGGCCGAGGTCGGGCGCCGGTCGCCGCCGGCGGAGGTGGACCATGCGCGAGGTGAGCGCAGGGTCGGTGAGGATCCGGACGCCGTCGACCTCGATCAGCACGGTGGCGTGGCCGACCCACGTGACGGTGGCCGACGCCATGGTCAGGGGGCGGTGGGCGACGGCAGCGCCGTCGCTCCGCGGCGGTGCAGGCCCATGTCTCGGTAGCGGTCGAACAGCACGACGATCAGTGTGAGCAGACCGACCAGGAAGACGGTGTTGCCGAAACGGAACGATGCGTCACCGCTGCCACCCGTGAGGAAGAAGCCGACGAGGACCATCGCGAGGTTTGCGGCTCCCATCGCGGCGAACTGCACCCCGGCCGACCGCCAGCTGACCTCGCGCCTGGCGAGGAGCTCGCTGAGCAACGTGTTGAGCGCGATCAGCACCCCCACAGCGATGACGATCTGCAACCCGCTGGCATCGACGCCGGGCAGGATGTTGGCGAAGATCACGAGCACGAAGCCGATGAGGATCACCTTCTCGATGAAGGGCGCCCCGAACGTCGCGAGCGGCGTCGCCCGCTTGGCGGGCGGTTCCCAGCCGAGGTGCTGGCCCTGGACGTCGGAGTCGACCGTGCGCTCCCAATCGGGGGCGGGCAGCTTGGTGGTGCCCCAGCGGATCGCCCACAGCGCCGCACCGATCGCAACGATCAGGCCGATGGTGACGAGCGGGCGGTTGGTGAGAGCCGTACCCCAGCTGTCGTCGCGGTCGACCCCGAACACCTGCTCCTTCATGGCGTTGGTGAAATCGAGCTTGGCGACATGGATCCACCACTCCTGCGGCAACTTGATGACGATCCAGATGAAGGCGGCGATCGCGATCACCTGCTTGTAGGCGAACTTGAGCGGGTTGCGGCGGAGCTTGTAGGACTCGATCGCGATGAAGAAGTACTCGAAGGTGTTCGGGAAGACGAGGAGCAGCCAGCGGTACTGCGCGTCCGTGCTCTCGAACAGCACCACACCGATCAGGCGGTAGTACCAGAGGAACCGTCCGACCCGGAACAGGTCACCGCCACCCCAGTTCCGCATGGTGGCGGTGTAGGCGATGGTGAGGTAGTAGATGTCGAGCGCCTTGTCGTACGACTGATAGTGGCCGGTCTCGGACGTGTCGATGTTGGTGTACTGCTGGAAGATCGTCTGGTCGACGGCGTCGAGCACCAGCGCTGCGACGATGGCAGGAAGCGGGAACCGCGGGATGAACAGCGGGACGACCAACCGAAAAATGACCACGACCGTGAAGATCGCCAAGTCTGATGTGTCGGCCATCGCCAGCATGTCGTAACCCCGTCCTGCAGCCCACTGATCGGGCCGACGCCAGACGCTACTGCGCCCCCGTCACCTGCGGGAGCATCCTGATGCACGGTCAGCAGGGGGGTGGTCAGCGGGGTGGCGGCGGGGGTGGCGCCACGACCTCGCTGCCGGTCGCCTCGATGACGGGGCGGAAGTCCGGGGGCAGCGGCGTGCCGTCGGCGGAGACGCGCTGGGTGACGCGCTGACCCAGGCCGCCCTGGTCGACGATCGCCCGGGCGACCGAACCACCGATCCGGCCGCCCACCGGCAGCTGGCCGGATGCTACGGCGGCGATGAGGGCACTCGTCACCTGACCGGCCACCGGCTGGACCTTCGTCCAGTCGACCTGGTCTGCCATCGTGCGCATGACCCGTGTGGCATCGGCGCCTCGTTCGGCGGTGGCGCTCTTCACCGCAGCCCAGTCCACACTGCGCATGGCTGCGGCAACCGTGGCGACATCGTCGACACCAGCCGTGCCGTCGACGTCGCGGACAGCAGCCGTGCCGGCCGCGTCTACGTCGGCAGCGTCGTTGTCGTCGGAGGGCGCCGGCGCCACGTCGCGTGCCGAGCGGAGCAGCGCCACGACGGCGTCGAGCTGCTCCTTCGGCGACGCCCACAGCGGTGTGACCGGCGTGTCGTCCTCGCCCCGTTTGCCTGCCTCGTACTCCGACTTCAAGACCGCGGCTGCGTCGGTGGCCCGGCGCTTGAGCGCGGCTGGCGACAGCGATGCAGCGAGCCGCCCCGTCCGCCGTCCCGCATCGCCGCTCGCCACGGTGACGACGCTACCGGTCGGCGACAATCGGGGCATGACGACCGAACTGTGTGACCGGCGGGAACATGGAGCCGCTCAGCGCCCGCATGGACTTCGAGTTCGACCCGCTGCCCGACGGCTTCGGCCCGCGGGTCGAGCAGCTCGTCAACGACGCACTGGCGGCAAACCACCCGATCGCCGTGGCGTTCCTCCCCCGCTCGACCGCCGTCGAGGACGCCGACCTCATCCGCACCAAGGTGAACATGATCCCCGAGACGGTCAGTGAGATCCGCGTGGTCGACATCGTCGGCCTCGACAAGCAGGCCGACGGGGGCACACACGTCCGCAGCACCGCCGAGGTCGGCCGCATCCGCGTCGTGAAGCTCGAGAACAAGGGCAAGGGCAACAAGCGCGTGCGCCTCGAGGTCATCGACGCCTGAGCCCGCCTCGACGTCACGGACGGGGCGGCACCATCAGGCGTCGAGCGAGATGACGTACGCCTGGTTCGCCGGCACGCGGCCGTCGCGCACCTCGTCGAACGCTCGGGCGACCGCTTCGGCACCACGATGCTCCACGATCTCGAGCCACCCGTCGGCCGACGCGGTGAACCGCTGCCACGACGAATCGACCCGCTCGTCGAAACCGCTGCTCCCCCACTCGGCGGTGCGCTTGCGTACCTGATCGGGAGCGAAGAACATCACCGGCGCCGGGCCGGGCAGGCCTGCGGAGGACCCGACGTGCTCCCAGTGCGTTGCGCCCACCTGGCAGCTGTGCACGAGCGAGCCATCGAGGTGGCGATGCACACCGGCCACCACCGCTGCGTCGCCGCCCATGTCGACGAGCACCGTGGGCACCGATGCATCGAGCGTGTCGATCGCGTCGTACGTGACAACGCTGTTGTAGTACCCGACGCTGCGGACGAGCTCGGCGTTGCGTTCGGAGGTGAGGCCCACCACCGACACCGTGCCGCGATCGTGCAGCAGCGCGGCGAGCGCAAGTGCCGTCTTGCTCGATGCGCTGGCGATGACCACCGACGCTGCCCCGAACGACTGCTGCTCGGTGAGCCAGTCGTCGATGAGGAACGACGTGGTGAACAGGGGGCGGAGCACTGCGCGGACGTGCTCGTCGTGATCGCTCGTGCGGTCGGTCACCTTGGCGTACTGGTTGTAGACCGGCGACATCGGTGCCCGGTGTGCTGCACCGTCACTGAAGCCGTGCGGCGTGACGCGCGTGGGCTCGACCACGAGATGGGTCGACATCGGCAGGTATCCGTAGAAGCGATCGCCGTCGGCGATGCCCTCGACGCGCGAGGTGACCACGTCGGCGAACCCCCACACCGGCACGCGCCCCCAGCCGGCTTCCGCGGCGGGGAAGAAGTTCCAGTAGCCCATCATGTCGCCGAAGGCGCCGTAGGTGATGTTGTTCGAGGTGAGCGCAGCGTGGTCGATGTGCAGGAGCACCTGACCCTCGCCAGGCTCCGGTGCGGCGGCCTCGAGCGAGCGATGGGTGCGGAGGTCGTCACGGCGTACTTCGAAGTCCATCGGTGGGACCCTAGTGGCCGGCACCCGTCACCTCGTCCGGTTGGACGGGGATGCGCCGAGCGCCCAACCTGTGGGAGTGACCGCAGCACCGACCGCTCTCGACTCACTCGTCCTCGGGGCGCAGGTCGCCGCGACGTGGGCAATGGTCGGGCTCATCTGGTTCGTGCAGGTGGTCCACTACCCGCTGTTCGGTTGGATCGGAGACGACGAGGCGGTGCCGTACGCCATCGAGCACCAGCGCCGCACGGCGCTGGTGGTGGGCCTGCCGATGGCGGTCGAGGGTGTCACTGCGCTGTGGCTGCTGGCCGACCCGCCTGCCGGGTCGAGCCGGGTGTGGCCGTTCGTGGGTTGCGTACTGCTGGCCGTGGTGCACTCCAGCACCGTGCTGCTGCAGGTGCCGCAGCACGCTGCGCTCGCCCGGGCGAACGACGCCGAACGAATCCGCCGCCTGGTCCGCTCGAACTGGATCCGCACCGCGGCGTGGACGGCGCGTGGCCTCGTGACCGTCGTGCTGCTGGTGGCGGCGCTGCGCACCTGAGCCGGGTCAGCCGAGGCGTCGGCGCAGCTCGACGTACACCTCGTCGCCCACCATGACGGCGAGCTCGTCACCGAGCGACTCGACCACCGGTCGGTCGCCGACGTACGCCTCCGGGCCCTCGGTGCAGCACCACGCCATGGTGTCGCCGTCGTCGCCCCAGTCGCGGCGCTCCCACCCGCGCACGGTGGCGACCTCGACGTCGTCGTCGCGCATCTCCCAATCGATCTTCACCGGCAGTTGCCAGCACACCGACGGCTTCCAGTCGAGCGGCGCCTCGCCGGCGTCGACCGCCCCGAGGTGCAGGGCGCAGCCGGCGCCACCGGGGTGACCCGGCCGGTTCAGGAAGATGCACGCACCGTCGACCACGCGCGTGTTGGTGCACGACTCGTCGCTGAAGACACCACCTGATGCCGCCTCGCGGTGATGTTGGAACAGCTCGGGTCGCAGCGTGTCGGCGAGCGCCGCGACGTTGCGCGCCTCGTCGAGGCCGTCGAGTTCGGCACCGAGCGAGCAGCAGCCATGACCGAGGTGCGCTGCCGGCTCAGCCAGGATGCCGTGGCAGCCACGGCCCCAGATGCAGGTCCAGTTCGAGGTGAGGAACCGCCGGTCGAACCGCCACAGCGTGTCGCCGGCGTCGATCTCGACCAGAGCGCCTGTGTCCGGGTCGCCTGTGTCCTGGTCGCTGGAATCCTGGTCGCGTGTCATCGGACGGCCCCCTGCTCGACGGACACCCCGAGCCGGGCGAGCACGCCACGAGCCGCAGCGGCACCGGTGCTGAGGCTGGCCTGCAGCAGGTAGCCACCGGTCGGTGCATCCCAGTCGAGCATCTCGCCGGCCACGAACGTGCCGGGCACGCGACGGAGCATGCCGTGTTCGTCGATCTCATCGAGGGCGATGCCGCCGGCCGACGAGATCGCACGGTCGATGGGCGCGATGCCGTCGACGACGACCGGCAGCGCCTTCACGAGTGCTGCCAGCCGGTGCGCATCCCGCGGCACACGGTTCGCCATCGACTCGCGGATCAGCGCCACCGACGACGGAGCGAGGCCGAGCCGGGCGAGCGACGTCGAGATCGAGTCCTTGGGCCGGCGGGCGAGGCGATCGGCGATCGCCGCACCGGTGAGGTCGGGCTGCAGATCGATCTCGATCACACACGAACCCTCATGCCCGACCGACTCGCGGGCTGCTGCTCCGACGGCGTAGATCGGGCCGCCCTCGAGGCCGGACGCGGTGATCATCGCGTCACCGCGGACGGTGACGCCGTCCACCGACACGGCGACGTTCTTCAGCGGCACTCCGGCGAAGCGAGCCGCGAAGTCGGCGGTCCACTCGACGTGCACGCCGCTGTTCGACGCCACCAGGTCGTGCACCGCCACACCGGCCGCGCGGACGACAGGCACCCATCCGCCGTCGGATCCGACCCTCGGCCAGCTCGCCCCGCCCAGCGCGAGCACCACTGCGTCGGCATGCGTCGCGGTCGTGGTCCCGCCGTGCGAGACGAGGGCCCCAGCACCGTCGACGGTGCCGTCCGCTCCCATCGGCCAACCCACCCACCGGTGCCGTGTCTCGATGGTCACGCCGGCCGCGGTCAGGCGACGCAGCCACGCACGCAGCAACGGGGTGGCGCGGAACGAGCGGGGGAACACCCTGCCGCTCGACCCGATGAAGGTCGGCTCACCCAGCCCATCGCACCAGGCGCGCAGATCCGTCGGCGTGAAGGAGCGAACCGCTGGCTCGACGGCGGGGCGACCGACGCCGTAGCGCGCCAGGAGTTCATCGATCGGTTCGCTGTGGGTGATGTTCAGCCCGCCGCGGCCGGCGAGCAGCAGCTTGCGGCCGACCGACGGCATGTGATCGAAGAGCGTCACTCTGACACCCGCGGCGGCAAGCACCTCCGCCGCCATCAGGCCCGCGGGCCCGCCGCCCACCACGACCACCGCGTGTGCAGGGGGTCGATCGGCGCGGGGTCGATCGGCGGACGGCACCGCGTCAGGCTATGACGCGTCCGGCGTCTGCAGCACCTGGCCGACGACGGCGCCACCGTCGATGATGAACTCGTGGCCGGTGGAGTACGTGGCGTCGCGGACGACGAACAGCAGCATGGCCGTCACCTCTTCGGGCTCGCCAACACGCGGGATCGGCTGCTGCGACGCGACCTCGTCGGACATCCCGGCGATCATCGGCGTGCGGATGGGCCCGGGGTGGATCGAGTTCACCCTGATGCCAGCGCTGCCCAGTTCGAGCGCCGCCGCCTTCGTGAGGCCACGCACCCCCCACTTGCTCGCCACGTAGGCGCCGATGTTGGCGTAGCCCTGGAGGCCCGCTGTCGACGAGATGTTGACGATCGAGCCACCGCCGGCGCGCCGCATCGATGGCACCACGGTGTGCATGCCGAGCCAGACACCGGTGAGGTTGATGTCGATGGTGCGCCGGAACTCGGCGGGCGTCATGGCTTCGATCGGCCCCCACGTGACGATGCCAGCGTTGTTCACCAGCACCCCGATGGGGCCGAAGGTGGCCTCTGCATCGGCAACGACGGACTGCCAGCCGGCCTCGTCGGTGACGTCGAGGTGGCGGTAGATCACCGCGTCACCGAGCTCCGCAGCGAGGGCCTCGCCCTCCGCGTCGAGGACGTCGGCGGACACGACGTTCGCCCCGGCCTCGACCAGACCTCTGACGTGCTGGGCGCCCATGCCCCTGGCGCCGCCCGTCACCAGCGCGGTGACTCCCTGCAACGAGATGCTCATGACTCCTCCAACGTGATGTGCAGCACCGGGCACACCGGTGCGAGGCGGTCATGGTGCCACGTTCACCGATGCCCGTGAACCGCCGAAGGTCCCGACCGGCGGTCGGATCAGCTCGCGACGAGCGCGTCGATCAGGAGCCTGCGCGTGGTGTGCGCGACCGGCAGGTGGTCGAACCAGCCACCGAGCGAGCCGTGGCGCGAGACGGCGCGCTCGAGCACGATCGCCATCGACTCGGCGGGCGCGCGGAAGAGGTACGGCGGGGCGTGCGCCGTGTTCGGGTCATCGGGCAGGGGCGACGCAATGACGGCGGCGCGGCGGGCCTGCGTCGGGCCGTCCGAGCGCGCATAGTCGGCAACGATCGCGTCGGTGGGCACGCCGATGGCTGCCTCGACGAACGCTGTGATCAGGCCGGCGCGGTCCTTGCCGTATGCACAGTGCACGAGCACCGGTCCGTCGACGAGGCCGACGGCCACTGCGTCGAGGGCTCGGGCGATCCGCGGGGCGCTGCTCTCGATCATCGCCTCGTAGAGGTCGGCGATGTCGGACGGCACGCCCATCGTGGGTGGGTTCTCCGGGTCGATCACCCGGTCGACCAGGGCGACGTGG
>Ga0247831_1006910_pt1 | contig 13040 bp, 12 predicted proteins | sample LaCruzMarch2015__9_FD_192406 | JGI IMG/M metagenome (GOLD analysis project Ga0247831, IMG submission 192406) | Freshwater microbial communities from meromictic Lake La Cruz, Castile-La Mancha, Spain - LaCruzMarch2015_1m | ecosystem: Environmental > Aquatic > Freshwater > Lake | place: Spain...
TATATAAATCTAATATTAATTTATTAAAAAAATAAAAAACAAATTTTTATTTTAAGTTGGTATTTTAATAAAATAACAAAAAATATTTACCAATAAAACATTGATAACTGATTTATGCAACAGCTCCTATATCAAAAGTTGTTTTTAACAACTTTTGATACTTATCCAAATATAAATATTATAACTCATTTATGTGAATGTCATATTAAATATTACTCATAAATGGATTATTAATAAAGATGATAATGAGATTGGAGTTTTAGATTTAATTTTATTCGGATAAATAAATTTGTAATTATGTATTATAAAATAAATGGACATACCTAAAATATTTTATCAATCATGGGATATAGATTTACCTAAACAAATTACAGATATAAATAATAATTTTATTCCAAAAGATTTTAAATATAAAAGATTTAATTTAACTGAAATAAGAGATTATTTAAAAAATAATTGGGGTTATGAAGTATTAAATATATTTGATAATTATAAAAAAATACCACATAAAATAGACTTATGGAGATATTGTATCTTATATGATACTGGTGGAATTTATATGGATGCCGATTGTGTATTATTAAATAGTATAGATAATTTGCTTGAAAATTGTAATTGTTTTTTTACATCAAATAATAGAGGAGTAAAAGATATTTTTAATGGATTTTTAGGAACATTCCCTAAAAATCCAATTTATAAAGAAATAATAGATTATATGATTAAAAAAAAAAATAATTTTAATAATGATTATTTTTATAATTGTAAAGAATTATATAATATTATAAATAAACATATTGATTTTGAAATATATAAATATGATAATTATTTGTTTAAAGAAAAAATAATTATTGGAAACAGTAATACAAATACTAAAAGTATATTTTTAAATAAAAATATAGATTATTTAGAATTTGATAAAAACGGTTATACAGATGAATTTGAATATAAATATGAAGATAATCTTTTAACAGTTAAAAGAATTGATACAAATACTGGATGGGGTCAAAATTTATTTTGTACAATATATTTTAAAGGTATTAAAATTAAAATGTTATGGGATGTATTTTTAAAAGATGATATTTTAAAAGATAATATGTGTTATGTATTCTATAATGATCAAAAAATAATGGTCGAAAAAAATCCACTATATCCTTATCCAAATATATAAAAATTTTATAATTGATTATCATATAATTTTCCTGTTCTTAAATAATTATTAATATATATTTTAATAACTTCTTTTGCTATATTATCTTGAGCATGAGTTTCTGGAATTTTAATTTGTTTCATAGTTTTTAAATTAGAACTATTTGTTTTTCGATGCATTCTCAATGAAATCATTATATATGCTTGAGCTTTTTTAAATAAATTTTCTGCAACATTATTTATTTTATCATCAAAAGATATCCATTTATTTACTTCATTTATATCTATATAATTAATACTTTTTTTATTTTTAATTTCTTTAATAAATAAAAAAACTGCAATTAAAGGTACTATAATCATACCTGTTCTACCATGTCCACCTAAACAATGTATCATAATTTTTTTTTTATTTATTTTTATATAATTAATAATATTATCTATTAATGATTTAATTAAATCTGCATCTCTTGTACCAAAATCTGGAATATTAAATCTAGTGAATATACATTTTTTATAATTTTTCTTTATTAATTTTATACATTTTACATACTCTTCTTCATACTCTCTTAATGATAAAAATATAGTAATATCTGAATCAATTATTTTTTTAATTTCTTCACAATTATTTGGCTGTCTACCTATAAGTATATATTTTGTTAACCAATTTGAACTATCGGTTGGTCCATAGTTAGATTTAAAATCTTTTAAAATACTTTCTTTAAAATTTTCATCTCTAATTTCTAAAAAATCAAAAATTTCATCAGCCATATATAATAACATTATATTATAATTTTAATTTAATTTTAATTTTATTATTCCAAATATTAAAATATTTTCTTGATAAATATTTTTTTCTATTTTGTCTATATATTTTTAAAAAAAATAATTTACATTTATTAATACCAATATTTATCATTTTAATTTTATCTTCTAAATTTATTACAAATGAACTTTGATTTGAATCAAAATTTAAATCAAGATAAATAACATTATTTGGTATTTTTTCATAATTTTTTTTAATATAATTTACATGTATAATTTTTAATAAATTTATAATATAATTTAAAGAATTTGATATATTATTTATAAATATAAAATTATTATTTTTAATAAAATCAATTTCATATTTTTCAAATAACCATAAACCTATTTTTTTTGATTTTTTTATATGTTTATTATATTTATATGGAAATGGATCAAGTAATCCACCATCAATATAATAATTTTTATTATATAAAATTGGTGAAAATATTATTGGAATATTTAAAGACATTCTAATTGAAAGAAATACTTGCATATCCGGAGTATTTATATAATTATGATATTCAGGTATTCCTTTAGTGATATTAGTGACAACTATTGTTAAAATTTTATTTGTTTTTTCAAATAATTCTTTAAATGTTATATTATGATTATAATTTTTATTAATTATAATTGCTTTTATAAAATTATTAAATTTTATACCTTCATCAAATCCGCATTTTTCAAATAAATTAATTATTTTAAATTCTTGAAATAAACTAAAATTTATATTAAATGATATATTATTTAAATCATTAATATTATAACCTAAAATTAAAAATAATAAAATAAATGATCCAACTGAACATCCAGTAAAATATTTTATTTTATTTATTGGGTAATTTTTAGAAAATTCATTTAATACACCTATTATAGAATAACCTCTATTCCCACCAGAACTAATTATTAATTCTTCATAATATTTCATTAAATATTATACGAAAAATTTTTTTATATATATTTTATAAATATAAAAGAACTATTTATTCTAAACTAGATCATATGATGTTAGTCAAAAAATATATATTGTTTATTGATAAATAAACAATAATTTTATTAGAAAAACACATCTTCTAAATTATTCATATAAAAAATATATTTTTATGAATAATAGTTTTAGTAAAAATTAAATATTTTATATAATTATATAATGAATTTAATGAAATATGATTATTATGGAAATTATAATAAAAACGAGGAATCTTTTACATTTAATATTCATGAAATACATAAAAAACAAAAAGAAAAAGAAAAAAATAGATTAAAAATATATGAAAATATTAGTGCAAAATGTTTTAAAAAAATAAAAGAAACATCTCTTAATGAAGAAACTTTTTGTTTTTATAAATTACCAGAATATATTCCAGGATTACCTTTATATAATATGACAGAATGTGTAATATTTATATTAAATTTATTAAATGAAAAAGGATTTAATTCAAGATATTGTGATCCATTTATGATATTTATATCATGGAATTTACCAAAACCTACATTAAAATTAATTAATAATGAACCTTAAAAAGAAATTAAAAAAAATATTATTGATAATTTAAATTTAAAATATAAACCAATTGAAAATTATACAGCATTTGCAAATTTTTTACCAAAAAAAAAAACATTTAATTAACTTTATTTTTAGCACCAATTGATTTACCAATATTAAAAATTGAATTCATTATAAAAATAATTATAAGACCAATAATTATTAATATAATTAAATCGATTATATCATTAGTCTGATATTGATTATTTTGAGATATTTTATCTTCTTGATTTGAAAAATTCTCATATTTTATTTTTTTCTCATTATCAGAATTTTCTATAATCATATCATATTTCATTATTTGAGTTTCTAAAAATTTTAATTTATCTTGTAAATATTTTTTTTCAACAGATTCTTTAAAAGGAGTGTAATTATTATCATAATTATTATTTGAAACACTATTAATAGGATTAAATCTATATTTTTGATATTCTAAATTTGGATTATTTTCTGTAGTATTATTTCTTTCAACATTATTCATATTTTTTATAACTTCTTTCATTTGAACATCAGAATTTATATTTAAATTATCATATTTATTTTTTTCTTTATCTTTAATAGAATAAGAGTCTCCCCATGCCTCTTCAAGAGAACAATAAGATATTTTAGACATAAAAGTATCTACTTATTATAAATTAGATAATAATATATAAATTAATTCTTAAATAGTATTAAAAATTACTTTATATATTATTTATATATGATTAAAAATATAATATTAATTAGTGTATTAATAATTTTAATTTTTCTAATTTCAAATGAATCTAAAATAAATTCATTGATTTCTAAAAAATATATAAAATATTTATTTTTATTATTAATTATTTATTTTATTTATCAAAATTATAATTTAATAATATTAATTATTATATTATTAATAATTATTTTATTAAATATAAATATTAAACAGTTTTTAAATATTGATATTAAAAATATTTTTAATGAAAATTTTACTAATATAAATTCATCTAATTATTTTGATGTAATACCTTATAAAAAAGTATATGATAATTCAGAAGATAATTTAGAAGATAAATCAAATTATAATTCAATAGATAATTCAAATAATAAATTAGAACCTTTTAAAAATGAAGTATTAAAATTAAAAGATTTATATGAAAATATAAAATTAGAAATAAAAAAACTATAAATTATTTTTAAATGATTTATAATATTTTGTATAATAAATATATAGGAATGAATAAAGAAAAAATAACTCATACAGATTTAGAACCTTTTAAAACTATAATTATAGATATTAAGAGTTTAATATCAAATTATGATAATATTGAAAAAATAATACCTCCTATTTATCATAAAGAATACATAGATAGTTTTTTTAATATTAAAAAAAATATTAGAAAACTTGAAATAATTAAAAATTTTATATTATCTATATTAGAATCAAGTAAATATGAATTAGAAAAAATAGAAATTTTTTTAGATGATTTTGATATAAATGAAGATAAATTTATTTTAAAAGAAAAGTATATTAATAAATTTAAAAATCAATCTTATTTTGATAATTTTTTAAATAAATTCATGGATAAAAACAATTTATTTAATAATAAAAAATATAAAAATATCCAATCTTTTAATTATATTTTTCAAAATAAATATAAGAAAAAAAATAAAAATTTTTTTTCTAATTTATTTAGAAAACATTTAAAAATTTCAGAATATTTGTATAATAATATTTATAAATATCAAGGAATATTAGCATTAGATAAAATATATGAATTATCTGAATTATTAATTTTATCTAAAATTGATAATATTGAAAAGAATATAGATATTAAAAATAATATAAAAGATAAATTAAACAATAATTATAGATTATTAGGCAGTGACTTAAATTATTATAATAAAAATATAGATACAAATATAGATACAAATATAGATACAAGTAATACAATTAATTCAGGACTACTTCCAAAAATAAATAAATTTAATTTATTATATATAAATCATAATAATATTGATTATTATAATACTCAATATACTAAAAATATAAATAATATTTTTAATGAATTATTAAAAATTAAAAATAATTTATTTAAAAGTAATAATTTATATTCGGTTACAAATAATTTACTTTTATTAGATTTTTATAATATTAATTTTATATTTAATTATTATGATCAATCAGTATTTAGTAACTTTATTATTGAGCATATAAATGTAAATAAAATTATATATAATAAAATAAATATATTTGAAAATTATTATTTAGATTATCTTGAATGGAATTTAAAAAAAAATAAAATAAAAAATATTCCAAAAAGCAAAGATACTGAATTAAAATCAAATAATTCTTTTAAATCATTTTACAAAACTATTTCAAATAATTTATAAAAAATATTTTTTATAATTAACTATATCCTATTTTCAGGAGGAATATATTTTATTCCAAGATATTCAAAAATATCTTTTTCATTATTTGGATTAAAATTTATCTTTAATCCAGTATCTTTATTAAATAATCCCTTTTCATTTAATTTATATCCTAATTTAGAAGCAATATTTCTAATTTTTTTTGAAAAATAACGTGAAGATCCAAAATAGAGTAAATACCATGGTAATTGTTCTTTTTCTATAAATGCAATATCAATTTTTCTAAAATATTTTTCATTAGGTAGTTTAATAATATAAATACATTTTTCTGTTCCAGAAGATAAAGTATCGAAAATTATATTATTTTTTATTAAAATTTTATATAATTTATTTTTAACATCATCAATTTTATATTTTTTAAAAGTAATAATTATATCCATATCACTTGAAAATTTTTTACCAATTCTATATGAACCTGCATTATATATATCAATATTTTTTTTATTAAATATTTTTTTAATAAAATTAGTATAAAGTGTTATTTCATCTCTAGGTATTTTTTTTTTTAAATCATTATAATATTTTAATCCAATAATCTGTTGACTAGATAATTTTATTTTATTGTTTTTTACTGCTATTTTTAAATCTTTTATTGATAATATATTATTATTAATTAGATATTGTGCAAATTCTGGGCCAATACCCCAAATTTTTTGGAATATTTTTATAGATTTACTTTTTGTATTTTTCTTTATATTTTCATAAATATTTAATGTTCCAGTATTTGATATATTATTTATTTTTTTACAAAATCCTTTACCTATATGATCTAAATTTTTAACATCATTTGAATTATATATTGGACCTTTAAAATTTTCTAATGATTTTATTGCTTTTCTATAACTATCAATTCTAAATTTTGTTTCAGTATTACCTTTTTTTCCAAGACTCTCGTGAAATTCTAATATTTTTTTAAAAATTTTTAATATTTTTAATTTAATATTTTTTTTTATTTTTCCACCTTTTAACATTTTAATTTCATCATTATATTTTTCATATTTTGTCTCTAATAAAAGTGGAATTCTATTTTTTTTTGCATAATTTATTAAATAATTTAATGATATATCATTATAAAAAATATAACCTTTTCCAATTGATTCATGTCTATTAATTTTTGTATTAAATTCTCTCTCAGAATCATTTAAATGTATTAATTTTATATTTTTTTTACTAATTATTTTATCAAACATTTTTAAATAATTTTTAACTCCTTCTATTTTATCAATATTATATCCAGATACAAATATATGTTGTGTATCAATACATATTTTTACTCTTTTTTTATAATTTATTGGTATATTGTTATATAATTCTGCAAGTTTTTCTATAGTTCCACCTATCATATACTTTCTGTTAACAGGAGTTTCTAATATTATTGGTATTTTTTTTGTATTATCAAGAACTATTATTAAAGATTTTACAAAATTTTTAATAGATTCTTCATATGAAATATTTATTTTATCTGTTTTATAACTACCTAAATGTAAAACTACACCTATTCCACCTATTTTTTCACATAAATTCATATCATATATTAAATTATCAGTTCCCCATTTATTTCTTGGATGATTTGGATCTTTACAAAAATTTATTGAATATATTGAATGTATAACTAATTTTATATCATTGTTTTTTAAAAATAATTTTATTTCTTTTATTTCATTATTATCTAATTTAATTTTTTCACGTAGTGTTGTTAATCTTTTATTTCCTAAAAAAATTTGCAATATATTTGCACCTTTTTTTTTAGTAATCTCTAATGCATTTTTTATTGTTGTAAAATGTGATGAATCTAAATGAAACCCTATATAAATCTTATTGACTAACATATATTATGATGATAGATAAAAATTAAAAAATAACAGTTAAAAATATCATAAATTTTGTTTTAAGATACAATAAAACAAACGAGATGAGTGACATATCAAAATTAAGTTGTGGCAATTTGTCAGAAGTGACAGACGAACATGTCATTAAAGTTCAAGCTAGAATTCCGAGAGATCTTTCTAATCTTTTTAAGAATTTTAATATTTCTTCAAAAGGAGCTGCTATAATTGTCGAGAAAAAAGTCTCGGTTGACAAGCCTATTGAAACTGTAGAAATTACACAGCCTTGCACTTCTCTGACTTCTTATGATGAGAAACAGTCTAAACATAAGGAAATATGCATTGATCAAGCAGATCAACTTATCGAATTGATTAATGATTACTTTATGTGGTATGTTTCTCAAAACTGCGACTCACAAACACCTCGTGTAAAGAATGTTTTTAGAGAAGCATGCATTGATTCCTTAAAGTATCCATGGGTATTTTGTAATCCCAAAATCGAACATTATTTTGTTGATTCTGTTTCAAATATCTTTAGAGATGCCAAGCAGAAGCATGGACACCGATCTACCTTCAAAGAGTTGGATTTTACTTATTTCTCTGCAGATAAGCAGAATGTAAGGGCAAAACTCTTGTTCCATAAGAAGGGACATATTCTTAAGAGATAGTGTCTCTCTAGAAGTTGTACTGGTTGTTACTGGTTGTTAATGGTTTTACTGCTAGTCAAATATAATTTTTACTAGCAAAACTGGTCCTAATTCTCTTATAAAAAATTGAAATTTATTTATAATAAATTTATTAAATAATATATTTAAAAATATAAAATGAGTTTAAATTTTTATTTTATGAAAGATAAACTAATTAGTGATTCAGAGTCATTATTTGAATATGATTTTACATATTCATCTTTAAAAAATATGATTGAATTTGATAACACATTTTCAGTTATTAAATATACTGACCCATTTGAATCCTTTCTTGAAGTTTATGAATTAAACAAAATTAAAATATTAAATAATATATATCCATCTTTATTAGACAATATATATGTATCTTCATATAATATATATCCATCTTCATTAGACAATAAATATGTATCTCTATATAATGATATATATCCATCTATATCAGATAATATGTATTCATCTCTATTAAAAAATATAAATTTATCTAAAAATATCGATTTATCTGTATCTAAAGATATTGATTCATCTTTATCTAAAGATATTGATTCATCTTTATCTAAAGATATTGATTTATCTGTATCTAAAGATATTGATTCATCTTTATCTAAAAATATCGATTTATATCTATATAGAGATATTGATTTATCTGTATCTAAAGATATTGATTTATCTGTATCTAAAGATATTAATTTATCTTTATCTAAAGATATTGATTTATCTAAAGATATTGATTTATCTGTATCGAAAGATATTAATTTATATGAATCTAAAGATATTGATTCTATATATTATCTTCCTTCAAATCTTTTAGAAGATTCATTCGAAATAATAAAATTGTCTGGTATAAAAAGAAAGAGAGTATAGACTTTATTAACAAATTTATAAATAATTTATTTCATATAAACTTCATCATCAATATTTTTTAAAAAATCAAATAAAGATCTTAATATTTCACCAGTTGCACCATATTCTCTAATATTACTGCCATGTGGTAAATTATCAACACCAGCAATATCTAAATGTAACCAATTTGTTTTTTTTGGAATAAAATTTGATAAAAATGCTCCAGCCATTATTGTTCCAGCTTTTGATTCATATGTATAGTTTCTTAAATCAGCTATATTTGATTTTGTTAAATCAATATATTCTTCCCACATTGGTAATTCCCAGATTTTTTCATTATTTCGAATACCAGATTGAATCATTTTTTGAATATATTTAGAATTATTTCCCATAACTACGGATGATTTACTATCAAATATACTAACTGCTTGCCCTGTTAATGTTGCAACATCAATACACATATATGGTTTATAATTATCGGAATATGAAAGAGCATCAGCCATTATTAATCTTCCTTCAGCATCAGTATCAATTATTTCAACAGTTTTGCCATTATATGCTTTTAAAATATCACCTGGTCTAATTGCATTAGCATCAACCATATTTTCAACTAATGGTAATAAACCAACAAAATGACCCTTAATATTAAATTTAGATAATAATTTAAAAATACCATATATTACAGCACTTCCTGTCATATCATTTTTCATGTCACTAAAGTTACCATGTTTTATATTATAACCACCACTATCGAACATTACACCTTTTCCAATAAGTGCAATTGTTTTATTTTTAATAGGATTATTTTTATATTCTAATATAACCATCATTGGTTTATTTTTACTACCTTGATTTACACCTAATATTAAATTACAACCAATTTTTTCTAATTTTGATTTATTTAATATTTTAATAGTTACATTATCATTCATATTTTTTTTAATATATTGTGAATATTTGGAAGATGTTAAAATATTTGCAGGAGTATTTATTAAACTCCTAATTTCATTTTGAATATCTGCTTCATATATAGAACTTTCAACTAATTCTTTGAATTTTTTTTTTGGATGATAAAAAAAAATAGTTGACATATTTTTTTTAATATCTGTTTTAAATTCATTAAACTTATATGAAGCAAGTATATAAGAAATAATTTGATTTTTTATATTATATAAATCATCTCCTACTAAATGAATTAATATTTTTTTATTTTGATTATTAAGCTCTTTAGAAATTCTGCCAAAAGTTTTATATAAATTTTTATTATCACATTTATATTCTTCTGCTACACCTAAAAAAATGACTTCAAAATTATCAGTATACATTTTTTTTTCAAAATTTGATTTTAAATTACAATCATCAAATATTTTTTTAGGAATATTTTGTAAATCAAGTATTTTACTAATATATTCAAGATTCCCTCTTAAATTATTACAAATAATAAATATATATATATCAATATTTTTTTTTTTGACTGTTGATATAAATTTAAATTTATCCATATATAAATATATAAAATATATTAAATTATATTTTATTTATTTTTAGATTTTAATATTATTTTTTTTTTTGGTCTATTAGAAATTTTTCTAGTAGACCATTCTAATAATCTATTTGTTGGTTTAATTTGTTCAACTAAATTAATTAATTCTCCTCTATCATTTATTTGATAATTGAATCTTATAGGAAATTCTTTAACTATTTTTTTACCATCACAATAATATCTAACTAAATTAATATTATTTTGTCTTCGTATATCTAAAAAATAAAAATAATAATTATTATTTTTATAACATTTTACTGTTCTAATATATTCACTATAATTTCCTTTATATTTTTCAATTAAAAGTTTATTAATATAGATTGCTCTTAATAATTTATTAGATAATTTTATTCCGTTCTGTTCTAAATAATATATTATTTCATCTATTTTATCAATAAGATTTGTATGAGGATAAAATAATATTTTATTATTTATATTTGATTCTGGTAATATTTTTAAATTTGGTTTCCAAGAATTCATTAATAATATTTTACTAATTATTTGAGGAATTTCTTTATTTGAAGTACTTAATACTTTTAGATTTTCATACATTTTTTCTAATGGACTATTTTTATAATTATTTATTTTATTAATTGATGGTAAATTTTCAATTAAAAATATTGATTTAATTTTATTACTTATATTTTCTGTTATATTTTTATTATTATTTAAAACTTCATATAATAATTGTATAAATATACTATAATAACCATTTCTTATATATGATTTAATATATATGGGATAACTTAATTGTTGACTATAATATTTTAATATATATTTATTTGTAAATATTTCATCATGTCCATAACCAAATATTTTGGAAACATTACAACTTTTTAAATAAGTTAAATTTATATTTGTTGATAATAAATTATTCATATTTTCATTATAAAAATATAAAAATAATTGATACGGATATGATATATTATATTGATATATAAATAAATTTATTATAGGATATATAAATTCATTTCTATTTTTATCACATTTATTATGTAGTGAAAACTCATAGCCTACTCTAGATGTATATCCAAAATTTACATTCTCTTTAATATATAATTCTAATAGTTTTTGTCTTCTTGCCCTAAAATGAGTATCTATATCACATATTAATACTCTATTACAATAATGATATAATTCTGAAAATTCTCTATCATCTATTAATGGTAATAAACGCATAAACATACCAATACTTGTATATTCACTTTCAAAATATTCTATATTAAAAGAATATTCAAATATTTCAATATTATTATAAATATTTAAAATATTTATATTATATTTTATAGAATAACATATTAATTTATTTAATGCACATTCTAATTTAGAATTTATTTTTAAATTTTGTTTATGATTTTTATTAAAATGAATATAAGAAATTATACTATCTATAATATAATATAAAATATTTTTTGAATATTCATTTATATAAAATCTAATATTATACTTAAATTTATTATGATAATTTAAAAATAAAAATGAAATAAAAAAATTTATTAATCCATATTCATATTTAGCAAAATCATATATTTTATTTTTTTTATAAAAGGCAACAGAAATTGTACAAAATGGATCATTATCTGTTTTTATAATTTTCCAATTTATATTTTTTCTATTATCTGAATCTATTACTTGAGTATAGCTTATCTCTTTATTTAAATTATTTGGTGAAATATAATTATTATCTTTATATTTTTTATAAAAAGTTAAAAAATCTTCCATATTATATATTGGAGCTGTAGAATATATGTTTCTTACCATAATTTGAATAAAATAAATAAAAATATATTTAACATATTTTTATTAATTTGTATTTTGTATAATAATCATTAACATTGTATATAAATTATATTTTAATATTTTTGTTACCAATAATTTATAAAATAGATTAACTTTTTTTCAGATAAGAATTCTAATAAATATGTTAATTTTTTATAAAAATTTCAATATTTTATAAAAAATTTAATAAATATAAATAAATATTTTTCGTAAAACTATTTATTCTACAGCTCCATTATATATAATAAAAAATATATTATTTATTTATATATATGAAAAAAAAAATAGATACATATATTGATTTACTCCGCTAGAGAAAAGTGTATAAAACAGTATAAACAAATTAAAGGTTATTACCTACGTAATTTCTCCATTTGTTCTATACTTACACTAACTTTAAGGGACTAAGCGTTATCCCATATTTTTAATTAATTTTTGTATATAATTATATATTTAATTAACTTTTATAAGTTCCT
>Ga0247831_1006918_pt1 | contig 13027 bp, 10 predicted proteins | sample LaCruzMarch2015__9_FD_192406 | JGI IMG/M metagenome (GOLD analysis project Ga0247831, IMG submission 192406) | Freshwater microbial communities from meromictic Lake La Cruz, Castile-La Mancha, Spain - LaCruzMarch2015_1m | ecosystem: Environmental > Aquatic > Freshwater > Lake | place: Spain...
ACGACGGTGCTTCGAGGACTTGCTCCTATGCCATTTGCTATTGTCATTGTCATTGTCAAGGCCGTACCAACGCCTCTCCATGCCATGATGACCGTTGGCAAGAAGGCGAAGCGTGAAAAATGAACTCGGCTTCCCGCTCATTCCTCCCTCAAGCCTCCCACCACTTAATTGAGCAAAATTTTGAGGGAGAAATATGAAAAATGAGGCCCCTTGATGCGGCATGGATGCGGAAGGAGTCGTTCGATCATTTGCCCTCAAATTGCGCATCGCATATTGACCCCAAACGTACTGTATGTAGCTGTAGCTGGCACTCATTCGTCCACTTCCTCCTGCCTCCTCAGATATTATGTCGTCAAGGAACTATTTCATCCTTCGCCACCGCGGTGCGAGAAGACCTTTGGCGTTTGCTACTGTCGCCTCCTCCTTCTTTTGTTATTTCTCTACCACGACTGCGCAGAGCGTGGCATCATCCGCATTCATCCCAACTAACAACGTTCCTTCTTCCGCTACTTTAAGAGCTTATTACTCTCCGAACGAGAATAAGAAGCCGTTTATTACCCCCCCTTGGCACCATCAACGACTGCGGAAACAACAAAATGTAATGTCAACTTCGTCGTTATACGATAGTACTAATAATCCAAGTAATGATAGAGAAAGGATTAGCAATGAGAATATTTTTTTTATTCAAGTTGGATTTGGGAACGATTCACATGGTCAGGTATACATTGCATGTTTTCCCATAACACCTTTTGAGTGTTAAAAAAATGTCAACACAACAAATCAAAACCTAAATAACACATCTCCATATTATATCACGTGTTTTCTTTCTTTACATACACACCACTCAATGATATAACACAGTCAGCGACGAAGGCGGCAATACGTGCATGTAGGAATGCAATTGAATTCAATTCCATCCCATCGATTAAACGATTAATCCCTAATGTAAGATTCATCATATGAATATTGTGGATTTCAGTCGTTCTCCTTCTCCTTTAACTCCTTTTGTTTTTTTTTCTCTCTCCCCAAATATAAATATTTTAGGGTGGATATGATGCGTTGAAACTGGATGTACTACTTGCCGTACCATCACAATATCAATCCGCACTCGACTTGAATGAAGTACGAAAGGTATTCCCCTATGGACACGTTCGATTTGAAATACAGGATGGTGGTATGGTCGCTCCGAGTGGGATAGCCATTGATAGTTTGGGGGATAGGAATGATGATATGGTCGTGGTTTGTGCATCGGTAACTGTTGGACATTAAATATAAATGCGTAAAAGTACGATACCAATATTCCGGTTGGATAGATGTGGCGGCCGCAGACGGACCAAATAAAAATTACTTATATAGTGAATTATAATATTATAATTCTGTCGTCTTGTTACAATTATGAAACCATTCCAAATCTTTGTCATCTCTCATTTTACTTCATCAACGCCTTAGAAGAAATTGGACGTGTCGTAAAAGCCTGTTTTGGTCCATTGACCAATATCTTTCCCCACATTCCCCGCATTATAATCGTAATTAAGTATCTCACCAGCCTCGACAGAACGGCAAGTAAATAAACAAACATGCATCCTCCCATCCATTTCAAATCGTCGAGTACGTACATTACATTTTCGTCGACTTAACAAACTACGATTGTTAATACCCGAAAGGAACCGCGCAATATTCCCCGCACGTGTCGGATCAATTATTAAACTCGTTTGAGGATTGCCAGTGTCAAGAAGTACCATTAAGCTATCACTGCTTGACAATCCACTTTGTTCCATCGTTACTACCTCGCCCAGATAGGCACTAATGAGGGTATGCTTACGCATGAAGCCTAGCGACTTGACAGAAAAGCCAAAGTTCTCATCATGTATTATCTCCACGGGAGGCAAGACGCCCCGCTTTATATTATACAGAAAGGCACGATATATCTCCAAATTTCGTTTGCTCATTGGCGCGACAGTGTCAACCTCGAGTGTTGGGTCATTCATTCCTTCGTTGGCAGGTTCGGCATACACGAGCTCTAATAGATTAGATTCCATTCCACAATACTTCATCGAAGCTGCCATACTTAGTGTGGACAACCTCTAATTCGACCAGGAAAGACGAAGTTGTCAATTGTAGTTGTGAGTGTGTTAAATGATAATTATACATGATGAGGCCAAAAACTACTTACATAAACTTCCTCTGACAGTAGTGGCGTAGGCAGACGCCAGTCATTCTTCTCCGGTTTTCGGATAAACATGATATTATCCACACCAAATACCACCGATTTTGTTAACACATCGTGACTTATTGCATGTTGCTTCACTGCTGTATCAGAATTCAATGTAAACAATGCCATCGCTTCACTGTGTCTGCTGAAGAATTCGACGGGATTGTCAAAGGGTAGACAAAGAAAACGAAGAATATCACGTGTATTACACGACGACAAATTCGTTTTGAATTCTTCGTACGATATCTGATCATTCGTCCGACCCGAACAGACCGAACACCACCAATCTCCTCGGGGGATGTTTACCATAACCGGACGTAGACAGTAGGTGTGAAATCCCTTGTGACACTCATCGCAGATGACAACTTGATTATCATCCTTGTTCACGGCACATATTTCACAAACCACAACAGAATACGGGTCATATACCAAATATTCATAACAAGATGCCGGGTCCCACATCATCCCACGTTCAGAAGTAACGCCAGGTCGGATATCATGTGGATTGTTTACATTGCCTGACGCGGCAAATTTCAAGACTTGATCAACCGATGATGCATAATGTCGCCGTTGATGTAGAACAAGACCTCTACTTATCTCAATTTTTTGCTGTTCATTTGATGGCATTCCCGACTCACCCTCGCATTTACTTCGTTGACACCGCATTGGCCACTCTAATACGGGTGCAGTGCTTAATTCTACCCGTGGTGTCATCGGCATCCCGTCATTAAGTGCGGTGCTCAATTCTACCCGTGATGTATTCACTGTGCTGTCTTTCTCCGCTACGACTCTCGTTTTCGTTTGGTCCGCACTACCATTCGACATACTTTGATGATTATGCTTGCATGTATCTGTAACTCCAGACATGGCCGACTTACGAATATGATCAAGGTTACCTTGTAACTCATTTGAATCTGAATAGGTTACATCTTCGAAAGCTTTCGTACACTCAAGTGCAATTTCATAACCCATACACGCCTCTTCCCTTGAATTGAACATACCAATGTAACGAGAAGAGCCAGCAAAATGGATTTGAACTTGCCACTTTCCTGATGGTCGAAGAGATACACCCCTCGGGTTGCCTGAAAAGGTGAATGCTTGTGACATTTTTGATTGATCATTCCAATCCCCCTCTTCCTCATCATCTTCACCATCGTCTCTCTTCGTGCCGTCAATGCTCGAGTTATTGATTGCGCGTGGTGCAACTCGGCTAATTCTACGGAGAACAGCCTTCTGTAGCTCGAGTAGGTCAAATTCAATTATCTTTGACGAGTGGCAGAATTTGACAGTGACAAGTCCCCCTTCATTTTTACATCCCCCCGTCGGAGTCCTGTGACCAATAATTTCCACGGTATGACCACTTCGTGTTACAAATATGGCACCCAGTGGAATTTGCTCATGAACGGGAGCCTCGGGAGAAACAAAACGTTTGTCATAAAATTGATTCAACGATACAATCTCATGGTGCAAAAAGTCTTCTTCGTCACTATCGTTATACATGCACCGATATACAAGAATAGGAAGTCCTTTCTCGGCCCACATCTTGCGAACTACTTTTATAATCCGACCATCATGAAATCCGTAGTTAGAAAAGAACTTACGTACCGTCATACCCAGGGGGAATGCGGTATTTTCTCCGCATAGAATAGAATCTTCAACGCTATTCATTGTCCATCCAAGGTCATTAACTTGCAAAGGTTGGATGGATACTAATTTTGTAGGCATGACCTCATTCACCATCGTAATAGCAGCAACGCGAGGTGTGATTTCGTTTTTGGTTGATAGAGATTTCACTTCATCACGGCGTGGACGAAACTGAAGGACAGGTTCACAATGTGCCACACAATAGTCAAATCCATCCTTTTTCGATTTGCGACATCTCTGACCATGACGGTCTTTAAAGATGAAGACACAGGTAACAAGAACATCCATAACCAGCTTAGGAATGAGCATTCGTTCGTGAGGAGGCACAAGCAACAGTGCTTCATCTGACGTTTGACTAACAGCTGCAGCATCCTCGGCAATCTTCAACAATGGTGACAAGTCAGACAGGCCAGTCTTACCCTGAAGACAGGTGGAGCAAGTTGATCGTTTATATGAATTTTGTAGGGTGCAGTTACCGCACATCCAATAAAAGTATGTCTCGACCTTGGGCTTTAATGATGCAATGCTAAACCCAGTAGTCGATGCCCCTCTACTTTTGACCTCAAGTAGATACGCAATCAACTTCTTTGGTATAGAGGCGCGATCTTTGTATGGAATACAATTCATTGCTTCGTCGACTGTTCGTCGTGACTCATCCGTCACTGCAGCAGCAGCTATATCAAACAACACGGACCTTTTCGACTTGTCCGTCTTTGATGCATTACATTCACGGCATGATGATGAACCAACTTCATTATTGGCATCACAACTATCACAGAACCAGCAAAAGAGATGATCCGCCGAAATTGATACAGATTTCTTTTCGATTGGCATGAGTACATTTTCATTGGACTTCTCTGAGTCGCTGATTAATAAGGGATGCAATTGTTCAACTGATGATGGTGCATTAATTTCAATTAGTGGCGGGGTATTCTTTTCAATCAATGGCGTTCTTTTTTCAGTCGAGGATGGCTTGAAATGCAATTTCTTACTCGAACTTGATGTCAAAGAAGAAGTACACAAGACGTCAAAGATTGGGAGCCCTGTAACTTTGGAATGCTTTGATGGTACAACGACGAGGTGCTTTACATGATACTTTTTGAGTGCACAGCCAATGGAGACCTCAACCCAGTGTTCCCCATTTTCTAGAAGGACCTCCCCAATTCTTCTTCGTTTGTCATTCTTATGGATGACAAATCTGCCATCTCGGCTCCCAACACTGTACTCGCTAAGTAGTGAGTAGGATACTGATGGAACATTCGTAATGAGTACTGATTCGGGTGGTTGTATCATTTCACCTTCATTCAATCCCATCTTCTGAATACTAGTAAACGAAATTGTGGAACAGGTAGATGCTGCGCCCGACTTCATAATACAAGATTGAGGATTGGGCGTTGGTGTTGATGATGACTGTTTCAAAATAGGAGCGTGGGTAGGAGACATTCGTTTCTGACGAGGGGCTGAGGTATCAGCGCCCAGTGATGCTGCCACTTTCTCCAGCCATTCTTTTTCATCATCTTCAGAATCGTATCGCATGTCAACGGTATGTTTCGTCGAATCGGTAAAAATCAGTGTAGATACTGCAGCAGCGTCCACCGGAATATCATAATCCAACAATGACAGAAGATTCCTATCTGGAGTTGGGGGAGTTGGTGGATTCATACTAGATTTTTTCACATGACTCTTTCTCGGCGAATCGATACGAACCTTTTTCGCATTCTCTTTAGCTTCTTTAGCATCATTATCTCTTTTCGCATCTTTAGCTTCTTTATTCTTATTCCTTTGATATATGAATTTCATGTGCTCATAGCTGTATATCTCATCAACCTTCGGTGGCTGTTTTACTGTCCTTTTACTTCGAGTTTGCGATAATTCTGTCACTTCCTCCTCGTCATTCCTTCGTCGCTTCTTAATCTTATGCGTAAGTGCTTTGGAAGTCACCGTATCATCTGATTTAACGCCTCGTGCTTTGGAAGTCACCGCTTCATCTGATTTTACGCCATGATGATTATTTGCCACAGGCCTTTCTCTCGGATTACTGTGAAATACAAAGCCAATACTTTTCTGAACAAAGTTGAAGTTTTAGTCGAGGGGTTATTAATCATTAATCTAGATGCAAAGTATGAGAACTCACCAGTAAGTCAATTTTCTCTGGTGTGATATAAGCCCTATCATGCCCTTCTATTAATCGATTGTGGTATAATTTTTGATTTTTAACCCAATTAAAGAGTTTTCTATTGTGGTAATTCTTAAGTATGCGAGTATCCCTGTGAGTAATAGAGATATAGGAAGAAAAATGGAGGAGCATGGGGGGGATTCGATAAGTTCATGCCTGCAGAGAATAAAATAAATCAGCAAGAGGATTCAAAGTATATCTCACCCAAATTTCTTTTTGTATTGTTTAAGCTCCGCAAATCGCTGTTCCCACACACCACAATCTATACCACTGTTGTCAGCATGGACATTATCATCATCATTATCACTGTCATTGACAGCCGTCAGACTTTGTAATTTAGGAGGCCTGTACTCCCCATGTACTATCCATCTATCAGAGTGTTTAAAAGTTTCACCTCGTTCCACATTGGCAACAAATTTGTATATAAATCGCTTACTTAATGGTATGTATCCCTTATTGTGCATACTCGATATAGCAAGTGTGCGTTCATGACTGTACTTTGGGAATGACAGAAGAATGTTTGCTGCCTCCGCTTTCGTGTACATGGTACCATTTTTTGGCAATGGTAAATTTATTTCTTCATCAGTCGCTGACTGATTTTGCTGCATTGGTGTATTCTGCTTCCCCCCCTTCGATGATGATGTTGAAACGCCGATTGCTGGTTTTTGTTTTGTTACATTTGGGTCTAATATTGCAAGAGTTTGCAATTCAATTAAACTTAAATCTTCGCTATCTCCATCATCATAGACACATCGTCGATCTTTGCCCCCCTCGGCTAATGGACGTATGTGTTTGACGGTACCAGTAAACCATCCACTGTCAAATTCTTTACGGAATTTATATCCTATGTCACCCACGTTGACAACTATGTTATTGGGCACTTTCTTCTTTGCTGCCTTCGAGAACGATTTCATCTCTTGAACCTGAGGTTTAATCTATATTAAATATTATGATTCAGTAGCGAGCAACCAAGTCCATTTGATTTATGTGAATTATTTCCATCCCATGTTGATTGAATGTTGTGATCTCCTTTTCTACATAAATATAATATCTGAAGAGTTCATAAGCGGGATCGGAACATTCAAACTTTCATGTTCAAACAACATGTTCGCGTCCTTTGGCCTCGAATTTTTGTGGATCCTATTTATTCAAATTTGTAGGAATAGTATTCCTCTACACGGAACACCTTTCGTGTACACGAAAAAATAAAAATCCAAGGAGAACCCCAAAAAGAGAGAGGAGCGGCCAACTTTTGAAAATGCCACTCCATCAAACGGCAAAATTCAGGCCAATAAGAGCCGTCTCTCTGAAATCGCGGGCAATGAACGAATTCATAATAGGTCATTAATTCAAATAACAAAGCCCAATTCTCATTTACTCTTTGATCATGTCTACTAGTACTGCTACTACCACTGCTACTGCATCAAGCCCGACGAAGGATGATAATACTGCCGTAATCATCATATTCGATTGGGATGATACCATCCTACCATCGTCATTCGTCGATAGGTCTAATGCGGACAATATTAGTGAACTACCCCCGACAATGCGTGCGACGTTTCGTGAGATTGAAGTATGTACAGAAAAATGTCTTGCGGCGGCGGCCTGTCATGGCGAGGTAAGTTAGAGAGACGGGCATAATATATATCATGGATACATTATATTTGTTCGCAGATTTGTCTTACCCAGTTTTCTACTTCTCGCTTTTCCCCCTTCATTAATATACTTATGCTCTACTATTGCACTCAAACACATACAAACGATCCACACAGGTATTAATAATCACCAACTCAGATGAAGGGTGGGTCAAATACTCAGCTGAACGATGGTTACCCAATCTTATACCCATCCTTGCGAACTATCGTATCATCTCGGCACGTACAAGGTATGAAAAGTTCTATCCCAATCAACCATTATGTTGGAAGGCTGCGGCATTTGCACATGAGGCCAATGAACACTTTTGTGCGTTAGAAGATGCACGTGCATTACTTGAACGTGAGTGTTCCCATCGTCTTAGCACTGGTGGTGGTAGCACCACGGCATCATCCTATTCCTCTCCGGGTGTAGTGTCGGATGGTGACTCCATTCAAGATATTGACATGGCATCGACGGATGTATCATCACACATGACCGGTGAAAACGATGACTCATCGTTGGAGGAAGAGTCCGACTCACCCGGCGGCGCGATGAGTGCAGGTGGTGAAGAAGGAGGAGGCTGGGTTGGCGAGGTTGTATCATCTTTGCCCTCCTCCTTCACTGCTACTACATTAGAAGAACAAACAACACCCTCCGCTCCTCCTCCTACTCCCATCATGCTGTCGCAATCGATGAAACGTGAGATTGTATCCTTTGGTGATTCCATCGAGGAACGTACGGCCGTTCGTATTGTCTCCGACCAGCTTGATGCCACACCCAAGAGTGTCAAGTTCCTAACTAACCCCACACCGAATCAGATCATTGGCCAACTTGTCATGCTAACACATCACATGACATATGTGGGCGAGCACAAGTCTGATTTGGATTTGGAAATATCATCGAGGCAGGCCGAGAAGTGTGCTACCGGTTACTTACATCGCCGTGGGTCTTGTTACTAATAATGCGGCAACGACATTCGCAGCAGCAGCAGCAAACACGACGACGACGACACCACAACAGTCGTCGTCGTCGTCTGTTCAATTCATCATTCTTCTAGAAACATGAACATAACTAATAAATACTTTCAACATTCATTTATCCGTATCGAATTTTCCCCACCAATTTTACTGAAGACACAAAAGCAAATCATCTCCCACCTTAGAGAGTGAATGGTGTGTATGTGTAAAAAAGTGTAAGAATAAATCTAGCCAAAACATAAAACTAAAAGAGAACTCCTCCTTGACGACATGACATTTCATCTCTTGTTTACTACGATAGGTATGTACGGACAGCCATTCTTCTAAAATTTGAACTGTTTCTTGTGGCGGGACTCTTGGAAAACAAACCGACCCAGATTCAGAAACTAATACTAAATGACATCATCGAGATGTGACTTCAAAAATATGTGAAATACTAAATACTATTAGTTTCCTGATGACATCATGACATTCTGACATCATTCTCTTTTAATACTCTCCCTCATCATCCCAGCCGAGCGAGGGTGAATTGACAATTGACGGCAGGCCGACGACCATGACGCAGACAAACGAGTACGTACCAGGACCAGGGAGTAATAATGGCGGTGGGCTTCACTCATCATCGACTGCTGGCGCTACCCCCGTCTCATCGCTACACCCCCACCAACAGCAACAGCAACAAAGCACGTCGATGAACTTCTTTATCAACCAGCAGCAACTTCAGCAGCAACTTCAGCAGCAGCAACAGCAGCTGCCACAGGCTCCGGCACCTTCTCAGCAGCAGCAGCAGCAGTTCCTTCCAGGACCGTTCTACACACTGCAGCAGCAACAGGCTTTTGCACAGGCTAGACTGTCGGCGGCTGCTCAGGCGCAGCAATGGCAACAGAAGCAGCTACAACAACAACAACAACAACAGCAGCAGCAGGGGACGGCTGTCGTGACAGCGGGGGGCCAACAGCCTCAGCAGCAGCAACAACAACAACAAGTTATATATCCTACTACAACATTCTCACTCGTAGGGAATCAACCGGGTGGACTAGTACAACAAGCAGTCGGGCTGTCATCATCATCACAGCCACCATCACAGGCTAGTGCTGTTGCTGCAGGCGGGGGAGGTGGTTTGGCATGGGTATCCGCACCAGTAGTACCTAACGTGATGCATTCAGTAGTTGGACTCTCCATCCCCACGGCCATTCCTACCTTGATTGAGAATCGAGGTAGTCAAGGTCAACAACAATTATTACCACCAATCTCCACGAAGAAGAAGAAAACAACAACAACAACAACAACAACAACAACTGCCAAGGATAATATCCACAATCATGCTACTACTACTACTACCGTCGCTTCGTTGTCACCACCTACCAACAATAATAATAATAAGAGTAGTAGTATGCCATCATTAGGGAAAAAGATACCTGCTACAATCATCAAGAAGAAAACAACAACCATCGACAACAACAACAACAACAACAAAGCAGCTCCTACTACTACTACAGGAGGAGGACTACTGCTTTCAGATTCAATTGCCTCCATTACATCAGGGATGTGTGCCTCGGCTGCATTATTAATACAAAATGCCCTGGACGAAAGTAACAATTTTGACATTCCACCACTCGAATGTGGTAGTAGTAGTACCGAGGGTGGTGGTGCTGCTGGCGGTGGTAGTGGTAGTACTACTACTAACCCAAGAAAGCTTATTATTACTGATAACGGCGGCGGCGGCGGCAGTAGTAGCGTTACAACATTCTCCTACTACAGTAACATCGAACAAGTACGGAAACAAACCTCGCGTGATCGTAATCGGGAACATGCACGTTGTACTAGACTACGTAAAAAAATTTACGTAAACAAATTGAAAGAACTAGTTGATGTATTACATACCGAACGTAATGATGATACACGTAAGCAACGCGTGGCAGTACAGCAATTGGTCGAATTACAATCTTTACGTCGTAAGGTCCTGCATACATTTTTAGATTATCATGCTAAATTTGAGAATGAGTATAATAAGTGGGCATTGATATTGGAATGTAGTAGTGGTGGTGGTGATGATGGTTGTAATAATAATAATACTGCGGACGGAAGCAGCAATACGGATGAAGGATTCTGGTTCAAGCAGCCAGTAACACCATATAGAAGTTTTCGACGGAGTGAGATACAAAAGGTAAGAAATAGGGGCCAGAAAAATACACTTGTTGTGTTCCAAGAAGGTGTGGATGACACTCTCGAGACTTTACTATATAATCATCCCAGTCTCCAGCCCCCTAACCATGACTTTGAATTTCTTTCCTTACTACTATATCCATCATTATTATCTCTATATATCCAAACAAACAGGGGAATCGTATCATACGAGGGATTGATGCCATGATACGTGACTCTGCATCCATGTCAGTAATGATTGAGAATATTGGTTCACGTAATCGTCGGTGGTTAGACCGTAAACGTCATGATTACTTATCGTCAAGTAATTATTGTTCTAACGAGAAGAAGAATATGATGTTACGTACACGTGCCGAGGATGGAACTATAGGGTATCAAATATCATCAAGTTCTGACTCATCGACTGTTGTTAGCTCGTCAAGCAGCAGTAGTAGTAGCAGCAGCAGCAGCAAGGAAGTTCGTCAGCAATTACTGCGAGATCAGCATCATGGTGGTGCCTCGAATGAACTTCATGACTACAACGCACCATCACTACTTGATCCACTCCCAGGAAAAGATATGAGTGTTACAAGTGTCAGTTCTTCGGGAGATGACTCGACTGATATCCCTAGTGAGTCAAATCCTACCAAGAAGAGAAAGTTGAGGACTGAAGGTAGTAAATCGAGTAAGGTGTTGGCGGCGAGTACGGCTTCGCGGGCTGTGGTACCACAACCTTCACAACCACCCAGGCTTATTAGCAGTCTGCCTGCGAATATTGCACGTTCGGGTGGAATTGCTCATAATGTCAAGGCTATGGTACCACTACCATTAACAATCACGGCGGCGACTACCACCACCACGGTCACGACGATGAGTAGTAATAAAACAACTTCTTTGCCTTCCAACGGGAAGAGTAATTTGATTCGTGCACCAGCAGTACCACTGCCACCCTTTGTTGGGATTGGGAAGAAGAAGCCAACGTCCACAATGAAGTCCAATACCATATTATCTGGATCTCTGTCATCATCTGCGATTAAGTTAGCGGCTATTGCCGCACCTCAACAACCTCCCATTGTCCGGGCTAGTGTCAGCGCTACAAATTACAGCAGTAACGAAGATACCACTAGCAGCAGCTGCTCGAATCACAACAACAATGCTATTGACAACAATCCACCGTCCTCCAAGGCTAATATCATTACCATCGACAATGACACAAGCAGCAACTACTCCTCCCATCAATCATCATTGTCACCCGGCCGGAACCATCATCATCGTCATCTTGATATACAGGCCAACTATCACATCAATGAGGACGATATGATACTGACGGATGATGTATTAATGTGTCCATTCGTTTTTAAATCTCAAGAGGCGGTATATTGTGGTGCACATACTGAATGTATTCAGCATGGGATGCTCCGCGCGACATTCTCGCCCACGACGAACAAGTTATGTAATGTTGAAATGATATTTGATGCCATGGGGTTCTGTCAACAACTCGAAAGAGCGAGTGGTAATGATGGGGGGATGATGGCACAGATTATACCCAACTCATTAGAAATGGCATTGGCACCTAATACCGAGGAGGGACGGGTTATTACATTAGCCGATTCATCATTAACAATTGTTAGTGTTAATGAGGTATGGACAAGTATTACGGGATATACACAAGTGGATGCCGAGGGAAAAGACTTGAGATCACTACTGCATGGTGGTGGTAACAATAATGGCTCTCGTCAACAACAACATGACTTTGAGAATGTAACACGAGGCGTATGTTGTGCCAGTACGAATATTCATACTGATAAAAGTGGACGACAGTTTTTAAACTTTATGTGTTCGTATCCGCTGTCAAATTTGTGCAATGAGGTTACACATATATTGCATGTATGTAAGGAGTTGTAATAAAAAAAAGGAATATATGAGTTGGGGTCACACCGCGAAGAAGGTCTGATGGGTTTTAGGTGCTCTTTTGTGTCAATAGCAACAGCAAAACATCGTTGACGAGGAGATAGAGTTTAACCGAGTAAAACTTCATTTTTACTACTCTCTTTTTTGTTTTTTTTCATCACAGAACATTTTTTGTCAGTATAGTACGAACCAGCTCTACACAATAACACACTCCTCTCTCTCTCTCTCTCTCTCTCCGACCAACTTCCTCCATTGATTGATCCGCCCCCGTGTGCCACATATATAACGTTGTTCTCCACACACGCACACACATCCATAACATCAATA
>Ga0247831_1006921_pt1 | contig 13024 bp, 11 predicted proteins | sample LaCruzMarch2015__9_FD_192406 | JGI IMG/M metagenome (GOLD analysis project Ga0247831, IMG submission 192406) | Freshwater microbial communities from meromictic Lake La Cruz, Castile-La Mancha, Spain - LaCruzMarch2015_1m | ecosystem: Environmental > Aquatic > Freshwater > Lake | place: Spain...
CGATTCTCCGCACACACGCGTGCTACAGACTAAAGGAGGGTACCAAAAGAAGCGCAAGACAATGCACTATCCGATGGTATCATCGGCGGCCGTCAAATTCTACCATGGCGACCAACACGACGATAAGCTCGGAAGTAGCTAGGAAGTAGCTAGGAAGTAGCTAAGAGAGAAAAAACAAGTTGTTACCCGACTCGTAGTATTCCAAATCCCCCAAACTAACCCTAAATTTTTACGGTGACAGGACGCCTCAAACATGTCTTCAGTCCAGCTGTACATGACGTTAAATAAGAAAATACCCACACCATAGCACTAAATGGAGTAACTACAAATCAGAGTCAACAGAATCGAGGGGTGAATTTCCTAAATTAAGGCAGAATGAGGTAGTTTTGGAACAATAATGTCAGGAAAAAACAACATGATTACTTAACAACAACAACAACAACAACAGCTTTGTACATTTTTTTTCTAGTTTTTCTTCAAGTCAGCGATTCCAAACTTCTTGTTGTCGTAATCATAAATGCTGTAAAATTGCCTTAAATATGTATCACCCATCAGCCACGTGTTGCCAGAATACTCCATAGGAATGGGCTGCACCCCTACCCTGGCCTTGACTCCCTCGACGACTTTATCCTCGAGCTGAGCCTCTAGGATATTGGCGCCCTCAGCACCAAAACGCATAATACTGATGGTAAAGAAGCAATGCAAGCCAGTGTCATCCTTAATCATGAGGTCCTCTCCTGGGATGGTAATTGGCTTACCACCGACGGTGAACTCAAGATCGGGGATAATTGTCTCACATGACGGGAGAAGGAACAAGCCAACCTGAAAAGCATATGATGCACCAACTTCTTTAGCCATCGACATAACCTGGTCCTGTGGACCATAAATTAGTGACGTGCCAGTATCCATAATTCCGGCTGTGTTAGAGGCAATTACTTTCCCACCAAACTTGACAGTATCCATCTTGGCAAGCCAGTAAGCGGGAGAGATAAGCTCTATCCATGTGATTTCACCATCGACTAAGCTCTCGTCGTACCCGCCAATGGTCAATTCACCATCCGTTTCGTCACCAAGTTTAAATGCAAACATGGCTTTCTCGATAACTCCATCCTTTTTAAGTTTGGGGATGATAGCATCGACGGTAGGGTTCTTCGAGATGGCAGGGTATGCCATGCCAAGGATACCATCAAATTTAGAGCTACCGTCTAAAGAGGATGGGTTAAGAGGGGGGGCATGGGGGAGGTGGTCAGCAAAAGACACATAAAACGACGAGGTAAATAAACAATCAAGACGACAGATACACACTCACAGAGTTTACCCAATCCATCCGTGTGTTCCGCCAAAGCAAACGTTTGCATCTTTGAGGTAAAATCATCTGCTAAGGTCACGTCGTCTTCCCTGAGAGAAGTACGAACGTAATTTAGAGATAAAAATTTGTGTGAGATATATATATTGAGCTAGATTGTCAATTGAAATGAGACGGAATTATTATATGTACTCACCCATATTCACCCGACACTGGACCACTCCCATACTGGATAGAAAAGTGGCTCATGGCACCAACAGGGACATTCTGGAAGCTTGACGACATGGACTTGTCGAATTTCGTCTTACTATTACAGTTGGATGAGTCTGGTTCGCACGCCTTAGATGGGATCCACAGGTCCGAGGATCCAGTATCAAAGACAACCTGAAATTCTTGAGGAGGTGTACCAACCTTGATCGATCCGTAGTACTGGGCATTCTGAAGGTCACGAAGGACGATGTTCTCATTCTCTTGCTCCGTCTCGGACACACCATTGACGCCCCGGAGTTTACGGCTCGTGGCGGTAATGGTAGTGGAGGTCTCGAGTAGATTGATGGCGCCGGCGTCGAACGATGTTAGGAGTGTGGCAGCGCGGTGTTCGTCGGGGATCTTCATTATGGGGATCTTTAGGAGCTCGGCGGAAACGACGGTGATGCCGCCCGAGAGGGCAGAGACGAAGGAGATAGATCGAAACAACATGGTGATGATGATGTTCACGGAGTACTAGAGAAGAGACTAATCGCGAGGATATCGTTCTGTCTTGACGGAGACGAACGAGAATAAAATGAGGGAGGAAGTGAGTGAGAAGCCCCCCCAAAGTTTGAGATTCTTTTCTCTTCTCCAACTTCGAGACATGGAGACGGAGGAGCGAGGAGGTTGAGCGCATTTGGCTGGGAGTCCACATGCGCTTTACTACCCTGCCATCGTTAGCAGCGTTTGTCCGACCAGTCCACTTATCTCGTCCACTATTCATGATTGCGAAATCAGGCATTGAACCACTGAATGACGACGGCAGCAATGAGCTTGGGGAATTAACGATCCTTGGGTTTGGCTCTCTCCTATCAATAAAATCGGCACGTCTTACATTCCCATCGCTTAAGAATTTTCGGTATGGACGTGTTCCGAATCATCGTCGGGTATTCTCCCATCCTGCATCGATATTCTTTCAAAGAGGTATTGCCAATCTCGGCACGCTCGAAATAAGTAGTTTAAGCTGCGAATACGTGGAGGGTCATTCATTCGTTTGCAGTGTGTTCGAGGTAGCAGATGAGGGCTTGTCTGTCTACCAAGATATCTCAGATGATACTGCTAGAAAGTGGATCCCATCACAAGCATTTCTCGAGAGAGAGGAGGAATTTGAGATTGCGATGGTACCGTACTACGAACTGCCATTGTCCGCCAATGAAAATAATGCTACTGATGTGATTAGTAATGTAGCATATACATCATTGACTATGCCTAAGATGGGATTGATATGTCTGAGATCGACAGATGAGGCATACATTTCGTTATGGGGAAAAGATCATTTCGAAAGACAATACTTGAAATACGGTGTGCAGACAATATGGAACTGGTCACAGGATTCTGGCTTACGACCGTGTCCCCTATATTTGAGGCACTGTGTGTTAGCAAGTAGGAACTCAAAAATTGAACTAACGAACGATTGCTCGCCAGATGTTGATAGTGTTTGTTACAACAGTTTTCTCGATGAGACATATCTAATTGATAGAGAGACTACTGTGAGAGAATACCTGTCAAAATACCCAGCTTTAATGAATCTGGAACCTCCGGAAGAGCTGAGAGATCGATATGGCGGATGAAATAATTGTGCACAATGTATATAGTTTTTACTAATTAGCATTGACTAAACTAACTCATAAACTAACTAACTCATAAACTAACTAACTCATAAACTAACTAACTAACTAACTAACTAACTGTAATTGACACAAGAAATTATAATTTGACAGTGTGAGAGTCATATAAAAATTGGTAACATTGATCCAAGTTGACACACGTCTATAAGAATTTAGGGTCGAGGACTGACAATCGAATCGCGGGGTACAAATACCACAGATTGATGATTGCGGTGCACGTACAAAAACTGTACATGTGTGCGGTGCAATCGTCAATTCCGTGGCAAGTACATGAATTCCCACAAAATGGGAAATAGATTCTTTTGCTAATATCTCGTTTCTAGCAGTTATGCATTGCTATAGCATCCGCATGAAGGTTGTCTCTGCGGGGGGTGGGATGTATCACATGGATACAAGGCAGATAACCGAAAAAGGATGCACATGACGACTCTTTTCACAAACCCGCTATACAAACGGTAAACTAACCTGTAGCATCAACACCTCAACTTTCAACCAATATCCAAAGAATATCACTAATGAGAAAAGACACCTGTATGGCCCCTCTGAAGATGAATGAGGAAAGCACCGTGGCGCGAATGGAAAATTTAATCGTCAAAGTCAGCCCATCTCCTGTGTTTGCTGATCCGTCGCCACATCGTTACTTAACGACCATTTCTGCACCCTGCTATTTCATCTACAGCTTCCCTGATCATTCCACGCCTTGTCCTCAGCTGGGTATAAGAGTATCTTGGTGAAATGATAATATCTCTCCGCATGGAGGAGTAGGAGGTATGTGTCACTTCACGGTTGAGGGTTCCCGCTGAAACTTGTGCCCAAGAAAATACTACCTACCTATCTACTATTAGCGCGAAGAAGGTTATTGAAGCCCCCCCCCCCAACACATCATCATCAACGTCGCCACCCACAACATCCATTACGCTTTTGTTCCATCCAATAGAGTTTGGGATTATGACAAAACCCCTCTTCGCAGTCTACCTGGTCTTCTTCGCCGCATTGATACCAATATTCACAGCCGCAACGACGGGCAATTCCACTGCCACAATTCAATTTCCTCGTATTTACGTCGCTGAAATCAATACACCAGCAGGCAAGGAACCGTCAGCTATATCGCGCTTTCCAGCCGAAGTCGATCTTCTCGACTATGATCGTATCACGGACAAAATTCACAAGATTTTATTCCTTGTGCACGACGAGCAAGAACTTGTCCGCTTGGTTGCATTAGCAAAGAAATCGAATTCGAAGACTATTAACGGGACAATTGCACTCGATCTATTAGCCACTGAAGAATTGCGTCAACAGATAACCAGCGCGGTAAAGGGAGATGTAGGTCTGTTCTCAGACACGGGCCCTCAATCGGCCTCCGCGTACTCAACGATCGAAAATTATCCCTGTTACAAAAATCTCCAAGGCTCCTTCGCCTGGTTGGATGACATGGTACTGAAGGCACTTAGCATCAATGGTCTAAATGTAACAAAAATAGACATCGGGGATTCTTATCTCAAGACCAAGAATAAAGCCTCAGGATATGACATCTGGGCACTAAAGGTCACAGGAACAGCTGCAGCAGGAGCAACTAAAGGTATCTTATTTATTATGTCTGGTATTCACGCACGCGAAATGGCTCCCCCAGAATTGACCTCGCGTTGGGTGGAATCTCTCATCAATGCATATGGCAATGATGCTGATATTACTGCCATGCTGGACTACACTGAGATTCATTTGGTAGTGCAATCCAATCCTGATGGTCGTCAAGTCGCTGAGACGGATCCAAACGTTATGCGTCGCAAGAACATGAATCTTTCGTCAGGTACATCATGCTCTAGCACTAGACTTGGAGTTGACTTGAATCGCAATTTTCCATTTAAGTGGGGTGATCTTAGGGGCTCGTCGAATAACAAGTGCTCGGAAACCTTTCATGGAACATCTGCTGGTAGTGAGCCTGAAGTAAAAGCAATTATTGAGTATACCAAATCCATCTTCCCTGCAGCTCAACAGAAGTTGGACCCAAACAATCAGGCACAGGTTGAAAATGTGGAAAGCTCCACAGTGGGTGTATTCTTGGATGTTCATGCTTACGGTAATCTTGTCCTTTCTCCTTGGTCCTATTCGACCACGGTCATACCTCCAAACAACAATGGTCTCACTGCTATCAGTGATAAGATTCAATATTGGACAAACTACGCAGGTAGTATCGGATACACCGCTGCTGGAACTACCGCTGATTACGCTTACAGCCATCTTGGCACTGCCGCATACACGTTTGAGCTTGGAACTAAATTCTATCAGGATTGTGCCACCTTCGAGAGCACGATATATCCAGTAAATTTGAAGCCCCTGATGCACCTTGCGAAGATTAGTAAGGCACCATTGAGCTTAGGTCAAGGTCCTGATGTCACTAGTTTGAGTGCTTTGTATTCTGCAGCCAATAGAAATGTTACTATCACGGCTATTGCTAGTGATTCGGCCTGGTCCAAAGCTAAAGTTGCAACAGCCCAACAGTCAGTGACAGAAATCCGCGCCTTTGTCAACATACACCCGTACGCACCCGATAGTGTTGGTTCTCTCCTGGTGAATGGAAAGGCGATTGTGGATGTCTCGTCATATCAAGATGGTCAACATTCAGTTTATGTCCAAGCAAAAGACTCAGATGGATATTGGGGTCCAGTGACGGCGACTTATTTTGTAATAGACAAGCCGCTCACTGCCCATCCCTCGGTCAACCCGACAACTGCCAGTCCTACTGTCAATCCCTCGCATGCACCCTCATTTAACCCGACAACTGTAAGTCCTACTGACAATCCCTCGCATGCACCCTCACGTCAACCGACAACTGCAAGTCCTACTACGCGTAAACCAAGTGCACGGCCCACCTCACGTCGACCGACAGCGAGACCCACACGCAGACCTAGTAGTGCACGACCCACCTCACGTAAACCAACAACTGCAAGTCCTACTACGCGTAAACCAAGTGCACGGCCCACCTCACGTCGACCGACAGTGAGACCCACACGCAGACCTAGTAGTGCACGACCCACCTCACGTAAACCAACAACTGCAAGTCCTACTTCTCGTAAACCAAGTGCACGGCCCACCTCACGTCGACCGACAGTGAGACCCACACGCAGACCTGGTAGTGCACGACCCACCTCACGTAAACCAACAACTGCAAGTCCTACTACGCGTAAACCAAGTGCACGGCCCACACGCAGACCTAGTTAAATTTAATTAGCAAAGATCCTCCACCTCTTTTCTACCATGATTTCGATTACCTGTAGGGTACTCTCTCTTCCCTCCCCTCTTCTGTTGCATCCCTAAATCTCACGCTAGTCTACCTTAAGATTGTTTTTGACAGTCAGTTGCAACCTTTTCAACTATTGTTACCGACGATAAGAGCCACATACCAGATGCTATCAGTGTTGCCCCAAAATACCAAGATAGTGGAACGAATTCATCGAAAAATAGTATGCCATACATGGCCTATTTTGTAACGTTGTTTGGGAATTAAGTGTGAGGATATACTATACATTACATATTGAAGAGGGAAATCGGCCGAATGCAACAGCAATGTGTTCTTACCGAGAAGGAAAAATTAGCTGCCGTGGACAATGCCGTACCGACGACACTTCCACTTTCACTCATCCCATCAACGAATAAATATATCATGGATGCATTAACACCAATCATACATAAAAAGCATACACCTCGTGCGAGGATTGGAGATTCAGGGGCGAGTGCTAGCTTTGCGATGCATGATGCAGTAGCGCCAAGTGCACCGCTAACGATTGCTTGTTTGTTGAATGTCATCCAATTTCTCTTTTGTTGTCGATTTGCTCCCCGCCACATTCACGTCCGAGTGACCTACGAACCCAAAAGTCGATGCCGGCGCTCATCCTTACGGGCCATCCTTGCGTGGGTAAAACCACATTCGCCCATCTCCTCGCTGCCCGGGCTATTGGTCATCCGTCGAACGTAATATCAAACGTCGTGCATATCCGTGAATGTACAGCTTGTCCTGATCAAACGAAGGCCAATTGCTATTCCACATCGCAATCCGAGAAGACGACACGTGCAGCATTAAAGTCTGAATTTGACAGGGCAATTAGTGGGAAAAAGAATACCAGTACGACGCTTGTGATATTAGATTCATTAAATTACATCAAGGGTTATAGGTATGAATTGTATTGCATATCCAAGGCTGCGGGTGAGAGACATGGTGTTATTTGGATAACAACAACTGATTGTAGTACTAGTTCAAATAGTAAAGTAGCAAAAAGAAGGAATGGACAGAGAATAGATCACCAAGTATGGGATGGAGTTGAAACAAGTACGACGAGTTTGGACAATAATAATGCATTACATTTAAATGATCGGGATGGTTGGTATCAAGACGATGCAACAATCGACGCGTTAGTACTGCGATATGAGCCTCCCGATGACAAGAATCGATGGGAGAATCCGCTATACACAGTCGACGTTACTGGCGTTTTGCCATGGGGGAAGGAGGGTACTTTGGAAGTTACCCCAGATGTAATCCATGAAAACGCCAAGTTACTAACTGGTGAGATGAATGTCATGTCTATGAAAGTAAATGCTCCATCCAGCGCTGTTGCTGAATCCAAACCAGTAATCACATCAGCATCTGGATTCAAACGGCGAGGCAATAAGTCCATACAACAGCAGCAAATATCAATGAACCAGTCACAGTTATCGGCCGTGACAACTCCTGTACCTATTAGCATGGCATCACGGAATCTTAAGCACGATATGGATGACCATAATATACCAGATCAGTTCAGCAATGGAAGTAAGCCAAGAAGAATTGAAGATGTTATCGATAGCATACTTGACTCCTTCCTATTGAACGTCGCGCCATTACAAGAGGGTGTATCAACTCAGAAGCATATATCAGCTGAGTCAAACATGCTCAATGAAGTTGACAATCTCACTCAGCGTATAAATAATGAAATTCTCAAGGCACAAACGACAGCATCATTGTCGGCAGGTGTGGGTGGGAGGATATTTATCAACAATGGTACCAATAACTGTCGTCGTGCAATGAATTTATCCAAACCATTATACTTGAATGAATTACGAACTATTCGAAAGGGATTCCTAAAGTGGACGGCTGCTCATCCCATGTCATCCAGTACGAAAGAGGGGGCAATGGTGGAGGTATACATTTCATACATTGAGTCAAATATATGATGATAGATAGTAACGTGTTCGAATAAATGAAGGCTTAAGTAGAGAACAACATTAATTTCGTTGCATCATGAAATCCACGGTCGTACCATTCCTGTAGTATAGGTGGAGTTGCCAATCCAGCCGAAATTTGCATTGCCTTGAAGTTTTGAATACTCGGATACACATTGAACCCTCCTTTACACTTGATATGTAAGGGTAACTTCCACGAGTTATCACTTGGACTGATTCGTACTACTGCTGCAGAGACTCCATCTTCTTCGTCATCACGACGGCTGCTGCTCAAACTTCCTGATATAGGCGATATAATGACTCTGCATGCACCGTCCATCATATCTATTGGGGTAGGTGGTGCCGGTGCAGAAATCCCACCATCTACATACGAAATTCCGTTTATACAAATACCATCCTCCTCTGGATATGGCAATGACGACGATCCCCACCATTTGTGTTTCTGTAGAACATCTACGGGATGAAAATGAGGTGGGATTTTACATGATGCCTCTAAACATTGTAATAGAGTATGAATGTCAGATGATGATAGATTTGATGGAAAGTTGAATAGATGCAGTGATCCATCCGAGCAGCGTGTAGTAGCAATGTGTAAAGTGAGTGACTGATTGTGTCTGTTGGATGCTGATGCTGCTATCACGTTGTTGACGTTGGCGTCGATAATCATTTCACGTAAATGAGATCGTGTATCAGCGAGACTATTAATATTGCAACTGCTTATACTTTGTTGACTATTCCTATAGTACGGCGCTTCTGCCGATGCATTCGCATCAATAACTAACTGCTTCAAATGATGCATGGCACGTCCACAATCAGAAATAAATTTATTAGCATATTCTTGTACTTGCTCACGAGAAAAGTATGCATATAGTGTAGCCGCGATGGAACCTGAGCTCGATCCTGAGACTGCATGGATTGGCGGCGTTAAGGAGAGTTGTTGTTCAATGGACGATTTGATTGCAACGATCACACCCAGATGGTAAGGTAGTAGATGCCCAGCTCCGCTGAATGAGAGCGTTAGAAATTTGCAGCGTCGTATGATAATATTATCATGTGCTGGAGCTGATAACAACATCGTGAGCACATTCGGGGGGTGACGGACAGACCTCAAAGTAGAGAAAGTGGACCATGGCAAGATCATTCGTCCTCTCGTGTGCGTGCGTTGCTGCTGTTGCACTGACGCAATCTCTAGCGGCTGTAATCGATCTCAACGATACCACGTTCGAACATCAGACTCAATCGTCGACCGGGCAAACCACTGGAAAATGGTTCGTCAAGTTCTACGCGCCGTGGTGCGGACATTGTAAAACGCTGGCTCCAATCTGGTGAGTGTACCTACTGTTCCATTTCATATTAATCCTTCAAGGTACATAGCTTACATCCTATACCTATGCATCATTATTTGCAACGAATGAAGGGAGGAACTTGACGCAAAGATTCAGGAACACAATCCAAATGACGGTATTATCATTGCCAAAGTCGATGCTACTAAATCAACAACAGTGGCAGGAAGGTTCCAAATTCGAAGCTATCCCTCACTGAAATACTATGCCGATCGTAAAATGTACACTTACAAGGGCGTTCGAACACTCGAGGCTTTGTATGAATTTGCCACCGAGGGGTACAAAACAGCATCGGATGATCCCATCCCCGCGGCACCGTCTGCGTTTGAATTGAAGATGAAAGAACTCCGTGAAAAATTAACCGACTATACACAGAAGAATGAACATTTGAAGTACCTATTGGAGGACTTTGAACATATTACTGATTATAGGAAAAATGCTGCAATTGTTCTAGTTGTTATGGGATCGATTATCGGATTCATGCTGGGAGTGATCGTAACACTACTCATGGGGATTAATGGGAATAAATCTAAGGCGGCGAAGAAGAAAAAGAAGGAGTGAAGGAGAGGGCGTAGTGTCTCACGAGAGACATTTTCTTTATGCAATTTATCAAATTGGGAAAAGAGATAAGTTTCGCAGGGGTTTGGATTACAGGGAGACATAACCTATTTCTATTATATAACATCAACTAATTTCTTTATGAATGTCATTTTGCCTGGTACATATATTACTCCGATCTATTCCTTTCTTGTGCATCTCGCTCGGCGACAGCGTAACACGAAGAGCAAAGCTGACTTATATTTACGACTTGTTTGACAGCACACGCAGGAGCGGTTAACATCATGCAATATCGTACTATTGTTTTGACTTCATTTTCATTGAGAAGGTAGAACCAAGGAATAGCCCGAGTGCCAACAGCATTTACTCTTGCAAATATATATAATGAGACATATGTAAACTCGGCCCCGACGCAGCAATATCCAAAGAATGGGTATGACAAGTAATACCACCGAACGAGGAAGAATCGCCCCTTATTCCCATCAGCTGATTTGTGATGTTGTTGCAGTGCCGTCGTTGAATACATTTGACACCAATGACTGGAGATGTCTAGTATTATGAGCATCGTAAATAGCTTGTAGGAGTATAAATCAAGTGAAGACAGCGAATGTGAGCACGACATTTACTCTAATGATGATATTCAGCAACAGATAATAGCTGCGACGACGTACCAGTACTAATGAGGGTTGATCTGAGAACTCTTGCGACAAAACACAAAGCAATCCAGTGGTAGAACACCGATCAGTTACCATGTCAATAAGTCCCCCGAATGAGCTACATTGGTCAAATTTCCTCGCTGCCATCCCATCGAATAGATCTCCAACAAATGACGCCACGTAGCATATAATACCTACGACCCACGCACTAGGAAAACATATCATTAGTACAATGCTTGTTAGCGTGAGAAGTACACGCATATAACCGATCAGATTTGGGATGTAGACGAGGACATCTCCCGCTGTTGTTTTGCTCGCCATCTTCAAGGAAAAGTGTCTGTATGTATTATCTTATCATCTATCGTCTGTATCTGTTCTACATTGTATGTTGTTTCTCCACAGCTCAAACGGAACCTCGCGCCTCGCATCGCGTCATCGAGTCGGCTAAGACTATCTAGCATATATCTGGTACACTTCCGCAATGAAATCCTCAATAGTAGCAGTGACTATTGCTATACTGGCGCCAGTAGGTCTCGCTTTTGTTCCGGTTACATCATTATCATCACCGCATCGATCGAAAACCACCATGGCTTTACAAGCCATAGAACCGAAGCATTATTTATCGGCATTCATGCTCGGCTTGGGTCTCTCCACTCAGGTTGCCTTCGCCAACGACGTTGTTATCCTCGAGCAGCAGCAGCAGCAGCAAATATCTCAATATCAGTATTCGTCATCGGTCATAGTTGCAGAGAAAGTTGACGTAATTGATAAATTCTCTCTACCATCCTACGATGCAGCGAAGGGGTCCACACTCATCGACATTAATAGTGACCTTGAAACGGTAAATAAAAGGACACTGGCACAGGCCAAGTCAAATCGAGAGACGGAGGATAAATCGGCTGAAAAATTGGAAGCCGATGCACTACGGAAAGCAGAGAAGGATGGGAGCTCCCTGTTCGATAGCATGATTGGTGAATCAGCAAAGGAGGCAAAAGCGCGGATCGAGGCGGAGAAGGCAGAGTCACGTGCGAACCGTTGGAAGACTTTTTAGATAAGGTTGAAGAGGAAAATTGATGTTATGATTAATGAAGGGGATACCGCAACGAAATTAAACGGCAACATTACAGAAATTGTGATGTGTACACTATGATTATTCGTCCCGGTATCTTAGGTTGTCACACCGCTCCTGTCAAAAAGTTCATTAATCCTAATTATTCTGAATACTCTTTACAGCCTCCCAGTAATTAGCCGAGCCTGAATTATTTGTGCTCATCCATGGAGGAGGGCGTTCTCTTATCTGTTCCAATGCTGACAATGTGGCATAGGGAATGCCAGTTCTTGGTTCCGTGTATTCTCCAACGAGACCCGTCACGGGACAAAATTTGCGGTGTGGATATGGTTTAGTAACTGTCGTCATGATTGAATTACTTCCACCTCCTCCAGCGTCGAATATCCGTCGCGTACTCGTCATTCCCGATCCCAAACGCTGAACGTTGGCATCGACGTATTGCTTGGCCATTGAGTCGGACCGACTAGCTTCCTCGATGAGTATGGATGCCAAGGACCGAGCCTTTAGATACTTTGGAACCGATGATGATGACGACGATGACTTCTTCTTGCTCGTGCCTCCTGTACCCTTTCGTTTCTTCTTTGCCTTTCCCTCGTATTCATCGCCATCGTTATCATCGAGCTCTGCGAATTCATCATACTCATCATCATCGACGTCCTCATCAAACTTATCTACCACGCCCTCGAGCATGTCCATATGCAGTGCCACTTGATATTCTCGTTCCTCCAAAGACGATGATCCACCTGTACCACCACCACCATCGCCACCTCGTCCTCCAGACGATTTCCTCGCCTTCTCCCTTCGCTTATTCCTTCCACGACGAATAGACGAACCTCCGGCAATTCCCCCCGACACACTTGCCGAGGGTGGCAGGACCGCTCCCACACTTCGCATGGCATCGTTCCATGCCCGACGTTGAGCGGCCGTGCTCATATTATTATGTTGTATAAGTCTCTTGGCGCACGGCGGGAAGCTTCTCCTCTGCCACTCTAGCACAGCAC
>Ga0247831_1006924_pt1 | contig 13018 bp, 11 predicted proteins | sample LaCruzMarch2015__9_FD_192406 | JGI IMG/M metagenome (GOLD analysis project Ga0247831, IMG submission 192406) | Freshwater microbial communities from meromictic Lake La Cruz, Castile-La Mancha, Spain - LaCruzMarch2015_1m | ecosystem: Environmental > Aquatic > Freshwater > Lake | place: Spain...
TCGGGACAAGCCCGACTGTCGCGTTGGCGTGCGGGCATTGGCGTGCGGGCATTGGCGTGCGGGCATTGGAGTGCGGGCATTGGAGTGTGGGCGTTGGTATTTGCGCTGTGGCGTCCAAGCTGCGCGTTGGCGTGCAAGCTGGGCGATTGCGAGCACGCGGGCAACGCCCGCGTGAGCAACGCGAAGCTGGGTCTCGTGCCCAAGCTTCGCAACAGGTTTGGTGCGCTACCCCCACCGCCCAAAAAAACCCAGCGTTCGAGGGCCTTGTGCCCGACGAACGCAATAGGTTTGGTCGGCTATCCAAATTGCTACAATAGGCTCCTCACTCAGGAGCCTACCCGCATGTCCGATCTCAAACCAATTTACACACCGCAAAATGTTGACTTCGCATACCAATTGAGATGGGCGATGACCCTCTTTACTATTGGTATTCGACCCCCGATTGAATCGATTGCTCCTGTCACCCAAGCTCTCGAAACAGATGGTATCCGAGTGCTCTCGCAGCGCTACTGCGAACCGTCCATGCTGCAGCTAACACTCAGTACCTTGCCGCATGTGAGTCCAGGAACCATCGTACAACGAGTGAAAGGACGCTTGTGGCATGCTTGGCAATCCATCGGCGGAATTAATATCGAGAAAAAGTACGCTCTGCGAAGTTATGGCAATCAAGAACGTGCCATCATCGAAGCCTACATTGCAGGTCAAGCCGCCCACCATCCAATGGCGACAGCCCGAGCCGACGAGTTGTTCCAATCGATTAACTTAGTCGATGACGCGGTTCGCCTTGATGAGCCGATAGCGATAGATAAATCGCTTCTTTGGTTTAATCTACATATCGTCATCGTTCACTCGGAACGATGGCGAAACGTAAACGAATCCACCGTCCACAATGTTCAAAAAATGATTCGAAGTGTTTGCACCAAATACGGTTGGCGATTGTCTAGGTGCGGGATCGTGTCGGACCATTTGCATTTGAGCCTTGGTGCCACCATGATGGACACAGCTCAGGAGATAGTGCTGAAGTTAATGAACAATTTGGCTTTCGTTTACGGAATGAAGCCCGTTTATCAGTTTAGTGCCTACGTGGCAACGTTTGGGGAGTACGATCAGCGCTCGCTGCGTCGCGGGGAATAGCGCACCAAACCTGTTGCGACGAGTCGGGACAAGCCCGACCGTCGCGAAGGCGTACGCGTGGCGGCGTTCACGTTTTCTAGCGCACCAAACCTATTGCGACGTGTCGGGACGAGCCCGACCGTCGCGTTGGCGTGTGAGCATTGGAGTGCGGGCATTGGCATCTGGGCGGTGGCATGTGCGCGGGGCAATGGCGAGCACGCGGGCAACGCCCGCGTGAGCAACGCGAAGCTGGGCCTCGTGCCCAAGCTTCGCAAAAGGTTTGGTGCGCTACCCCCACCCCCAAAAAAAAGCCCCAGCGTTCGAGGGCCTCGTGCCCGACGAACGCAACAGGTTTGGTCGGCTATCCACGCGGCCTAGCGCACCAAACCTATTGCGACGAGTCGGGACGAGCCCGACCGTCGCGAAGGCGTGCGTGCGGCGGCATTCGCACTTTCTAGCGCACCAAACCTATTGCGACGAGTCGGGACGAGCCCGACCGTCGCGTTGGCGTGCGTGCGGCGGCATTCGCGGTGTCTAGCACGCCAAACCTGTTGCGACGAGTCGGGACGAGCCCGACCGTCGCTTTGGCGTGTGAGCGTTGGCATGTGCGCGGTGGCGTGCAAGCTGCTCGGTAGCGTGCAGGATGGGCGATTGCGAGCACGCGGGCAACGCCCGCGTGAGCAACGCGAAGCTGGGCCTTGTGCCCTCCGACCGCAACCGGTTTGGAGTGCTAAAAGCGTTTGCGAAGGCAACGTTTGTTGGCTTTGGCGAGTTGCAGTATTCTTTCCGTTCGCCATACTACGCCTTCCTTATTTGATACAAATGAATCGCGGGACGCACCGATGCAACAACCGACCGAGCCGACTCATTCGAGTTCTGCAAACAATACTGAAACATCCGAAAAAGAAACAAATCTAGCTCGACCGAGCTTCTTCCGCTCGCAGACGCCGCTACCCATCCGAATCGGTCTGTTCTCCGCAGTGGTCGTGTTGACGTTGCTTGCCTACGTTCTTTCGCCGCAAACAGGACCTCGCGGGCAGGCGGTATTCGGGGTCTTTGCCTTTCTTTCGCTTGCGGCTGCGATGAGCACCGATCTCCGAAAAGTCAATCGCAAAACAATCGGATGGGGGATTGCAATTCAGCTACTCCTGGCGGTGATGGTCACCAAGTTTGTTTGGGTTCAATCGATATTCGAAGGGATAGGAAGTGGGATTCGCGTCCTGATCGACTGCTCCGATAAAGGTGGCGAATTTGTGTTTGGTTCCCTTGCCAAAGTCGACGGACCTTCTGGATTTATCTTTGCATTCAAGGCTTTGCCGCCGATCATCTTTATTTCATCCTTCTTCAGCGTACTGTATTACTTTGGCGTTCTTCAAGTTGTCGTCAAGGCATTTGCTTGGGTAATGAAGTACTTGATGGGCACATCGGGTGCCGAAACACTCTCGGTTTCCGCAAACGTATTTATGGGCCAAACCGAAGCCCCTCTGATCGTGAAGCCATTCGTTCCTAAAATGACCCAGTCCGAGCTTTTGACCTTGATGGCCAGCGGCATGGCTCATATTTCCGGTGGCATGATGGCGGTTTACATAAGCTATGGCGCGGACCCTGTGGCCATTCTTTGCACTTGCGTCATGGCATGCCCTTGCAGCCTGTACCTTGCCAAGCTGGTCATGCCGGAAACCGAAACTCCAGTCACCTCAGGTGACACGGAGATCGTAGTTCCACGTATGCACGAGAACCCGATTGATGCGGCAGCATCCGGGATCAAAGATGGATTGATGTTAGCCATGAACGTGGCAGCCATGCTGATCGGCTTCTTAGCCTTTATTGCCCTGTTCGATGCACTGATTGGTAGCGTGAAACCGATGCTTCTCGCTTGCAAGATTTCTGCGGAATCGGTTGCCTGGATACCAGACAAGCTGACGCTCTCGCAAATTCTTGGCGGGATCTTTCAACCCGTCGCCATGTTGCTCGGCGTGCCCATGCAGGAAACTTCGCAGGTGGGAAGCTTGCTTGGAATCAAATTAGCGGCGAATGAACACGTTGCATACATAGCGCTTACCAAGGAACCAGAATATGCCATGCTATCCGAACGCGCCAAGATACTTGCCGTGTATGCCTTGACCGGTTTTGCGAATTTTTCCTCGATCGGAATCCAGCTAGGTGGAATTGGTGCTTTGGCTCCGGAGCGACGCGGGGACTTGGCTCGACTGGGGGTAACAGCCCTTTTTGTCGGTTTCCTAGCGACGCTTCTCAATGCGGCCATCGCAGGATTGCTTCTGCCCTAAAAGCCCCCCACGCATCACTCACCAACAAAACGCAACCGTGGACGAAGCACAGTTTGATCAATACGCGTCCGACTATGAGTCGGCTCTACAGCAAGGACTCTCCGTTTCAGGCGAGTCATCGGATTACTTTGCAATCCACCGAGTTCGATGGTTGAAGCGAAGGATCGCGTCGCTCGCGCCATCGCAGCGTCGTTTTTCGCACGTTCTTGATTTTGGTTGCGGAACAGGAAATAGCGTGGAACATTTGCTAAGCGAACTACCTGCAGAGCATGTGACCGGCGTAGACACATCAGCTCAATCGCTTGCTCAAGCAAGACTTCGATACCGTCCAGAACAGGCTACCTTTCAGCTTTCTTCGGACCTGACACAAGACACAGTCATGGAACTTGCATACTGCAACGGGGTGTTCCACCACATCCCGGTCGAACAACGTGCAGATGCGGTAAGGTACATCTATCAGCGATTGCCCTCAGGTGGCTGGTTTGCGTTCTGGGAGAACAATCCCTGGAATCCAGGAACGCAGTATGTCATGAGCCGCATTCCATTTGATCGCGATGCAATCAAAATCTCGATCCCGCAAGCGAAACAACTTTTGAGCCAAAACGGGTTCGACATCGTTTCGGTCGACAGCTGCTTTTACTTTCCCAAGCTTCTGAGCTGGCTCCGCCCAACGGAACCCATGCTAGCCAAGCTCCCTCTAGGAGCTCAGTACATGATCTTGGCTCGCAAGTCCTAACGCAATTTAAGTGAGCCCGACAAAGTGAGCCAGAGGCGCTAGCCGAGTTTTTTCGCATTGTCAAAATCGGCTAGCGCCTCAGGCTCAAAGAAACGACGAATGACTTTTGTCGGACGCGTCGCTGTCGTTCGACGTTCTCATTTCGCCAGCCATTTTTCGCCCCACATTTTTCGACAGATGGCACTCAGCGCCGTTTGAGCGTCGCCGTCGCCGTGCCCGACAAAGTGAGCCTGAGGCGCTAGCCGAGTTTTTTCGCATTGTCCAAATCGGCTAGCGCCTCAGGCTCAAAGAAACGACAAGCGACTTTTGTCGGCGCGTCGCTGTCGTTCGACGTTCTCATTTCGCCAGCCATTTTTCGCCCCACATTTTTCGACAGGGAGCTCTCAGTGAGTGGCACTGTTTGAGAGCCGCCGTCGGCGCGCCCGACAAAGTGAGCCTGAGGCGCTAGGCGAGTTCTTTCGTATTGTAATAATCGGCTAGCGCCTCAGGCTCAAAGAAAGGACAAACGACTTTTGTCGGCGCGTCGCAGCTCCTTGTTGTCGGTGGAATTAATCCCTGTTTGGTTCACGTTCTCCATCGTGAAAGAACTGGCGGAGCCAACGAAAGCACATGATTCCCGGAATGGTAAGGACTGGGAACCCGAGAGATAAAACGACGGCCAGCAACAAAGCACGGGGGCGCACGCGGTATATCCTTCGCCTGATTTGTCGCGCCGTGACAATGAACGTCAACCAAAGGGCAAGAATTGCCGAATTGACTGCAGTCGCCAAGGCAATCGCCAGCAAATCATAAATCGTCGCATTGCTCGTCGGACGACTGACGAGATGAACGACAAGCGACACAAGGCAAACAATCACTGTGGGAATGTAAATCAGCGAACCCAGCAGACCAATCCAAACAAAAATACGACTAACGGAATTGATCCTGGCGTTTGCGACGTCTCGGAAGATAGGAGACGTTATTGTCGGTTCATAGGGATTTAGTATCTTCAATTCCATCGTTAAGAATGCATTGTTTGGCAGTTCCGGGGAACAGGCACCTAGTGAGTGGCACCGTTCAGGAACTGCTAGCTGGTGGGGGAGCTCGTTGGGTGCCACCCAACGCTGATGACGATTTTACATGATTGCGAAATGGCTGGCACGGTTCTGATTGTCATGTCGGACGCCAGCTACGCAATTTTTTGAAACACAGAGAGCTTTTGCAAGCTTCAAAAACAGTTGAGCGACAACTGTTCGCCACTGGTCAAGCAGCAATAAAAGCGGAAGAAGGCCCTTTGGTTCAAAGTTACCCGGAGGCATACTCGGTACCGTCGATAAAAGCCAAGCCAGCGTGTGCGTGTGCCGGGGATTTTTAATGAATCGACACCGCTAAGAAGGTCGAGGAGTCTGCGCTGGATCCACCCACAAGAACCGTTTTGGATCGTTCTAAAAGCAGTGTGGTATTGATCTGGAATGTCTTCGTGTCCGGTGGGCTCTCGTTGGTGCCCTCGCCTTCAAAGCGAGACGCCTCGTATGAAAGCTTCAATCGCGTTTTCCCGTCGACTGGTTCTGCGGTTAATCGAACCATCGTACCAATCGCTTGTTGCTGCATGGTTCGATTTTGTCCTCCGCCCGGCGCTCTCATGACGCCAACAGTGACCGTCGCTTTCTTGCCAATCTGAACCATGCTCTCGTAGGTCGGCAACGCAGAGAGTCGAATCGTCTCGATAACCTCCACTTCTCCGTTATCCTTCATTTCGCTCAACGACTTTAATATTTCGTTCGTCGAAACGCTTTCGTCCATCGGCTTCTTCAAGCGAAACTCGGTCAAATGGACAATATAGACGTCCCCCAGTCCGTTGCTACTGTTGGCGGCAGGCTTGTTGTCCTTTTCTTCCTGAGCAAAACAAGAGCTCGTTACCGCGATCAAAGAGAGAAGCAGGGCTGTAAAAAATCGCATGGGAATCTCCTGTGGTTTTGAATTCAGATTATGAAGAATCGTAGTGCTTAGCGAATGCGTAAGGACGGTTCTGGTGTGATTGATGCTAGTCAACCAATCACATGATGCGCCTACTTCTACATCGCGAGGCTATCGAATCATTCGTTTTGTAACCGCCTTCGCTTCAACGCCTTTGAATTGTGGTTTGGATCACGCCTGCCGTCGAGCACGGCGTAGACAGTTACGAGGTCGTCTATGAGCCCATACCAGATTACGAACGGGAAGCGCGACGCAAAAGTATAGTGCCATCCGTTAGCCTTGGCGTGAACTCCAGCATATAGCACCAGCGAATCAATGTCAGCAGATATGCTGTCATAGAAGTGCGTTGCAATGGACGGATCGATGTCGTCGTAAAAATCGCACCCATCCGCAATGTCTCGTTCGGCACCGGCGGAGATCTTGATTCTCATCGGAGGCGGTCCGAAAGCCTTTGTTTGGCGTCAGCCCAATCAGAAAGGGCCTCCTCTCCGCACTCGATTGCAGCCACACGTTCGGCAACAACGCTTTGATGCCATTCCGGTGGCTCAGCGGAGGAATCCTCTGTCGTCAACCGTTTCCAAAGTAGCTCCATGGCGACAATCTGCTCGGCGCGAGTAAGACCGCCGATTAGTGCTTCAAGTGACATAATTGCCCCTAGATGTGCTGCAACCCAGCGTAGCTTTTCAAGCAATTGCTTGTCATGGAATCTATGCGTAGGCGAATTCGATAAAGGTAAGTTTTCCACAAAGACGTTTTAAGCGAACAGGATTATAACCCGCCTCGGTTCGAAGGACGACCATTTTGCAACCTTTTTACAAACTCGAGCACATACGCCAAGACAGGAAGCCCCTCACCTCTCTTCTCTCGCCACGTTGGAGCCCTCCCTGCCCCATTCGAATTCGGCTCAGTAACCCACTGGAATTGGACACTGAGATCAAAGATGCAAATAAAGGGCTTCGTGGATTGGGTGCCCTGACATTTGAAATTCAGAATCGGCCCTCATGAACTCCCTGACGCCCTTTGGCTCTGATTTTTCCAACGCGACAGTCGCAGCAGACCCCTCCGATGAAAAAAGGGGGCTAAAGTTCGGGAAACGTGTTTGTTCTATCAAGTCAGGTTGCGATATACTTGAGGCTCGGTCGGCGCTACCGCTCCTGCCGTCACCACTCCCTACACTCGTCTTCTCATGCTCTTGCTGGAGGCTTTCTATGGACCAGCCCATGCGCGATTTTACCGACCTGCTCCTCACCCGGGGGGTGATATCCCTGGAGCAACTCTCGGAGGCCAACAGTGTCTCACGCAAAGATGGTAAACCTGTCGGGCAGTGCCTGGTTTCGCTCGGATATGCCTCTGGTGAGGAAATCACCCAGGCTTTGGCGGAGTTCTATAAGTTCGAATACGTCGATTTGTCTACGATTCGAATTCCTGATCATGTGATTCAGTTGGTTCCGGAATCCGTCGCTCGCGAAAACAAAATCATTCCCATCTCCGACGAAGAAGAAACCATCAAAGTTCTGGTTTCTGACCCGTTCGATATCGAAACCATCGAAAAGCTCCGGTTCATTCTGAACCGCAAAGTTGAAACCGCTCTGGCTCCACCAGAACACATTCAAGAAGCTATTAATAAATATTATGGCCAGGTGGAAGGGGAATCCGCCGACTCCATGCTGCAGGAATTCACGGACACGCAAATTGACTTCACCGAGACGGAAGAAGACAAGATGCGCGAAGAGGAGGGAGAGGGAGACGAATCTGCCCCTGTCGTCCGGCTCGTTCAGTACATGATCGCAGAAGCCGTCCAGTTGCGAGCCTCCGATATTCACGTCGAGCCGTTCGAGGAGCGAGTCCGAATCCGTTATCGAATTGACGGCGTTTTGGTCGAGAGAGATAGCCCACCCCGACGGTTGCTGGGCGCCCTTTTGTCCCGGATTAAGATCTTGGCCAAAATGGATATTGCCGAACGACGCCGGCCCCAAGACGGTCGAATCAAGATCACGGTCGGCGAAAAGGATCTGGATTTGCGGGTCAGTATGATCCCAACCAACCACGGCCAGTCTTGCGTTATGCGCCTGCTTGACAAAGACAATATCAAGGTTGGGGTCAAACAGTTGGGGTTGGCAGACCGCGACTTCAAGCTGTTTACCGGTCTTATTAAGCGGCCTAATGGTATCTTTCTGGTAACAGGACCGACCGGTTCGGGAAAGACAACGACTCTTTATGCAGCGCTGAACGCTCTGAATCGACCGGACAGGAAAATCATCACTGCCGAAGACCCCGTCGAATACTACTTGCCGGGTGTGAACCAAGTGGAAGTCCGGCACAACATCGGCCTGGACTTCGCCCGGATTATTCGAGCCATGTTGCGCCAGGCGCCCAACATCATCCTGGTAGGTGAGATGCGCGATACCGAAACGGCTCAGATGGGTATCCAAGCTAGTTTGACTGGACACTTGGTATTTAGTACTCTGCACACGAACGATGCGCCAAGCGCCGTTACTCGCATGACCGACATGGGAGTTCCCGGTTACATGGTGGCAAGCAGCGTGATCGCGGTTCTAGCTCAGCGTCTGGTACGGAAAATTTGCACTCGATGCAAGCTGCCAATCACGTTAATGGATTCGGTTTTGGAAGACGCTGGGTTGCCAGTGGATATCGTGCCTTTCTCAAAGTTCTCCAAAGGCAAGGGCTGTCCCTACTGTCAAAAGAAGAGCTACCGAGGCCGAATCGGGATCTACGAATTGATGATCGTCAACGGTCGACTCCGTGAAAAAATGTTTGCCGGCAAGTCTTCGGCAGAACTCCGGACAGAAGCCATAAACGCTGGCATGACAACGCTTTATTGCGATGGACTGCGGAAGGTTGTCCAAGGGATTACGACCTTGGACGAGGTGTACAGGACTGCGAAAAAGACCGAGCAGGAACACATCGCCATCGCTAAAGTATTAAAAGAAGTTATGGGGTAGCGTGTCTGTTTGGGGCGTTGCGTTTTTCTACAAGCAGCTTGGGTTTGGGCTTCGTTGTTGGTTGACCGCGTGTTCAAAAGCGATGTCGGATCTAAGCCAAGGGGCCCGCTTTCCGGGCGTCCTTAGGGCATCCAGTGCTGCCTTGACGGCCTGCAAGGGGGCTCCTGTCGTAGTCGCCGAAGGTAGGCTATTTCGGCAAACTTATTAAATATCCGGGCCAAAGTTTTCTTCCAGATAACTACCGGACTACAATCCCGTTGGCATGAAAATTTATTTAGCTATTCTTTCCGTAGTCAGTTTGAACTCATCCCGCTTCTCTTCATTTCACGATCCAGGCGCCCACAGCGTCATCAGGCACATGGCAACAGTCTTAATCGACAAGCTACTTCAGGCTGCCGTCAAGCAGGGGGCTAGCGATATTCACATCGTCGTGGGGCAGCCTCCGGTGTTCCGCTTGCACGGTCGGATGCGGAAACTGGAAACCAAGGTGCTGGAAGCGGACGACACGGTCCAGCTGATGAAAAGTATCGCTCCAGAACGCTGCCAACGGGAACTGCAAGAATCGGGCAGCTCGGACTTTGGTTTTGCGTTCGGAACATTGGCTCGCTTTCGAGTTTCGATCTTCAAACAACGCGGCAACATCTCCATGGTGTTGCGTCAAATTCCAAACGACAAGCTAACACCCGAACAGTTGGGTCTACCGGAATCGGTGATCAAACTGTGTTTGCGCCCTCGAGGATTGGTGCTGGTGACGGGTCCGACAGGCTCGGGCAAAAGTACCACTCTTGCTAGCTTGGTCAACTACATCAATGAATCGCACGATCACCACATTATTACGATCGAGGATCCGATCGAGTTTTATCACGAGCACAAAAAATCGACCATCAACCAACGCGAGGTAGGTGTCGACGTTCCTAGTTTTTCAGAAGCGATTCGAAGAGCTTTGCGTCAGGACCCTGACTGTATCCTGGTGGGTGAGATGCGGGACTTGGAAACGATTCAGGCCGCGATCAGCGCCGCAGAAACAGGGCACATTGTGTTCGGTACTCTGCACACGAACAGCGCGATGGGTACGGTGAACCGCTTGATCGATGCGTTCCCTGGAAACCTGCAAGATCAGATTCGAACTCAGTTGTCTGCCAGCTTGTTGGGTGTGGTGGCTCAGACGCTGCTGCCCAAGATTGGTGGTGGACGAGTTGCAGCCTATGAAATTTTGGTCGTGACGGCCGGTATTGCAAACTTGATCCGAGAAAACAAAACCTTCCGAATTGGATCGGCCATTCAAACAGGTTCGAAGTTCGGGATGCAACTGATGGATGATGCTCTTTACCAACACTGGGCTGCAGGACGCGTCACGGTAGAGGACATTCTTTCCAAATCACACAGGCCAGATGATCTTGCCAAGCGAATCGTGAATGCCCGACGGGGCATTGATGATGCAGAAGAGAATCCAGAAGAATTCGATCACGGCTAACGAACACCATCATGGTCAAAAGGAACAGGAGCTAAAGTTATGAGTTCGCGACGAATTGGCCAAATCTTCGTTGATATGGGTTTCATGACCGATGATCAACTGGTTCTGCTGCTGGAAGAACAACAGCAGCAGCCTGGTGCGTTGCTCGGCAAGCTGGCGGAAGACATGTCGTTGATCACCGATGAGCAACTGGCTCAGGCGCTGGGTGAACAGCAGAACATGAAGGTCGTTTCGCTTGGCGATGCACCTATCGCCCAGGAGCTGCTGGATCGATTGACGGAAACTATGGCTCAGCTTTACCGAGTCATCCCAGTCAGGTTCGATGGGCATCGCTTGACGGTCGCCACCTGCGACCCTCAGAACCTGACGATTCAAGACGAACTGCGTACGTTCTTGGGTTACGACATTGAAATGGTCGTGGCAACCGAACGCGAGATCAAAGCATCGATCGAACGATTCTATTCGTCCGAAAGCTTAAGCGTTGAGAAGATCGTTAGGGAACTTGCTGACGATACATCGTTGTATCAACAAGCCAGCTTGCTGATGGGCGACAAGTTTGACTTGGACGGTGCCGAGGCTCTTGCGGACAGCGTGCCTGTTCGAAAGCTATTGAACTTGGTACTGCTTCTAGCGATCAAAGACCACGCCAGCGATATTCACTTTGAACCGTTTGAAGATGAGTTTCGGATCCGAATCAAGGCCGAAGGGGTCTTGTACGAAATGGTTCCGCCGCCACGTCACTTGGCCTTTGCGATTACGACTCGGATTAAGGTTATGGCCAACTTGGACATTGCGGAACGCCGCATGCCACAGGACGGTCGGATTGAATTGATGGTGGGTGGTCACCAAGTGGACTTGCGAGTGTCCGTGCTGCCAACCATGTTTGGTGAGAGCGTGGTTATGCGGATCTTGGACCGATCCGTGGTCTCGTTGTCGCTGACGAAGGTCGGCATGGACAACGTGACGATGGAAGGCTTCCGCACGGTCATGAAACGCCCGAACGGGATTGTGTTGGTAACGGGCCCTACAGGTTCTGGAAAAACAACCACCTTGTATTCCGCTTTGTCGGAAATGAACGAGATCACCGAAAAGATTATTACGACCGAAGATCCGGTGGAATACGATATCGACGGGATTGTGCAGATACCGATCAACCATGACATCGGCGTTACGTTTGCATCATGCTTGCGAGCTATCTTGCGGCAGGATCCGGACATCATTCTGGTGGGCGAGATTCGAGACTTGGAGACGGCCGAAATCGCGGTCCAGGCATCGCTAACCGGCCACTTGGTGTTCAGCACGTTGCACACGAACGATGCGCCCAGCACCATCACGCGGATGAAGGACATGGGCATTCCAACCTTCTTGATCACCGCGACAGTCGAGGCGATTCTGGCGCAACGACTTGTTCGGCGCATTTGCAGCAAGTGCCGTGAGGAGACCGAGCCGGACGCGGAAGTGCTGATGGAGCTTGGAGTGAGCGAAGAAGTTCGGGTTCAGCACAAGTTCTACCGAGGCAAAGGATGCGACGCCTGCAACAACACAGGGTACAAGGGACGGATCGGTTTGTTCGAGCTGATGGTCATGAACGACGATCTTCGGGACATGATCATGCAGAACGCAACCACCGATGATCTTCGAGCGAAAGCTCAGTCGTTTGGAATGATTACATTGCGCGATTACGGCACGCAGTTTGTGTTCGATGGATTCACCACCGCGGACGAAGTCGTCCGCGAAACAGTCCACGACGCGTAGGGATACCCTTGAGCCGCGGGCGCTAGCCGCGACAAACACATTTTTGCTAGGCATCGAAACGCGGCTAGCGCCTGCGGCTCAAATCTCAATTCGATACGAAATCTCAATTCAAGACAGCCACGCAGTTGTGCGAGCAAGACTAGTTTAAGGATTACCAACCATGCCAATGTACCAATTCGAAGCGATGGACCGAACCGGACAAGAGATCCGAGACGTGATCGATGCGCCGAGTGAAGAAGAGGCACAGAACACCATCCGGCAAATGGGTTACTTTGTAACCAAGTTGTCGCTGAAAAAAGGGGTCGCAGCCAAAGCGGCTGTGGGGCAAAAGCGCAAGCGACCGTTTGCGATGGGTGGTGCCAAGACCAAGCACATTTGTACTTTCACGCGACAGCTGTCGATTCTTCAGGACGCGGGTTTGCCGATTTTGCGTTCGCTGAAGATTTTGGAAAACAATTCCAAGCCGGGCAAGCTGAAGAACGCATTGATGGATGTGTGCGATGAAATCGAAACCGGTTCGACTCTTTCGGAATCGATGTCCAAGTGCCCGAAGGTGTTCAATCGTTTGTATGTGAACATGGTGAAGGCGGGTGAAGCGGGCGGTGCGTTGGAAACGATTCTGCAGCGATTGGCTGAGTTTCTGGAGCGATCGGAATCGCTGAAGCGCAAGGTCAAAGGGGCCATGATTTACCCGGTCGCGGTGGTGTTCGTAGCGACCGCCATCCTCGCCGGT
>Ga0247831_1006927_pt1 | contig 13011 bp, 12 predicted proteins | sample LaCruzMarch2015__9_FD_192406 | JGI IMG/M metagenome (GOLD analysis project Ga0247831, IMG submission 192406) | Freshwater microbial communities from meromictic Lake La Cruz, Castile-La Mancha, Spain - LaCruzMarch2015_1m | ecosystem: Environmental > Aquatic > Freshwater > Lake | place: Spain...
AGGCCCAAATAGGCCAGATTCCACTCCCCAGACGCACAATTGCCAGCCTTGACGATGCAAAAACCCTATCTCGCCGAGAGATCCAAGACCATTTCCATTATCGCTGCAAGACTGGCTCGACCCTCGACACCGTCGAGATCATGCAAGAAATACACTTCCTGGAAAATACTTATAAGGCCGAACAGAGATAGGACACCTACCATTGGTAACTTATCTAGCCTTCATTCACAACGCGAGCGAGCCGTCGTTTTCGCCGCCACTTTATGCCGGATTCTAGGAACCATTGTACGGTCGCGATGTAATTCCTGAATCGTCGCACGGGGTGATGAACGTGGTAGTCAGTGAGGAAGCCAGAAAAGACAATAGGCGCTACGAGCCACTTCAAGGGAGTGCGGGTATACAGTTGATCCAGCCTCATGTGCTTGGTGTGGCGATCGGTGAACCTCTTCACTAGCCCTCCGCCGTCCTTGAATCTTTCGACCTGTCGGAACAAGAATTCTTGATCAGTGAACCATCCCTTGGCTCCATGCCCATCGTCATAACCCTTGTTTCTTGAATTGGCCTCATGAAATGAGTCGAGAAGGAGCGAGTCGATGTCCCCTCTAGAAGCCACCCCCGTAACACTCGACCAGGTTCTTGGTGTAGCCAGGTTGTAACAGATTGGATACTGCCCTAGCTCCAGGACGTCCCTGCAAACGGAAAAAGTCCCACCATTGGCACCGGTTGCCCCCAAGACGTAATCGAACACCTTGGTTGATAGCGGAAGCATGTCCACATCGCTCGTGAGCACAAAGTCGGAATCAACTATCGGAGCGTAAAGCGCTCGAATGAATTGGGAAGCGAACACACTTGAAACTCCGGGAGGAGCCGGGTGAAGGATGCAGTAGTCTCTTATCGCTTCAAGCTCTGGAGGTAGTTCGGCGGCAACAACAATCACCAGGGGCCGGTACTGATTGCGAGGGTGCTCTGTCTGACAAAGCCAAAACTTTACGAACATCGGGGCACATTCGAGATACTTAGGCTCTCGATTCGTTGCAGTGAGTGCTGTTATCTTCATGATGTGAACCTAGTCCATTTATCCATCTACGCGAACGTATGGTTGTTGAATTCCAACAAGCCTCGAAACGCATGAGTGAGAATCGAAGCGAACCTCTCCAGGCAGTAGGGCCTTTTAAGCACTGGATGAACGTGTCTCAAGCACTCGGTCATTCCAGAAGCTTTGGAGAATTATCCTCGAATCCCACCTCATGCTTGTTGCCCGAACCCACTTTCTTTCGAGAAGCTTTAAGTCCGCAATCTCCTCCCATCGCCTCAGGGTAACAACCGGAAGTTTGTCAAACAGTGAGTTCATAAACCGATTTTCCGTCACCACCGGAACTCCACCCATATAGATCGTCTCCCACAATCGATGCGTATCAATTCCGTTGCCCTCAGGACACGCTACGAGACCAGCGGTTCGACAGGATGCAAGAAAACGAACGCGTCCTTCTCTCGAAAAGTCCGGCTCGCTGTGATACACCTTTATAGAAGTTGGTAATCCCTTCAAGACCTTCAGTAGGTTCCTTCGAGCTCTTTTGTTATTGGCCGCGGTAAAGTTCGAAAGGATGGATGGGGAAAAGTCCCTAGGGAAGTCACCCCGAGAATCTGCGGTAGTAAAATGGGTGGGGTCACCCAAGATTTGATGCAGGTGCGATTCCGAGGTGTTATTCGTCACGCCTATTGGAATCGAATAAGCAAAGTCAGGAATAGGTTCTAGATTGGTGCCAAATATCGATGTTACTCCTTGGGTAATCTTCACTAGTTTAGATACCAGACGTGAAGTCCTTAGATCCGAATGACCGAAAATGATCACATTGTCTGCGGAGGTCTTAGGCCGCAGGATCACCGGCCCCAGCGACTGACCTCGCCAGGTGACATTTCTAAATAAAGCGTCACGCTTGATGTATTGGATTCTTGGATTCTTCGACGCTAGTTCGAGAAATCCGTCCCCTGAGATCAAGTCGCCCTGTTCAACAACCGCGGAAATGCCCTTGAATCTACCCACGGCATTTTTCTCGCTCATTCTTTTTCCTTCTGCTGGGTCAAAAGCCAGGGAATAAAAGGTTCTGTCGTTCTGCCGGATGGCCGTGAACCGGCGTCCCTGTGCTAGCGAGAGATTGGCGTTGCTGAAGAGCCAAAGCTGCCGTGCCTCCGTGAGCCGATCATCGTCTTCGGAAAATTCCCATATGTGGTATTCTGAGCAGGCATTCGGCAAAGAAGACTATCAGATCATTTCATGACTAACTACGTGGCCTTCTCACTCTACGGAGATAGCCCTATCTACATCACGGGTGCCATTCAGAATGCTGAATTGTGTAGAACGGTTTATCCAGACTGGACCCCCGTTATTTATGTCGATGACGAAGTCGCCAACCGAGTAAGACGAGAGCTTGAAGCTAACGGCGTTCTAGTTATTCAAGGAGGCCCCCTCCTCAGTAAGAATAAGATGTGTTGGCGCTTCGCTGCAGCTCTCATCGAAGACGCGGAACTGGTGATCTTTCGAGATGCTGATTCTCGGATTAATTCGAGAGAAAAGGCATGCGTAGAGACGTGGATGGCGTCGGGCAGAGCCCTTCACATTATGCGCGACCACCCATTTCATTCGACTTGGATCATGGGTGGAATGTGGGGAATCGACGCCAAGGTGGGGAGCTCCTTTATTTCCAGAGTTCTTGCCAAGGCGACAGGAAGAAAGCATGGAGAGGATCAAGACCTTCTTGCTTCCGAGCTATACCGCCATCTACGGCATGAGGCTCTCGTTCACGACAGTTTTTTCATGCGGGAGAATGGGCCTCTTCCTTTTCCCTCACAGCGCCAAGGAGGCGAGTTTGTTGGGGAGCGAATTGATGCAGAGGGAAAACCGGAGAAAAACATGAGGGAAATTCTTGTTCGATACGAAAAAAGCAAGATCTTACGCCTCAAACTTCTGGTTCGGGATTATTTTCGAACCAAATATGAACAGAAACTATGGTAGTTGTTTCGGGTCAGCAGACCGTTAAGTGGGGCTGGCCTGCCTTGGAAATCCTGATCCAGTCGGTATGAAGGTCTCCTGCATTCCCCGTATGAATCCGGGCTTATGGCCCAACACCCTGGGGAAAGGTATGGTGTCCGGAATGAACCCCTACTCGACCTCTGACACAGTGAGAGTGAGGCTTGCGCCGGCCACTCCAGCCGTGGCGACGGAGGTTCGTCTTCATGTCATCGTGCCAGTGTTTGGTAATTGGGCCGACACGATCGATTGCCTGCGGATGCTTGCCGAGCAGGAAAGCAAAGGCTTCAGCGTCATCCTTGCCGACGATGGATCGCCCGACCCACCTCCCGCTGAAGTACACCTGTTCCCGTTCGTGTGCTACATCCGCGGGCAACACGTGGGCTTTGCAGCCAACTGTAATGGGGCAGCGCGGCTTGCCCACACCCAAGGCGCCACGCACCTGCTCTTTCTTAACAATGACACCGCTTTCAGCCCACGGTTCATCGGTGAATGGCTGCGAACGGTGCGAGAACTGCCAGACGCCCTCGTGGGCCCGCTGATTTACTGGCACCACAATCCGAACTCTGTGTGGTTTTCAGGGGGCCAGCAGTCCATCTTGCTGCCTTTCTTCAGACTGCGGCGAGAGTTCCGAGCCCGGACTTCCGTTGACATACTGTGCGGCTGCGTCTTGCTTGTGCCGATGACGGCATGGCTGCGACTCGGCGGTTTTCACGAGGGGTTCGTGACGTACTACGAAGACTTTGACTTTACGCTCCGCGCAAAGCGGGACGGAATTTCAGCTTATGTCGACGTGGACCGGGACCTTTCGGTACTTCACAAGGTATCGCGCACCACGAGCCGTCGCGGGGTCTGGAGGAAGGAGTACCGGATGATCACGTCGCGTCTCTTTTTCATACGCCGACATTATCGTGGTATCGCACGATGCGCGTGCTTGGTGCTCTGCGTTGCACACCTCGCCACGACGCTCGTGACGTCACTGCCGGCGGTACCCGACCCACGCCTGCTGTGGGAGGCCGTGCAAGTGGGCCTATGGTCGCCTGCTGGTCAGCCCGACGAGTCCCCCGGCTTCCGCCGGTAGCTTTTATGGGGACTCGGCGTCCTATCGGCCGCCGTCGCGGAGGGTCTCCGCCTTGCGGACGAGGTCGAGAAACTCTGCGCGGTAGCCCCCCCGATCCTGCCCGAGCGCACCCGCGGCAATCTTCGCCACCAGCGGCAGCGTGGCCTCCCCCTTGTATTCGCTGTTGCGAAGCACCATTCCGAAGGCTGCCACGGCACCGGCGAACCGTAGATCGGCGGAAGCCTGTTCGAAAGCTCCACCGCGATCGACGAGCGGTACTTCATCCAGCGTGCTCGCATCGCCTTCTGGCTTCTTCCATCGCAGCTTCACCGTGAGCAGCTCCCGGCTCGCTTCACCATCGACGAGCGTGGCCTCAGGGGCAGGCTTGGGCTGCGGCGGCTGATACTTGAGCGGCTCCGCCCCGGCCGACCCTTCGCCGCCGTCGCCCACCAGCTCGATCTCGTAGAGGGCCGTGACGCTGTGCCCGGCGCCAATCTCGCCGGCGTCTTTTCTGTCGTTGCGGAAATCCTCGGCCGCCATGATCCGGTTCTCGTAGCCGAGCAGGCGATAGGAGGCCACCTGCGCCGGGTTGAACTCCACCTGGATTTTCACATCCTTCGCGATCGTGATCGTGCTGCCCGTGAGCTGCTCCACGAGCACCTTCCGCGCCTCGCGGGCGCCGTCGATATAGGCGTAGATGCCATTGCCGTTATCGGCGATCTTTTCCATCTTCGCGTCCTGCAGGTTGCCTTCGCCGAAGCCGAGCACCGTGAGAAAGGTGCCGCCGGCCGCCCTCTGCTTGATCAGGTCCACGAGTGCCTCGTCGCTGGTCACTCCCACGTTCAGGTCGCCGTCGGTGGCGAGGATCACCCGGTTCACGCCGCCAGGGATGAACCGTTCCGCCGCCTGCTCGTAGGCCAGGTTGATGCCGGCGCTGCCATGCGTGGAGCCGCCCGGCGAGAGCGCCTCGATCACCGCGAGAATCTTTCCCTTTTGATCACCGCTGATGGCGGGGAGCTTCACACCTGCGTCGCCGGCATAGGTGACGATCGCCACCGAGTCGTTTTCCGTGAGCTCCTCGACCAGCATCGCGAGGGCCTGCTTCACCAGCGGCAGCTTGTTCGCCGCTGCCATCGAGCCCGACACGTCGATGAGAAACACGAGGTTCCCGGCGGGCCGCTCGCGGCGGTCGATGTCGCGGCCCGCAAGACCGATGCGAACCAAACGCCGGCCGGAGTGCCAGGGGCACTCGGCCGCCTCGAGCGTCACCGAGAACGGCCTGTCGCCGACGGGCTGCGGGTAGTCGTAGCGAAAATAGTTCACCATCTCCTCGATCCGTACCGCACCCGGGGGAGGCAGCCGGCCAGAGGTGAGAAACCTACGCACGTTGGCGTACGACGCCGTATCGACGTCGATCGAAAACGTGGAGAGCGGCTGCTCCGAAGATGTCCGCGGCCGGTTCTCGTCAAACCGGGCATACCGCTCGCCGGCCTGTGCATCCTGCTGCTGTCGCTGCCCCCCGACAGACTGCATTTCGAGTTCCCGAGCATCGCGGTCGCCGGCCAACCTGCGGGCTCCGGGAGCCGGTGCGGCAGCCATGGCGATATCCGCCGGCGCGGCAGGCATTGCAGTCCCTCTTGCAGCCCCCAATCGATCTCTCGACTTGTCGACCTGCTCCGTGGCTGATCTTTTTTCCGACGCCAACTGATCGCTCGCCAACGTCGACATAGATGGTTGTCCCTTCGCCCGCTCCTGGAGAGCGGTCGCAACTCCTTCCGTTCGGACTTCCGACCGACGTTGGGCGATCTCACGAGCCATTCGCGGCTGCATCTCCAAGGACGGCACGAGCACCGCCGTCACCATCACGAGCACGGTCGCCAGCAACGAAGCGGCGAGTGCCAGTCCCCTGCCGAACCGGCTCTGGGCAGGCTGCGGAGCGACAACGACATCCGACTCGAGCGGCCCCCCCTCTGCTTTGCCGCCGTTCGCCGCGATTGCCGCGACCACCGCCCGACGCAATTCCGGAGACCGCGGCACGTCGTCGGTCGTTTGACCGGCCCGTAGCGCCGCCGCCACCCGACCAATCTCGTCGACCGTCCGCCGCTCCTCGTGCCGCACGGGGTCGGCAAGCAGCCGCTCGACGACAGCCTGCTCGTCGCCCTCGAGTTGCCCGAGAGCGTGCGCCGTGAGCAGCGCATCCGCGGCCTCGCGGCCGCGCGGCGCCGGCTGGTCGCTGCTGGACTGGGCACTGTTGGACTGGGCACTGTTGGACTGGGCACTGTCGAACTGGGACTCGTTGAAGTTTTCGGTGGTCATGGTCTGCCTCGGTGGGTGTGTCAGGAGTTTGATGCGTTCTGCGCGGGCCGATGGCCGTCTGGTACCAGCAGGTCACGCACCAGCGGGTGCCCGCGGAGGGCGGTGAGGCCGCGATGTGCCAGCACGCGGACATGCCCCTCCTGCCGGCCGGTGACCTCGGCGATCTGGCGGTAGGTGAGCCCCTCGCACCAGAGGTCGATCGCCTCGCGTTGCGGCGCCGGCAGATCCTCGAGCAGGTCGCGGAGCCGCGCGGCCAGATCGGCTCGCTCGGCCGACATGGCCGGATCAGCCTCGCGACTGCCGGGGTGGCCAACGGCAGACGGCGAGTCGCGTGGTTCATCGAGCAACGAGTGCTCGCGGCCCGAGCGGCGGAGATGATCGATCGCCCGGTTGCGGCAGACGCGAAACAGCCACGGTGCCACCCGCCCATCGAGCCGCTCTCGCGACTCGTCGCAGAGTTTCACGAATGCGTGCTGCACCACGTCGGCGGCTAGGTCGACGTCGTCGAGCAGCCGCCTCGCATAACGCAGCAGCGGCCGTTCGTAGAGATCGACGGCCTCCAACACCCAGCCATGGGATTCGCCACTGGAGGACATACGTTGCTTCCCGGAGGTTCTGACGCCGGTCGACCTTACAGGATGGCCTGTCGATCCGTCTGGAAGAAAGAACGCTGCCGCCCGGAATTCGTTACAGCCCGCCCAAAAAAAGAAAAACCCCCGCCCACCACGACTTTTTTCTGGACGGATCCTGATTGCGTGGCGACAGTTACACGGATCGATCCCCCGTCCACCCCGAGACCCGTCTCATGGCATCCGCTCCCGAAGTGCTCGTCGAATTCGTGAAGGCCTGCCTGGAACGCGGGATGCCCCGGGCCGACATCGCCAGCGCGGTCGAATCCGGCGGGTGGTCACCGCGCGAGGCAAAGGCCGCCCTCGACGCCTTCGCCGACACGACACTGCCCATACCCGTGCCCAGGAAACGGGTGTCGAGCTCACCACGCGACGCCTTTCTCCATCTGCTTGGCATGGCCATGCTCTACACGGCCGCATTCGCCACCGGCACGATCCTGTTTCAATTCGTCGATCGCTGGCTGCCCGCGGCAACGGACGATGCGCTCGGTATCTCCAGTGGCTCGCTGCGGGCGGCGGCGGCCGCGTTGCTCGTTTCGCTTCCGATCCTGGGGCTGGCGCACCGCACAATCGGCCGCGATGCGAGCCGCGACCCGGCCCTGCGGCTGACTCCGATCTATCGCACCCTCGCCTACCTCACGCTGCTGATTACATCGCTCGTCATGGCCGGCGACCTGATCGCCGCAATCATCTGCTTCCTTTCGGGAGACTTGACGGTTCGCTTCATCCTCAAGGCCTTGATCATTCTCCTGCTCTCCGGCGGCATCTACCTCTGGTTTTCAAGCGACGTCGGGCGCGAGGAGAGCATCACCACCACAACCGGAACAGCCACGATCCCGCCCTCACCGCTCTGGCGGGATTGGCTTCACCGGATCGGCGCGGCTGTGGCCATCGTCTCGATGCTGGCCGCGCTCTATGCCGCCGGCAGTCCGTTCCGACAACGGCAGCTCCGGCTCGACGCCCGACGCATTGGTGACCTCCGTGCCATCCAGCAGAACGTCGAAACCTACTTCGAACGCGAGGGCGTCATGCCCGTCACGCTCGAGGCGCTCGCGGACAACCCGGCAACATTCCTGCAGAACACGACCGACCCCGTGACGGGACAACCGTATCGATACGAGCGGATCGACGCCGACATGTACACGCTCACCGCAATGTTCGACCTGCCCTCGCCTTCCGAACAGGAGCAGCCCACATGGAATCGCGATGGGTTTTTCAAACACGACGCCGGCGAACACTCGTTCCGGCTCTCGGCGCCAAAACAGCCCAAACCCTAGGGAGTGCATGAAACGAAAAACCCGGCCGGGAGAAGGCTCCCGGCCGGGTGGTCAACTTTTTCAGGGAACAGGTCCCGTTCGGCCGCACGCTCGACTAGAAGCCGGCGTAGGTGACGAGGATGTCGCCGTGCTTCTGGAAGCGGATGATCACCGAGCAGCCACAGGCGTAGTCATACTTCACCTGGCCGCAGCCCAGCAGCGTGCACCGCGAGCTCTCGCACGGGCAACCCTGGCAGCAGGCAGGCAGGCAGACCGGCACGGCAACCGTCTGGCAGGTTTCCGGGCTCGTTGGGTTCAAGACCGTCTCGTAGGTCGGCTCCTCGCAGCAGCCCTTTGCACACTTGTGCTTGTGGGCATGCTTGTGCCGGTATTTGATGCAGGGATTCGTCGGGCAGCAGGTCTCGGCACCGCAGCCGGGCTCAAACCCGCACGACGGCTCGAGGCCGCAGGCCGGCTCGAATGCCGAGCAGCCGACTTCTGCCGGAGCAGCACAGCCCGGTTCGGCATGACGACGATGGTGGCCGAAGCCGGCGTCGGCCAGCGAGCTGACGGCAAACGACAAAGCAGCGGCAAGACCGCAGAGAAACAGCGAACGACTCATGACGTGAGCCTCCAAAAAGAAAAGTCTGGCAGTGACTGGGGGGACCGCAGAAATGGGGTCTGCGGGCGAAGCCGGGATGCCGCCCGAAAGCTTCATCTAACTCTGGCACACAAATGGCGGATGTCAAAAAAAAGGCATCAGCAACTCAGTAGCAGCCTCACGCCATCATCTGGCGGAAGCGGCCGAAGAGGTAGGCGGAATCGTGCGGGCCGGCCGCCGCCTCAGGGTGATACTGCACGCTCGCGGCATTGGCCGTGGTGTGTCGCACGCCCTCGATCGTGCCGTCGTTGAGATTCCGGTGCGTCACGACCAGTTCCGGTGGCAGCGTCGCCTCGTCCACGGCGAAGCCATGGTTTTGCGACGTGATCTCCACCTTGCCCGTCTCGAGATCCATCACCGGCTGATTCGCACCACGATGGCCAAACTTCAACTTGAACGTCTTCGCACCGCAGGCCAGCGACAGCAGTTGGTGGCCGAGGCAAATCCCGAACATCGGCACCTTGCCGACCAGGTCGCGAACCGTGTCGACGCAGTAGCCGAGCACCTCCGGATCGCCGGGGCCGTTGGAAAGGAATACGCCGTCGGGCTTGTGGGCGAGCACCTCGGCCGCCGTGGCCTTCCCGGGCAGCACGGTCACGCGGCAGCCGGCGGTCGTCAGGTGCCGCGCGATATTCCATTTCATGCCGTAATCGAGTGCGACCACGTGCTTCGTGCCGCTCGCGACGGCCGGAGGCGTCGGATAGACGCCTCCTTCCAGCGGCTGCACGAGCGGGCGGGCCCAGTCATCGAGCGGCTCGATCCACGCTTGATCTGACTGAGGCATCACCTCGCTGACAAGATCACGGCCCACGAGCGTCGGTGCCGCCTTCGCCATCTCGACGAGCTTTGCCGGATCGAGCACCTCGCTCGACACCACGCCCGTCATCGCGCCGCGAATCCGCAGCCGGCGGACAAGCGCCCGCGTGTCGATGCCCGCGAGCCCCACGACGCCCGCCCGCGCGAGATAGTCACCCAGCGTGCCTGTGGCGGTGAAGTTACTCGCGATACGGCTGGCCTCGCGGACGATGAAGCCTGCCATCTGGAGCCCGCCGCTCTCGACGTCGGCCTCGTTCACGCCGTAGTTGCCGATCTGCGGCGCGGTCATCGTCAGGATCTGGCCGCGGTAGCTGGGATCGGTGAGGATCTCCTGATACCCCGTCATCGAGGTATTGAAGCAGACCTCACCAGACACGGTGCCCATGGCTCCAAACGACTCACCCCAGTAGACCGTGCCGTCTTCGAGTGCCAGTGCCGCGCGTGCCACGCCAAAACCCCTACACAGTGTGGAATCCTGCCTTCTAGGACCGCATCATAGCACAGAACCGTGGCGACAAGATTGCATCTTGTTGGGCTCTGGTTCTCCGCCGTGGCGACAAGATTTTATCTTGTTGGGCTCTGGTTCTCCCCCGTGGCGACAAGATTGCATCTTGTTGGGCTTTGGTTCTCCCCCGTGGCGACAAGATTGCATCTTGTTGGGCTCTGGTTCTCCCATTCGGCAAGTTAAAAACTCGCCACCACGCCACCACGGCTCCGCTCGTTCTCTCCCGCTCACGGCGTCGGGCTGGCCGTCACCAGCACGTCGGTCGGATCCTCGACGAGCACGAGCCCGCGAAACCGCACCTCCTGCGGCACCTTGTTGGAGTGCAGCTGCAGGCCGATTGGACCGGCCTCGCAGAGCTCCGGCTTCGGGTCGGTCCAGTCGAGCACCTCTTTCCCATTCACGGCAAACCGGATCCGGCTGCCGATGGCGAGGATCTCCATCTGGTTCCAGTCGTGCTGCTTGCCGGCGGCCTTCGCCCGGCCATCCTGATCGCCGCTGATGCCATTGCGGCGGTAGAGGTCGTAGAGCCCGTAGCCCGACGGAAACATCACGAGATGGCCCTGGTAGCTCGACGCCTCGCCGTCCTTGTCAAACTTCTTGCCCCAAATCGCAACGCCCGAGTGCATCTCGCTCGTCGCAAGCTTGCCTTCGAGGAGCAGGCGGAAATTACGATAGGGCTTCTTCGTGAGCAGGTAGGTGCTCACCTTCGGTGCGTTGGCCTCGGTGTTGCGTCCGACGATCTCGCCGTTCTCGACCGACCAGTAGGGATCGACGTGCCCCTCCCAGCCCTCGGTGTCACGACCATTGAACAGCTTCACTGCTTTGGACTGTTCTGCCTCCGGCAGCTTCACCGAGGCCGCCCAGCCCGAGGCCGCGGCGGCTTCACCCGGCGCGACGGCCAGTTCGGCGACCGGCTTGCCGTCGTCCTGCAGTTTGCCGGCGGCCCAGAGTGTGCCGCGGGTCACGAGGTCGAGGAACTCCGGTGTCTCGACGGTGTGGGTGTAGTGGCCGATCGTCGTGCCGAAGACGCGGGCCTTGCCGTATTGATTCGTCCAGATGACCGTCTGGTTGGTCTTCCGTTCCCGGCTCATCGCCTCGGCCAGAGGCTTGGCGGTGTCCCACACCTTGTCGCAGTAATACAACTCCTCCATCGGCACCTCCCATGCCTTGGGCAGCCCGGTGAGGATCGGATGCTCAGCGATGAGGTTGGCGGTGTACTCATACTTCGCGCCGTGGCCGGGCGACGTGATGCCGACAAACTTGAACCAGTCGTCGTTGCCCGCTCGATAGCAGTGCATGGCGCAGTGCATCAGCACGGCGGGGGTGCCCTTTTCATGCTCAGCGACAATCTGCTTGAGAAACTCCGGATCCTTGACGCCGGCGAAGCACTCGTTGTGGAAGACCACGTCGTAGCCCTTCGACCAGTCGGGCTTCGAATAGATGGAGACCTTATGGTCGGTGGTCGTGCCCCCCTCGTGGATCACCGTGCAGTTGATCCGCGCCCGCGACGCCATGCCCTGCGTGATCACCTTCTTCTGGCCGTCGTAGTCGTGGCAGCAACCGCCTGTGATGTAGAGCACCTCGAGCGGCTTGCCCGTCTCGGCGGCCTGCCCAATGACTGCCGAAAAGCCGGCCCACAGGCACGAAAGACCGATCACCCAGCGACATACGAGGGCAGCACGCATCATGAGAGAAAGTCCTTCCAAGCGGAGACGGGAGTGAAAGCGATAGACCTGAGGTATGCTCAACCGTTACGGGAACGGTGTCAAGCAGGCGATGCCCAGACCGACCGCCCAGACCGACCGCTCTGGCCGTGAAATAGACCGGGGAACAGACTGGCGACCAGGCCTTCCTCGAGTCGTTAGGCCAGCGGGTTATGCCAGCGCAGCCCGGCAAACCGCCCAAAGTCGCGATCGTCGCTGTGCACCGTGGCAGCCTGCTCAACGGCATGGGCGGCAATCAGGGCATCGGTGGCCAGGTTGCCACCCGTGCCTGCCGACTCCATGAGCGAGAAGAAGATTCGCAGCGTATCGGTGGTGGGCGAAAGAAGGCGAACGTGAGACTGGGCGAACCAAGTCTCGACAATGGCACGGGCTTCGGCGGCTGTCACTGGCCTTTCACAGATCGTGGGATGCGTGAGGAGCCGCGTAAAAGCCAACACGACCACCCACGGTATCCCGACCGGTTCGTCGCCCGACAGCGTTGACTCCCACCACTGCCTCGCCGCCACATGCCGCGGAGCCAGGGCGTCGTAGGCGAACACGAGAAGGTTTGTGTCGACAACGATCACGAGGCGTCTCGGTCCGACTCGACCTCGAGTTGGTCGTAGACTTGGTTGAGGCTCATGCCGAGCACCGCGGCTCTCATTCCGAGCCTTAATGGCTTGATGCGCACGCCGCGGCGTTGGCCTCGAACTGCCGCCAGCCCGCGTTGGAGCGTCTCCTCCAGCACGGCGCGAAACGGCCGCCCCGTTCGAGACGCCCGCGCCCGCAATTCCCTCAGTAAGGCATCATTGATGTCAACTGTTGTCCTCATCGTAGCATCATGATGTAGTCCCGTTGCACCGTCAAGGAAAGCACCTTCAAGGACTCATCTGGCTGAGCATTGCACTAACCCATTGCCGCAGAGGCCGCAGGACAGGCCGCGGCCGCAAGTCCTCCGCAGCCCCGAGGCAGCATTGGCCACCTGGCCAATGGTGGGGCGAGGGGGCGGGGTGTAACCTATGGCTATCGGGGCGGTG
>Ga0247831_1006934_pt1 | contig 13005 bp, 7 predicted proteins | sample LaCruzMarch2015__9_FD_192406 | JGI IMG/M metagenome (GOLD analysis project Ga0247831, IMG submission 192406) | Freshwater microbial communities from meromictic Lake La Cruz, Castile-La Mancha, Spain - LaCruzMarch2015_1m | ecosystem: Environmental > Aquatic > Freshwater > Lake | place: Spain...
ATCGGGATCAATGGAACCAGCATTCCAACGGGGGGATATATTATTTCTTAACAATTCCGTCGAAAAAGTATACGTCGGTGATGTCGTGGTATTCAAAATCCGTGACCGAGATATCCCAATAGTCCATAGTATACTAAAGGTACACGAAAAGCCAGATGGGAAGGTAGAGCTACTAACGAAGGGGGATAATAATCGTGTCGATGATCGAGGACTGTACGCGCCGGGTCAATTGTGGCTAGAACGGGAAGACATACTAGGATAGGCCGTGGGGACATTGAGATATGTTGGTATGGTCACGATTGCGTTGAATGATTATCCAGTATTGAAATATGTACTAGTGGGGATGATGGGATTGTTCGTATTGACTTCGAAGGAGGGTTGATCCCTCATTCCACGGGTCCTGGCAACAAATATAATAACAATTCATTTACTTGAATGAGACTATGATAATATTTCTTGGCACAATGTCAAGTTAAGAATAGAAACGAGTACAATACGTCATTAATAGATTCAATGCAATCTTTTCACCCAATATCTAAATGCCTCTTTCCCGCATAAAAATAAATCCCAACGACTATGTTGCTGTCAGTGGCCGTCGGCGGCGTCGTCATTGCCGGAGGTAGCATCCTAATACGTCATCGCATCTCTAAGAATTGGATTACCCGATCCATCCTCTTCAACAAACGTTTGTCAAAAGAATCAGGGACGATAATTATCACCGGTGGCAATATTGGCTTAGGATACGCGGCAGCTCAAATATTGGCAGAATTCGGTGGTAAATTTCTATTGGCATGTCGTGACATTGATGCTGGTGAACGTGCTGCATTGGCAATACGTAGCGCGACTGGCAATGCTGACGTTCGGTGTGCATTGCTTGACTTGTCATCGTTGGAATCGGTACGGACATTTGCGTCTGCACTCTGCACTAACGTTGAAGAATGAGCGTATATTTGCATTGGTATGCAATGCTGGTGTATGGATCCCATCCGATGGAAAGCAACAGCAAACTAAAACTCAGGACGGGTATGAGATACACTTTGGTGTGAACCATCTAGGTCATTTCGCATTAATCCAATCACTTGTCCCACAATTGGTACAACGTAATAGTATGGATCATACACGTATCGTCATTGTGTCATCATCTTTGTGCAAATCGGGGAAGATTGATCTAACAAAACCAAAACGTGACTTTATAGGAAAGTAAATCATTTGCCCCACCAGCATATTGCGATAGTAAATTGATCAACTTGTTAACATGTCGAGAATTGGCAGTCAGACTAAAAGGAACGAATGTAACAACCTATGCTGTTAGTCCTGGTTTCTGTAGATCTCAATTAGGGCGGAATGTCAAATTTCCATTCTTCAAGAAGATGTTGGCTGTACCAATGATGAGACTTGTCCAACGCACACCTGAGCAGGGGGCACTTAACATTGTGCATGCTGTCATGGGAGATAAGGACGCGATGGAAAGTGGGGCGATGTATCAAGATGGGAAGATATGGGATGATGGTGTGACACTTGTAAAGACGCTGGATGCCAGTTTGCAGAAAGGAGTATGGGACATCTCCGAAGAATTATTGAAGGCGAACCCTCATTGGGTAACAAAGCCTGTGGGAAAAATGTAGAACTTGTTAGAAGAAGTATGCGTTTGTAAAGAACTCATCTTTTAAGTAGTGATAGTATATTATTGACATCCTTTCAAACGGTAATCCTAATTCCACAAAATCCTAACTCCATGCTTCTCTCCGCCCCACCCATAAATGCCACTCCAATTATCAGTCGTCCTTCTTCTCCTCCGCCTCGAGGAAGACATCAACATATTTCTTCCGACTCTCATGATCATCACAAGGACGATTGAATGGTGTCCATACCGGTTGACCAATAAATAATCGCATAGCATGAATACTATCTGCCTCATCTACCGTAAAGCGATGGTAGATCCCCTCTGGCAATGTCATTAAATCACCCGCCTTGATGTGGATACGTACCCATTCATCGTCCTTGTTACGTACATCAAAGTATCCGGATCCACCTAGGATGTACCGAATTTCCTCGGCATCATGAATATGCTCTTCAAAGAATGCTTTCACCTTGGTGTCATATTCAGGTAGTGTGTCTGGATGGACAGTAATAATGTCGGCATAGGAGTAACCACGTTCATCACGGATCCGTTGTAGGTTGGGATCGATCGCATCTGCGGGGTCCCATGGGACAGAAATTTTAGGATATGTGTACGCACTTGCGTCGAGTTTCCAGTAGCTGTACACATAGTATCGGTACGTGGCGAGAGGGAGTGAGAGAGTACGTGAGATAGGGGGTGAGAAGTTGAACATATATGGACATATAACAATATAATAGAGTTTGCTATACTCACTTGATGCCAATCTCTTTCAATTCCTCTGCCGATACTGATACATTAGGCTCCAACTTATTTGGTGCCTTTTGATCCATACACTCGCCAGTGGGCATTAGCCATGCCTCTGGCCACTCAGTATCGGGTGCCGGTTCCATCGTCGTCTTGATCTTCTTACTAACGGGGCTGTCAGTTATGTTGTATCTAATTATGCACTGAACGCTGGTGTTGGAAGTAGTGAGATCGTAAAATATTTTGGCTGCTTCTTGCTTTCTGAAGACAAACATACCAAGAATACCTAGTGTAATTGGCGTCATCTTCAAAGAACAGGACCATCACTCCATTAAGCACAAAAAAGCCTATGTATGAAACTCGATAATGGATTATATTTCTATTTGTTAGAATTGATTATGACTATTTTGCTGGGGTGCCAGAAGGCGATTGAATTCGATCGACGCCTCCTTCATTCGACTGCCACAACATCATACCCCGCTGGCTTCCCCGTTGGCTTACTTGTAGGCTTACTCGTGGTACCATTCTTGAGGCAGGTACCAAATTTCTCATTGTCAAACGTGGGATTTGTAATACCGCTGACATTGCAACAAATATTCGTATATTCACCATCGCACGTGTACGGCACAGTATACTCATCATTCGCTGCCATACATGCTTGCTTGTGATTTTGTCCAAAAGATGCAAACGTTGGGCTCCAGTTACACTTGAGAGGTTTGAGGCTCTCCTCCCCGCTGGCAGGTTTTGGCAACGTGGGAGTCACCAATGGAGTTGGTACAGGAGCGGGGACCACATTAGGATTCGCTGCAACGCCATTCTTGGAACAGGTACCAAATCCATCGAACGTTGGTTTCACAATGTTACTGACAGTACAGCAAATGTTTTTATGATTGCCGTCGCAGGTGTAGGGCATGGTGAAACCGTTATTCAAGCTCTGGCATGCCTGCTTGTGATTGCTTGTTTTCTCCAAGCTTGATTGCCAGGTACACTGAAGGCTGTTGGTGTTCCCAGAGGCTGGCTGGGCAATGAAGGCATTGAATTCGTCCTCACTGTCGACATGCTCTTCATCCTCAGCTTCTTCAAACGTAATAACCTCAGCCAACGAGACAGGGTCCGACGGAGTTGGAGCAGGAGAGATGGTGGTGCTGCCAGTTGTAAAATCAATTTGACATGTTCCTGCGTCACAAGTTGCCTTGCGTTCGTTGCACACTGAAGCGTCGCACTTGGCATTGCGTCCCGTAGGTTCCACTAGAGCGGGAATGAATGGGTGGAGCATGGAACTAACGTAGCACGTGCATGGCATCTCTCCTGCATTAGCCGGCGAAATTTCAAGTTTGCAATCATCGTCAATCTGACACTCGGTGTATTGCTCAGATGTGCACATTTGCGGTTGGATGGCATTGGCGGGCGGGACAGTCTTGGTGAGACTACCGGTCCAAATTCCCTTGCGGGTTTTGCCAGTGCTTGGATGGAAGCAGAATTTAAGGCCGCTATCGGCGCCGGTAATACCATAAGGGTTGGTGTAAATCTCACAGGTATTCTTGGGACACCAAATTTGATCTTCGTAACCAGGTGGTAGTGTCGCGCTGGCAGCGCCGATGATGACGACAAGATATGTGGTTGCGAAGAGCTTCATTTTTGTTTGATGTTGTTTGTTGTTGCGATCGATCAGTTTTTATGACATCATATCATCTCAGCAAACTGAAAGTACCTTGCTTTGTTGGTCTTGCCAAGATTGTTGCTCACAGTTATTCATTTCGAAACTTCTTCTTTTGGTCTTTTGTGGTCTTTGTTGTCTCCCAAGAAGCGCGGTATTCTCCCCGCCTGATTTTTCTCTGGTCTGAATGGCAATACGAGGGATCTTTCCAGCATCAATACATTAACAATGGAAGACAATAATAATAATTCCTCGTCGTCATCGTCGTCTGTCGTTGTTGGTTGCGGCGGTGGTGGCGATGGTGGTACTAATATCAAGCTTGAAAGTTTCTTCCTTGACAACATAATAGTCGGATATGCCTTCGGTCCCAAGAAGATGGATACCATGGGACTAATTATGGCGGAGGCATCTAAGGCATTATCTACCGTGGAATGTTCGTGGATTACACAGACGCAAGCGCAGCAAAAAAGTGATAATGGACATGGTGGGGTTCGGAATGATTATTCGAAGGAAATTAATATTGCAAATAATCACAAAGTACTGCAGAACACACCTCCCGAGGAGTCATCAGTGGCAGTTACTGCCCCTATCAACCCCCATACAACAACTCCACGATCACTGACAGGCAGTATAGCAGCTGCCACGCATTTATTTTCAGACAGTGACAAAGATTATGGTGACTATGATGATGATGCACGAAGTATTAGCAGCACAGTCACACGGTGGAGTTCTAGCTGTGGGACCTATTACAGCAACCAACAACAATTACACAACAATAATAGTAACAATAAGAGGAGTGTGAATGAGATACAGGGGATACAATTAATATTTCGTCCAGACACAGATGGTTTCCTTGATTTGATGCGTACAGCATCTGCGAGTGCTGTTCCTGCGGCTGGTACTAGTGGTGGGGGTGAATCTGTAGCAGAATCATCATCAGTCGTTACCATCTCAACTACCCTCCCTGCATCGTTGAAATTAAATCATCGTGAGGTTTTAGGAGGGGTGTCAACAGCAGCACCAGGCTCAGCGACATCACTATCTCCACAAAAGCTAAGCAGAAAGTCTGAACCAATGTCACTAAGTAGTCATACCAATAATCAACATCAACATCAACAACAACATCATCATCCCATACCTGTATCCTTCGTACCTATTGACTTAGATTCTCCATTAGAAGAACAGCATGGTGGTAAATTTGATGTTATACTACACAAGCTTACGGAGGATATTTTATGCTTTTCAAAGATGCTACAACAGCAGCGACAACAACGACAGCAGAATGAAAAGAATAAAAACTCTGTCAACGAGGAAGTAGACGGTGGAATATTTACATATCATCATAGTAATAGTAATAATAATATGAATAAACGACAGGCACGTGCCTCACAACGAATACAACGTTTAAGTGAATATAAAAATGCGGTCCATCCAGCATGTGTCCTTGTGGATCCACCCACGAATATCTTGGCAGTAATGTCACGTGCCGATATGGCCAACGTCCTGCAACGGTGTTTGGAAGGTGTAGTAACAAAGAGTGGTGTAATGGCGCGTACACCTTGGTATCGTGTTGTGAGTGAGGATGCTATTTTGGATACTGAGCCATCTGCCTCATTGCATCAAAATGTAACATATTTAGCAAATGAAATCACGAAATCAGGTATAGAATACCCCCTAATTGCCAAACCACTCTCCGCAGCGGGGATTAAGTCATCACATCATATGGGTATAGTACTAGCACGGGATGGATTACAACGACTTAAAACTCCTTGTATATTACAAGAGTATGCCAATCATGGTGGACGTATATTTAAGGTGTATGTTTTGGGAGAGTCAGTTTGGGTATTCGCACGAGAAAGTTTACCCAATTTACCAATCGGTGAAACGAAACATATTAGTAGCAGCATCAGTCCTACTCCCTGCTCTTCCACGACTACGTCATCAAATGATACACAACAACAGCCAAATAATAGTAGAGGACGGAAAAGAAGTTATGTAGAATTTGAACGATTGGCAGGAAGTCGATTTTATGTTGAATTTGATTCACAGCTACCTTATCCAAAGCTTGCTGATTTTGGTATTGACGAAATTCGATTTAGTAGCTCTAACAAACAACCGTGTGTAGAAGATGTTTTTATAACATCCCATATTAATCAGGATGACGTACACGATAATTCAATGACTGTTGATAGTTATTTCGACTATCTGGCATCATTTGTAACTAAGGATGAATTAGAACCAGTTACTAATGCACTACGTGATGCATTTGGCTTGGAACTGTTTGGTTATGACGTGATTGTAAAACATGACCAAGGCAGCTTAACTATTGATCGAGGCAGCGAAGTGGCTGACAAGACAGAGATATTAGTTGTGGATGTCAATTACTTTCCGGGATATAAGGAAGTTCCAAATTTTCCATCATTACTGGCACAGTACTTGACCCAAAAAGCGGTTGAAAGTCGCGTTAGAAATTCCGGTACTACTACTACTACTACTACTGGAGCATCACAATTAGTCGGCGTGACGGATCTCAAGTCAAATGAATATATCCAAAGAAAAGCTGTGATTACGTTGGATATTTCATCCTTAAGTGATCTTGGTAGTGCACAACAGCAAATGCACGTCATCAACATCTCTCGCATAAGTCTGCATCACCCTGATCAATGTGACGATGATGCAGTAAGTAGTGGTCTAGATGATGGGTATTGTAAACTCAGTTGCGATGATATTCATGCACAGAAACAACACCAAATTTCATTTCCCATCTGTTGGACTTCACGCGACAAGACAATTAATCAATCAGTAGAAGCAAATATCCATCCACCTCCTCCATTTGTTTGCATAGTCAAGGCTCTTCGCCAAGGCAGGAATAGATTGATATTGCGTCGATGGAGACAAGGAGCTTGTTGGTGGAATTTAAACACGAATCAAGATGACATTGATTGTGAATGTTCGTGTCATGTCCTTCGTGGTCGCCCACATTGTGATGTGCATGATGCTACTGCTTCTACACGCAATACTATATCAATGGCTCATGCCGAAATTGCTGGGTACCGATTAGCACGAATAGCGTTGGATTATCATCACGGATGCGAACTCATTTCGATGAAGGGTAATTCACTTAGGAATCATGTTCCCGAGGTTCTATATTTTTCCCATGACGATGATAATAATTTCAAGAGTAATGATACACCTTGGGCATTGATATCATACTTTGATAATCACGACAGAGAGGAGAGGGAAACGCCATCGCCAAGATTGGACATAAATCTGAATGGAGTGAATGAGTATCAGAAAATTGATGAAGGTATGGATATTAATCATCCTATGAATTGCAACGCGACAGCCCCATGTTATCACTTTCCATCTACCATGACAAAAATTAGACATGAATTTGGTTTTGACGAAGCGCATCCCCGACACGGACGTGTACCAATCGATGAATGTTTGGACTATGGTATGATGGTACTACGCGATGTTGTTATGCCCATTCAGAGCTATTTTTTCTTCTTGTCGTCAGAGGCAACATCGAGCGAAGAGGTATTAAAGAATGTGCCCTATATTGGGTTGTTTGACTCGGATCAAGCAGTAAAATCATTTCATTACGAGGATATGGTATCTGTCTTTCGCCACGCTCTGACTCGACTCTCTACGGCAAATGCAAGACATACAGAAAGGGAAACTAGTGTTGGAAAGATAGATTCACTATTACAAATGTTAGAACAATGTGTCAACGCATTAGGCTGTGAATGGCTGGATAGTGGTGGGAGACATCCACCGTTACCACCAGTATTATGTCATATGGACTTGCAACCTCAGAATCTTGTATTCAGAAGCGCCAGTGATGATTGCGTCGTCGCTTCTGTCATGGACTGGGAAGAGGCATGCTACTGTGATCCTCGTTTCGAGATCTTGCTTTTTTGTCGCAAGGTTTTGGCGAATAGAGACCAGGCCGACAAATTATGGCAGACGTATTCATTATATGTTCAGCAATTATGTGACTCGCTCACTTTGAAGAGTAAGACGAAGATTCGATGGACTGTTGGTAGTATTGACCCATGGCTGAAATTGGAAACTGTTCATAGCTTATGCACACTTTTACTACAAGCAATGGATGGCGCTGGACGAAGTCCGTGGGAGACAAATCCAGAATTGTGGGGAAAAATTGACAGAGAAAGACAACGACTAGTACTAATGGGCTGGCAATTCTGTGACTACAACAAGACAACGATGAAATCATAAGACGATAATATGTGTAGAAATTAAATCAGACAATCCTTTTATTGAACGAGAAAAGAGTGCACATTACGCAAATCAGCATTGGTCACAGACATTCTAACAGACCCACATCCCTCTCTATCAAGGCTGGGCAATGTTATTCGACCTACCATTATGCTATTTTTTCGGGATTGACTAGGTTGTGAGAGCGATGGACGAAGATCAGTCGTTGCCGAAACGCGATGAATGGCATTCAACAGTCTTTCCTCAGCGAGACATTTCTTTTGCTGCTCGCAAGTCAACTGCGCTCTCGCCGAAATATCAGCTTTGGATAAATCGACTATTGAAAAGGATGCTTTGGCTAAACGCATATTACTCTTTGCCAAGGCAATTTCATTCATGCAATCGATATCAGACGTCTTGTTATTTCCTCGTAGACCGAACATATCTTCTCGTACCTGCATGCCTATTGTCACGTTCAATGGAGCAAGTTGAGAAAGAGCAGAGCCTAGAGCCTTTGACTTCCAATAATTTGACGATTCAACCGCCGAAGTCAATGCTGGTCGAAAGAGAGCGGTCTCCAGAGACACAGACTCAAGGAGGGCATCACGAGAGTTTGAACCTCTTGGTGTTAAGCCACCAGAAGCTTGTCCAAGTTGACTCAGCGTGGCCTCGAGGTCCATCGCAGATGATTTCGGAGTGATACTGCCGCGAGCGGAACGCATATTACTACGGACAGGGCGAGATTTGTCCTTCAGGGACCTTATTTCCTTTTCATATTCATCTGCCTGCTTTTGCATCACGTCCAATGCCTCTTGGAGCATCCGTATTTCTTCCTTCAAGTTTTGCGTGTCGACAGGAGCGCCTGATGGAGTGGACGGCATGTTGCGGTCTTTTATGGGAGACATGGACGTTGCAGATGACATTCGGGCTAGCATAGATTCTAATTCCGCAAGTCGACGATTCTGCATTTCAATCTCCTTGGCGCGAGAAGCAAGGTTCTTTTCAAGGCTGACAATCTTTGCGTCGGCAATGACAAGCTTGGGCTCGTTTTGGACAGCATCTGCTAGTTTACTCTCAATAGACCTTGCACGCATGAGATAGTTTAAATCCTCTGGATCACCATTCACTTGCCTAACTTGGGATACTATCTCAGTAACTCCCATCCAGGAGTCACCATACTCAGCTGACAAATAGTGATGATGCTTAGCGTCAAATTTGTCGAGTTCGGCCTTACGAATCAATGCAGCAAGAAGTCTAACTGATGAGATGACAATATCAAGCAGCGATGAAAATTCAGCCACTTCTACATTTGATACAGACTGTGTTGAAAGTGTTGTCTTGACGCATTCAAAAAGTGACTTTGAGCAATTTTGGAACTGAATAGATAATTCATCAAGAGATGCTAGCACATCAATATCACTCAATTGTAGACCAGAAAAGCTCTTGCAAATATCAAGGATAGACGCACAGCTTTGCTTAGCCTTCGTCAAAACATCCACAAGATTGTGCGGTGTGGCAGGAGGTGGTTCATTCTCGGATTCCTCCATTGGACTCACGGCCGAACACAACGCAGCGGTGACCGCTAGTATAGCAAATCGACCTTGTGACAGATTCTTCAAGGCCTCCCATCCAGGCGGTTTCCATTCCTTAGGTAATATAGTTTGACCGCTATCGTCCGTGAAGCCAAATATTGCAAGACGGGTGTTCCTCACTGATTGATCCAAATCTGAGAGCGATGAGCGCATCGGAGAAAGCACTCCCTCTGACTTTATCAATTTCAGCTGATCACTTAATGCAAAGTCCAAGTCAGTAATCGAATGTAACAACACCGTTCCTAATTCTGTTGATTGTTCTTCACTTAATAAGTCTGGCCACTGTCCTGCCGCCATCAGACGTAAAGCATCCGTCGCGGCCTCGATAGTAATAGTCGCAAATGCAGCCTGATGATTGATTGTCGCAATCTGCTGCGAGGACGCGTCTGTCAGTGACATCGATGCACCGTCTTCCAAGGTATTAAATTCCGAAATTCCCGATAATCCCTTCTCAACCGCCTTATTGAACACCTCTTCTACCGCTGTGAGTGAGACTGCTGCCTTATCAGCAACTTTGGCAAGGTTCATCTCACCTTTCATGGCAGCCAACTCTGCCGATACCACACCACTTGGCAGAAGTGTTCCCAACCTTTGATTCAAATACGTTGCACTACGTGCCGTGATCATGTGGAATGCTGCCTCTGAGTTCCTCTTCCTTGCCTCGGCAGCATCGGTCGCTAATTGTGCTGCCTGGGCCAGTGCCTTCTTCGACGTCGAAAGCAAACTTGCCTTATCACCTCGATCATCATCGGTGACAGCAAGTAATGCAGCTTTTTCCCGTTTTAGTGTCACAATGGAAGCACGGAATTCGGAAACATACCGTTGAAAGTCCTCCTCACGCCGACGTTGCATCTTAATTGCCTCTTCTAAATTCCGTACAAGGGCATCCCGACCTTCCAAATCCCGTAGCGTCAATTTTAGTTCTTCGGCCTGGACCTCCTCCATTTCTGCGGCAATTTCAGCTGCCTCCTCAAGTTCACGTATTGTGCGTTCAAGATTGGCATTCGTCTCCTCGAGGTTCCAAACTTTGTCTGACAATGTTTCAATCGTTTCTTCGAGTGCAGACGTTTGATCGATCGTGTCTTTTAGATCTTGCATATCCGCCAGCGTAGTGGCGTGAGTCTTTCGCAGCTCACCTAGCTCAGTTCGGAGTTCATCGTTACTGGCAGAGTCGGATTGGTAGGCCTTTAATTGTCGCTGCAAGTCGTTCCGTTCAAGTTCAGATTGTTCACGTAATCGAATGAGAGCAGTGCGTAGACGTGAATTTTGAACGACAAGAGCGGCGGATGTCTCGGACGACTCATCAACGTCACCCTTTTCAGCGGCGCTTGCCTCGACATTCCCCATCTCAAGCTGTGCCTTAACATCATCAAGCTCTAGTTGAGCACTTTCCAAATCTACCTTCATTTCCTCCAACTGATCCTCGAGTGTTTCCTTCTCATGTCCCAATTGTTCCTTATCCAATACCAAGTCCTCGAGAGTATTTTCTAGTTCCATTTTGTCATTTGTCAATTCCTCGTTCTTACGTTGTAAACTTGTCACCTCGGCCCGTAACTTCGTTAATGTTAGATGCGAGTGATCCTGTGATGTTGACTTGTCCGAGACGCGTTCTTGCAACACCTTGAGTTCACGTTCAAGTGACGATAATTGAGATGTTAGTACTGCCTTTTCGGAAGTAAATGTTAGTGTATCGTCATTCCTAGCCTGTTTCTCTGTTTGATAATTCTCATTCGCACGCTCAAATCGTTGAGTGATATTAGACATGCGCTCTTCGGTTTCAGATATCCGATGCTGCAAGTCGGCATTGACACTTGTCAGGTCGGAAAGTTGCTTCTTGAGCTCGTCATTTCGCTCAACTAATGCACGCGAAACGGCAGCGGCTGCCTGGTTGACAACTCCTTCTTCTTCCTCTTCCTCGTCGTCCTCATCACCGCTGACCTTTCCTTCCAACATTATTTCCCCAACTAAACTCCGTCTTGGACTAGCTTTCACGGGAGAAGTGCCCTTCACACCACCGCTCATTGCCAATGCTCCCATGGCATACATCCGCACGGCATCATGCGTGCTTTGCTCCGCCCCCTTGGACATAAAATCGAGTGATGATTGCAACGAGGCACATTCGGCATTCTTCTTCCGTAGATCAGTCTCGAGTGTAGAAATTTTAGTTTGTAATCGTGCGAGCTCGGCTCGATACCCAGGTGTGGCGGATGTTAAACTAATCATCGTTGGTGTGAGAGTGGATGCAACGTTTGTAGTAGTGGGGGAGGTAACGGAGATCTCATCCTCGTCATCCTTTGGATCATTCTGACCTTCATCATCTTTCACTGGGGACGTGAAATTTCCTTCTTCGTTAGTTTCGTTTCCTTTTGTTATTGTCTCACTATCCGCACTCGTAACTGGTGGGCCACCGGCATCTCGCAACCCACCACCTCCGCGTTCCCTCGCCAATGCCTCCCTCTTTGCACGCAATTCTTCTAGCTTCGTGGTTGGAGCAGAGCTCTTCGTGGGTGTTGTCACCTTTGTGGGCGTCGTCACTTTGGTTATCACGGCAGCTGCTGCCGTGCTCCTCGTTGTCCGCCTCGTCGTTGTAGTAGTCACTGAGCTACTACCACTGCTGGCAGCACCGCCAGCCTCACTCAACTCTCTCCGCAATCTCAATTCTTCCAGCTTTGTTAATTTACGTTTCGTAACCTTAGAACGCTTCACGAACACTCCATTATTCTCACCCCCACATTCAAAATATACGATCCCATCTACACTTCCATTATTCTTGCCCTTGCCCGTGGAGGTTCCGGTTAGACGCATACCCACCCAATCATCACCGCTGGCGAATTGTACTGGACCAAGATGTGCCACAATGCCCTCGAGTGACGATGTCTCTCCCCCTGTGGTGGAGGAGTCAACGGTTACCGGATCATTCAGCTTGAGTATTCGATCCGTCATGATCGTTGTTCCAAATGAGAGATTCGGCCAAGGGATTGATACGTGGGACGCGACGAAGTATCGGCAAAGACGCCAACAATCGCCATGTAAAAGGAGGAGAGTAAAGGCGCATACGACGCCGCGGGAAGCCATAAGAGAGGGAAATCCACGAACTGGAAGGGAGAGATGAGTCGTGCTCTCATTAAAAAGCAAAAGAAATCTAAACTCACTAATGTTTAATGTTAAGT
>Ga0247831_1006937_pt1 | contig 13004 bp, 8 predicted proteins | sample LaCruzMarch2015__9_FD_192406 | JGI IMG/M metagenome (GOLD analysis project Ga0247831, IMG submission 192406) | Freshwater microbial communities from meromictic Lake La Cruz, Castile-La Mancha, Spain - LaCruzMarch2015_1m | ecosystem: Environmental > Aquatic > Freshwater > Lake | place: Spain...
TGGCCTCGCTGCGGACCGGCTCGCGATAGGCCGGCTCGCGGTAGGCGGGTTCCGGAGCACGGGCGGCCGGAGCCGGAGCGACAGGGGCTGTGCCGCGGGGATCCTGGAAGGCGGTCGACCGCGGTGCGACGGGTTCTGCACGAATGCCACCGACCTCGTCCATGCCGGTGGCCACGACCGAGACGCGGATCTTGCCGTCAAGGGCCGGATCGAACGCCGCACCGAAGATCATGTTGGCGTCGCCGTCCACCTCGGCCGAGATGGCGTTGGCGGCCTCGTCGACTTCCAGCAGGGTCATGTCCAGACCGCCGGTGATGTTGACCAGCACAGCCTTGGCGCCCTTCAGGCTGGTCTCGTCCAGCAGCGGGTTGGCGATGGCGTTCTGGGCCGCCAGCAGGGCGCGGTCGTCACCCGAGGCCTCGCCCGTACCCATCATCGCCTTGCCCATCTCCGACATGACGGCGCGGACGTCGGCGAAGTCCAGGTTGATCAGGCCAGGCAGGATCATCAGGTCCGTGATCGAACGGACGCCCGAGTGCAGCACCTGGTCGGCCATGCCGAAGGCGTCTGCGAAGGTCGTACGCTCATTGGCGACGCGGAACAGGTTCTGGTTCGGAATGACGATCAGGGTGTCGACGTAGCGCTGCAGCTCGGCGATGCCCGCGTCGGCCAGGCGCATGCGGTGACGACCTTCGAAGGTGAAGGGCTTGGTCACGACGCCGACAGTCAGGATGCCCCGGTCGCGCGCGCATTTGGCGATGATGGGGGCCGCGCCCGTACCGGTGCCGCCGCCCATGCCGGCGGTGATGAAGATCATGTGCGCGCCTTCCAGGTGCGCATGGATCTCGTCGGCGCTTTCCTCGGCGGCGTTCATGCCGACTTCGGGGTGGGCCCCGGCGCCGAGCCCTTGCGTGATGGTCTCGCCCAGCTGGATGCGGCGGTCGGTCTTGGCGAAGGACAGGTGCTGGGCGTCGGTGTTGGCCACCACGAACTCGACCCCCTTGAGGCCGGCGTCGATCATGTTGTTGACCGCGTTTCCGCCCGCGCCACCGACGCCGAACACGACGATACGGGGCTTCAGTTCCGTGGCCTGCGGCCGCACCAGCGAGAGAGACATATCCAAACCGACCTTTTTTCCGACCCTGCTCCCCAAGGTTCCAATGCGAAGTCCCCGCAGATCCGCTTTGGTTATGAGCGCGTTAAGGATCACCCAACGCCCTTAAGGGAAGATTACCGAATACGGTGAGTCGGAGAGCATGGGCAGAAAACCAAAGCGCAGCCCGGGTAAATTTTCGTCGCGGGCCCCTTTGACCACGCGGACGGGCCCGGATCGGGCGTAGCGACGCAGGGGGTTGGTTCCACAGCCCCACGACAGAAAAGGGGCCGGACGATTGCTCGCCCGGCCCCGATGTCTGGTTCCGCCTTGAGGCGGAGCCGGCCTTAGAAGGTGTAGCTCAGCGACGCCGTCCAGCGGCGACCCAGGGTGTCGACATAGACACCGTTGTACAGGCCGTTCTCGCCCAGCTCCTGCTGGTCGAACACGTTGTCGATCGCGACGCGGGCCGTGATGTCGTCCGTGATGTCGTAGCCCAGCGACAGGTTGTGCAGGGCATAGGAGTCGTAGCGGACAATGTTGGTCTGCTCGAACGTCGCCTGAGAGTTCGGGCCGCCGAACACGATGGATGAATCCTGGAAGTTCGTGGTCCAGCGCGCGCTGATCGGACCACGGTTGTACAGGAAGGTCATCTGCGTCTTCCAGGACGGGTTGTTCAGGCCGCCTTCGTTGGCCGTGATGTCCGTGGGCAGGAAGTCGCCGCTGGAGGACGTGGTGTACTCCATCAGGTAATAGACGTTGGTCCGGAAGCTGACCTGACCCAGATCGGAGTCGGTCGAGAAGACATCCGACAGGTCCATCGAGTAGCTCAGGTTCGCGTTGATCGCCTTCACCCGCGTTCCGCCCAGGTTGAAGAAGGGCAGTTCGAAGCCGTTGGTGTAGTTGAACGTGTTGTCGCGACGGATGCCCGCGCAGCTGTTCACGCCGATTTCCGAGGTGTTATCCGGATACTTCGGGCTGTCGTAGCAGAACGTCGCGGCACTGCCGGCCAGTAGCGGACCCAGGGCGTCGGTGACCGTGATTTCAAGATAGTCGGCGGCGACGATCAGGTTCGGCACGAAGGCAGGGCGCGCCACGAAGCCGAAGGTGAAGGAGTCACCCTTTTCCGGAACCAGGCTCTGGCGCCCGGAAATCACGCCGGTGAAGGCAGCACCGGTCACAGAATAGCCACCCGTGCCCGTGAGGAAGGCCAGGGCCGACGCATCGTCCGTGATCGCGCGAAGCACGCCATCGGACCCGAGCAGCGAACCCCCGAACTGGGCGGCCACACGGCGGACTTCAGCGATACAGTTGGGGCGGCGCGTAGCGGGAGCCGAGGCAGACGCGATGTTGGCCGACGAGCAGACGTCGCCTGACGAGGTGAAGAACGCCTGGTTGCCCAGGAACAGTTCCACCATCGACGGATTGCGGACCGACTTGGAGATGTTCCCGCGGAGCAGCAGCTGGTCATTGACTTCCCAGGTGCCGGCGAGGGTGTAGATTTCCTCACGATCGCCGTCATAGCTCGGGGTCACCAGAGTGCCGCTGAGGTTCCTGTAGCGCTCGGCTTCACCTTCCTGTTCCGTGTAACGGATCGCGGGGTTCAGTTCGAGCGACTTGAAGAAGGGGATATTGAACCCTTCGCCCAGCAGCGGGATACGCAGTTCCAGACCGTACTCCGTGGTCGTGGTTTCCGCGTTGGTAGTGGCCGAAGGTGCCGAACGCGTGCGGCCCAGGCCCGTGATCGACGACGGGAAATAGCTCAGCTCTTCCTTGCGGTATTCGCCGGTGACGGCGAACTGCAGCGGGCCAGCCGGCAGGTCGAACACCGAGCCCGTCAACGTCGCCTGGGTGAAGTTCTGGGTCGACTCGTTGTCGAAGGTTTCCCGAACCGACACGAAATCCTTGGCGGCTTGTGTCGCACGGCCTTCGCCGAAGACGTTCAACGGCTGGCAGGCATCCACCATGGCTTGGGTGATCGTCGGGGCGAACAGCAATTGCGTGCGGATGCCGTCAGGTCCGATCGTGGAGATCGGTTGCTGGATCGAGCCCGGGATGTAGCCGGTCGTGTTATTTCCGCCGTAGCTGGCCAGGTAGCCGGCGAGGCCGTCGCGCTTGGCGCGGCAAACCACATTAGAGCCGACCTGAACGGCATCGATCGCCATGGCATAGGCCACATCGTTGAGGGCGCTGAACTCGACGTGGGTCTTGGCCAGGCCGTAGGTGTGGGAAATGTCGAAGCCGAAATCGCGACCCAGCAGGCTGAAGTCGCCGCTGATGCCGTTGACGCTACGGAACGTCTCGTTGGTCGATTGCTGGGACAGGTCGTTGACCACGTCCTCATTGTTCCGCGACAGGATGAAGTTGGTGGTGATCCCGGCGTTGGCCAGAGTCGTGCGGTTGGCGTCGGTCAGGAACGGATGATTGACGTTGACGAGCAGGCCCGCGTTTTCCGGCGTGCTCGAGCCGGCCGAGTTGGCCAGGCCACCGGTCGAGATCGGGTTCCGGACCGTGACGTCCGAATACAGGTTCTCGGTGTAGAAACGCAGGCTGTCGGTGATCTGATAGTTGGCGATCACATTGGCGACGTAGCGTTCCTGCTTGACGCGCAGGACCGTGGCGTCGGTGCGGTTCTGACCGTCGCTGCCGGCCTGGACCCCGTTGGTGCCCGGAGCGCGCGGGTTGGTCGCCAGTTCGCCGGCCAGGTTGTAGGTTTCGATGTTGCCGTTGCGGTCGAACCGGATCGGAACCGCGCGACGGGGCAGGAGGCCCGAGTTACCGCTCGGGTTGGCGATGTCCGGCACGCCGGGGACGAAGGTGCCGATGAAGTCGTTGACGTTCGTCGACGGATTGGCCGCATAGTATTCGCGCGCGGTCGGGCGGTTGGCCTGAACAACCGCCAGAACCTGAGCCGTCGTATAGGTCGCCGGCAGGCCATAGCGGGCTCGCGCGGCAGTCACCTGGGCGGCCGTCAGGGACCCGGGCGCAAAGGCGCAGACGTCGGTCGCGCTCGTGATACAGGCACCGAACGGGGTGTTCGGGACCAGCTGCAGGGTGGTGAGGTTGGCAGTCGACCACGGGAAGGGCGAGATCTGCGCAAAGCCGGGGAACTTGAACGAATTGCCGGGCTGGAAGAAGGCCGTGCTGACCGGGATGGCCGCGCTGCCCGGGACGAAGCCGGCGATAAACGGGTTGTCGGCGGTGCCGTTCGACTGGGTGACGTTGAAGATCAGGCCGCCCTGGGTCAGCGTCGTGGTGCGCAGGTTGGGGCGGAAGACGGAAGGCAGGATGCCATCGGCGACCGATGACAGGAACACGGTTGCGGTGCCGCCGGGCACGAACAGCGGGTTGCGTTGCGCGCCGTTCAGCGGGTTGCCGGTCAGGCCAGGGTTGTTGGCGCGGACTTCACGGTCATTGGCGCGCAGGTCGTCGATGTAGGAGTATTCGCCCGACACGGCGAGGTTCAGGCGACCGTCCAGGAAGTTGTCACCCCAGACACCGTTGATCGAATAGCGGCCGGCGTCGCGGTTGTTGGAGGCCTGACCACCGATGATGGTGACCTCGGCGCCTTCGTAGTCGTCCCTCAGCACGTAGTTGACGACGCCGGACACGGCGTCCGCGCCGTAGGCCGCGGCACCACCGACGGTCAGGATGTCGACGCGGTCGATCAGGGCAACCGGAATCGTCGAGGCATCGACCTGCGAGCCCGTCTCGTTGCCGGCCACGAAGATAGTGGCCGAGTTGTTGGACACGAAGCGACGGCCGTTGACCAGGGTCAGGGTGCGCGCGGTGCCGAGGTTCAGAAGGTCGATATAGGTGACGCCGAGCGAGGCCGTCTGGCCACCGTTGGTGCCGCCGAGGCTTGCCCCCGCGCCGACCAGCGGCACGTCGTTCAGGATGTCGCCGGCGTTGGTGAACAGGCGCTCTTCGATGTCCTTCTCGCCGACCGACACGCCGGGGATGGTTCCGCTGGTTTCGGGACGGGCGATGCGCGAACCGGTGACGACGACCTCTTCGACTTCATCTTCGTCGTCCTGCGGCGCGGCCGGAGCCGTCTGGGCGAAGGATGGTGCGGCAATCGACAGGATGCCGGCCAGGACGGTCGTGCCAAAAAGATACTTGCGCTTGGAAATCATAAACATCGCCCCGTGGAGGAAAATTTGGCGACGCACCCCAGGGACGGAGTCGTCACAGATCGTCGCATTGCTAACAACATTCCGGCACGTCGCAACCATTGAGGCAGCCCTGCGGCAACGTGGACGCAGTTTTGTTACAATCGAGACACAGTCGCTTTACGCACGAACAGCGCTCTACAGGTTATCCTTCAGCCAGCCTGCGGCACGGCGGATCAGATTGCCCTGGTGGACGCGAGGCGCGTCTGCGGCCGTGATCTGGCGGGACATCAGACGTCGCGCGGATACGGCCTCGCGCGGGCCATAGGCCGCACGAAGCAAGACTCCGGACGCCGAGCAGAAAGCGGGGCCGGATGCCGCATCCGCCAGATGCGGCGTACGCTGCGGACGGCCGAGGCGGACCGGCCGATCGAAGACCCGCACGGCCAGTTCCCGCACGCCGTTCAGCTGGCTGGCCCCCCCGGTCAGGACTAGGCCGGCCCCCGGATCCATGCCGACGCCGGCGTTCCGCAGCCGGTCGCGCAGCAGCTCCAGCGTTTCCTCCACGCGCGGGGCGATGACGGTCTTCAGCATGGCGCGGGGAACGATCACCGGTCCGGCGGACGCGTCTTCCCCGCGCGGCGGGGCCTCCAGCATCTCGCGATCCTCATGGGCCCCGGCCATGGCCGAGCCGTGCAGGGTCTTCAGCCGCTCGGCCCCGCTCTTTGAGGTCGACAGGCCGCGGGCGATGTCGGCTGTCACATGGTCGCCGCCGACGTTCAGCGATTCGATATGCAGGAGCGAGCGCCCGCCCCAGACGGCGGCGGACGTCGATCCCCCGCCCATGTCGATGCAGACGCAGCCGAGGTCCATTTCGTCCTCTTCCAGCGCCGCCAGGGACGACACCACCGGTGCCGCCGCCACGCCCAGGCAGTGACTCAGCGAGGCGAACGCGCCCTCGGCCATCGACACCACCAGCAGGTCCAGCCCCAGCGAGCCGCCCCGCATCGACCGCGGGTCGTGCACCCCCCTGGCCCCGTCCACTGACCAGGCGATGGGCAGGACATGGATCGGGCGGCGGTCGGGCAGGCGGATCTGCGCCAGAGCCATGCCGATGGCCCGGGCCAGGTCGGCGTCGCCCACGGGGTTGGCCCCCAGCGAGACGCGCGCCTGCACCCGATGGCTGGACATCTGGCCGATGGCGGTGGTGACGATGACGCCGGAGACGGGCGCGCCCGCGGTGCGCTCGGCCCGCTCGACGGCGTGGCCGATGGCCTGGGCCGCCTCGTCCATGTTGACGATGGCGCCGCCGCGCACGCCCTTGGACTGGACATGGCTGGCGCCCGCCACGCGGACGGTGCGGTCGGCGTGGCGGACGCCGTCGGGCTTCATGATGAAGCAGGCGACCTTGGACTGGCCCAGGTCCAGCGCAGCCACAACGGGTACACGCGCCGCCGCCCGCCCCGCTTCGACCGAGGGATCACCCTTCCTGTTCGCCATGGCATGCCGCTCCCTGGGCTACTGTCGTCAAGCGCCCGGCCGCACCGCGACCTGGCCCTCCGTGCGCAGGTCGATGCGCGAAAATCCGAGTTCCAGCAGCCGGTCGCGCTGGTCCATCGCGTCCAGCTGGATCAGGGCGGCTTCCTGCTTCGTGGCGGGCAGCTGGATCAGACTGCCGTCCTTCAGCCGCAGGTCCCAGCGCCGCTGGTCCACCCGCACCAGGGCATCGATCCGGCTCATCAGCCGCGGCCGTTCGGCCAGCAGCGGCAGGATCGCCCCGGCCGCCGCATCGGCCCCGGTGCCGACCACCAGCGGCAGGTTGGGATAGCGCCCGGCGTCCGCGCCCGGGATCGCCTTGCCTTCGCCGTCGATGACGAACACCTGCCCGCCCGTCTGCCAGACGGCCAGCCGGTCGTGCTCGACCACATCGACGATCAGGGTGTCGGGCAGCAGGCGAACAATCCGCACCGACTTCACCCAGCCAACCCGTTCGACATTGGCCTTCAACGCGTCAAGATCGAGCGTCGTGATCGGCTGTCCGGCCCGGACCGCCAGGGCCCTCCGGATCGCCGGCGTCGCCTCGGCCGACGCCCCGCTGATACGAACCCGGTTCAGCTTCAGCCCCATGCCGGTCGTGATGCCGTCGATGCCGTGGCTGAGCGACTGTCCGATCCGCTCGGCGCGCGCGCCGGTCGCCAGCACCAGGACCAAGACCGCCACACCGGCGCAGATCGAGAGCACCACCGCGCGCGGTGTCAGGTCCAGCCGGCCCAGGGCCGCCATCTTGCCCGGCACGCCGCCCACCGCATGCGGGGCGCGCCCACGGCCACGCCCCTGGCCTTTCGGCCCTGCGCTGCGTTTGGGAGCCGACGCGACATTCGCGCGCCGACCGCCGCGAACTACCGCGGGCATGAGGCGTCCTCCACCATCCACCGGACCAGATCCTGATACGACATCCCGCAATAGGCGGCCTGCTCTGGCACCAGAGAGGTCGGGGTCATGCCGGGCTGGGTATTGACCTCCAGCAAGACGAGTTCGTCCTTAACATCGTCATAACGAAAGTCGGATCGAGACACGCCCCGGCACCCCAGGGCGGAATGCGCCAGCTCGGATTCCCGCATGGCGGCGTGGAAAACATGGGGTGGCAGGTCAGCCGGCAACTTGTGGACAGATCCACCCGGCGCGTATTTGGCCTCGTAATCATAGAAGCCCTTCACCGGAGTGATGTCTGTCACGGTCAGGGCGCGCGGCCCGCGTGCCTCGCCGATCACGGCGACCGCCAGTTCCTTGCCGGGGATATAGGGCTCGACCATGACCCGGTCGCCATAGGTCCAGTCGTCGGCCCCGACGTCCGTCTGAGGCCCGTTGGCCCCGGCCAGGACCAGATAGACGCCGACCGAAGACCCCTCGGCGTTCGGCTTGATGATGTAGGGCGGCTCGATGACGTGGCGACGGGCGACCTCGTATCGATCGAACAGACCGCCGCCCGGCACCCTGACACCCGACGCGCCCAGCACGGCCTTGGTCTTGTCCTTGTCCATCGTCAGGGCCGAGGCCAGGACGCCGGAGTGGGTATAGGGAATCTGCAGCGTCTCCAGGATGCCCTGGACGCAACCGTCCTCGCCCCATTCGCCGTGCAGGGCGTTCAGGACGACGTCGGGCTTCAGAGCGGCCAGCACCTGGGCCAGGTCGCGTCCGGCATCGACGCGGGTCACGCGCGCACCCTGGGCCTCCAGCGCCTCGGCGCATCCCTTGCCCGACGACAGCGACACCTCCCGTTCCGAGGACAGTCCGCCCATCAGGACGGCGACGTGCAGCTCTGAAAGCGGGCGGGTCATGTGCGTTCTGCGCGGTTACAGGGGGCGGCCGATCCTCTTGATCTCCCATTCAAGGTTTACGCCGAGTTTACTTTGTACGTCGGCGCGGACGGTTTCTCCCAATCCCTCGATATCGGCGGCGGTCGCCTCGCCCGGATTGATCATGAAGTTGGCATGCAGATCGCTGAACATCGCCCCGCCGCCGGTGACCGTATGCAGCCGGCCGCGCCAGCCCGCCGCGTCGACCAGCTTCCATGAGGAATGGTCGGGCGGGTTCTTGAAGGTGGAGCCGCCGGTCTTCTCGCGGATCGGCTGGGTCGTCTCGCGCCGCTCCGTGATCCCGGCGATGCGGGCGGTGACAGCCTCCGGCGCGTCCGGGGTCCCGCGATAGACGGCCTCGATCCAGAGAATGTCGGCCGGGGCCTGCGAGTGCCGATAGGTGTAGCCGAAGTCGGCCAGCGCATAGTCGATCCGCTCGCCCGCCCGCGTCAGCCCCCAGGCCGAGACCAGAACGTCTTTCGTTTCGGCACCATAACAGCCCGCGTTCATCGTCAGGGCCCCGCCGATCGTGCCGGGGATGCCCGCATAGAACTCCAGCCCCGCCAGCCCGGCTTTTGCCGAGGCCCTGGCGACCATCGCATCCAGCGCGCCCGCGCCGGCCGTGATGGTGTCGCCGTCGGTCGCGATGCCGGCGAAGGCCCGCCCGGCCAGCCGGATCACGATCCCCTCGACCCCGCCGTCGCGCACGATGACGTTGGACCCGACGCCCAGGATCGTGACCGGCACGGCCGGGTCCAGCGCCTTCAGGAAATCGGCCAGATCGTCGGCGTCGGCGGGAATTAAAAGGGCATCGGCGTTACCGCCCACCCGGAACCAGGTGAACGGGGCCAACGGCTCGTCGCGCAGCAGCTTGCCGCGGACGGCAGGGAGGGTGTTACGCCAGGTCATGCGTACCCTCCCCTTTCGTCATCCTCCGGCGAAGCGCAGCGGAGACCGGGGGACCCTTCGTCATCCTCCGGCCGATCGAAGATCGAACCGGAGGACGCGCCGAAGGCGATCTGTTCGGCGAGGCTGCTGAACCCCGAGGCGCACGCGACAGGTTCGCGCTCTCGCGCGCCGCTGCGTCCCCCGGTCGCTTCGCGCCGGAGGATGACGAAAGACGAGGAGATCACTTGGCCAACGCCTCCAGCTGCGCCGGCAGGGCATAGGCCCAGGCCGTGATGTCCCCGGCCCCCAGCAAAACCACCACATCGCCCGGCTTCGCCTCCTCGGCGATAACACGGGGCAGGACGGCGGCGTTCTCCAGCGCCGACACCCGCAGATGGCCATAGCGGCGTATGCCGTCGACCAGGGCCTGTTTGTCCACCCCCTCGATCGGGGCCTCGCCCGCCGCATAGACGTCGGCGACGATCACGCTGTCGGCGTCCGAGAAACTGGTCGAGAACTCGTCCATCAGGTCGCGCAGCCGGGTGAACCGGTGCGGCTGGACCACGGCGATGACACGCCCCTCGGCCACCTGACGCGCGGCCTTCAGCACGGCCGCGATCTCCACCGGGTGGTGGCCGTAGTCGTCGACGATCCGCACGCCGCCCACCACGCCCGTGGTCGTGAACCGCCGCTTCACCCCCGCGAACGAGGCCAGCCCGGCGCGGATCGCGTCGTCCGACACATCCAGCTCGCGCGCCACGGCGATGGCGGCCAGGGCGTTGGCCACATTGTGCCAGCCGGCCATCGGCAGGTGCAGATCGGGGATCCGCACAGGCTCCTCCAGCGCGGCGGCACCGCGTCCCTGGATCAGGACGTCGAACCGGGCTCCGTCCGGGGCCATCTCGACCTTGTCGGCCCGGACCATGGCCTGGGGGTTCATGCCATAGGTGACGATGCGCCGGTTATCGATCTGGGCCACCAGCCGCTGGACCTCCGGATGGTCCAGACAGACCGCAGCGAAGCCATAGAAGGGGATGTTCTCGACGAAATCGATGAAGGCCTTACGCACCGCGTCGAAGTCGCCATAGTGATCCAGATGCTCCGGATCGATGTTGGTGACGATGGCGACCGTCGACTTCAACCGCAGGAAGCTGCCGTCGCTCTCGTCGGCCTCGACCACGATCCAGTCGCCGTCGCCCACTTTCGCGTTGGTGCCATAGGCATTGATGATGCCGCCGTTGACCACCGTGGGATCGAACCCGGCGGCATCCAGCAGGGCCGCCACCATGGACGTCGTCGTGGTCTTGCCGTGCGTGCCCCCCACCGCGATCGAGAATTGCAGCCGCATCAGCTCGGCCAGCATCTCGGCGCGCCGCACCAGGGGGATGCGCCGCTCGCGCGCCACCATCATCTCCGGGTTGGTGGCCTTGACCGCCGTGGAATAGACCACCGCCGAAACGCCCTCGCCCACATGGGCGGCGTCGTGGCCGATGAAGATCCTGGCTCCCAGCCCCGCCAGCCGCTCGGTATTGGCCGAGGATTTCGCGTCCGACCCCTGCACCGAATAGCCGATCTTGAGCATGATCTCGGCAATGCCGCTCATGCCGATGCCGCCGATGCCGACGAAATGGACGGGACCGAGGTCGAACGGAACAGGGCGAAGGCGAGCGATCATTCCAGCGTCATAGCCATGACGATTTCGATTTGCACGAGCGACTGTTTCCGGTCTGCGATTTCGTCCGCCTTCTTTCGCTCTCGACGGGCGCGACCTTGATCGGGATAAGGGAACCGCGACCAGTGAATAGACGGATACTGACCATGCGCATCGCCGCCCTCGCCGCAGCCCTGACGGCCGCCAGCCTCTCTCCCGCCCATGCCCAGGACGCCCTCAAGGCGACGGGCGAGCTCCGGATCGCTGCCGTGGGCCAGACGCGGGTGGTCATGGTCCAGGGCGTCAGCGCCGATCCCTTCGTCTGGGAATGGAGTTTCCTCGATGAAGAGGTCGACACCGAAGACGGAGCGATCGACACCGTGGCGATCAGCATCATCTATGATTGCGCCGCCCGCACGCGTCGCGCCCTGGTGTTTGAGGCCTATCGCGACGGGGCCTTCGTCTCACAGACGCCCCTGTATGAAGAGCCCGCACCGATCACGGCCGGCAGCCTGGTGGACGGTGCCTGGCAGGTCGTCTGCGAGCCGGAATCCAACTCCGATGGAGCTGTCTTTCCCGATCTGGCCGCGGCGCGTGCGGCGATGGACACCCGAAACGCGCCAGCGGTTACCCGGCCTTAACCAGGAGGACTCACGCTTCAGGCCTCAAGCTTTGCGGGGCCGCCTTCGTGACCGAACTGAAGACCGACATCATCCATCGGGGCGACTGCCTCGAGATCCTGCGCGGCCTGCCCGACAGGTCGGTCGACATGGTCTTCGCCGACCCGCCCTATAACCTGCAGCTGGGCGGCGACCTGCTGCGGCCCGATAATTCCAGGGTCGATGCGGTCGACGACGACTGGGACAAGTTCGACAGCTTCGCCGCCTATGACGCCTTCTGCCGCGACTGGCTGAAGGAATGCCGTCGGGTGCTCAAGGATGAGGGCTCGCTCTGGGTGATCGGCAGCTATCACAACATCTTCCGGCTGGGCACGGCCATCCAGGACATCGGCTACTGGGTGCTGAACGACATCGTCTGGCGCAAGTCGAACCCGATGCCGAACTTCAAGGGCACGCGCTTCACCAATGCCCATGAAACCCTGATCTGGGCCGCCAAGTCGCGGGACCAGAAGCGCTACACCTTCAACTACGACGCCCTGAAGGCCTTCAACGAAGACACCCAGATGCGCTCGGACTGGACCTTCGCCCTGTGCACGGGCGAGGAGCGGATCAAGGGCGAGGACGGCAAGAAGGCCCATCCGACCCAGAAGCCCGAGGCCCTGCTGCACCGCGTGATCCTGGCCGCCACCCGTCCCGGCGACGTGATCCTGGACCCCTTCTTCGGCACCGGCACGACGGGGGCCGCCGCCCGGCGGCTGGGTCGCCACTACATCGGCATCGAGCGCGACGAGGGCTATGCCGACGTCGCCGAGACCCGCATCAAGGGCGTCATCCCGGCCAGGCCCGAGGATCTGATGGTCATGGGGTCCAAACGCGCCGAGGTGAAGGTGCCGTTCGGGGCTCTGGTCGAGGCCGGCCTGCTGGCGCCGGGCGATGTCCTCTATTGCCCCAAGGGGGAGCGCGAGGCGCGGGTTCGAGCCGATGGCTCGCTCGTGTCGGGGGCGATGAGCGGTTCGATCCACAAGCTGGGCGCACTGTTCGAGAACGCGCCCGCCTGCAACGGCTGGACCTACTGGCGCTTTCGCACCGACACCGGCCTTCGCTCGATCGACGCGCTGCGGGCCGAGGTCCGGGCCGGAATGCAGTGACAGATTGATGCTGAAGCCGATTTGCCCATATGATCGGGAATGGCGATGAAGAAGCAGCGGACAAACGGATCGGTCGTCAGCCTGAAAGGCCACGACAAGGACACCGGCGTATTCGTTCACAGGCGATCAGCGAACG
>Ga0247831_1006939_pt1 | contig 12996 bp, 11 predicted proteins | sample LaCruzMarch2015__9_FD_192406 | JGI IMG/M metagenome (GOLD analysis project Ga0247831, IMG submission 192406) | Freshwater microbial communities from meromictic Lake La Cruz, Castile-La Mancha, Spain - LaCruzMarch2015_1m | ecosystem: Environmental > Aquatic > Freshwater > Lake | place: Spain...
CACCTCACCCATGGTGTGTTGATGGCGTCGATGCACCCGGCTGGGGACTCATACAACCACAGGCCGAGCGATTTGCAAGCTGCATGCCACCCTACCGGAATTCTCATGTCGTCGTGTGTTGTGTGGCGGGTTGTGAGGAGTAGAGGTTCGCGAGAAGGATTCTGAGAAGGTTTCTACATACGCATGGTGGTACTCTTATTTGAGGGACTGTTTGTCCCTCAATTCCCAAGAAATAATACATAAGTATGTGTTTCTCCAACTTGTCGAGGGAGGGCAACCTGGTCCAGTCGCAGACTTGAATTTTTTGCGGCCGGTATCTCTAGTTTGGGGTGTTTCCTTGGCTTCCAGCATGGCCGATGTCATCGATAGCAAAGGAGGAGACAAGTTGCTTCCTCCTCGTATGCAACGTTCTGGTGGCCAACGGTTCCTTCTAGAGGATGGCGAGCTGATACAGCAGTCTGCTACCACTGTGACAACCGGTGAATCGTCATCCAAGCAAGACAACAAAAACAAAGGCTTTCTTAGTAAATTGCAAACGTTCAAACTTAAATTTGACCAATTAGATCAGGAACGTGCGAGTCATACAACAACAACCAGTGCAACAATCAGTGCAACTCTCTCAATCAGATAGTTTGAATGATAATATACATCGCATGCAACTCGAACTATTAAAAAAGATGCATACTAAGATCGATCAAATGGACCCCTCTCATCAGCTACAACTACAACATAACAAACTCCTTGAAAAGACGATGGGTCGTATATTACAGGAAAATGAGCAGTTACGGGTGAAGAGCAAACAACAAGAGATGAATCAGCAGAAATTTGATGCAATTATGCCTGAAATTGATGAACTGATTTCTTCTGTGGCTCATTTGCAAGTAGAGAATGAGAAGTTACACGAAAAGAATGATAACATCACTCTACTATTGGAACAAATGACTGACAAGGTGGGAAAGGTCGATCAAAAACATAGAAGAAGAAGGAGGAAGTTGAGAAATTAAAGTCAGAGAATAAAGTTTTGCTAAAGGAAGTAAAATTGTTGAAAGGGGGCGGTACTAGTAGCGGTATGGTGAGTCAACACAACATAGGTCACCACCACTTCCACCAAGCAGAGCGTGACCTCTTCCACCAAGCAGAGCATCCGATAAGTCAACGTTTAAACTCCGTTCATTGCGATGACGACGCCGAAGACAAAGAAATCAGAAGTAATAGTAGCTCAAATCAAAGTTATACTAATGAGAGGGGCCGTGACGCATTTCGTCTAATCGACAAGAACGGAGATGGTTTCTTGCAGAAGGAGGAAGTTTTTTAGAGCTATTGAAATGATGCGTGATCATGGTGAAATGGATTTGGGCGGCTTGACATCACTCGATGCAGCAGAGAAAATGATGCACGAGGTAGATGTCGACGGCGACGGGCAGATTGACATGGATGAGTTTGCTCTGTAATGGGACATGAATGAGTTTATGATCTGAATAGAAAGTAAGTAAGGGTTGGGATTAGGGTTTTGGGTAAGTACGGTAAAGACAGAAATTGCAGGGAAAACTCCAAATCATTATCATAAAAGAAATACGGTAATTGAGGGGCAACCAAAAAACCTGGTATGAACGCTTCCAGGAACTAGTGGCATACAAGGAAGAGCCAGGGCACACACACTTGTTCACGCAAAAATCGGGTTCACTGGGGTGTGTGGGTTAAAAGAGGATGAAAAAAAGTGTAAAAAATGCAATGATGCTCAAGAGATTGGTTTCATTGCTTGCTCATAGAGATTGGTTTTCAAATGTCAATGCTGGAACAAAGATCTGTCGATGCCGAGAAGCGTAAAGCTCAAAGAGAAAGGTTTTCATGTTGATTCTGAGAAACAGAGATCTGTTTGATGCTTGATACAAAAAGGTGAACAAGTGCAGCAAAGCATATTGCCGCTCATGGTTGAAATCATGACACATAAACTTTCCTGTTAGCTAACAATACTTATCATTAATATTATTTTTCAGACGATATGAAGCAACCTTTCACACGATGATTGACCCACCTCACACTAACTTCTAACCAATGCCTCAAGTTCAGCAATCTTGGCCTCAAGCTCAGCAACAGCTGGTGTCTTTGTAGCCGCCGATACAACTGCTATGCTACCATCGCCACCATCGACAGTACCTCCCAATTTCTTAATCTCATCTGTAACACACCCCTCACTTGCCGTGGCAACACATTGGATATATTTAAACAGGGTACCAGCCTCGGCACGTAATGGTGGTGGACTCCATGCCTTGCGTCGTTTCTCCCATTCTTCGTCGGATATTAGTAAGTCAATAGTACGTGCCTCAGATCGAGCATCGATACGTATTGGATCACCATTCTGGACTAATGCAATAGGCCCACCGACCTGTGCCTCGGGTGTGATATGACCAATACAGAAACCATGACTACCGCCACTGAATCTTCCATCGGTCAATAATGCAACGCAATCACCAAGACCGGCACCCATAATAGCCGATGTGGGGGTAAGCATTTCGGGCAATCCCGGGCCACCAGTGGGTCCTTCATATCGTATAATAACTACATCACCACATTTAATTTCCTTCGCCTCAAGTCCACGTAACATGAGCTGCTCGTTGTCATACACACGTGCTGTGCCAGTAAAGGTTTCACCCTCTTTACCAGTGATTTTGGCCACACCCCCGCCAGGACAAAGATTACCATACATTATTTGTAAATGTCCAGTAGGCTTGACTGGATCACTTAAAGGTCGGATAATCTCTTGTCCGGGTGTAAGGCCAATATGATTCATATCTGCTAGATTCTCATTATGCGTCTTACCGGTGACCGTTATTTGTGTCCCATCGAACATGTCATTGTCGATTAGGAATTTGATCAATCCAGGCGTGCCACCAATATTCTGTACGTCTTCCATAACATACTTACCACTTGGCTTCAAGTCGGCAAGGAAGGGCGTAATGTCGGATATACGTTGAAAGTCATCTAACGTAATCGCAACATCTGGGTTGCGACAGGAGCGACTCATGGCAATTAGATGCAATACCGCATTCGTCGATCCACCAGTTACCATAACCATACGTATAGCATTCTCGAATGCACTCTTGGTCATAATATCGCGTGGTTTGATATTCTTCTCGAGTAATATTTTCATCGCGGCGCCGGCACGTCGACATTCGTCGCGTTTCTCAATCGAGTCGGCCGGCGAACTACTAGAGTATGGTAAACTCATCCCGAGTGCCTCAATCGCCGTGGCCATGGTATTGGCAGTATACATCCCTCCACAAGCGCCCGGTCCAGGACAGGAGTGTCGTATAATTTCCAGACGTTCCTCCTCGGTAATTTTATCGTACAATGCCTGCCCATAGCTCTGGAAGGCACTCACAATGTCCAACGTATTACCCGTGCTTGGCTGCGTCCCGGCACGGATCGTGCCGCCGTATACCATAATCCCCGGTCGATTAAGCCGTCCCATGGCCATGATCACGCCCGGCATATTCTTATCGCATCCGGGCAATGCAATCAGCCCATCGTACCAATGTGCGCTCATGGTAGTTTCGATAGAGTCGGCGATCAGGTCTCGACTTTGCAATGAGTACCGCATCCCGGTCGTGCCCATGCTTATGCCATCGCTTACGCCGATGGTATTGAATCGATAACCGACGCAGTCGGATTGTGTAACGCCCGTTTTGACATCCTCGGACAGCGAGAGTAGATGCATATTACATGGATTGCCTTCGTACCAAACCGAACAGATGCCCACTTGTGGCTTGGACATGTCAGCTTCGGTTAGACCAGTGGCATACAACATGGCCTGAGAGGCACCCTGTGAGGCTGGTTGGGTAAGAATGCTATTTAGAAGTAAGGAGCGTTGTAGGAGGAGGTTGTGCGTAGATTGAGAAGTCGTGTATGGAGGGATAGCATCGATGCGAATTAATACATGATGTGGGAATGTGACAAAGGAAACAATGGAACGATAAAATCATAGCTCACCGACTGTATCTGTTCAGGACCCCTACGTCGTCATCGTTGTTGTTGTTGTTGTTGCTGCTGCTGCCGCCATCAGCCATCAGCAAGCGATGAAGGAACTGATGATGATGATGCCTTGAGGGAATCATCATTGACGATGGGGAGGAGAAGGCGTCGCATAAGAAAATTGTTGCGGCGATGCCGACTAATATGACGACGGATGAAGTTACACGCATTGATTGCTGGTAGGGGTATGTGGTCAAGGCTTGCCGCCAAATCGAGGAGGCCGCAGACATGTCGCTCTTCGTCCACGGACTCATGCTGGTAGCAGCCGCGTCGATAGCCACGGCCTTTACTACCCCCACTGCTAGTAGGAGCAGTAGCCATTATTATTGGCACCAGGATGACGCTATGAATAGAGGCGATGTAACGAGGAGTACCAGACCGAGACGACGAATGTTAATGATGATGATTGCGAAGACATCTTACGACGACGACGAAAATGACCGGAAAGCATCATCCGTCACGGTCCCAGCTACGTCAAAGAAGAGACGAAAACGTAAGGATGGGAGTACTCCTGCTGCGGCTGCTACCCCTCCTTCGGATGTGGCTTCCTTGCCAGCATCTCAGCAGCAGCCTCGACTAAACAACGAGGGAATGCGAGCAACATCGTCATCATCATCATCATCATCTTCATCATCTTTACCAAACGCACCAGTGGTGATAAATGTGCGAGATATATGTGACGTTGTTGGCGGCAACAAGTCGACTATGACAGAATCGACCATGTACGACGATGATAATGGTGATGATGATGAGCTTGCAGACGATGAGGAATGGGAGTATTACAATGTTGACGACGATGATGATGAAGAAATATTCATCACTACTACTACTACTGATACTACTGCTACGGCCGCATCTACATTAACAACAACATCATCATCGTTAGCTGAAGAAAGAAGACGAGTTTCCAATTTTTACAGTCAATCAGGTGTTGGGACATCCGTGAAAGATGATCAACTCCTTGCGGATGCAAGACGAATGCGTCAATCATCATCTTCATCATCATCAGCAGCAAACAACAATAGTAACAACAACAAGGGGATTAAAGAAACAATATTTGATATCCTATCCACAATTGTTACCATAGACTTCTTCGTGGTACTAGCACTATTGGCTTGGTTCCTTGCGGGAATATTCTGTTCGTACGTTCTCAAGGATGATGCTGTCCAAATTGCGTTCAATATGAATTTTCAAGCAGTAACACAACCTGCACTGGGGATATTAATGATTGGTAGTGTTGCTGGTCAGGCATTTGGGAAGGAAGAAAAGGAGGAGAATGAAAGTTAATGAAATATTATTGTTTGGAGTGGAATATTGTGTTGGCATGAAAAAAGTGGCATACCAATACACTAGTACATATTCTTCTGACAAAGATACAGAGTATGCCACTTATACGGATACAATAAACAAATGGGTACCTAGACATTATTACTTTAAAGGCATTTTAATCTTGCTATTCAAACGAAGCTGATCCCAAACACTCATTATACTATTCGCACAAGTAGCACCCGAGGATGCCACAGCAGGCACACCTATCCCTGACGTTGTGGAATCTCCGCATCGATAATATCCTGCAATTGGTGTTGTAACATCGGGAAACTTCCATCCGGCAACATTGCCAGGTGCTATTGCCAATCCATAATTACCACGATGTCGACTTAAATATCGTGCATGTGTCAAGGGTGTGGCTACCTGCTCAACAGTACATGATTCCTTGGTCACAAGTGGTGCACGTCGTTGTATGGCATCCCATATTGGTTGAGCACGTACATCTTTAAATCTTTGATATTCCACATTTTTATCACGAGCTGCTGTGTCATCTACTAAATGTTCAAACTTTTCCCAATCCTCATATGGTTCATTCCCTGCCGTGTAGGCATGTATAACATGATATCCCGGTGGTGCTAACGTTGGATCAAGTTTGGAGCCAACGCTAACCACAACGACATTACCCACAGCATCAATCCCCTTGGACCAATCTTGTACAACGGTCCATTGGGGTGGTGCATCATCGGGGACTAATGATGCTGGTACACCTAAATGTAAATGCATAAATGATTTGCAATATGGTACAGACTTCCCTCCTTCTCCTCCAGTATCGTTTGGATTATTCGTCATACCAAGGAATGTATCACGTTCTGTATCAAATTTGTCATGTATACCCCTTGGTACAAAGTTAAATGTATTCGTTAAATCCGCATTACTAACCACTGCCTCTCTAGCTTTGATAATACGACCACTTTTGGCCAGTTTAACACCCACAGCTTTCCCATTTTCCACGAGTACCTCATCAACACTTGTTGAGGTTTCGATACTACATCCCACTCTTTTTGTTATCCCTCTTGCTAATGCTGCCATCATTTCACCACTCCCACCCTTCGGGAAGTCCATTACCGCATCTTCACGGAAGAAGTCTTCAATCATGTATGCCATGACCACTTTTAATGTTTGATCGGCTGGCAGTCCCTGTAGGAGGAATGCAAGCATGTCTAAATAATTCCGTAGAAATGGTGACTTGACACCGAGTTCATCGAGATTGAAACTTTGTGTAAATAATGGTGCCTGCTTGATAACGTTGATGAATGACATTGGGTACTTTGCTGCCAATGTTAGTAATACACCTGCATCTGGACGGACACTAACATGTGGTATGCCCTTCACACTTGCACTCATGGGTCGAAGTTTGGACGCAAGTGTATTCCAATCATCCACGGCCTCATCACCACCGTATGTCTGTAGTATCTTCACAAAGTTCTCAGCTCCAATACTCATTTGATATCCGTTGGGTGCCTCGGGTAAGAATGCACCCCATTGATCATACGTAATCCATTCTGGTTCTTCATCGATCATTTGATATATATGCTTTAATGGGTTAGGACTTCGATCTTGTGATAAACCGCTGTACAAACTCGGTCCGGCCTCAAAGTGGAATAATCGTCGATGGTGCTCCTTGTCCTTGATTGCGGCAGTGGGGATGGTCCGACCATTCATATCGACATGGAATTCATGTGCGCAGCCTCCAATCTCGTAATGGCGCTCGAGTACCTTGACTGTCCGGCCAGTTGCGGCGAGCAGCCCTCCGCAGGATAGTCCGCCAATACCCGACCCGATGATGACCACGTCGACGACTTCCTCTTCATCATTATTTTGTTTACTCCTTGCTGTTGTCGTTGAAGACGCTATTTGAGGAGAGAGTCTCGAGAAGGCAAAGGATTCCACTGGAAGACAACTGCAGTAGCAGAAGAGAGAAGCAGCTAACACCAACAGCGACGCGATCCGCGGAGCCATCCCCACGAACGTGTGACGAGATAAAGAAAGGAAGAGGTAAAATGTTAGTATGTAGGCTCATCCGTACGTAAATTATTAGTCACTTCTTCTTTTTCCTTTCCCTTGACTTCCACAACATTGTTGGTAGTCAACGTCGGTCTCGCCTTTTCCACTCTTGTCCTCCAATGGATGCACACGCCGACGCTGTAGCTCGGGCGAAGGCTATCGCGGCACGCCTTGCTGGCCTGCCAGCAGCGCCGGACTACTCTTCGGCAGCAGCGCCTTCTTCTTCTTCTTCTAATGGTGGAGCCGATGATGTGCAAAGCATGCTTGACATGGCCCTTGGTGGTGGCGGTGGCGGATTAGCGATGCCGAGTATTAATACTAATGGAGGAGCACTAGCTGCACCGCCGGACATGTCACAAAAACGGGGCGTCGAGGAGGCATTGGCATCATTAATTCCCGGCCTCGGTACGATTGCTACCAAACGTCAACGAACCGACGGTGATGGCGATGACAATGACAACGATGCGGTGAAGAAAATATGGATCCCAAGTGATCGTAATCCAGGATACAATTATGTCGGATTACTTATTGGTCCTGGCGGGTCGAAGCAACGTGAACTCATTGCATCAAGTGGAGGCCATGTACGTATTTCCATACGGGGCAAGGGGAGCAATTCGAAAGGCGGGGGTGACGAACTCGTACCTGGCATGCCAGAGGAACCATTGCATGTCTTACTTGAGGGGAAGAAGGACAGTGTCGATCGGGCAGAGAAGCTAGTGCGTGAATTACTTGAGAATAGTGAGGCCGCAGATCTTGAAAAGGCAAAGCAACTTGGTTCAATGAAGGACCCGGATGGAGCAGTTGCACCGGGCGGGTATACACCTAAACCAGTTGCACAGATCCTAGGCCAGACTGGTGCCATTGGTCAGTATGGCCCTCCCGCCGATGCGGAATCGACGCTGGAAGAGAAAATTGGTATTCCAAATGGTGTAGTTGGATTCGTGATTGGTCGAGGTGGTGAGAGTATAGCGAGTATGCAACGGCGGACTGGATGTCGTGTTCAAATCCAAAAAGAACATGAAATGGCACCAGGGACGAGTATGAGAGTTATTACACTCACCGCCGCAGAGGCCACTCAGATAAGTGAATGTCGTGCAATTATTGAGGCGATGGTCCGTGAAAGGATGATGGCCAATCAGGCTACTACATCGGCTGCACCCGCTGCATTAGGATTAGGGGCAGTCGGAGCTGGACCGGGATATAATGCTGCTTCGCAAATGGCACAGCTACAAAAGGCGTTAGCCGAGGGGCAGGCACACGTTACGATTCAAGTTCCCGATGCTGATGTTGGGTTGATTATTGGTAAAGGTGGGGCACAAATAAGGAACATACAAGAGAAGAGTGGTGCCAATGTACAAATCCCACAAGTCGCGGATGCTAATAATCCATTAGTCCGGACTGTTAATATTACACACCCGAATAGAGAAGGTGGCGAGTTTGCAAAGCAGATGATTGAGGAGGTTTTGGCGACGAAGCTTGCGAATAACAATGGGGGGATGATGGGCGGTGGTATGGGGGTTATAGGTGGTGGAGGAGGGGGCGGAGGCATGGGGGAGGTTACCATCCAGGTCAATGTGAGTATGTATATCTTATTTATGGTCAATTGTTTGATGTTGATTCCATTCATGAACTATGGTGGAATAGAATTGACAGTTGCGAACATGAGGAGAAAAGGTGGGAAGCTAAGTATGGTGTCAATGATTACATTTCGATTTATCATTTTGAGCTATCACGACATCACTTTCAAGAGTCCCTTTTTTGCATGCATTATGTGTTCCTTCTTTTCGACTTCGTGTAAAAAGATCTCGGGTTTATTTTTGCTTTCGTTGCCCCTCACCGTTGTCATACAAAAATGTGCTTTGAATTTGCCTTTGTCTCTTTCAACCTTATCAGTGTCCTGACAAGGACGTGGGCATGATCATTGGGCGTGGTGGGTGCGTCATAAAGCAGATGCAAACCACTACACGCTGTCGAGTTCAAATCCCTCCGACGCCCGCGCCAGGGTCAATATACCGCGTCATTTCTGTGACAGGGAGCACCGATGGGACTGCTCAGGTGAAGCAAATGATTGAAACGATCATCGCTGAGCAGAGCTCGCAAAGTGTCATGTCCGGCGCAGCGTTTACTAATGGAAACCAGTACGGACAGCAGCAACAGAACTACTACGGTGGGCAGCAGCAGGTATATGGACAGCAGGCGTATGGACAGCAGGCGTATAGTCAACAGACGTACGGGCAGCCGGCATACGGCGGGCAAATGCAGACGACAGCACAGAAGACGGATTACTCAGCGGAGTGGGCTGCGTATTACGCCGCACAGGCTGCCGCTGGTCAAGGAGGGGGTACAGCAACTGCAGCAGCTCCGGCCACTGCGCCTGTAGCAGCGACAGCACCTGAGCAACAGCCTGCACACGATGCTTACTACGAGGTTTTTTGGCAATATGCCGCCTACTACGGCGAAGAAGCTGCACGGACACATTACGGAGCATGGTCGCCTCCCGTCGGTACTCCCAACCCAAATGCGGCGACGACAGCACCAACGGATTCGGCGGCTCCTGCAAACGCTCCGATTGCAGCTGAGGCGATGGAAGCTCAAGATTCAAGTGTTCGCAAAGTTTCCAATCTACCCGCCTGGATGACGAAGCAGTAGATGCGAGTGGATATGAGAAGAAGATTGCTAAGTGCATTTTTCATTATTGGGTTTGATTACTGTTGTCATTTTCATTGGTGTATGTGAATTTTATTGTTTTAACATCGTGAATTTATTTTGCCGATAAAAGCTGTTGACTTAGCGGTGCAGCCAAGTTGTTGGGTTGATTATTATTCAATTGATTTGCGTATTTTTCGTCCTTTGCAACTTACATTACAATAAGATGTTCACTCTAACAAAAATGATAATCTATAACCGCAGTAGTCATTTTACGTTTCATTTTTACATAAATCTGTGTCCTTCTTGCACGATCATGGGAGCAGGCGGACGAATATCACGATAGACAGAAGACAGATGATAAGGGTCTGCCATGGCGGTACTATCTGGATTTCTATCGCAGGTTTTTCTATCGCAGGTTGACTCATGAATCTCAGCGATGGTGAGAGACTCAAAGGATCTGTAGCAAAACTCGCAAACTGCAGCGGTTGAATTTCTAGCAATTTCATCATCATGGACATTAGGTCTTCCATCAGACCGCAAGCGCTTGGCCACTGCTCTTGTCGCCGTATCTAACGTTTGCCACACATTAATAGTATCAATTGTTACAGGTGCAGTACATCCTAGTCGATGAGCTCGTGATGTGACCTGTTCAAGTAAGGCTGCATCGTCAATTGGTTCCAAAAGAAATATGTGTGTGACAAAGCTTAAGTCCAAGCCATGCGAGAGAGAGGCATCTAAAAGAAGAATGAATGTGTCTTCCTTCAGTTTCAGCATGTCGACGTTTTCTAGACTGGGTCCATTGTACCATCCGACTTCTCTCTTCCTCCTCGCATCCCATCGTGGGCGGCTATGAAAAACTCCACATGCCTGCCACTTCATAAGTCTGACAATTACTTCTTCCCGACATCCACTGTCGTCATTTGGTAGAGGCCCAAAATAATTGTTCCGACCTTCTCCATCTTCATTCACCCTAAGCTCAATACATCTAGCTGATCCGTACTCTGCCCACGTATCTTCCTCCCATCTTGATTTCATCAAGCAATGCGGATCACGGGCGTCAACACAGATCAGGTCATTGACCCTCCAGGACTTATTTGATATTCCGTACTTTGTGAGTGAAGCACCTTGCAATCGAGTCATCTCTACAGGCTTACCAAGTTGACGAAGGTTTGCATCAGCTATGGAATTCAACTCAACATTCCCCACGGCCCTTTTAATTCGTTCAGGTTCAATAAGGAATGTATGCACACCGTCAGTCACCTCCAGAAGTTGACGCCGACAGCTTGAAAGATTCCTACCAATATAGTCATTCCATCCTCCACAGATGGGACAATATTTACCTTCTTTGTAGTTGTGTCTGAATCGACCCAAATCATAAGACATCTACGTTTGAAATTATCGAACTGAGTGGGAGAACTATTAACGTCAGGGGATTGAAATAGAAAAGACTACTCACATGTTCAATCTTTCCCTCTGTCAGCTCGGCAACATTTTGATCATCGAATGAATCGTAAAGATACTCCGCCACAGAAAGTAAATTGGTGTGCGACTTCGAATAAATCACAGCTTTGACAGGACGTCGATCTATGCGTTTTTCTATAAATTTGGAGGTATCTGTTGCAGATGTGATAGGTGCGGTGATACCATCAAGTATGGCTCCTCCTCTCATGTCGAGCTCAAGTCGTTCTCTCTTGACAGCATCAATAATGAATTTCGCCTGTGCTTCATCGACAAGTGATTGAAAATGGTCTGTACTCATGTACTCTGAAACCAGGGCATCAAATAATACTGCACCTCCACATTTCAGAGCATGGCGGAGGGAACCATTCATCCTGTTATGGATTCCAATTATGCTCAAGGCGCTTTCAATCTCGTTAGCGTCTGTTGATTGGACTGCATTGATTACGGCAGATTGGATTTCCGTTGGAACAAGAACATCAACTTGTGATTGCTTAAATATTGGTTTTGGGAGAGACAAATCTTCCTTCTTATGCATCACCATAATCTCGTCCAACACTCGGTACAGCTCCTTTCTTCCCTCGTCTTGTTTCTTCAAGAATGGATTTTTTACACATTTCTCCCAAGCACTCTTTGCTTGCTGCTTGTGTCCGTTCCCCCTATTATCGTCAATGTTGCCATAGTTCAGATCAATAGAACCAGGCAAAGTACCAAATCTCTCGTGTCGAAGAAATAGCAGCAGTCTTTGAAGCTGATCAAGACCCTTGGAAGTGAAATCGTGACTATCTTCATTACCAGTGGTGGGGGTACCACTCATCACCCATCGTCTCTCCGCACCCATCTGATTGACTAATTTAGTAACATCATTACCGGCTGGGGTTACACCTAATTCATGACCCTCGTCCACCACTATCCTAAACCAACGCAGTAGCAACAGTGGTGATGAAGATGTGGAGATCTCACTAGCATCATCCTTTCGACCATATTCTCTCTCCCGCTTCCTCGATACTTCGCTAGCATATTCTTGCTTAATTCGCAAAAATGGTACAACCACGATTAGGTAGTTGGCCAAGTCGTAGGATGAGTATGAAATAATTACACACGCGTACTTCCGATTGTCGTGCAACGTCCAACCCGCGTCGGCTATTATTGCAGCCACCTGCCACTTTGTTACTTATACGAAGCAATGGATGATCGAATAATCGGTTACGTCTGCATCACGACTTTTCTCACGTCTTGTTCGCTGAGGCTCATTTTGCTATGCGCACGTCAAACGGGACGCAAACGATCACATTTCTTCAATTCGTTCTTCGTCCAAACAATGTTTGTGACCTAGGCAGTTACCTACGGTTAAATTACTGGTGGAAAAATTATGATCTATTTTATATCTAAAAATGGATGTCGAATGTGCACGCGAGTGCACATCGGCATACAAAAGAAAGCGGGTAATACCCCAATATTACCTCGATGCGTAGGAACTACTCCTACGCATCTTTAAACGTCCGATCGGTACCAACAATGGAC
>Ga0247831_1006940_pt1 | contig 12996 bp, 25 predicted proteins | sample LaCruzMarch2015__9_FD_192406 | JGI IMG/M metagenome (GOLD analysis project Ga0247831, IMG submission 192406) | Freshwater microbial communities from meromictic Lake La Cruz, Castile-La Mancha, Spain - LaCruzMarch2015_1m | ecosystem: Environmental > Aquatic > Freshwater > Lake | place: Spain...
GCCTCGGCTATTGTTTCGATGTCCGTGGAATAGGATGTAGACTCTCATTCCATCTCCTCCAAATAGATCGGCGTTGTCTCGCCAATCCATGCGCCTGCAAGGTTGAATTCAAAGTACTCCTCGGCTTGCTCCTCGTCCATGTCGCGCATGAGAATCTCGATGCATTTACGCCTGCTGTAGACTGCAATGGGCTTGCCAAACTGCCTGCCTATGCCCAAGAAGGCATCGGCGAATCCATCTGCCAGCGTGATCTCCTCCTCGTCCAGTGCCTCGGTGACTTTCTCGGTTAGTTCTGTATCGGTCATAGCTTTAGCCATTGCACTGGAACAATAGGACAGAGTGCAGCATCGGTTGCTTGGAATACGATAAACTGCAACCCGGGGTGCTTCTCCGCGAGTCTGGATGCCTCCTGCTTCGCTTTGATCAAGTCCCAGTGGATGCGGGTGGGAGGGTACAGCGGGTCGATGCTACAGGCTCGTTCCTCGTAGCAGGATCGTTCGGTGGTCTTATGGAGTCTGGTGATGATGTACATGGTTATTCGTCCTTGTTAGGTCTATTTATTGGGTTTCACTATCTATTATCGTTGTTATCAGAAGGTATAGTCATTTCTGCTTTGTAACCTTACTATTTTCAGCTACATACACTTCCACTGCCGCCATGTCATTTTGCGCCTGTTTTAGTCCTTCTGGAGTTCTGGAATAAGTATGCGTATAGTTAGGCATAGGCTTGCCCCTCTGTAGCCTCGGCCCGAGTGGGCATCCGTTGGCAGTAATCGTGTACATAATATCAAACTCGATCTTCATAAGGTGCTGGTAGTTTGCCTGATTCAAGCTCAATCGACTCTGTCTTTAATCGTGATGGGATTGCAAATGAGACTGTAAGTGCAGTGTTGCCTGTCTGCTCGACCTCGACCTTGTCGCCATACTTCTTGGGTGCGATCTTGGATGCTGCCCACTTGAGAGCGTCCATGCGTAGCCTGCCTATTGATGAGTCATGGGATTGGAATGCTTCATCTACGATCATCTCGGCGTAATAGTCTGCCTGTTTTGCTCTCGCCTGTGTGTATTGCTGTCGAAAGTTTTCGTCATCTTGTAGCCATCGATAGATACTTTTCTGTGCTGGCATATGTTCGTCGAGAATCATGGTGCGTAGGGTCTCTCCATGAGCGAGTCGTTCGCAGATTTCATCGGCGATGTCTTGAGTAAAAACGGAAGGTCTACCCATTTTTTTTTGCTTTGGAAGTTCTTCAGTTGGTTCAGGTAATGAATTGTCTGACATAATAAATTTGACTTTTTAGCATTTTCGTTACTTATTGAAGAGTCTTCGTTAAGCCATTGGGCAATGGCTTAACTGCGAGGTGAGTGATTGTGGTGCTGTTTGCCGATTGTTATCGTTGTGGTAGATGATGGTCACGATAGTTTTTTCGTCTTTTTTGTGTTTACATTTTTGTTGGTGGTAGGATGCGTCGATGGAGGCTGGGTCATCGTCAGGAATGAGGCCAGCGTATCGGAGTTGATCTGTGAGAGGTTTTGTTCCGCCAACGAAGTTGTCAAAGTCTTGGAGTTTGGTACTGACTCGTTCAATGCGGAGATGAGTGCGAGTTTTGCCTTTTGTTTGTGTTTGTGGAGATTTGACCAGTGGGATGAGAGGATCGTGTTGAGGGATGGGGTCAGGTATTCGTTGAGGTGGAGGTGCAGTATAGTAATTCCCGTCTGGGTGTCGGTGGTAACCGAGTGATGCGAGTTTGTCATGTGTCCAGTCGCTCATGTTTTAGTGTGGCGTGAATTTCGTTCGAGAGGTTGTAGGAGAGTTTGAAGAGGTCGATTTTTGAAGTGATTGCGAAGTTGAGTTTATCGATTGAGTTTTCCATTGCGAGTTGCATTTCTGGCGAAGGGATTTCGCAGTGTTTGGTGGCGAGGTCTTCGTAATCCATCAATAGTTTTTTGACATTGATGATGAGGATGGTTGCTGCGGTTGTGAGGTCGATTTCGGTCTGTGTGGGTGGTTCTGTGGATGATGGTAGTAGCATGGGAAAGGGTGCGAGGTTTTTATGCGGTTACCTCGCTGGGTTAAATGAATGACCAGCATAACATAGTTGCCGCCGCAATTACCCGATTGGTTGATGGAGGAGCAGGTTGCGCGAGCCTGCTCTGGGTGTTCTCCGTTTCATGTACCCTGCCAAGGGTTATGTTGGTTGCGCCCCACATTATTGCTCCATCAAATTGTTAAAATGGGATTTCGTCGCCGTCCTCGTCAATGGTCTTGACTGGAGGCATTGGTCTGGTTGCGGGTTTAAGCGCGACTGTTGCCCTTGTAGGAGCAGCAACAGGTGATCCTGTGCGGCGAGGCATTGATGCGGCGAGTTCTTTGGCGATCTCTGCTGCTTTGGCTTTAGCCTCGGCCTTTGCTGCCTCCACCTCCTCTGGCGACTTGCCGCCACTGGTGCGGTCAAAGTTTGGATTGTTCAGCCACTTCGCCTTGAAGGATACTTTTCCGTTGTAGTCATCCTGCTCGACCACTACCTCAACTTCTTGTCCTGCGAAGTTGATGTTGTCCCAGTTCCAGTCGATGCCGAAACAAGATTCGAGAATCTCAATGGTGCGCTCTTGGGTCTTCTCGGAGAGGTAGCCATACCAGTCGATGGTCTTGCCCTTCTGTGCGCCTTCAGTGTCGATGGTGACTGGGATGCGAATGAAGCGTGTTCCGTTCTTGCTCTCGCCCAACCATCCGTAGATTGGTTCGGTTACTTTACCGCAATATGTGCCTTCTTGATCGATTTGATATTTACTCATATTAATATTTATATATTGGTTGTGTTGGTGCTGTTGGTTGCTCGGTTGCCTGCTCGTTTTGTGGCGCGATACTTTGCAGTATGTGCGTCTCAAATTCTTTGAGTTTTGCGCCGACTGCATGAGCGTAGTTCTCCGCTACTTCTTGATTGGCGATAGCGATGGTGATGCTTGTACTGACTGGTTTCGTGTTGCGTTTGCAGGTAGTGACCCGCATATTTAGTTTAGTTATTTTGGGCTGTTTCATTTGATCATATGTGTGCTTATTGATTCATTTATTTCATAAACTTGGTCATGCAGCTTCAAGCGTGTCGGCTTGCATTTAATGATGTATGACTCATCTTTGAAATATACTCTGTTATTTGGATAAATTGTCAAGCGACCTTCATCGGTGACTGCCCAAATCATTGTCTTGTCCTGATCTGGAGAGGCTGAATAGCTATCATTTAAATGTGTTGTTTGGAATAAATATTCTCCATCAACAAATCCATTACAGGTAAGTATCTCGCACTTGCGCCCAAGTAAATGGGGACATTCAAGTATTGTAAACTGATCGGAATAGCAGTTCCACATTTGCGTTTCTTCAGGCAATAAAGAACTGCCATCGGGCCAGAATGAGATAGCCCAAGGAGGCACATTGCGATAGAGCATCCCGCCATCTTGGAAAATCACATTTAATCCCCATGCCCTGTCAGGTATGGAGCAGATTTGAATCCATTGTGCCTTTGCCCATCCTACTGGCTCCTCGTGGGTGTAGTTGGTATCAACCCAGATAAATTTCGAGATTATGAGTGATCCTTGTTTTGTATATAACATAGTTTATTTGCGTGTTGTTTCGTCAATTATTATACATATGGCAACTGATGCCATAGTGATGATAAGTGCTATTATTTCATTGTCCATTGTTTTCAGCAATAAACGGAATTGTTTTCATTTTCGTATGCAGGTTATTTTTATGCCGTAATGCCATTCGACAACTTCCACCTTTGCTCCTAACTTGGCTCGGAGATGGTCAGCAAGGTCTTCTTGGAAGATTTGCTTTGGTGCGGATGCTGAACCAGTTTTGAAAGTGACCGAAGTCGCGAGGTTGAGTCACATTTTTGTTTTCATCACATACATCGCATTTTCCGTAATTCCATGTTGATATGCGCGGAGAACGCTTACCGTGTTTTGACCCGCATTCCCAGCAAGTCCATTGTGGATAGGCTTTGTCCATATTAGTCGCTCCAGCAATCAAATGAACCGCTGTAAGTGTATGGGGTCTTGCTTGTTTCGGAGAATGCGAATGACTGCCCACCGAATCCATGTAGTCCTGCCAGTTCAGTTACAATTTTTTTGTCGAGAGGCTTTTCTGAAGTGATCTTGAAATTTCCCCAATCATGTGTGCCTCGGTCATTTTGATTGATTTCACCAGTGATGATGATTGTGTTATTTATTTTCATGTTTATTTATCTATTTTAACTATTGTATTGAAGTCCTTGATTCTGCGTAAGATTGCACTGCCTCGGTCTTCGGAAAGCATTGCAAGAAGTTGTTGGTTGGTGGTGTTTGTGGTGATTATTGTTGGCATCAGGTTCTGACTCCTGTGTTCCAGAAGGTCAAATAGTTCCAACTCTGCGCGTTCTGTCATTTTCTGTTTGCCAAGATCGTCCAGCATCAGCAATTTTACTCGACGGCATCTGTCGAGTGCCTCTTCGGCCAATGCTCGTTGCTTGCTCTCGGAGTGCCACTGCTCGCCTGCGAAGCGAGCGAACTCGGTGCAGGTTAGTCCGTAGACTGTAGTGCCTGCGAAGTGTTCTCGGCGCAATAGCCACCATGATGCACGGGTCTTGCCCGTGCCGGGCTTGCCCTGAAGGTACAATCCCGTTGGTGATTGTTTCCAGTTCTGCACTGCCTCGCGAAAATCCCCGTGGATGCGTTTTAAATCGCTTTCCCGATACAGAGGTGGGCAAATTGATTCAAACGCGCAGGAGAGCCGATTCTGGCGATTGGCGGTGGCATCTGCATTTGCCTTCATGTCCTGTTTTGTGGCGCAGTCATCGCATATGACCGATAGGTTGAGTTTCCTGCCGCAGACCACCAGTTCAGGGATGGTCATTGATTCAAAGCAGATGGCGCATGAGTGTATTTCGAGCGTAGTCATATATTTATTACCATTCCCATTCGTTTTTCACTTCAGTTTTTGGAGGCAGCGTGACAGGTACAACCCGATTTAGCCAACCAATGATGAATTTGCGAGTCATGTCTCGCTTGTTGGTCTCGCACCATGCCTTCATCTTGCCGAGTTCGGACTCGAGGTTGATGTCTGGGTAGTGCCGCTTGAGGTCGGCAATCCATTCTGCATCGACTTGTTTTTGCTCGCGCTTCTTTTTTGGCTTTTCGACTTCGTCAACTTTTCCTGCGTCACTGTTACATATAGCGTAAGCTATATTAACTGTAGATGAAGATGAAGATGTAATGTTGCCCAATGGTTGCAAGGGTGGTTGCAAGGGTGCTTGAACCATCCTTGACTTGCGTAACTCGGCAGATTTCCTGCCGCCTTCGCTTGACTTCTCGCTCCACCTTAATTGTTTACCACGCTCTTCTTCCAAACGCTCATGTACAAGAACAGTGCCTCCGCTCAAGGGTGGTTGCAAGGGTGCTTGCAAGGGTGGTTGGAACATGGTTAGTACCCTGCTTGCAAGGGTGGTTGAAGCACCCTTGCCTATGAGTCGTGCAACTGCTTCAGGATCAGCAGGTACAGACCCATGTTGCCAGCAGTACGCGAGCAGTCGGATGTATGCGCCCTCTTCCTCCAGAGTCATCAAAGAGACTCGCTGGCTACCCAACCAGTCAGAAGGATAGAATTGAAATGCGGGTGATTTATTCATGTATTTTCAAAAATGATTTTATTCCAGAGATTACTTCTGCCTTCTCTGAAAGAATACTTTTGTGCAACTGCGTTTGTGAAGAAATAATTTCTTCATGGTTCAATGAATCAATGTATTCATTAAGATTTTGCCTGAAGCAACCCTCTGGAAGAATTGCTTTTGGGTTTAAAGCGTATCCGCTTTTATTTATCGTCTGAATTGTGTTTGGAGCAAACAAGCATACGACATTGCACATAAGTGCCTCATAAAACCTATTTGCCATGAAGGCAAAGTTATCATGTGTATGCTTGTCCTCGATGTATAAACTGTATTTATAGTTCCTCAAAGACTCTCTTCCAATCTCCCAACTCAATGTATTTGTGCATTTAGCAGTACAACCTAAATCAAGTAATTTCTTCCAGTGTTTGCTACTTGTCGAGACAGTTAATCCAGAATGAAGATATTTTTGGAAGTCATCAGACCTATGTTTTCTATATGTCCCGTAATAAATTATGCGTTCTTTTTCGTTCTCTATCATGTCTTTCTTAACTTCAATGTCATTCCTGAAAATGAGTGAATTCAAATTGCAGGTATGCCATTGATCGATGAAGTCATTTAATTTTTTATCAGCAATATTCTTGCTCAAAATCCAATGCCTGTATCCTGATCTCGGATTATTGCAGATCATGTCGTACTTCCTGTTTTTATCGGTAATCGCATATCTTAACAACTGATTGTCCTCAAGATCGTGATCGTTTACCAACCAGACCAACCTTGCGTCAGGATTATTGTCGATGAACTGCCTGTACAACTTGTGCGGCATATATGGAGATGCGTAGCAGCAAATTATAACATCGTACTTATTCAATATTAATTTGTGGAATGCATACTCACCATCACATAAATCTGCATTCAATTCATTTTTAAGGATTATAGAGTTCCTGCAATGAACTATTGATGTATCCGAATAGTTTTCGCACAAAGGTTTTGATTTGGAAGTAGCTTCAATGATTAGAGTTTTCATCAGCAACACTTCTCTTGGTTTGAAATATCTCGGCCAAGTCATCCTCCTGATCCATGATTAGGCGAGCATAGCAGGCGCGGAAGTCGTTCGACAGTTTGTATGGTTCCTCCGAATCGGTAGCCATGTAGTAATTCCATCGTAACACCTCGTAGAGCATGGCAATGCCCAACTTTGCGTCTGGTTGCCGCTGGCGAAACTGCCTCGCCAGCGCAACAAGTGAATCGTAAACCTGTGGGTTGCCAGAATGGAATCTGGCGAATCGCGCAGGAATTGAATCGTCCTGAACCTCTGGAAGGTCAAAATCAATTTCTAATTGATCTATCATATTATTCAACTTACACCCAAGGGAAGTAAGACAAATCTTTATAAGTTTTTGGGTCACAACAAACTTCCTCTATTGCAATTTCAAGTGACTGTCTTGCGATTGCTGCATCGTCACCATCTTCTAATTTACCAGCCCAAATAATTGCTTGAATTCTATTGTCCTGAACAATTTCTGTAACTATATCTTTAATTCTATCTTTTATTATTTCTGAATAAATCCCAGATAATGTTTCAATAGTCTCATCCTTGTCGTTTTTTTTCATATATTTATTTATTTATCGTTGTTCTTTCATCTTACTCTAAATCTTTGATTTCTTGTTTATTAAATTTTTCTTTGTATGTATGTTTCATTTTATTTTATCTTCGACTCGGTGAGTCTGGCGTTGTTCTTGGTGTAGACTGCCTGATCTGCCTGCGGGAAGTACCCGCGAGGTTCTGCCCATTCGCGTAATACTTCGCCTTTGATATCATCGCCAATGAGTCTGGCGATTTCGAGGTATGTTGCTTGCGTAGCCTGCGCTGCCTCGGCAACAACAGCAATCGGGAAGGTCTCGGAATCCTTAACCTTAACCAGTCGGAATCCATCGACGCTTGCTCCTGCCTCGATCTGACGCTTTGCCTCCTCCTTCGCCCAATCCCATAATTGCTTTTTGAAGATATTTGCCTTCCTCAAGAACGAACCAAGTCTGGCAGGGTCTGCCGATAGCTCGGCCTTTATGGTATCAATTGATACTTCTTGTAACACGATTGCCTGCGTCTCTACAACTGGGCCTACAACCTCAACGCAAGTTGATTTTTTAGCGCACCACCCGCAATACTGGCAACTCTCTGGCTTTTTGTCAGGGTCGTTAGCCTTCGCCAAAATCCGCTCGACAATTGCCTTTGCTTCCAGAAGCGTGAAGTGATGGGTCACCACCAATTTCTGATCGGTGAATAACAGGTGAAATGTCCACTCGTCTGCGAATTCGCGTTCCATGTTGCCATAGGAGTATGCTGCCGCTTGGGCCTCATAATCGTAAATCTGCCCGGTTTTGAAATCGTACGAAGTACAAATCCGCGATGCGCGAGCATCCTCGGTTCCTTCATGCGTCATGCCCGGCGTCACCACCTTGAGATTTGCCTCATCGGTCTCGACCTTCGCGCCATTGGCGAGTCGCAGGAGTTCCTCAACTCCCCAGAGTGCAGCATCGATGTCCCGTAGCTCTGTCAGGTCTTGGATTGCCGACTTGTCGCCAGCGAGCAACCTGCGTTGCACTGCGTCGATTTTAACTCCGCGCCCTGCGGCGGGGGATTGACCCCCCGCCGACTCGAAACAAGGACACGCATCGAGTTTTGGTAGCGATGAGTGTCGGATCACTTTGCTGCCTCCAGTGCCGCGCCAATGAACTTCTCTGGCGTTGACTTGATGCGGTTGAGCAGGTCTCCCTCCCCAAGGTCGCGCCATGTTTGCCCATCGCTGATCTTCGCCTTTCCAACGAGGAATGCGTTTACTCCGGCTTCGTTTGCAGAGAGCAAACCTTGCCAGTCTGTGTCCTCGACAATCTCGGCAACCTCGGCAGAAGTCGGCACTACCTCTACAACTGCCTCGACCACTTCTACGGGAGTCTGGACGATCTCGACAACCTCTGCCTTCTTGCGGCGAGGCTTATCCTCCACGGGAGTCGCAGCAACTGCAACAGGTGCAGAAGGCGCGAAATCCTGAACCTCCTCCGGCGTGTAGAATCCTTGAAGCACTGCTGGGTATACTCCGCGAACTCCATCAGAAATCACGCGAGCGCGAAGCATCTGCCTTGGGTACTTCTTCCAATTGTCTTTGCCGCCCAGACCTGCCGCTTTAGCGCGATTCATGTCCCAGTCCACCTTGAGACTGCCGCCAGCAGGGTGGCTGAAGGTTCCAGAAACGCACTCGTCGGTGTACTCATGCCATTCCACCTTGCCATTGGCCGATTGGAAGCGAGCAAGAATTGCGTCTGCTTTCAAGGCAGGGCGACCCTGAATGATGTGGTATTCGCTGGCTACAGTGCCGGGGTGGCGACCCTCTGCCTGTGCGATAATCATTAAACTGACTGCTTCTTCGATCTTACGGATGCCGAAAAGACCGCTCTTGACGAAGTGGTTTGCCATGATCTCCAAATCGGAGATCGATTGTTGCGATTGTAGTGCGAGTTGATTCATTTATTTATTTTTTCCATTTTGGTTGGTTTGTTTGGTTGGATAGACAGTGCTGCGGATTTTCGGAGCAGTGTCATCTGGTAGCCTGCGAATAATACGCAGATATGCTTCTGGCGGGAGACAGGTCTGGTGGGACTTTTCGGTTGCGCTCACTTGTTCCCTCCTATGGTTAACAGGGTAGCAAGCATCAGTAGAAGTCCTACTGGGCCGAAAATTTTGACTGCTTCCCAGCAGTGTTGGAGAGTGACCAGCACTGGGGTATCGATGAATGTATTCATATTGGGCAATATTAAGCTGATTGGGTTTATTGTCAATAATGATGTTTATAGCCACTCGTTCCTCGCCAGACCCTGCGCTAAAGCCCATCTGGTGAGGTCTGCCGTGTTTCGGAATCCATATTTTTTGTAGAGGTGGTCGCGATGTTTCTCAACAGTTTTGATACTGATGCCAAGGTATTTTCCAACTCGCTCATTAGTGAATCCACTGGCAATTAATGCCGCGACTTCGCGTTCCCTTGGAGACGCAGGATTGTGGTTTTCTGGAGCGAATAATTTTTGGATGAGATTTTTCATTTGGTGAAAGGTGCGGTGCGAGGGATCGAACCTCGCACCTGTTGAGATCAATTGTTGAGCAGATACTGCTCGGTGAGGTTCCAGAGTTTCTTGTTCACCTTCAGGTCTGCTGCTGGAGCGGACAGTTTGCGGATGCCAGAGTTTGGGCGACCTTGGGTCAAATTCTCTTGAACACGATTGAATGTGTGCCACAGGTCTGTGCCGCCATCAGAATAGCGTCTGGCGCGATTGAGATAGAACAGGCGAGTGTCCCACTCCCTGCGATCAGCGTAGTCTGCGTCTGCCTCTGGTTGATCGTAACGGAGCTTGAGCGCATCGATCAGGTACTGCTTCTGCGAAGCGTCTGTCAGTTGCTTCTGGCGAAACAACTCAACACGCTCGACCAGTTGCGGCACATTGCTGCGAAGCTCGTTTGCTGCCGTAATGAAGTGATTCACATCAGTATTGCGGTGGTACACTTTCAGAGTCTGAAAAATGTCACCAGTGACCAATCCATTGAGGCAAGCAAAGACTCGCAGACCAAGTGACAGTTGAGCCGAGGAGGTTCCATCATGCGAGTTGATCAGAACGAATTCTGGAGCAACCTCGCCACCAATATCGCTAATATCGCGATGCCGGAATTTGATGATGTGCTTCTGGAATCCCTTGTTCTCATCCTTGCGGACTTTGCCGTATTGGATTTGACGAGGTTCGTAACCAGACTCACCGAGAGCATTGACGATCTCTTGGCTGCTGATGAATCCGTAACGCTGGCTACGGTTGGATGAGGCATGGGTTGCCTCGATGGGGTTTTCGTTAACTACTTCAAGTGATGGGATGATGATGTTCATATTTGGTCTTTCGGTTTATTGTTTGGGTTGTGCTGCGATCCACTGATGATTTGCTCATGGCAGGATTTCTCGGATTGGGTGATCGTCTCCATGCTCGTCGGCGTTGGTGTCGCCAAGCCACATCATGGCTGCGGCTTCAAGTGATTCCGCGTGGCCGTCGATCAGTGCCGCGTCAAATCCTCCCTGGGTGTAGGAAAACATGACGAGAGTCACTTTTTTCCCGTTTTCAGCGGCGAGGCGATAGGCGAGGAACTCGCCACCTTTGACGCTTTTTCCGAGGTAGTCGTGATCCGCATTGACCCACGAATTCCAGAAGTCGCCGGATGGATATCGGCTGGCGGGGAGAGTCACTCCATTCGGAAGGTTGAGAGTTGAATTATTTACTCCGTCTGTGACTTTGAGGATTTGGGCGATTTCGATGATGTTCATTTTATTTTAGTTTTGGTGGTTCGTCGGCAGGTTGGTAGTTGTCATTTATTTCTTGGTTGATTGTGTTCTGTGAGTCGGGGTTTCGCGATTGCTGCACGCGCCTCGTCGCAATAGCGATCGTGTTGAGTGTAGCGAGCGCGTTCAGCCCCCCCCCCATGAACATGACAGAAACAGGGTTCGCCGTCGTTCCAGACTGCAAGATTTTCCAGTGCGGAGAGTAACTGGCGATTTTGGAGTGTTTTTTTCATTGTGGTATCCCTACCAAACCCCGTTGCCGGGGTTGTTGTCATATTTCGTGTGAGGTTCGCTGACCTCAACTTTCTTCGGTGCCGCCAATTCTGCTGCGTATTCGGCAGCGCGGATGGCGTTTTCCGCAGCTCGGATTTTTTCCGCTGCTGTCGCGATTGCTTTTTCCTCGTCGGTGAGGGTCGGAAACTGCCACCCATCTGGGAAAAATTTGCGAGCGTCTCTCGGGGAGATGCCGCTGATATTTCCGTCCTGCGCCTCAAGGACGGCGCATACGATGCTTCCGGCCCAATTTATTTCGGCCTCCTCGGCCAGCGCAGCCGCGATGCCGCGCCTTACGGAGTCAACCCGCAGCACCCTCTGCCATGCCGCAGAGTTGTCGCTAACTCCCCCGTGAGCGTTCTGGGTGCGGCCGATTGCGACCCATGCCGCGACCTTCGGCGGTAGGGGGGTCACTTGCCCCCCTTATAGTAGGAGCAAAGACCCCTTGCTCCGATTACCGCTCCCTCTGGGGAGCGAATAAGTTCGCCGGGGGAAAAAACATCCGCCCGGTTTGATGCCTCTGCGACGAGCGCGGAGGCAACGAAGATGACTCCCTCCTCTGCTGGAGGGAGTCCGGTGATCTCGCCTAACGATGGGCGAGAGACGGGGAGTGTGACCCCGTCAATCAGGACGGGGTCGAGTGCCGTCCTTGTGACGGCGAGGCGGGCGATCTGCCCGCTGGTAGGAACCTGAAGGGTTCCCCCCTCACCCACTATTGTTAGTGGGTGAGGAGTTAGGTTTTTGATGTTTTTCATTTTATTGGTTTTCTATGTTGATGGTTGTGTTCTGGGGAGAACAAAGGTTAGGCGAGTGCCGCTTTCTTGTCGGTTTCGTATGCTGCCGTTGCCTCGGCGTGAGCGGATTTCGCGGCCTTGAATGCTGCGAGGTTGTTGACTACCTCGTTTGCGAGTTCAACCTCACCATTCTTGCGAGCAAGGTCTGCAAACTTGTGAGCGTTTGCAGTGGTCGCGCAGGACAGGTCGTAGCAATCAACTACCTTTTCGATTTTTTCAACGGAGCGGATCAACTCACGCTTTGTATCGTCACGATGGCGAGCAAGAGCGCGGACATTGCGCGTAGCGACTTTTGCGGTCTCTTGCTTGGTTGCCTCCTCGGAAACATCCTTGAGCGGTTGTGGAGTCCAAGCAAAGCAACGAGGAGTCTGAAAGCGGATGAATTCAGAGAGGTATTGTTTTGTCTGGTTGTACTCGTTCCACTGCTTCTTGAGAGTGCGTTGAGCCTCGGTGAGAGAAGGTGAGCTGATGCTGCGCCATTCAACTCCGTATTCTTCCTCGGAAGGAGAGACGAGATTCTCAAGACTGGTCTTGGATGAAGACCAAGCCGATTCAGCATACTCCTTGGAGATTTCAAATGGTAACTTTTCGCTACCATTGCAGACTCCGTTGAATCCCCATCCGTACTCGACTGTGTAGCCATGCTTGGCAAGGCGACCATTAGGGAGTTTTTGTACTGATCCGCAGATTTGGCAGGTTCCGATTTGTGTAGCTTTCATTGGTTCGTCGGCAGGTTGCCTTCGATGGGAACAAACTACCAAAGCAGTTTGGGTTTGGCAATAAGTATTTTTACTTATCTTGTGTCATAAAAAAAATTCCTAAAAAAAACTATTGACACCCGCAGATGCCGATAGAATCAGGCTCGGCAGGCATCCTTGCGAGGTCTGCCGCCTTTCATACCATTCAATATTGCCGCCAATCGTTT
>Ga0247831_1006945_pt1 | contig 12985 bp, 7 predicted proteins | sample LaCruzMarch2015__9_FD_192406 | JGI IMG/M metagenome (GOLD analysis project Ga0247831, IMG submission 192406) | Freshwater microbial communities from meromictic Lake La Cruz, Castile-La Mancha, Spain - LaCruzMarch2015_1m | ecosystem: Environmental > Aquatic > Freshwater > Lake | place: Spain...
TCCGCATGCGCCGGCTGGAGCGGCTCGCCACCGAGGGCTTTGCCCTGCGTAGCGGTTATCATTTCCCTGACGATGGCGTGGTCGAGTTCGTGCTCGATCCGGCGGACTACCCTGATTGTGACTTTACGGCCGCCGGGGTCCATGTGGCGGGTGATTTCAATGAGTGGCGCGGTGCGAACATGGCGAAGTGGGCGCTGCAGCCGCGCATGCTCGCGGGCCGGGAAGTTTACGCCTGGTCCGGCCCTTCCGGTCCTCTGCTGGCTTCCGGCCGGCGCTTTAAATTCGTTACGGGCACCCATCAGTGGTTGCCGGTGCCGTGGGGTGCGCCCGGGGTCGAGCTGGATGATGGCGGAAACCTCAATCGGCTCGTGGATCCGGACCGCACCGGTTGCCACCTTTTCGCCTTCGAGTTGACCGCGCCGGCCGATTTATCAACTAGCCTCACCGTTCGCTGGGCCGAAGGCCATGAAGGGGATCAAGTGCCGCTGCAGCCCGCCCGGTTCTTCTATGAACTCGGGACCGACCTCCCGCTCGGGGCCCGGTTGACGCCCGCAGGCACGGTGTTCCGGCTTTTCGTTCCACGCGCCCGCACCGTCGAGCTGGCCCTCTTTGCGACTTTAGAGGAACAGGATCGCCCTCATCGTTACGCCCTGACCAAGCGGGAGGATGCGGACGGCGCCGCGGGGGTCTGGGAGGTGACACTGGAGGGCGATCTGCATGGTTGGTTTTACTGGTATCACGTGGATGGGCCGCGCGATGTCTTCGGGGCTTTCGATCCCGCCCGCCGGATTCTTGATCCCTACGCCCTGGCCGCAGTCTGCCGCGATGGTCCGGGCATCGTGCTCGACCATGCCCGCATCGGCTCTGTCGCCCGCGAGCCCGATGCCTTTCGCACTCCTGCCTGGCACGATCTGGTCATTTGCGAGGCACATGTGCGGGATCTCGCCGCTCGCGCCCCAGTGGCGGCTGGCGAGACCGGGCGGCGCGGCTTCTCCGCTCTGCGCGAGTGGGTGGAGCGCGAAGATTTCTACCTGGCCCGACTCGGCGTGAATTGCGTGGAGCTGCAACCCCTGCAGGAGTTCGATAACCTTGCACCCGCCGATTACCACTGGGGCTACATGACGGCGAATTTCTTCGCTCCAGCCAGCGCCTACTCTACCCGGCCCGAGGCGGCATCCGGCGTGCGCGAGCTGCAGGAGCTGGTTCGGGCCTTCCACGCCCGGGGCATCGCGGTGATCGTGGATGTCGTTTATAATCACGTCGGCGAGCCCGCCCATCTGATGCTTCTCGACCGGCTCTACTACTTTGAGCAGGACGCCTCCGGCCGCCTGTCGAACTGGAGCGGCTGCGGAAACGACCTGCGGGCTTCGGCCGCAATGGCGAAGCGCCTGATCATCGACAGCTGCCTGCACTGGCTCGATGCCTACGGAGTGGATGGTTTCCGCTTCGATCTCGCGGATCTGGTCGGCGTGCCGGTGTTAAAAGACGTCGAGGCCGCGCTGAAGCGTGCCAAGTCCGATGTCATCCTCATCGCCGAGCCATGGAGCTTTCGCGGCCATGCGGCGGGCGAGCTTCGCGACACCGGCTGGGCGTCTTGGAACGACGGATACCGTAACTTCCTGCGCGATCACGTGCGCGGGGCGGGCTCCCGCGGCACTTTCGAGTATTTTCTGAAAGGCTCGCCTTGGTATTATGCCAAATGGCCCGCCCAGACGGTCAACTACTCCGAGTCCCACGATGATCGCTGCTGGCTTGATGTGATCACCGAGAACGCCAACCACGACGGCCACCTGCCCACCGTGAATGACCGCGCCCGCACCCACCTGATGGTCGCAACGCTTTTTTGCTCTATCGGTATCCCGATGCTGTCCGCCGGGCAGGATTTCCTGAAATCCAAGCACGGGGTGAACAACACTTATCTGCGCGGCGATCTCAACGCCCTCGATTATCATCGCATCCAGCGTTTTCCGGGCACCCACGCCTATTTCGCGGACTGGATTGCTTTTCGCCTGTCCGAGACCGGCCGCTTGCTCCGGCATTTCTCGCGCGCCACGGAGGGCTTTTTCCATTTTATTTGGGCCGAGGGCTCAATCGCCTCTGCCGTCGTTTACAACGCCGACCTTAGCCAGGGCGGCACCCGTCTGCTCTTCGCCCTTAATCCCACCCAGGCCGATGTGCTCCTGCCAATCGGCAACCTCGCCGAGTTGCCCTGGAAGCAAGTAGCTGATCAAGATCGCTTTATAGCGCCGGGACGACTTGCCGGCGCCCGCCCGGTCACGGCCGATCTCCTGGTCACAGCGCTGGGCTGTGGCCTCTGGGTTGCAGCCTGACCCAACCCCGCTTCGCCAAAACCCTTGCTTTATAGCATTGCCCACTCTTTTTTTTCCCTTTCCGCGCCTGTCAGGCACGGTCTCCCACAACGAAATAAACACCACTACACGGAGCCCTCATCATGGCTATTAAAGTCGCTATCAATGGTTTCGGCCGCATCGGCCGCCTCGTCTTCCGCGCCCTCGTCGAACAGGGCCTCCTTGGCACCACGCTCGATGTCGTTGCCGTGGGTGACATCGTCCCCGCTGACAATCTCGCTTATCTGGTGAAATACGACTCCACCCAGGGCAAGTTCCAGGGCACCGTCTCCTCCAAGAAGTCCTCGCCGGACAAGGCTGAGGACGACGTCCTGGTCATCAACGGCCATGATATCCTCGTCGTTTCCGCCAAGTCCCCCGCCGAGCTCCCCTGGGCCAAGCTGGGCGTCGATCTCGTGATCGAGTCCACCGGTCTCTTCACCGAGGCCGAGAAGGCTAAGGGCCACATCACCGCCGGCGCCAAGAAGGTCATCATCTCCGCGCCCGCCAAGGGCGAGGATATCACCGTGGTCATGGGCGTGAACGACGATAAACTCGATGTCGCCCAGCACAGCATCATCTCCAACGCCTCCTGCACCACGAACTGCCTCGCGCCGCTCGTTCACGTCATTCTCAAGGAAGGCTTTGGTCTCGAGGAAGGTCTGCTCACCACCGTGCACGCCTACACCGCTACTCAGAAGACCGTGGACGGCCCCTCCAAGAAGGACTGGAAGGGTGGCCGCACCGCCGCGCAGAACATCATCCCCTCCGCCACTGGCGCCGCCAAGGCCGTCGCCCTCGTGCTGCCCGAGGTCAAGGGCAAGCTCACCGGCATGGCCTTCCGCGTGCCCACCCCGACCGTCTCGGTCGTCGATCTCACCTTTAAGACCACCAAGGAAACCTCCCTAAAGGAGATCAACGCCGCGCTGAAGAAGGCTTCCGAGACCTATCTCGCCGGCATCCTCGGCTACACCGACGAAGAGGTCGTCTCGTCCGACTTTATCCACGACAAGCGTTCCTCGATTTACGACGCCGGCTCCTCCATCGAGTTGAACTCGAAGTTCTTCAAGCTCGTGTCCTGGTATGACAACGAGTGGGGCTACTCCAACCGCGTCGTCGATCTCACCAAGAAGATCGCCGCCGCCCTCTAAGCCTGCTTAATACCGTGTTGCCCACGGAAGAAACGGAAGAATACGGAAGCCAGCATTCCGTGTTTTCCGTGTCTTCCGTGGGCTCTTTGTTTTAGCCCTTCACGCATTCCCTCCATGCCCAACTTCAAATCCATTCGTGACCTCGCCCTTGGCGGCAAACGCGTCCTCATGCGCGTCGATTTCAATGTCCCCCAGGATAAGGTGACCGGCGCCATCACCAACACCGCGCGCATCGCCGCCGCGCTGCCCACTATCCAATACGCCCTCGAACAGGGTGCCTCCGTGGTGCTGATGTCGCACCTCGGCCGTCCGGATGGCCAGCGAATCGCCAAGTTTTCGTTGCAACCCGTGGCCACCGAGCTGGAAAAGCTCCTTGGTCGCCCGGTTAAGTTCCTGGACGACTGCGTCGGCGCCTCCGTCGAGGCAGCTTGCGCCACGCTCGCGCCCGGCACCGTCGTCCTGCTCGAGAATCTCCGCTTCCACATCGAGGAAGAGGGCAAGGTGAAGCTCGAGGACGGCACCTCTAAAAAGGCCGATCCTGTCGCCGTCGCCGCCTTTCGCGCCTCCTTGACCAAGCTGGGCGATGTCTTTGTGAACGACGCCTTTGGCACCGCTCACCGGGCCCACTCCTCCATGGTGGGGGTTACCCTCGCCGAGAAGGCCGCCGGATTCCTTATGGAGGCCGAGTTAAAGGCCTTTGCCAAGGTCCTCGACCACCCGGATCGGCCCCTGCTCGCCATCCTCGGCGGCGCCAAGATCGCGGACAAGATTCCCCTTATTAACAATCTGCTTGATAAAGCCAACAAGGTGATCATCGGCGGCGGCATGGCCTACACCTTCCATAAGGTTAACCGCGGCATGCAGATCGGTTCCTCGCTCTACGACAAGGCCGGTGCCGAGATCGTCGCCGAGCTCGAGGCTAAGGCTAAGGCCAAGGGCGTGGAGTTGATCTTCCCTGTTGATTTCGTGTGCGGTGACAAGTTCGGCCCCGATGCCCAGACCCAGTCCGCCGAGCTGGCCACCGGGATTCCCGATGGTTGGGAGGGTTTCGATGCCGGCCCGAAGAGTATCGCGCTCTACCGCCAGGCCATCCTCGCTTCCAAGACCATTGTCTGGAACGGCCCTCCTGGCGTGTTCGAGTTCGAAATCTTTGCCGGTGCCTCCAAGGCTATGGCCGAGGCCATCGCCGAGGCCACTGCTGCCGGCGCCACGACGGTGGTTGGCGGTGGCGATACTGCCACTGCGGCCAAGAAATTCGGCGTGGCCAAGAAAGTCACCCACTGCTCCACCGGCGGCGGCGCCTCCCTCGAATTCCTCGAAGGCAAGGCCCTTCCAGGCGTCGTGTTCCTCGAATCCTGAAAAATCATTAAGCGCAAAGGCGCAAAGACGCTAAGTTCAGGCACGGAGATCGCTTCGTTTCCTCTTCTCTGATCTTTGCGCCTCCGCATCTTAGCGCTTCAATTTTTAATCCCATGTCCCTTCGCAAAAAACTCATCGCCGGAAATTGGAAGATGAACAAAACCGCCGCTGATGGCGTGGCCCTCGTGGCCGACCTCGTCACGGAGATCGGCAAACAGAACGACGTCGACGTCGTGGTTTGCCCGCCCTTCACCGGCCTGGAAAGCGCCGCCCAGAAACTCGAGGGTTCCACCCTCAAACTCGGCGCGCAGAACCTCCACCCCGAGCCCTCCGGGGCCTACACTGGCGAGATCTCCGCCGGTATGCTGCGCTCCCTCTTCGTGAGCCACGTTATCCTCGGCCACAGTGAGCGCCGCAGCTACTTCGCCGAGACCGATACCTTTATTAACCAAAAGGTGATCGCCGCGCTGAAGGCCCAATTGCGGCCCATCCTCTGCGTGGGCGAGACCCTCGCGGAGCGGGAGGGCGGCAGCACGCTCAAGGTCGTCCAGACCCAGCTCGAGGCCGGCCTGGAAGGCGTATCCAAGGACCTCGCGACGAGCGTGGTCATCGCCTACGAGCCGGTCTGGGCCATCGGCACCGGCAAAGTCGCCACCACCGAGCAGGCGCAGGAAGTGCACGCGTTTATCCGCAGCCTTTTGGTCAAGCTCTTCGGTGACGCTACCGCCCAGAAGGTGCGCATCCTCTACGGCGGCTCGATGAAGCCGGCCAACGCGCCTGAACTGCTGGCGCAAAAGGATATCGATGGCGGCCTCATCGGCGGTGCCAGCCTCGAAGCCCGCAGCTTCGTTGAACTCGTCAAGGCTGCCGCCGCCGTGAAGTAGGTCCGCCGACTCCGTTCAGCGGTTTCAAGTCCGGCCGGGGTGCCCCCTGGCCGGACTTTTTGCGTAGTAGCCCTTGCTGCTTTTTCCCCAGCGGAACCGCGAACGTGGAGTTGCTCGGGTCCCATCACGACATAAAGACGCCCGCCCCGTGAGGAAGGCGGGCGGCGCAGGCAGACGGTGGGAGGAATCAGCGTTTGCCGTAGAGTTTGGCCCCGAGTGTGCCGGTGGCTTTGGGGGCGAAGGGCGAGGCGTTGGTAGCGACCGGTTTGGCAGGGCGTTTGGCCGCAACCTTCGGGGCCCGGCGCGGGGCCTCGGTCGTGATGGCAGGGAGGGGCTTTACGACCAGAGCGGGGGCAATCTCCGCGGGCGAACGGGTGGCGATGAACTCACGGATGACTTCCTCGCGGGCGCGCTGTTTCTCTTCAAGTTCGATCTCTTCGGTGGAGCGTTGCTCCTCCCGTTTGGACAGAGCTTTGCGCATTTTGGAGAGGGCGAGGTTCTGGAGCTGGCGAACGCGTTCGCGGGTGACGCGGAACTTAGCGCCGACTTCCTCGAGTGTAAGTTCGTCGCGGCCGTCGAGGCCGAAGCGATAGCGGATGATCTCGGCTTCGCGGGGGTCGAGGGTGGCGACGAGGGCGTTGAGGGCGGCGGTCTGGCTGTTGACGTGGAGTTGCTCGAAGGGCGTGGGGGCGTTTTCATCGCCGACCAGTTCGCCGAAGGTGATGGAATCGCTATCTTCACCGATGGGGGCATCGAGGGACGCCGGGCGGACGCTCACGGATTTGAGGTGGGCGACCTTGCTGGTGGGCACTTGGAGCTCGATGGCGATCTCCTCGTCGGTGGGTTCGCGCCCAAACTCCTCGGCGAGGGCCAAGGCGGTTTTGCGCATCTTGGAGATCTTATCCACCAGGTGGACAGGCAGGCGGATCGTCTTCGACTGGTTGGCGAGGGCGCGCTTGATGGACTGCTTGATCCACCAGGCGGCGTAGGTGGAGAGTTTACCGCCCTTGGTGGGATCAAAGCGCTCGACGGCCTTAATCAGGCCGATGTTGCCCTCGCTGATCAGGTCGAGCAGGGGCAGGCCGAAATCTTTGTAATCCATCGCGATCTTCACCACGAGGCGCAAGTTGGCGCTGATCATGTGGTCGCGGGCGGCTTTGTCGCCCTTCATGATGCGGTTTGCGAGGGTGATCTCCTCCTCGATGGTCAGGAGAGGGGTTTTGCCGATTTCCTGAAGATAAAGCTGGAGGTTGTTACGCTCCGGGGTTTCGGCGGGGGCAGCGGCGGCGCGGATGGGTTCGAGAAAGGAGGGCGCGGCGTCGGGCGCGGGGGCCGGCAGGGCTGAGGCACTCGGGGTGTGGTCGGGATGAGACAGAGTGGTCATGGTGGCGAGGTGGTTCCAAGGTTAATGAAGGTTTTGTGCCTAAGACAGGGGGTTGGCGATATAGTTTTGGGAACACCGTCTGCCGTAAGAGTTCCGCTAATATTAAATTATAATAGCTTAGGCGCGGGGGCAGACAGACTGGGGGTTCAGCGCCAAGCTGTCACAACTGGGCGAAGGGTATGAGTCAGGGTTGGTTGGGTGGGGTGGCGGTGGCGGGCTCCCACAAACGTTGAAGGGCGAGAGCATCCTCGTTTTCGGGGTGGAGGCGCAGGGTTTCCTTCAAGATCAGGCGGGCATTGGCCGGGGAAGACGGGTGGATTTCGCGGGCGAGAGGAAGGAGCGTGCCGGGGGCGCGGCTATCTCGACTCAGGACGGCGCGGACGAGGAGTTGCAAGAGCAGAGGGTCATCGCCACGGGCGCGAAGGGGCAGCTCGAGGGCCTCGAGTTCGGAACGATGTTCCTCCAGCCAATCGGGTTGCGCGCGCCGCACTTCCGAGAAGAGGGCGAGTGCTTCGGCGGGAGCGGTAGCGAGTCGTTCTTGGAAGCGGGTCTGAAAGTCCGCCCAAGTGCCTACGCTGGAAGACGTGCTGGCCAGGAGCGGGGCGCTGGTCGCGGAGGCGGCCAGGGCGGTGTCGATACGGACGCGGAAATCGCGCAACGAGCGGGAGTCAGGAAAGGGCCCCTCGGCCAGCACGAGAATTTGGCGGGCAGTTTGGGGCTGGCCGGCTTCGAGCAGGGCATTCAGCACGAGTTTATACAAGGGCAGCGCGCCGGGGTTGTCCCCGATGATCTCCACAAGGGAGCGCTGGGAGCCGGAGCCGCCGTCCAGACAGGCGTTGCCCAGTCGGTGCATGGTCTCGAGGTAGGAGTTCTCATCGCGGACCAACTTGGGTCCGGGCGCGGCGCGGAGTTGGTCGATCTGGCGGAGCAGGCCCGGCCAATCGGAGCGCTCGGCGGCGGCTTTTACCCGAGCCCAAAGAACGGGATGAAGGGATAACCCACGCTCGCGCAAATCCGCTTCGACGAGGTCAAAGCCTTCAAGATATCCGGTGCCGAGGAGGGACTTGCACACGACTTTATAAAAGTCGAGCGTGCCTCCGTGGCGGAAAAAGAGGCGTTCCAGCGAGGCGCGGGCGGCTTCGCGGCGGCCGACGAGGTGGTCTTGCACCACTCGGTAGAGCAAGGCATCGGGACGGGCGGGATTTAACCGGGAGAGGCGATCCAGAGCAGCGTCCATGGCCTTGAGGTCTTGGGCTTCGCGCAGGGATACGACCAATACGCAGAGTGGCTCGGGGTTTTCAGGTTGCAGCGCCGCCCATGTTTCCGCGAGCCGGGCGGATTCGCGCGGGGCACTGTTAAGGTAGAGTTGGGTGAGGAATTTTAACCGGAAGATATCATCGGCGGCAAAGACCGAGGTAACGTGGTGTTCTGCCTCCTCGTCGCGGCCCGCGGCTTTGAGCGCGTCGGCCAGACTTTCATCTAGAAACCGTTGATCGCCTGGGGGGCGTTCGCTCTCCGGCAAAGCGGCAAAAAGAGTTCGCGCAGTTTTAACGCACTCGAGGGCCACTTCGGACTGATCCGAAGCCGACAGCAAGCCAAGCATCGTCCCCAAGTAGGGGCGACCGGGGTAGCCAAAGGCGAAGCCGTCGCGAAGCAACTTGATCGCCTGAGGCATCATACGGATGCCGGTGTAAATGCGGGCAACCAGCAAACGGGCGGAAAAATCTTCCGGGGTCCGCGCCAAACCCTGCCGCAAAAGGGAGAAGCCGTTAGCGAACTTCTCGGAGGTCAAGAGCTCCCGACCTTGGGCGATCAACGCGACTCCGCGTTTTTGATTCAGCCCGGACCACCGGGTGGGCAGGGCGATGTCGAGGTAGGAGAGTTCGATCTTCGGGTAACGGGCTTCGAGCCGTTGATGAATATAACCGGCCGCGAGGAAATACCCGAGGCATGCAAACCCCAGACTCCAAAGAATTAATCCGCGAAAACTGAGGTGGGGCGCGTGTTCTCCAAAGGCTTCCAATTCTTCCGGGGAAAGTGCTTTGGCATCAGGTCCAGCCTTAGGACGTTTCTTCTTTAGATTTAAAAGGCCCCAGTGCCATTGCCCAGCTGGCACCACCGGCATGTCCCATACCAAGATGAAGGTGATGGAGTTGATTTCTACGACCCGGAATTTAGTGAGAAACCTTCTGCCTTTTTTTAGTAGCTGGCTGAACATCACTTCACTTTGCTAGGTAACTTTCAAACCACGCAAGGTCTCGCAGGGTTAATATGTTACAAGACTGAAAACTTAGTTAAGCCAACGTCACGAAAAGGTTAAGAACAGTTACTAGCCAGAGGCTCCTAACGAACAGCCGATACGCCTTCCGAAGTCATCACCACGCGCTGGATCGAGCCGTCTGGATTGTAGTGAAGGTAATCGATGCAAACCGAGCGGCGGTAGCTGCCGCCGTGGGGTTGGATGGCGCCGTTGTGGTAGATGAAGTAGTCGCGGCCCTTGAAGGTGATGATGGCGTGGTGGTTGGTGTTACAATTGCCGGCGATTTCGTTGATGATGCCGTGCAATTTCCAGGGGCCGGTGGGCGAATCGGAAGTGGCGTAGGTGGTCTTCTCGGGGAAGTCGGTGGAGTAGGTGAGGTAGTAAATGCCTTTGCGTTTGTGCAGCCACGGGGCCTCGGTGAAACGCTTGAACTCCTCGACCGTGTGGATGGGGCCGTCGAGGTGGAGCAGGTCGGGGGTGAGCTTGGCCCAGCGGCACTTGGTGTTGCCCCAGTAGAGGTAGGCCTGGCCGTCGTCGTCGATGAAGACGGTGGGGTCGATGTCGTCCCACCAGATTTTCACGTCGGTGGTCATGTCGTTCGTCACGAGCGCGGAGCCGCGGGCGTCCACGAAGGGGCCGGTGGGAGAGTCCGACACCGCGACCCCGATGGACATGCCTTTGACGGTGGCGTGTTCGACGGTGGCGAAGAAGTAGAACTTACCCTGGTGTTCCACGACCTGGCTGGCCCAGGCGGAGCCTTTGGCCCATTTAAAATCGGTCGCGGCGAGCGGGGAGCCGTGCGGGGTCCACGAGACCATGTCGTCCGACGAGTAGCAGAGCCAGCGGTTCATCCGGTAGTCGCTCTTGTTGTCGGGCGCCTCGTCCTGGCCGGCGTAGAGGTAGACTCGGCCGCCGTGGACGAGCGCGGCGGGGTCGGCGGTGTGGACGTCGGTGATGATGGGGTTGGCCGCGCGAGTGGACGATAAGCCGAGCAAGGCCAGCAGCAGGGTGAACGCGAAACGCACGGGAAGGAGGGGCCGGGGGGTGAACATCGCCGCGAGCGAGGCGTGGTCTGTCGGCGGGCTCAAATCGAATGCGAGCCGGCAGGGCCGACAGGCAAACAGAAGGGATGATCGGTCAAAGACCGAGGGGAGCGGGGGAGGGCGCTTTGGCCCGCCCGAAGAAGCGCCGCCAGCTCAGCGCGAAGCCGGTGTAAACTAGCACGCAAGCGCCGAGGCTGGCGAGGCCGGCGAGGAGTTGGCCGGGCCAGCCGAGGGCCTCGCCCGTGTGAAGGTAGCGCAGCCAAGTGCGCACCTTGCGGCCGGGGCTCTGCTCGGCGTAGCCGGTGCGGCTGAGGATTTCTCCGTGGTAGGGGTTTAGCACCAGTTGCAAAGGCGCGAAATCTGGCCCGCCTTCGCGCAGGCGGACGGTCGCGGTGATGGGCTCTGGTCCCGTGGCGCCGGCGGGCTTGCGGGCGTAGCCTTCGCGCACGGTGAGGCGGGTCCAGTCCGGGTGGGCGCTTTGCACGCGGGCAGCCGCGGCGGCGAGACTGATGCGCGGGGACTCTGGGGCGGGGGGCGTGATCGCGGCGGCCGGGGTCAGAATATAGCCAGTGGCCTGGGGTTTCTCCCCGACGGCGCGGAAAACTAGGTTACTAGCCCATGTATAGCCGATGACGGCGGCGCTTGCCGCAAGCACGATCAGGACGGGCAGTGACCAGAAGCCGACGGTGTTATGCCAGTTCCAGTCGCGGGCGCGACCACTCGCGCCGCGCATTAACCACAGCGAGGGGCGCAGGGTGCGGAGGTTCCACGCGCGCGGCCACCAGAGGACGAAACCGGAAAGGGCGAGGAAGAGGAAAGCGAGGTTGCAGGCGCCGGTGACGGCCTTGCCGAGGGGGCGCTTGTCGCCGGACTGGGACAGGTAGCGGTGGAGCTCGACCGTGCCCTTCAGGAAATCGCGGACGCGGGTCGAGGCAGGCCGGCGGATCTCGCCGGTGTAGGGGTTTTGATAATACACGCCGTGGTCGCGACCAAAGTTGAGGGCGACGGCCAGAGTGGGGTCGGTGGACAGGGTGAGGTCGGCGAGTTTGGCGCCTGCGGGAGCGGCGGCGCGGGCCCGGGCGAGGAGGGTGTCGAGTGGGAGGCCATTGTTTCCGGCCGGCGGCGGCGCGACCCGGCGGGCGTCGCGTTCGGCCCAGGCGACGATCTCGCGTTCAAACGCGAGCACGACGCCCGTGGCGGACATGACCAGAATGATGCTTCCGGCGACAAGGCCGGCGGCGAGATGGAGCCAGAAGAGAACTTTACGGAGGGGCATGGAGGAGGCGCTTAACCGATCAGAAACGAGCAGTGATGCCGAGCCGGATGGCGAGAGGCGAGCCGGGGGTGATGTTGTTATTGTTGTGGGCGGTGGCGTAGTAGCCGGTGTCGAAGATGTTCTCGATGTTGAGCTGGGCCTGAAGATGGTGGTTTAAGCGGTAGAAAAGGGCGGCGTCGTAGCGCACGAAATCGGGTAGCGTGACCCTGTTGTCGGCGGCCGCGAAAAGCTCGTCACGATAGATGACGCCCAGACCCGCGCCCCAAGCGGAGGCGAAATCGTAGCGGTTCCAGAGCGAGAAGGTGTTGCGCGGGAGCTGCTGAATGCGGGTGCCGGCGGGGATGGCGCCGTTGGCGGATTGGGTCTCGCCGTCCTGGTAGGCGTAGCCGACGGTCAGGGTCCAGCGACTGGTGATGTGTCCGGCGGCGCCGAGTTCGAGGCCACGGACCTGTTGGCCGTCCACAAGCAGGAGTGTGGTGGGTGCGGCTGGATTGGTGATGGCTTGATTGGAGCTGTCGAGCTGGTAGCCGGCGGCGGTGAAAGACAGTTTCTCGGTCGCGTCCCACTTCGCGCCGATCTCGAGGTTTTCGAACTGCTCGGGCTCGAGTGCGGCGTTGGTGGCGGAGAGGGAGGCGAGCTGCTCGCCGGCGCGGGGCACGTAGGAGAGGGTGTAGCTGGTGTAGAGCGAGACCCGTTCGACGGGTTTGTAAACGAGGCCGGCGCGGGGGGAGACGAGGTCGTCGGTCGTGTCGAGGCTGGCACCGGTGCGGTGGTTGGTGAAATCCACCGTGAAATGATCGAAGCGGGCGCCGGCGATAAGCTGGAGCTTGGGAAGCAGCTGGATCTGATCCTGGACGTAAACGGCGGCGACCTTGGCCACGCTATGGTTGTCGGCGTCGGTGGCGCTCTGCTGGAAAAAGAGCGGGCCGGAGTAGCGCGGGTTGGCGGAGGAGACGCTGCCGAGCGAGGTCATGCCGACGGCGGTGGAGGAGCCGGTGGCGCGGAAGTTATCGGTTTCCTGACGGCCGACCTCCAAGCCCAGAAGCAGCTTGTGCTCGACGGGACCGGTGGAGAAATCGACGACGTAGTCGGTCTGGTTAAACAGGTTTTCGCGGTCCGTGGCTTGGTGGTAGGCGGAGATGGCGACCTGGGTGCCGGCGGGGTTTATGGCGCCGGGAAAAACGTTTTGGTAAAACTTGTCGTAGGTGGCGTAGCGGGTGGAGTTGCGGAGGGTGGCGCCGTGGGAGAAGGCGTGGTCCAGCGAAGCGGTGAAGGCGAGG
>Ga0247831_1006946_pt1 | contig 12984 bp, 14 predicted proteins | sample LaCruzMarch2015__9_FD_192406 | JGI IMG/M metagenome (GOLD analysis project Ga0247831, IMG submission 192406) | Freshwater microbial communities from meromictic Lake La Cruz, Castile-La Mancha, Spain - LaCruzMarch2015_1m | ecosystem: Environmental > Aquatic > Freshwater > Lake | place: Spain...
ATAAATCGGTTGAATTGATGTGAAGTACGACAGCGTGGTGGTGGCGTGCGCCAGCGACACGCAGAGAGACATTGCTGCACCAAGGCTCGGGCACGCCACGTGAGTAAAGCCGCGATCTTGTGCGTCACGCGCCAACTGCAGTACACCGGCGCGCCGCGTCGGCGAGGCCACAAGTGAAATGGCGGGAAGTTGTTTCGTCGTAGGCATAACGCTGTGCTCACCGTACCGTGAGGGGGGTGGAGACGAGCCCATCAGAGCAGCGCCGCAATGACATGCTGCGAATCGCGATGGTGAGCCCCTACAGCCTCACGATTCCTGGCGGTGTGCAACATCAAGTGTTGGGCTTGGCGCGCGAGTTGCGGCGCATGGGTCACGAGGTGCGCGTGCTCGGGCCCTGCGATGGGCCGCCACCCGAGCCGTTCGTTACCCCGCTGGGCAACAGCCTGCCGACTGCAGCCAATGGTTCGTCGGCGCCGTTGGCACCGGATCCTTCGGCAGCCTTGCGCACGCTGCGAGCCCTTAACGATGAAGCGTTCGACATCTTGCATCTGCACGAACCCATGGCACCTGGCCCGACACAAACTGCATTGATGTTGCGACTGGCACCGATGGTCGGCACATTTCATGCTGCGGGTGATATTGCGTGGTATCGACGGGTGCGCAAAGGAGTGGAGTGGCTAGGCACCCATCTGGACCATCGGGTAGCGGTGTCGGAGGCTGCGCGTGATATGGCCGTGCGCCATGTGGGTGGCACCTTCGAAGTGTTGTACAACGGAATCGACATCGAGACGTATCGGCGACCAAACGTCACACGTGAGCACGCTTCGACGGTGTTGTTTTGTGGTCGTCACGAGCCGCGCAAGGGTCTTGAGGTGTTGCTTGATGCGTTCATGTTGATGCCGAGCCACTATCGGCTCTGGGTGTGTGCTGATGGCCCACACATCGCCGACGTGCGCAAGCGACTTGGTCGCGACCCGCAAGTGGCTGCGCGTATCGATTGGCTCGGTCAGGTGTCTGAGCCCGAAAAGCTAGATCGCTTGGCGCGCTGCAGTGTGTTTTGTGCACCGTCGTTGCACGGTGAGTCATTCGGGTTGGTGCTGCTCGAAGCCATGGCGGCTCAAACACCAGTGGTCGCCAGTGATATTGATGGCTACAGCACCGTCGTGACCGACGGTGTCGATGGTGTGCTGGTACCACCCGGCGACCCAGCCGCGCTCGCCCATGCCGTGCAATCAGTGGTGGATGACCCGTCGTTCAGCCAGCGCCTGGTGGCTGGTGGTGATGCGCGCGCTGCTCAACTGTCGATGAAGTCGTTGGCGCTGCGTTATCTCGACATTTATCGGGCAGTGCTGATTGCCGAAGCAGAAGAGCGAATCGTCGTGCGGCCGAGTGCGTTCGTCAGGTATTTCGAAGATCGCCTGCTGCGTCGACCACGCTTCGCCAGGCTTTCGCAGAACATGGTCAGCACGGTGTCGGAGTCAGTCACCGACACCGTTGCCACACTGCGCAACAAGTCACAAATGTGGCGCGAACGTGTCACTGGTGACGGCTCGGGCGACGAGTAACCTAACCATCATGAACGCGCTGTGGATTGTGTTGGTTGTCGTAGTACTTCTGGTGGTGTGGGTGGTGTTGTCGTACAACCGGCTCATTAGTCGGCGTAACGAAGTGGACAACGCTTGGTCGCAAATCGACGTGCAACTCAAGCGTCGCCTCGATCTGATTCCCAACCTGGTGGAAACGGTCAAGGGTTATGCCGCGTTCGAAAAAAGTGCTCTCGAAGCCGTTATCGACGCACGATCAAAAGCCATGTCAGCAGCCCCGAACCCGGCCGCTCAGGGTGCTGCCGACGTCGGCTTGACCGGTGCATTGCGTCAGCTGTTCGCCTTGTCTGAGGCATACCCCGACCTGAAAGCCAACACCAACTTTTTGTCGCTCCAAGAAGAACTACAAAACACTGAAAGCCGTGTGGCGTTCGCCCGCCAGTTCTACAACGACGCCGTTGAGCGCTACAACAACTCCACGCAGTCGTTCCCCGGAGTCATTTTTGCCAAGTCGTTTAATTTCGCTGATCGCGAATATCTCGAGGTCGAGGCCGCAGCCGCGGTACCGCCGTCGGTGAAGTTCTGAACGACCTCATCGCGGCGAACAAGCGCCGTTCCGTGGCGTTGATGTTTGGCTTCGTGCTCGTGCTCGTCTTGGTTGGCATGGCAGTGGGTGTGTTGATTGGCAACGGCATCCTTGGAACGGTGATTGCTCTCGCGATCGCTTCGGTATCGGCGTTCGTGTCGTACTGGAAGTCAGATTCCATCGCATTGCGCGTAAGCCGCGCGGTGCCAGCCGACCCTGTCGTCTACAAGCGATTGCATAACTTAGTCGAAGGTTTGTGCATCGCTGGCGGTCTGCCAAAACCGCGTGTCTACATCGTCCATGACCCGGCACCCAACGCATTTGCCACGGGTCGGAATCCGAAGAATGCTGCCATTGCCGTTACTACGGGGTTGTTGGAAAAGATGAATCGCGTCGAGCTCGAAGGGGTGGTGGCCCACGAGTTGTCGCACATCAAGAATTACGACATCTTGGTCATGACTCTGGCAGTCACCTTGGTCGGCACTGTTGCCATTCTCACCGACATCACCATTCGCATGATGTGGTGGAATGGTGGGCGAGTAGCACGGGCTGGGGATCGCGACAATCGCAGCAACCCGTTGGCATTGATCGGTATTGCGCTGTTGATCGTGGCGCCACTGTTGGCGCGTGCCATGCAGGCCGCAGTGGGTCGGCGTCGCGAAACTTTAGCCGATGTGTCGGCCGTGCAGTTGACCCGTTATCCGCCGGGGCTGATCTCGGCCCTCGAGAAGCTGCAAGCCGACAGCACGGTGACCCATTCAGCGTCAATGGCCACAGCCCATATGTGGATTGAGCAGCCTTTGCCGGGGGTGAATGACACAGGTCGGTTGGGGTTTTTCCATAAACTCTTCAATACCCATCCCCCTCTTGCAGACCGCATCGCGTTGCTGCGAGAAATCTAAAAACAAGGAGCTCGCAATGTTTTTTGCCCAGCGTCGTGTTGCATTTGCCAGTGGACTACTCGCCGTAGTCGCCCTCGCTGCCTGTAGTGGCGGGGCCGCCAGCACAAGCGATGTGTCTGACACCGTGGCACCAGCCACCACCGTTGAGTCGACCACGACTACCACCACGATTCCGCCAATTTTGGCCCCCTTGACGGGCCTGCCAGTCAGCACGTTGATCACCCGCCCGGCGCTTGCTGTCAAAATCGACAATCACCCCAAGGCCCGCCCCCAGTGGGGGTTGAACCAAGCCGATGTGGTGTATGAAGAAAATGTTGAGATGCTCACCCGTTTTGCCGCGGTGTTCCACACCAACGACAGTGACCCCGTTGGCCCAATTCGCAGTGGGCGCAAACAAGACATCGACTTGCTCGAGCCATTGAATTCGCCGTTGTTTGTCTGGAGCGGCGGTAATGCCGAGGTCACCAAACTGGTGCGGGCGTCCAGCCTCATCGACCTCAGTTATTCAGTCGCTACGGACTCCGGTGGCTATCGACGCGAGAGCTCCCGTTCAGCCCCCCACAACTTGATCGCTGAAACATCCAAATTGTGGACACTGGCGCCGGAAGGTGCACTGCCGCCGCCAGCACAGTTCGTGTATCGCGCCGCCGACGAAGCGATTCCGGCCACCGCGCTTGAAACTGGTGGTGTAAAGATCTCGATGGATGGAGTGCGGGTGATGTGGGAATGGAGCAGCGAGTTCAGTCGCTTTTTGCGCTCGCAAGATGACAAGCCACATGTTGATGTTGACGATGTGCGGGTGAACGCAGCCAACGTGGTGGTGCTGTATGTGCAATACAGCAAGAGCGGATATAGCCCCGTAGCCAAGACCAAGGGTTCGGGAGAAGCGTGGGTGTTCACTGCGGGCAAGCTGTTCCAGGGCACTTGGGCGCGCGACGACGCAGCACAGCCATTCACGCTCAAAGACACCGCGGGCAACATCATCAAATTGACCCCGGGTAATACATGGGTGGAATTGCCGCGATTGGCTAAGGGCGTGTCGTTTTTGCCAGGCACTGACCCGACCTCGTTCAAGTATCCGTAACCAGGCGCACCTAGCGAATGTTCGGGTCGCCAAGTGTCACCTGTGCTGGGTTCGGACCCCGTGTCGGCAAATGGGTACGCTAAAAACACCATGACACAGCCCGACAAGACCACCGGCTCGATGCGCGTGCAGCGCGGATTGGCCGAGATGTTGAAAGGTGGCGTGATCATGGATGTGGTCACCCCCGGTCAAGCAAAGATTGCCGAAGACGCCGGTGCGATCGCGGTAATGGCACTCGAGCGAGTGCCAGCAGACATCCGCCGCGACGGTGGTGTCGCTCGCATGAGTGACCCCGAGATGATCGAAGGCATTCAGGCCGCAGTCTCGATTCCGGTCATGGCCAAAGCGCGCATCGGACACTTCGTCGAAGCGCAAGTACTCGAGGCCCTCGGCGTCGACTTCATTGACGAGAGCGAAGTGCTGACACCCGCTGACGAGGCATTCCACATCGACAAGATGAAGTTCACCATTCCGTTCGTCTGTGGTGCCACCAATCTGGGTGAAGCGCTGCGCCGTATTTCTGAAGGAGCCGCCCTCATTCGCTCGAAGGGTGAAGCCGGCACTGGAAACATCGTTGAAGCTGTTCGCCACTTGCGTTCGATTCTCGGCGATATTCGCAAGATCACTCAGGCCGACTCGGCTGAATTGTTTGGTTGGGCCAAGTTGCTCGACGCACCATTGCCGCTCGTGCAAGAAATCGCCGAGACGGGTCGCTTGCAGGTGCCGCTGTTTTGTGCAGGTGGAATTGCCACGCCAGCCGACGCCGCACTCGCCATGCAACTTGGTGCCGAATCGGTGTTCGTTGGTTCGGGCATCTTCAAGAGTGACGATCCAGCACCGCGTGCCCGCGCGATTGTCGAAGCCACCGCCCACTATCGCGACGCACACATCATCGCCAAGGTCAGCCGCAAACTCGGCGCACCAATGACTGGCATCGCGATGGACGAAATCAACCAGCGTTACGCCGAACGCGGCTGGTAGGAACCCCACTCGGGGAACCCATGTCGGCGCGCGCCCGCATCGGAGTGCTCGCCTTGCAAGGTGCATTTGCTGCTCACGCAGCTGCACTGCAACGGCTTGGCGTAAGCACCGCAGAAGTTCGCGTCGCAGCCGACTTAGAGCAGTGTGATGCATTGGTACTGCCGGGTGGTGAATCGACCACGATGTCGCAACTGTTGGAGACGTCACAATTATTCGACCCGCTCGCAAAACGCATCGCCGCTGGCATGCCCGTCTTTGGCACGTGTGCCGGCATGATTTTGCTGTCCAAGTGCATCGCTGATGGGCGCTCCGACCAGAGGTCATTCGCGGCGCTGGATATCGACGTGCAACGCAACGGCTTTGGTCGACAACGCGACAGCTTTGAAACCGAGATTGATGTACTCGGCCTAGACCGTGCGTTTCATGCAGTGTTCATTCGCGCCCCACGCATTTCGCGCATCGGGAGCGAGATTGAAACGCTCGCCAGCCACGGCGGCGAGCCTGTGCTCGTACGCTCAAAGACCGTTATGGCTGCGTCGTTTCACCCTGAGTTGGTCGATGACGATCGCGTGCATCAGTTGTTTTTGACCATGGTGCAAGGCTGAGTCAACGATGTCTGGTCACTCCAAATGGGCAACGATCAAACGCAAAAAGGCGATCATTGACCAGAAAAAAGGCAAGACGTTCGCCAAGCTGGCGCGTCAAATCGACGTAGCAGCCCGCTCTGGCGGCGGAGACCCAGCGACCAACGCGCCGTTGCGCACGATCATTCAAAAAGCAAAGGCGTCGTCGATGACCAACGATGCCATCGAGCGAGCTATCAAACGTGCAACGGGCGAAGCGCAAGGCTCAAACTACGAAGCAATCACCTACGAGGCATACGCACCTGGCGGTGTGGCGCTTCTCATCGATATTCTCACCGACAATCGCAATCGCACTGCATCAGACGTGCGGGCGATTTTTAGCAAAGGTGGCGGCTCGATGGCTGCCCCTGGCGCCGTGGGTTGGCAGTTCAGCCGGCGCGGCGTGATTCTGGTGGATCGCGCGGCCAAAGAGGACGACGTCATGAATGCCGTGCTCGAGCACGGGGCCGACGACATGCTCGACGATGGTTCGGTTTGGCGCGTCACTTGTGATGCCACCAAAGTCTGGGAAATCAAAACCGCATTAGAAGCCGCAACATTGCCGGTGCAGTCGGCTGAGAGCACGATGGTGTCGTCGCAAACAGTGGCCGTAACCGACGTGGGGGTGGCAAAGGCGATTCTCAAAATTCTGGATGACCTCGAAGAGCACGACGACGTGCAGGATGTGTATTCCAACTTCGATATTTCTGAAGAACTGCTCGAAGCAGCTGCGTCATGACAGGGCAGTGGGCTACGGTGACGGGATGAGCAAAACAGTTGGTGTTAGCGATGCGGCCCCCGATTTCACCCTGCCAGGCACTGGCGGGCGCTCATATTCACTCGCCCAACTGCGCGGTGCACCGGTGGTGCTGGTGTTTTATCCGGGAGACAACACTCCGGTATGCACCAAACAGCTGTGCTCCTACAACGACGAGCTGACCCAGTTCGCCGGGTTGTCAGCCCAGGTCATCGGCATCTCGGCCCAAGACGTGGCGAGTCACGAAAAGTTTGCAGCTAAACACGGTTTTGGCTTTCCGTTGCTGTCTGATGTCGACAAAGCGGTGCATCGGGCCTATGACGTGCTGGGCCTCATGAACCTGCCGCGGCGCAGCGTCTTTGTGCTCGACGCCCAGGGCGTGATTCGCTACGCCCATCGGGCGGTCGTCGGGGTCACCTATCGGCCGGTTAAAGAATTGGTCGATGCCATCACCGCCATCGGCTAGAATCAAACATATGTTCGCCCCCCATCAAGGGTCCAACGATGCCTCGCAGAGCAGCTCGTCGGCTGGCTTGGTGCTGGGTATCGACCCTGGGTTGACTCGCTGCGGATACGCCATCGTGCAACCAGGTGCCCATGCCACCGCCCAACCATCGCTGCATGCACTCGGTGTGTTGACCACGTCGCCTGACGAAGAATTGCCGTTGCGTTTGGCCCAACTTCAGACCGATCTGCTGGCGTTGTTTGATGAGTTTGCACCAACGGCGGTTGCTGTCGAGCGGGTGTTTTTTCAACACAACACCCGCACAGCGATGAGTGTGGCGCAAGTGAGCGGCGTGGTGTTGGCGTTCGCAGCCTTGCGTGGTTGTCGCGTCGTGCAATACACCCCAACACAAGTAAAGAGTGCAGTCGCCGGGTTTGGCGCAGCAAGCAAAGACGACATCGCGCGCATGGTGCAACTGCGATTCGGGTTGCGTAACCTGCCAACACCTGCCGACGCAGCCGACGCTGCGGCGCTCGCGCTGTGTCATATCGCTAGCGAACCGTTTGCCCGCAGCGTGGCTGGAGCACAAGCACAATGATCGGTTCATTGCGTGGACGCGTGCTCGAGCGCATGAGCGACTCGACCGTGCTGCTCGAAGTGGCCGGTGTCGGTTATGTGGTGAGCGTTACGCCGCGCACACTCGGTGAACTCGAGCCGACAACCGAAGCGTTCTTGCACGTGCACCACCATGTGCGTGACGATGCCGAGTCGTTGTTCGGCTTCTTGGATCGCGACGAGCGACGCACATTTGAAGTGCTCATCGACACCAACGGCATTGGGCCCTCGCTGGCGATGGCAATCTTGGCTACGCACTCACCGCGAGCCTTGGTCGACATTGTGTTGGCGGGCGATGTGGCTGGGCTCACGACCGTGTCGGGTGTGGGTAAAAAAACGGCCGAGCGGTTGCTGTTGGAATTGAAAGACCGCCTGAACCTGCCCACCATCGACGAGCCGCGTGCAGTCGGCGAACGCGGTAGCGGGGGAATGAGCGACGTGCGTGACGCATTGGCTGGGTTGGGGTATGACGACACCGAAATTCGTGCCGTTCTGCGCGAACTAACGCTCAGCGACGATGCAGCCACCATGTTGCGTGAAGCGCTGAGTTTGTTGGGGGCACGTCGTGCGTGAAGAATTCGTCGACCCGATTGCTCGCGACGACCACGACCAGCGCACCGATAGCGCATTGCGGCCGCGCAAGTTGGCAGATTTCGTGGGTCAGCAAGAACTCAAAAAACATCTAGCAATCGTGCTCGAAGCAGCCCGTCAGCGCAACGAAGCAGCCGACCACCTGTTGCTCGCGGGGCCGCCCGGCTTGGGTAAGACCACGATGGCCGGCATCGTGGCGGCCGAAATGGGAGCCAAGTTCCATGTCACTTCGGGCCCCGCCTTAGAGCGCGCCGGAGATCTGGCGGCGATTCTCACCAAGCTCGAAGAGCGCGACGTGCTGTTCATTGATGAGGTACATCGCTTGTCGCGGGTAGTCGAAGAAATCTTGTATCCGGCCATGGAAGATTTTCAAATCGACATCGTCGTTGGCAAGGGCCCAGCAGCATCATCGATTCGCCTCACGTTGCCGCGCTTCACGTTGATTGGCGCCACCACACGCACGGGCATGATCACCGGGCCACTGCGCGACCGCTTTGGGTTGGTCACGCGGCTTGAGTATTACGAACCCGATGAACTGCGCCAAATCGTGCAGCGAGCCGCTGGCATTTTGGATGTCGCCATCGACCACGATGCAGCCCATGAGATTGCTTCGCGTTCGCGGGGCACGCCCCGCATCGCCAACAGGTTGCTGCGTCGTGTACGCGACTTTGCCCAGGTGCGCAACAGTGGGGCAGTGACGGCAGCCGTTGCCGACGAAGCGCTGCGAGTGTTTGGTGTCGACCGCTTGGGGCTCGACAAAGTGGATCGCTCGGTGCTACAGATCATCTGCGAGCGCTTCGGTGGTGGGCCGGTGGGGTTGTCGACGTTGGCCATCGCAGTCAGTGAGCAGACCGAAACCATCGAAGACGTCTATGAGCCGTTTTTGATTCGTGAAGGCTTGTTGGCGCGCACGCCGCGGGGCCGGGTGGCCACCACCGCGGCGTATGAGCATCTGGGCCTGACTCCGCCCGATCGCTCGCCGGAACTGTTCTAGACGTGCTCTTCTAGACGTGCTGTTTTAGCCCTGTTGTTCTCGCCCTGCTGTTTCGGCCTGATTTACTGCTTCTGGCAATTGTTGACCAAATAAGTTGCATTTCGGCCCATGGCTGATTATGGTAAAGCCGACCAAACAAGTCGGAATTGATTTCGCATCAATTCCTCACCTCAAGAAAGCAGAAATCCTCATGTCAAACCTCACACTCACCTCTGCCAAGCGCACCGCGTTGCGTTGGCTGGTGGTCCCATTGATTGCCCTGATCGTGCCATCGGCAGCACAAGCGGCGAACCACACCGCAGCAGCCAAGACCCCCCGTGCCACGATCGTAGAAGCGGCTTGGTTGGAAGCAAACTTGAACAACCCGAAGGTGCGCATCATCGAAGTAAGCACCGACCCTGGTGTGTACGAAAAGGGTCATATCCCGAATGCAGTCAACTTCCGCTGGCACACCGAGTTCGTGGACCCCATCAATCGCGACATTGCGAGCCAGGCCCAATTCGAACAAGCGGCACGAGCTGCGGGAATCAACAAAGACACAAAAGTGGTGTTGTACGGCGACAAGAACAATTGGTTTGCAGCCTGGGGTGTGTGGATTTTCCGCACCTACGGTCACGCTGATGTGAGCATCTTGAACGGTGGCCGCGACAAGTGGGTGAAGGATGGTCGCGCACTGTCGCCCGCCGTTCCTACGCTGCGCGCCGGCAATTTCGTTGCTACGGCGGCCAACACCAACTTGCGAGCACGTCTGGCTGATGTTGTGAAGATCGCAACCAAGGTGGACCGCACGACCAAGCTGGTCGACATTCGCTCGGCTGACGAGTTCAGTGGAAAGATCTTTGCTCCAGCAGGCTTCCAAGAATTGGCCATTCGAGCTGGGCATATCCCAGGTGCGCAAAACATTCCTTGGACTGCTGCTGTGGCACCAGATGGCACGTTCCGTCCAGCTGCCGAGTTGAAGGCCATCTATGACGCCAAAGGCATCAATGGCAAAAAGAAGATCACGGTGTACTGCCGCATCGGTGAGCGCGCTGCCCACACGTGGTTCGTGCTGAGCGAAATTCTGGGCTACGAAGTGAAGCTGTATGACGGTTCATGGACCGAATACGGCAACTCAGTCGGTGTGCCAATCGCCAACCCCACCGGCACGGTTTGGGGTAAGGGCTGAGTTCGTCGCGAATCATCGCGAAGAATCCGCAAGACTGTTGGCTGGGATGAATGTCGCAGCCAACAGTCTTCGGTCGGTCTGGTTCGCACTCGGCTCCTTGGCTGGGTTGCTGGTGCTTGCGTTCTGGTTGGCCAGCAACGAGACCGTCGATCCGAACGCGCCGGTCTCGCTGCTGATCGGTGCGGCACTTGGCTTGGCATTCGAGCGAGGCCGTTTTTGTTTTTTCTGTTTGTTTCGTGAGGCCTTTGAAGAGCGCAAAACGCGCCAGTTGAACTCCATCGTTACAGCGATTGCCGTCGGCGCGATCGGGTATGCGCTCCTATTTGGTTTGTATTTGCCGAACCCGAAGGGCGAAGGTTTGCCACCAGCTGCGCATATTTCGCCTGTGAGCTTGCCGCTCGTGGCCGGGGCCTTTGCCTTCGGAATCGGCATGGTGCTTTCTGGGGCGTGCATCAGCGGACACCTCTATCGCATCGGCCAGGGGTATTTGCGGGCGGTTCCGGCGCTCCTTGGCTCGTTGATTGGTTTCGGTCTCGGGTTCTTTACTTGGAACACCTTGTATCTCGAACAGGTGAGTGAGAGCCCCGTCTTGTGGTTGCCGCGCTGGTTCGGATATTCCGGGTCGTTACTCATCGTGCTGCTCGTCGCGATTGTCGTTGCGGCGATGCTCGTGAAATGGGATCGCTCACCCGACGACACCACGCATCCAAGCGGTGCGCATAAATTGTCGAGCCTCCGTGACGTTTATGAACTCGTCCTGGTGCGTCGCTGGTCGCCGGTGGCAACCGGGGCAATCGTAGGTGGTATCGGCATCGCTGCGTATTTGCGCACGACACCGTTGGGAGTCACCTCGCAACTCAGCACTCTGAGTCGCAGCTATTTGGATGCACAAAACGCCCTGCCCGAGGTGCTCCATGGCATCGACATGATGCGCGGCTGCGTGGCACTGGTGACGACAGCCATCACCAACAACGGCTGGCTGGTCATCGGCTTCGTCGCGGCCTCACTGGCAGCAGCCGTCGGTGGTGGACGCTTCAAGATGCAAAAGCCAACAATTGGCAACTCGGTCACCGCCCTCGTTGGCGGCGTGCTGCTTGGTTGGGGTTCGCTTACGGCATTGGGTTGCACCGTAGGAGTGCTGCTTTCGGGAACGCAAGCGTTCGCAGTTTCGGGCATCGTGTTTTTAGTGGTCGTCGCTTTTGCCGTGTGGGTGGGCACCAAGTTGCGGCTGCACCGCCTCTTTGGCGCGTGATGCAACGGGTAATGCAACTTGCTGACATCGACTACCAACTGCCCGAGCAACTCATTGCTCAGACACCCATCGAGCCACGCGACTCGGCACGACTGCTAGTCGACCAAGGGTCGGGTGCGCCACGCGATGCGGTGATGCGCGACTTTGCACAGCTGCTGCGTGAGGGCGATGTATTGGTGGTGAACGACACCAAAGTGCTGCCGGCCCGGTTGCACTTGGTACGTGCCACTGGTGGGGCAGTCGAAGTGCTCTTGCTCGAGTCGCTTGATGCCACACATCGCGCGTGGGAGGCACTCGTTCGCCCCGGGCGAAAGATGAAGCCAGGCGAGGTGCTGCACGATGGTGAGGGTGCTCCAGTGTTGAGCGTGCAGGGCCGCGGCTCTCAAGGCGACACCTTCCGCGTGGAATTCGCTGTCGCCGATGTGGATCCGCTCATCGAGCGTTTGGGTGAAATGCCGCTGCCGCCATATATCTCGCAGCGCTTGGGCGATGTGAACCGATATCAAACCGTGTACGCCCGCGTTCCGAAGTCGGCAGCAGCCCCCACCGCTGGTCTGCATTTCACCCCCGAACTGCTCGCGGCAGTACGCGCGCAGGGCGTCCCCGTCGTTTCGGTCGAACTGGTAGTGGGGCTCGACACGTTTGCGCCAGTCACCGTTGATAATCCACTCGACCACGTCATCCACAGCGAGTCGTATCACGTGCCCGCCGAGACGCAGCACGCGGTGAGTTCAGCAAAACGTGTGGTGGCCATCGGCACTACGGCAACTCGTGCACTCGAGTCGTTCGGGGCCACAGGCCAAGCTGCGGGGCGCACGAATTTGTTCATCACCCGTGGGTTTTCGTTTCAGCATGTGGATGTGTTGCTCACCAACTTTCATATGCCACGCACCACGTTGTTGTTGATGATCGATGCGTTTGTCGGCGAACGCTGGCGACGGTTGTATGCCCATGCCATCGAGCACGAGTACCGCTTTTTGTCGTTCGGCGATGCGATGCTGCTCGACCGCCATCACGCCTAGCCTGACGACGATGTTTCGTGCCCACGCGGACGTGAGTGCTGTTGATGGCGCCGCGCGTGCCAGCATCGTCACCCTGGCGCGGGGCACGTATGTAACGCCCACGTTCATGCCGGTGGGAACCCGCGGCGCGGTCAAATATCTGAGCGCCAGCGACTATGAACAACTTGGTGCCCAGATTGTGTTGGGCAATACGTATCACCTCATGCTGCGCCCTGGCGCCGACACGGTGGCACACTTCGGTGGTGTTGGTGCGTTTGCTGGATGGAAGGGTTTGACGCTCACCGACTCGGGCGGCTTCCAGGTGTTTTCGCTCAAGCCCGATGTTGACGACGACGGCGTGACGTTTGCGTCAACCTATGACGGCAGCAAGCATCGCTTCACCCCCGAGTCGGCAGTGTCCACTCAAGAAATACTCGGCGC
>Ga0247831_1006950_pt1 | contig 12979 bp, 10 predicted proteins | sample LaCruzMarch2015__9_FD_192406 | JGI IMG/M metagenome (GOLD analysis project Ga0247831, IMG submission 192406) | Freshwater microbial communities from meromictic Lake La Cruz, Castile-La Mancha, Spain - LaCruzMarch2015_1m | ecosystem: Environmental > Aquatic > Freshwater > Lake | place: Spain...
TGTGCTCTCGCTGCAAAACGGTGTGGGCCATGAGGACATCTTGGCCCGCCGTGTGGGCCGCGAGCGGGTGCTGGTGGGCCGCACTTATGTGGGCGGCAGCCCGCTGGGCGAGGGGCATGTGATCGCGGGCTACCGGGGCAAGGATACGCACATGGGCGAGCTGGACGGCGCCTTGACCGAGCGCGTGCAGCGCATCGCGCACATTTTCAATGCGGCGGGCCTGCATACCGTGGTGAGCGAGAACATCATGGGCACGGTCTGGGACAAACTGCTCATCAACGTGGCCACAGGCGCCATCACCGCCATCACGGGCCTGAGCTACGGCCCCTTGTATGCCCAGCCGCAGCTGCAGGCCCTGGGGCTGGCGGCGGTGCAAGAGGCCATGGCCGTGGCGCGGGCGCAAGGCGTGTCGCTGTCCATCACCGACCCGCTTTTTGCCTGGACCAAGGCGGGCGCGGGTCTGGGTCACGACTTCAAAACCTCCATGCTGCAAAGCCTGGAGAAGGGCTCGGTCACGGAAATTGACTACGTCAACGGCGCGGTGGTGAGCCTGGGTGCACGCCTGGGCGTGGCCACGCCAGTCAACAGCGCGCTGCTGGCCTTGGTCAAGGGCTTAGAGAGTCGGCTCTGACCAAGCCGCAAGCCCGTGCACCAAGGCCAGAGCAAAGCCACTCGTATACTGAATCCATGAACCAATTGGTACATTCCAGGTCAGGGTCAGCCAGCAAACCGGACCTCAAGCGCGGGCTGGCCTCCTCGCCCCAGCCGGAGGCGCAGGCCAGCCGCACCAACGACCCGCAGCGCACCATGGCGGGCATCTTGGAGGTGGCGCTGCGTGAGTTTGCAGACAAGGGCTTGAGCGGCGCCCGCATCGACGAGATGGCGGCCGCCACCCGCACCAGCAAGCGCATGATCTATTACTACTTCGGCAGCAAAGAAGGCCTGTACCTGGCCGTGCTGGAGCACAGCTACCGCGAGATGCGCCGCATCGAGGGCGAACTGCAACTTGACAACCTGCCGCCCGAGGAGGCCTTGCGCCGCTTGGTCGAGTTCACCTTTGACCACCATGTGGCTCACGAGGACTACATCCGCATCGTGATGAACGAGAACATCGAGCGCGGCAAGTACCTGGCGCAAAGCCAAATCATCCAAGAGCTCAACGTGCCAGCCATCTCGGCCATTGAGCGGCTGTACGCCCGGGGCTTGGCCAGTGGCGCTTTCCGGCCCGGGCTGGACCCGGTGGATGTGCACGCCTCCATTTCGGCTTTGACTTTTTTCAACGTGTCCAACCAATACAGCTTTGGACAAATTTTCAAGCGCGACACCTCCACCCCGGCCGCGCGGGCCATGCGGCGGGCCAATATTGTGGAGATGGTGGTCAGGTTTGTGCGGGCGTGATGTCCGGTGGGCGCTGAGCTTGCTGCACAGGAGCCATGAGCGCATTACCCCATCGGGCGTACCAGGCAGGCTCTACTTGGATGTGCCGTACGACGAAAAGGACCCGACCAAGGCCGCTGCACGCCTGCCATGTCCGCATGATGGGCACGCGTAACCCAACCCGCCCCGTTCCGAATTACAGGGCACGGCGAGAGAATCAGCCCCAAGGAACCGATCCAACCCACCCAACTCAGCCTCGTTCACCGTCCAAGACGACATGGCGGGCAGCAGCGTGGGAGTCCATGCCGTGCAACTAGGGTAGGCCTCTGCGCCCCACTGGGTAGAACAATCAGGATACTTACAGGAAAAGCGATGACCGGGGCCTCCCTTGAAGTCGCGCCTGGGGTCGGCAACCGATGCACAAGTTGGACAAGCGAGAAGAGACTGGATGACCTACCACTCCAGCCGCCAAGTCGGCTTCAAGCGAAGTCAAGATGCCGATGCGCAACTGAAGATCGGTAATCTCGGCATTGAGCCCCTTCTTTCGACCGTTCAGGGGCCCGCTCGCTCGCCCGTCTCGCACCGCCATGCGTAGCTGCTGGGATACATCTGCGTGCTCAGCCTTCAACGCGACGAGCCGGCCTTTCTCTCCTTTCAGCACCTGTCCCAACTGACATCAGTTCATGCGATCCTGGAGCTCGAACAATTACGACTTCCGGACCAGCCCTCTCGTGCATCTAAATGCCCTGCACAGCATAGTTGCTCCAAATTTTTTACAATTGAGCAAGGCTAAGTTCATTGGTGCTATCCCTATAATTAAAGGTTATTTTTCGCCAACAGTGGCGCGGACCAGCTATTTTTTGGCGTAGAAGACGGATCACCCTAGATGAGTAAATGCCAGCCCCTAAGGTCTCAACCTGCCTTATTGACGGTGGGTCCACTCAAAGCTTTCATGTCGGCAAAGGCAGTGAAGGCAGTGAAGGCAGTGAAGGCCAAACCCCGATATTCCGAAGTGGCTGATCAGATACGTCTTCAGATCATGACCGGTCGGTACGCTGTGGGTTCTTTGCTGCCCAGCGAAACTGACCTTCGTTTCGAGTATTCGGTAAGCCGTCACACCATTCGTGATGCAACGCGCCTGCTCGTGGTGGCAGGCTTGGTCTCGCCTGAACATGGCCGGGGTGTGCGAGTCGTTTCAGACAAGAGCGCAGCACAGACCAATGTGGTGTTCGGGTCGATGGAGGGCATTGAGCGCTACGGACGCTTGACCCACCTGGTAGATGTCAACTACAGGATGATTGCTGCCGATGAGCCCCTTTCTGGCGACATGCAGTGCCAGCTTGGCGAGGAGTTGCTACACATTCAGTCTTTTCGTCAGCCGAGGGACATTTTGACCACCGCTGGAACCGCATGGAACGAAACCTACGTCTTAGGCAAGTTCGCCGGCATCGTCGATGAGGTTGAAACTTGGTCTGGCGCGGTGTACTCTTTGATTGAACAGCGCTTTGACGAACGGATCGTATCCATTCGTCAGGAAGTGACAGCCCTCAATCTCAAGGCTAAATTGGCACAGAAACTTAATGTCAGATCCGGTGTTGCAGGGCTGCAGGTCAAACGGACTTACATCAATGCGGACGGTCAGCCCCTCTTGATGGGATTCAATACATATGTTGGCACCCAATTCACCCTAGCCATGGATATCAAGAGCTGAATGCAATGGATGATGCACGAGCGTCCCTGCTCTATGCGGCTGAGGAGTGACCGGCACCTGCACTGCATTAGGAAGTCGCCAATGAGGCTCCTTCTGATTGAATCCCTAGTGTTTGTAGCGACGGGCTGTCTTCAGCTTTTAAGGCGAGCGTAGAAGGCGCCGACCTGCTCGATAATTCGTTCTGGACTCCGGCCCCTCAGATGATCGGCGAAGAGTTCAAATTCGAAGTAACCGCGATAGCCTTCGACAGCCAGCGCACGGAGCATCTGATCTACGTCGAGCAAGCCGGAGGCTGGCTCTTCCCGCTGAAAGTCCGCCGGGTCGCGCAGGGCGACGACATTGCTAAATTGCACAAGTCTGACCTTGTCGCCGGCACGCGCAGCCAGGCCCTCAAGATCGGTATCCCACCACGAGTGATAAAGGTCAAGGGTCAGAGAGACCCCGGACAACGGCCCGATCAATGCGAGGGCCTGATGCAGTGAATTGATGCAACCCTTGTTGAGCACGCCAGCCGGATGAATCGGTTCGAGCCCTAGATGAACTCCTGCGTCCGCTGCCAGATCTGCCAGCTCTGCCAGCCCTTCTGCGATACATGCACGGGCCTGCCCGAGTGAGCGAGTCCCGTGAGCCAGTCCACCGGTGATGACCACCAGCGTATGGGCTTGTAATTGTGCTGCAAGGTCGATCAAACGCTGATTGCGTTCGCGTTGTTGTTTGAGCGCTCCAGGGTCTTCGTAAAGAAAATAGCCGGCGCTGTTGAGCGACGATACCGCTAGGCCGTTGTCATTAAGTAAAGAGCGCAGCCTAAGGTGGTCGATTTCGTCAACAGCGCGCACAGTCAGACCCACTGCGCTGGCACCGGCAGCGATCGCCAGCGGGAAGAGCGCCTCGACCGACATGTCCTCCGGGCAGATGTAGGCGTTGATCGAAAGTGGGTTCATCTGCGCATCCCGACGGCTTGGGCGGGGGCCCTAGGATTGAGGAGAGGTGGTGGCATCAAGTTTGCGAATGCCCGTAAAAGGTAGCTGCACATTCTGCGGTGATGTATCCGTCGCGCAGGTCACGCTCGACCAGCGCCCGATCTCGCTCGGAAGGTTTGCCGTAGCCCCCGCCACCGGCTGACTGCAGCCAGACCAGCGTCCCTTCTTCAAGCGGCAGGTAGGGGGTCTTGCTGGACAGCTTGCGCTCATGTAGAGTTCCTGGGTCAAGCACATAAAGTGCCGACCGTCCAGGTTGGCCGCCAAAAAGGCCACGGGGCTGCGACTCATGACGATCTGCACACAGGCAGAGCGAAGCTTGGTCAGCCAGCACCCGAAACACCCGGCAAAAGCCATTACCACCCCTGAACTTACCGGCCCCACCTGAGTCAGCCACGATCTCATAGCGCTCGAACACAATGGGGTTTTCCATTTCATCAGCTTCGATAGGGACGTGTCCCGCATTGCCTGCGCCGTAGCGGATGCCATTAATGCCATCGCGCGTGGCACGTGCTCCATATGCCCCCGACGACAGCTCCAAGGTCAGAAAAAATGGCTTCTTCGCTGTGGGTCGCGTGTCTCCTCCTCCCACCACGGAAGTGCCAGTTGAGCCCGATCCGCTGGCGAGCACCGCCAGTGGCGCTGCTTCAGACAACGCGTTCATGGTGGTATCGAGTACTCGGTAAGCGACCTCGGCATAACCGACCATTGACCCGGGAGGATGGGCATCACACAAGGTTCCAGGCTTGGTGATGACCTTGATGGGGCGGTAGCTGCCTGCATTAGGCGGGTTTTCGGGGTCGGTGATCGATTTGATGGCGTACTGAACCCCCGATATCGCGGAGGCGCGGGAGCAGTTGATACCGCCGCGTGACTGCGGCGACGACTCAGTGAGGTCGACGGTGATTTCTGAGCCATCGATGCTCACTAGGCAGTCTATCCATTGCTTGGCGTCGCTCAGGCCATCACCGTCGATGCAGTCACGCGAGCGGTACACCCCTGACTTGAAGCGCGCAATCCGAGCGCGAGTCAGCTGTTCTGAGCGATCGAGTATCTCGGTCATCGCATGGGTGATGGTTGGAAGGCTATAGCGCTCTATCAGTTCTAGCAGTCGTCGCTCTCCGGTAAAGCATGACGCGTACTGGGCACGCATATCGCCCAGGGCCACTGAAGGATCACGGACGTTTCGCACGATCATGTCGGCGATTGGCTGGACCAACTCATTGTTCACAAAGAGTTTGACCGGCGGGATGACGATGCCCTCTTGAATGAGTTCCTTGGTCGCCGGCGAATAGCTGCCGGGACCCATGCCACCGATGTCGGCCCAATGACCGCGGTTGCATAGGTATCCGTAGAGCTTGTCCTGTAAGAACAGTGGGCGCACCAGCAGCACATCGGGCAAGTGGGTACCCCCAAGGTAGGGGTCATTCGTCATCAGTACATCGCCTGGCTTGATATCGTTACCGAAGCGCGCCAACAGCCCCTGCAGCTGATAAGGCATGGTGGTGACATGGATCGGAAACCCAGTGGGATCCTGCGCCACGATCTCGCCATTGGCATCCATGATGCAGCATGACAGGTCGCCCTGTTCCTTCCAGAGCTGGGTATAGGCGGTACGCATCGTCATGAGCTTCATTTCATGAGCGATGCCAATGAGCGCGTTCTGAAGGACGGCCAGTGTGAATGGGTCAATCGTCATAGTGGCTCCGTCAGGTCAGTTCGAGAACAAGGTTAAGTTGGGCATCGACCGTGGCCACGCCCGAGGGCGGGATGACGGTGGCCGACGACAACTCCTGAATAATGGCTGGTCCAGTAATGCGTGTGCCGGGGTGCAGGTGTTCCCGGCGGTAAACCTGGGTAGCATGGGAGCTTTCGCCAAACCACACTTCACGAACGGCGCTGGGCACTACTTCGGCATTGCCCACCGAATGGACAGGCTCCTTGGGCTTGTCGACCCGTCCGACCGAGCGCATCCTGATGTTGACCACCTCGACCGGTTCGCCCACGACCGAGTAGGTGTATATTTTTTCGTGCTGCCGGTGAAATTCGTCGATAAAGGCTTGCAACTGCACCGGTGCGTCCAGATGGTCAATGTCAATGCGAACGTTGATCTCGGTGGACTGCCCGAGGTATCGGATATCGATGCTGCGCTGGAAATCTCGGCTAGGGGCAGGGACACCTTCAAGGTCAAAGTCAGCGTCCGCTCGCGAACGCAACTGACGGAACGCTTCGTCCAGCACGCCATCGGCCAGTTGGGCCGAGCGCATGAGAATGGACTTGGAGTAGTCGTGCGTGAAGTCGGCAAGGGCAATGCCTCCGGATGAAAACAGACCCGGGCTGCTGGGAATAAAGATGCGCTTCATGCCCAGCTCCTGCGCGATAGAGAAGGCATGTATGGGGCCGCCTCCGCCGAAGGCACAGAGGTCAAAGTCGCGCGGATCGGCACCGCGCTGCACCGAAACGAAGCGAATCGCCTCAGCCATCTGATTGGCCGCAACCTTGAAAATCCCGCTGGCAGCCTTGATAGCGTCAATGCCCAGGGGCTTGGCGATGTGTTCATTGATAACCTCAGCGGCAAGCTGCGGATCGAGCTTGACCTCGCCGCCAGCAAAATCATTGGCATCTATGTAGCCGAGCATCAGGTTGACATCGGTCAGCGTGACATGATGTCCACCCAGTCCGTAACAGGCTGGCCCAGGATCGGAGGAGGCGCTCTCAGGGCCGACTTTCAGCCGCCCAACCTCGTCAAGGGAGACGATGCTGCCGCCGCCCGCTCCAACCGTGTGCACATCCAGCATGGGCGTGACCACTGGAAAGTAGCCGATTTCGCGCGCCGTGGTTGCCTCTGCGGTGCCATTGCGCAGTAGGCAGACGTCCAGACTGGTGCCGCCCATGTCGATGGTGATGAGGTTGGGGTGTCCGGACGTTCTCGCAAGTTGAGCGGCGCCAACCACGGCGCCCGCCGGGCCTGACAAAAGTGTCGTGGCGGGGTTTCTCAACACGAGCTCAGGTCGCCCTACGCCTCCGTTGGACTGGAAGATAAACAGGCGACTGTCGATCTGCTCTTCGCGCATGCCGTCCAGGAGCTTTTCGACGTAGTTGCGCAGCACCGGAGCCACATAGGCGGCGAACAAGGTGGTGCTTGTTCTGGGGAATTCTCGGAATTCAGGCTGGATGTCATAGGAGATCAGAACATCGACATCGGGAAGCTCAGCACGCAGCCGGCTTTGGATTCTGCGCTCGTGCTCAGGATGAAGGAAGGAAAACAGCAGGCAGACGGCAACCGCCTGAACACCACTGGCACGGACTTTTTCGACCAGTAGATCGAGATCGGCTTCGTCAAGCTCCTTGATGACTGTGCCTTGCGCGTTGACCCTGCAGTCGATCTCAAAGCGCAAATGGCGCGGAGCGATTGGCGCAGGTTTGTCCATCTGAACGCGGTAGATGAGGTCTGCGGGTCGACTGAAGCGCCCCATTTCGATGATGTCTCGAAATCCCTTGTTGGTGATCAGCGCAGTAGGGGCGCCCTTACGCTCGATTACTGCGTTGGTGGTGATCGTGGTCCCATGACCGATAAAGGCGAGTTCGGAGGGCTTGGCTCCGAACTGTGCCATGACTCGCTTGATCCCTTTGACGACAGTCGCGTGACGACGACCAGGTTCGTTGAGCACCTTGGCGTAACAGCGCCGACCTGTTTCTTCATCAATCAGGGTGACGTCGGTGAAGGTGCCACCGACGTCTATTCCAATTCGGTACATAGATATCCATCCAAAAGGGGAAAGGTCAATAGGGGACGATGAGCAGGTCCTGAGTGGCCCAAGAAACGAGTACCGAACTCCCTGCCCGGCTCTCAAGCTGCATGGCTGTGATCGGCGTGTCGATGGTCAGACGCACGCCTTGATCAAGTCGCACGAGGGAGCGTATCGAGGGCCCCAGATAGGTCGACTCAATCACAGTGCCTGGGTGTCCATTGATCTTTGATCCAGGCGCCAGGATTTGGGCCTTCTCATGGCGCAGCACAGCAACGACCGTCTGACCAGGTTGAAGAGCCGTGCTGCTGACTCCTTGCAGGAGCCAGCCGCCTGAATTGATGGTGCAGAGCCCGCTTACATCTGTGGACTCAACCACAGCTTCTAGTAAATTGGCGTGACCTACAAATTCGGCGGCGAATCGGGTGGCGGGCCGCTCGTAGATGTCGCGGGGGGTTCCTAGTTGGACGATCCGCCCCTGAGACATGACCGCGATTCTGTCCGACAAGGTGATGGCCTCCCCTTGATCGTGAGTGACAAAGATCCAGGTGCTGCCGGTTTCCTTGTGGATACGCCGCAATTCCTCATGCATCTGCAAGCGCAGTTGCAAGTCCAAGGCACCCAGCGGCTCATCGAGCAGCAGCACTTCGGGCTCGTTAACGATGGCACGGGCGATAGCCACGCGTTGCTTCTGCCCACCACTGAGCATGGAGATACCACGCTCCTCGTACCCCGAAAGGCGAACCAGAGCCAGCGTATCCTTGATCTTGCGGGCAATGGTGGCTCGATCGAATTTTTTCATCTCAAGGCCGAAGGCGATGTTTTGGGCTACGCTCAGATGGGGGAAAAGCGCAAGGTGCTGAAACACCATATTTGTGTTGCGCTTATAGGGAGGTACGCCCACCACGTCGAGCCCGCCGATGATGACTTCACCAGACGAGGGTTGCTCGAAACCACCGATGATGCGCAAAAGGGTGGTCTTGCCGCACCCACTGGAGCCCAAAAGAGACAGCAATTCACCCTGTCTAACCTCCAGACAGACCTGATCCAGAGCGATAACCTGCCCGAACTGACGGGACAGGCTACGCACGGAGACTGCGCTGATGCCATCCATGGCTTCAGCCGCCTGGCGTTGTGGGCGACCAAAATGCCATCACGCGCTCTTGACCCGAGCCCAGACCTCAATCCATTGCGGCAAGTTTGGCGGCATGACCAGTGGGTAGTTTTTGGTGCTGCCGTCGAGCACGCCATAACCCAGGCTGGCTCGTTCCTGAGCAGAGAGGGAAACAGCGGCGAGTTTAGAGGCCGACAGATATCCGGAAGCGCTGGTCAGTTGGCTGGAGTAGGCCTGACCCAGCATGGCATTGATCATGGCATGGGCTGCCTGCTGATTGTTAGAGTCCTTCGGGATATAGGCCGGCTGGACAAAAGACAACACACCCTCCTTGCACCAACAGGTGGCAATCGGAATCCCCTGCTTGGTCAGGCCTGTACGCATTGGGATGGTTCCAAAGGTAATGGCCACTTCACCCGAGGCCATCAAGTTGGCGCCCTGGGCAAAGCTGGACCAGAAGGTGCGAACATTCTTTTTCTTAGAAATCAGGAATTTGGCGACCTCGTTAAGCTCAGCTGTGGTCATGGTCTCTGGCTTGGTCTTGCCAAGAAACAAACCGGCAGCCATGATCATCTGGTGTGCCGTGTCAAACCAGGCGATCCGACCCGCATACTTATCGTCAAACAGCAGCCCCCATGTTGTTGCCTCTGCTGCTGGGACAACCGTGGTGTTGTAGATGACTGTGTCGTAGCCCCACATGATGGGAACCCCGTACACCTTGCCATCGCGCTGAAGGATGTCTTCCTTGAATGTGGGCGCGACCTGTGAGAAGTTGGGGATCAGTTTGAGGTCAAGGGGAGCGCATTTTTCCTGGCCGGCCGCAGCGCCCAGCACAGGCCCGCGTGAAAAGATGCTGTGGCTCATCATCAGGTTGTAGCGGCTTGTCCCACCCGGCGCCACCAGTCGTGCCACGACGTCAGTAGAGCTTTGAAATGGGTTGTCGTTGATCTTTAATTTACCCTCACTTTCGAGGATGCCCTTCAGAGGCCCACCGACCAGCGCATTGGCAAGCAAAACCTCCAGGGTCGGCACCTGTTGAGCTTGAGCCCAACCCATACTGCCTAATGCCGCAGCAGCGCCTGCCTTGAGCAGGCTACGGCGGCCATCGTGGAGGTTGCTTTGGTTCATGTTGCGTAAATTCATGGTAGCTCCTGGTGGTTGGTGAAAGTTATAAACCTCAGTGGAAGAAACACGGTCAAAGTTTTATTGCGAGATCACCTGCTCCTCGCAGAGGCACTTTGGTCAGTGACCTGGCTTGATCTGGCTGAAACCCAAAATCCCAATGCGGCCACCGCCACTGAGATCAGCATGATGATCACGCCGGCTGCAGGCAGAAAGGGGGCAGTTTGCTCAACAATCAAGACCCAGAGGTAAACCGGGGTAGTTCGCTCAGCGCCAATCACAAAAAGTGTCCGTACGAACTCATCAAAAGACAGGGTGAAGGAAAACAGCACGGTGGCAATGACCGCCGGTCGGATCAGGGGGAAAACGATGCGCTGAAATACAACCCATGGGTTGGCACCAAGGTCCATGGCGGCCTCTTCGAGTGCTTGATCGAAGGCACTCAAACGCGGGTAGAGGGTCAGAAAAGCGAAAGGAAGCACCCATGTCACATGAGCCACCAATGCGCCGGTCCACAGGCCGTAAGGCACGCCAGCAATACCGAAAAAAACCAGTAACAGCGCTCCCGAGACGATGCCCGGAATGATGATCGGCATGAGCATGACCGGCACCACCCATTGTTGCCCCCGAAAGCGCTTGCGCAGTCCCAGCGCTGCCATCAGCGCCAGCCCGGTCGCAATCACTGATGAAACCATGCCGACGCCAAAACTTTTGAGCAGTGCAGTGAAGAAATTGCTGTCGCTGAAGACCTGTTGGTACCAGCCGAGGGTGAAGCCTCGCAGAGGAAAGCCTATGACAGCTGAATTGTTGAAAGACAGCACCACCAGCACTGCGATCGGCAAGTAAAGAAAGCCGAAAAATGCCCCGGCATACAAACGCAGCCACAAGGCCATTGGTTTGTGCTGTGAGCCGAGCATCAGTGTTGCCCCATGAACAGGCGCTGCATGCCAAATCGCCTGCTGGCCAAGTAAAGACTGGCCAGCACGACCAGCATCAGCACCACAGAAAGGGCGGCACCCAGTGGCCAATTACCCGCATCCAAAAACTGGCTAGAGATGATATTGCCAAACATCTGACTCGATGGCCCGCCCAGCAGGCGTGGGGTGACGAATGCACCGCAGCACAGCAAAAAGACCATCGTGCAACCGGACCAGACCGCAGGCAGCGTGAGCGGCAAGATGATGCGTCGAAAAGTCTGCCATGCCGACGCCCCCAAGTCATTGGAAGCTTCGATCAAGGCTGGATCAAGCTTATCCAATGCCAGGTAAATTGGCAGGGTCATGTAGAGGGTGTAGACATACACCAGCCCAACATAAACTGCGCCTTCGTTAAAGATCAAGCCGTCAATTGGGCTGTCTATGACCCCCAGCGACATGAGGGTTGAGTTGATCAACCCAGACCGCCCGAGGATGGGCATCCATACAAATGTTCTCACCACGTAGCTGGTCCAAAACGGAAGGAAAAGCAAAATGACAAAGAGCGTCTTGCGGTGTCCCTTGAGACTGGCGAGAAACAGTGCGACGGGATAAGAGGCGAACAAGGACAGGGCAGTTGTGATGACAGCGATCTTGAGTGTGTTTGCCAGCACCAAGATATAGATGGTGTCACCAGCTAGCGCGGCATAGCTTTGAAGCGAAAACCCAGGGCTCAATCCGAACATCGTGGCCGTCCAAAAGGACACCGTCACCAGGAAGACCAACGGGGCCAGGGCGAACAGCGCCAACCACATCATGGCCGGTGCAACCAGCCATGCGCCAGTTCGTTCATCCTTGCGTTTGTTGCTCATGGGCCTGTTTCACTCAACTGTTGGCACGCATGCGCGCCACCCGCGCCTCGAGCTGGGCGCGCCAGCCACCGGCTGCAATGATCTCCAATTGCGAGGCGGCCAATGGCTGGTACTGGATGCGCGTACCTCGGCTGTGGTTGATGAAGAGGCCGGTGGCAAAATTCACCTCAATCTGCTCTCCGGTCTCGACCTGCGTTCCCACCCCGGTGCACGCCGGCAGGAAGGGAACACCCGCGTTGATGGCATTGCGGTAGCTGCCCCTCTGGATGGATTCGACCACCAGCCCAAGGCCGTGTGCGCTGATGCCAATCAGGCCCTGAATGTGCGGATTGCCCTGTGCGAAGCGTTTACCGCCAACGATGATGTCATCAGGTCTGACCTTCTTGGGAAAGTCGGGGTCCAGACCGGTCATCAGGTAAGGGCCCAAAACGGCCGGGCTCGTTTCTCGCTTGAGGGCGAATTCAAGCGGCATCATGTCGCCGTCGATACCGACGTTATCGCCGAATTTCCAGCACCTGCCGTTCATAGTCCAGTTCGTCATTGGGCGTCCTGTATCTTCAATCAATGAGGTGAGGGCGTGGGTCAGCAATGGCACCGGCCAATGCCGATGCTGCCACCGTGGCTGCGCTGGCGAGGTAGATTTCTGAGTTCATCGCGCCCAGACGGCCGAAGTCATTGCGGGTACCGGTATTGATCGACACCTCGCCATCGGCCATGGCACCAATTTTTCCTCCAGCACAGACCCCACAACCTGGTGCTGTGATCGAGGCACCAGCATCGACAAGCGTCTGGATATATCCCAGCTCCGTGGCCTTCGACATCACCTCGTAGGTACCCGGCGTCACAAAGAATCTGACATCCTCATGGATGTGCCGGCCCTTGAGAATGCGGGCCGCGATGGCCAGATCGCTGATTCCCGGCGCTGCGCATGAGCCGATGAATGCGTGGTCAATCTTTTTGCCAACCAATTGAGATACGCCTACCACTTTATCCGGTGTCGGCGGTACGGCAACCTGCGGCTCCACCACACCGAGATCGAACTCAATGACCGAGTGATAGTGGGCGTCTGGGTCGCTCTTGATGAGTTCGACCGGACCGTTGGTTCTTCCCTGGAGGTAGTCCAGGGTCTGCTGGTCGGGCTCG